>Ga0207684_10000182_pt1 | contig 100957 bp, 99 predicted proteins | sample KBSK5501metaG_FD_184342 | JGI IMG/M metagenome (GOLD analysis project Ga0207684, IMG submission 184342) | Corn, switchgrass and miscanthus rhizosphere microbial communities from Kellogg Biological Station, Michigan, USA - KBS K5-50-1 metaG... | ecosystem: Host-associated > Plants > Roots >...
GCCTTCTCTTCGGCGGTCATCTCCACGGGGAACTTCCAGCGAATGGGCGTAGGCATATCGCCAACAGATCATGAGTCGATCCGCTTGGCGATCTTGTGGTAGTGCCGTTACCTGATCAGCTCTCTAGCGGACGTCGGCGCAGATCTCCATCGTGCAGAATCCGCCTCTCGGAGCGCAGGTCCCGCAGCTTGGATTGCAACAGAACTCGCCGGGTCCGCAGACGTTCTCGCGGCACTGCTCCCCGTGGACCACGCAAGCTTCACCTGGAGCGGTGCAAATCCCCTGAAGCGGGTTGCAGCAGGTGAGTCCCGGCGCGCAGGTGGCGTTGCCGCACGGCTCGCAGGCGGTCATCACGCAGAACTCGCCCGGCCTGGCGCAGATCCCGCAGCTCGCGTTGCAGCACTCCTGATCCGCTGGGCACGTCACCGGTCCGCAAATGGGACCACTCTCTTCGGCCTGTGAGCTGGAACGCGCAACCGGACCGCTGCCAGCTCCACTACATGAGGCTGCGAATGCCAGGGCGTACGGCGACCGCCGGAACCAGGAAACCCGGTCTAAACGACGTCCGAGGTAAAACTGGAGCGACCGCTATTCCTCTTCCTGGCGCAGCGCAGCCAGCACCGAAAAATCCTCGAGGGTGGTGGTGTCCCCCGTGGTGCCGCGCCCCGCGGCAATGTCGCGAAGGAGTCGGCGCATGATTTTTCCGGAGCGCGTCTTCGGCAGCGCCTCGGCAAACCGGATCTCGTCCGGTCGCGCGATGGCGCCGATCTCCTTGCCGACGTGAGCGATCAGCTCCTTCTTGAGGGAGTCGGAGACCGCCACGCCCTTCTTCACGGTCACGAAAGCCACGATCGCGGTCCCCTTGAGGTCGTCAGGCCGGCCCACCACCGCCGCCTCGGAGACGCGCAGCTCGGAGACCAGCGCGCTTTCCACTTCCATGGTGCCCAAACGGTGTCCGGCGACGTTCACCACGTCGTCCACCCGACCCATCAGCCAATAGTAGCCATCCTGGTCCTCTCGGGCGCCGTCGCCGGTGAAATACTTGCCGGGCACCTCGCTGAAGTATGTCTGCACGTATCGCTCCGGATCGCCATAGATGGTGCGCAGCATGGCGGGCCACGGCTGAGCGATGAAGAGCAGACCTCCTTTGCCTTTCGCAACCGGGTTGCCCTGCCGGTCGAGGACCTCGGGAACGATTCCCGGAAACGGAAAGGTAGCCGAGCCGGGTTTGGTCGGCGTGGCGCCGGGAAGCGGCGTGATCAAGATGCCTCCCGTCTCGGTTTGCCACCACGTGTCCACGATGGGACAGCGACCTTTCCCGATCGTCTCGCGGTACCACATCCATGCTTCAGGATTGATTGGCTCACCCACCGTGCCGAGCACGCGCAAGCTGGACAGATCGTGTCGCTCCACGTGCTCCTTGCCCAGCCGCATGAAAGCCCGAATCGCGGTAGGCGCCGTGTAGAACACGGAAACCTTGTGTCGCTCGATGATGTCCCAGAATCGATCGGGACCGGGCGTGGTCGGCGCGCCCTCGTAAATGACCGAGGTGGTTCCGTTCATCAACGGTCCGTAGACCACGTACGAATGTCCGGTTACCCAGCCCACGTCGGCGGTGCACCAGTAGACGTCGTCCTCGTGAAGATCGAATACCCAGCGCGTGGTGAGCGAGACGTAAACCGCGTAGCCGGCGGTGGTGTGCAGCACGCCCTTGGGCTTTCCAGTGGAACCAGACGTGTAGAGGATGAAGAGCGGGTGCTCGCTTTCCACCCACTCCGGCTCGCACTCAGTTTTTTGCTTCTGCGTCAGCTCGTCCCAGCCGATGTCCTTTGGTCCGAGCGAGAGCTTCTGCCCGGTCCGATTGAGGACGATCATCTTCTCAAGCGATGGAATGTCCTTCGCCGCCTCGTCCGCGTTTTGCTTGAGCGGAACGAGCGCCCCTTTGCGGTAGCCACCGTCGGCGGTGATCAACACCTTCGCCCCCGCGTCATTCATCCGCTCGCGCACCGCCTCCGCGGAGAAGCCGCCGAACACCAGCGAGTGGATGGCGCCAATCCGGGCGCAGGCGAGCAGGGCGACCGCCGCCTCGGGCACCATCGGCAGGTAGATTCCCACCCGATCGCCCTTTTTTACGCCCAGGCTTCGCAGCCCGTTGGCCAGACGATTCACCTGCGCCAGCAGATCCGCGTAGGTAATCCGCCGAACCTCGCCCGGCTCGCCCTCCCACAGCAGCGCAACCTTGTCCTTCAGGCGCGGCAAGTGGCGGTCCAGGCAGTTGTACGCCAGGTTCGTCTTGCCCTCGACGAACCACTTCGCGTGCGGCGGCTTCCACTCGCGCACCGTCTGGAAGGGAACCTTCCAGTACAACTCCTCGCGCCCTTTCGCTCCCCAGAAGCGGTCCGGATTTTTCAGCGCTTCGTCGTAGATCCGGCGGTACTCGTCCATGCTCTTGATGTGCGCGCGCTTGGAGAATTCCGGCGGCGGCGGGAAAACGCGAGCCTCGGAAAGGACGGATTCGATCTCGTGTTTTTGCTGCTGGCTGGTGGTGTCAGTGCCCATGGCGATCTCCTGGAAGCACGATCCCTAGGCAGAAAATGCGCCGGACGACAAGCAATAGCTGTTGCCCCGGCTCACTGCAGGACCGCGCCGTAGCGGGCCTGCAGCTCGCAAAGGCAGGTGCCATTGCGGTTCTGGTAATTCACCCGGGCGGTGCCGGCGAATTCCTGGGCAGATTGGGTGGTCGCCTCCAGGTGCACCTGGATCAAGTTGACCAGGCACTCTCCGCCGTTCGCCAGGACCGGCAGGTTGGCGACGCTCCCGTCCAGCTTGAACTGCTCGAGGCTGGAGAGAAAATATCCGTCCATCTGCACGTTGAATGACTGCGCGGTGAACAGCCGGCTGTCCATCTGCATCCTCGCCTCGTCGCCGTTCATTTGAAGGACGCCCGCCCAGGTCCGGGGCGCACCCGAGGCGATGCCGCATGGATCGCTGAGGATCTCCGTGGTGCGAAATTGGTAGTTTCCTTCTCGCTGCAGGTGATTCCGGCCAGCGCAGCACACCGCGAGCGGCGCGCACGCAACCAGCAGCAGCCGATGTGGTCGAACCCCGTAGGCCACCGCGGCATGGTAGACTTTTTCCCCTGCCCGCGCCTGCATCCGGCGAGATAAGATCGACGCCGGTCCGCCGCCATCCTCGTGCGCTACCTCGCCGCCATTCTCTCGCTCGGTTTCCTGATCGCTCTCCACGAGATGGGGCATTTGATCGTGGCCAGGGCGTTCGGTATCCGCATCGAGCGGCTGGCGCTGGGAATTGGCCCAGCGCTGTTCTCCGCGCGCCGACGCGGCACGGCGCTGGCGTTGAAGGCCATCCCGATCGGCGCCTTCGCACAGATACGCGGAATGAATCCGCACGCGCTGAGCTTCGACAAGAGCGATTCGACCTCTTTTGCCTCCAAGAGCGTGGCCACACGAGCACTGGTGATCGCTGCCGGCCCGCTGGCCAACCTGATCCTTGCGCTCGCGCTTCTGGTCGGCCTCTACGCGCGAGGCACCCATGTGCCGGTCCCGATGACCGTGGGCACGGTAGCGCCCGGATCGGAGGCGGCCCGGGCCCAGTTGCGGCCGGGCGACCGGATCCTCGCGGTGGACGGAATTCCGGTCGAGCACTGGTCGGCGCTGCTGGACGCGATCGCTGACAACGCAGGGAACCCCATGCGGGTGACGGTGATGCGCGACGCTCACTCCCTCGATCTGCTCGTCTGGCCGCGGCTCGATCAGCGCGGCGCAGCGCGAATTGGCATCACCCAGCAGTACGTTTACCGCGAGCACCCGTTCAAAGAGGCTGTTGAAAAGTCGTTCGGGCACGTGCGACGGCTGTGCGCCGAGGGGATTCGCACGCTCAGAAGACTCGCGGGGGAGAACGTGGGTGCGGAGATGGTTCAACAGTTCGCCGATGCTTCGGTGACTGGATTGGACTCATTCCTGCGGGCGCTGGTAAGCCTTTCCCTCGCGCTGGCGGCGTTCCACCTGTTGCCCCTGCCGCCGCTGGACGGAGGGCGACTGGCTCTGCTGGGAATCGAGATCGTGCGCAGGCGCCCCATCAATTCAAAGATGGAGTCCTTGATCAGCGCCTTGGGAATGCTCGCGCTGGTCGGGGCGGTGGGGTGGCTGTTGGCGCGCGACGTCGCGCGGCTGGTGATCAGCGGCTTTCCAGCGGACCCGGCGGCGGTGGCCGCGCCTCGACCGAACCGCCCTGCGCCCGATGCAAGCACCCCGGCCGATCGACGCGAGAGCCCAGGCAGCGACGCGGGCAGCCGCTAGACTGGGTCGGCGGTCAGGGGTTCATTCCGATCCAGACCTCGCCATCTTCGTAGAACTCCTTTTTCCAGATCGGCGCGTCGGCCTTGATGCGATCGATCGCGTACTCGCAGGCGCGGAACGCTTCCTTGCGGTGTGGCGCGGCGGCAGCGATTACCACCGCCAGCTCACCCGGGCGGAGCGTGCCAACCCGATGGAGGATCGCCAGCCGGGTTCCATCCCATTTCTGCGCGACCTCTTCGCCGATGCGCTCCAGCATTTTCTCCGCCATCGGGCGGTAGGCTTCGTACTCCAATCGCAAGACCCGCCGCCCGCGGGTCTGATTCCGCACGCTGCCCGAGAAGGTGACCAGACCACCGTAAGCCTCGCCGCTGACGGCAGCGACCGCGTCGCTCAGCTGCAGCGGCTGATCCAGAAGCGCGAAACGCCCCAGACCGCCGGCGACCGGCGGAATCAGGGCCACCTCCGCGCCCGGCGGGATGGGATCCTGCCGTTCTTTGAACTCGTGGTTCACGGCGATCCGCAGGTGCGGCAGCAACTCCCGCAGCGCTGGATGGCGCTCAGCGATCAACTCGGCCGCGGAACCTACCGACGTGCCCGTCGGCAGCTCCAGCTCTTCGCGCCCGACGCCCGCGCGCTCGCGAGCGGAGGCGAAGTACAGCACGCTGATCCGCATCGGCTTCTTCACTCAGGCCAGACTAGTACTCCATACTGAAGCCGAACATCCAGTGCCGGCTGGACAGGTCGAGCCCGCGCTTGCCGAAGTTGTTCACGTTCTCATAGACGTACTCGGCGAACAGGTAACTGTGGACGATGCCCATGTCGGAGGTGAAGTCCTTGGCCAGGCGTGGCTCGAAGAAATCGAGGAGCAGCGACACGCCTCCCGTGAACCCGTAGCCCCACTTCGCGCCCAGGCCGCGCGATCCCTCCACAGTCTCCAGTTTGCCGCCCTTGGTTACCCACCACGGGATGAGAACCAGCGCCGCCTTCGCATATGGTACCAGCGGGATGTTCATCCGCTGCGCCAGCACGTCGAACCGATAAACGCCGAGCAGGTGGAGGGGCACCACCTTCAACGCCGTGCTTTCGTTGGCGAGTCCACTGCCTGAACCGGGCGAGATCAGAGCGCGCCCATACTTCTCCGCGTACCCCGCGGACACGCCGATTCCGAGGGCGCCAAACTTCTGCCACAGCAGGCGATCGCCTTCGACCTCGAACAAGAGCATCGACGAATCGCCGAAGGTGTCCTGATAAGGCGTACCCGTGAGCGACGGTTCGCGATCGATCAGCGGCTTGTAGCTGCCGAGCTTCAGCTCCAGGGCGGTGTTCCGTTGCGAGCTCTCGTCGCCTGCCGCGCCGGCGGACGAGCTGATCAGCACCAGCGCGAGCGCGCAGGTCAGCTGTCGCGACGGCATGAACGCCTTCTCCATAGCAGCGGCAAAAATCCCAGGCCGATGAGAAGCAGACGCCAATCCATCCCTCCCCCCGAAATGTCGCCGCAGCCGCCGAGATCGGCGCCCCCTTCGCGCCGATATGTCGCGTAGAATCCGTCGCTCTTCACAGGCGTGCCCTGCACGATGTCCGAAGGATCGGTCAGATTGCCCGCGGCATCCTCGCCCACAACGCGCACCTCGTACAGAGTTCCGTTGGTGAGGCCTTCCACCTTGCCGCGACCGGCGCTGGCATTGAAGTCCAGCGCGTTGACGAAATCGCCCGCCCCCGCCTCTCGCACCTGGACGTGAAACGTTATGACGTCGCTGCTGGCACTGACTTCAACTGTAAGAGCGCTGTCCTGCTCCAGGAGGCTGGTGATCGTCGGCGCCGGCGGTGGCTTGCCGCGGTACTCGATCGTGGGGGGATTGGACCCGCGGGTCACGTTGCTGCAAGTACCGAAGGTGCCGGCAAACTTGGCCGCAGCGCAGATCTTGTGCACCTGATTGATTGTTGTGTCCCCGCACATGAAGCCCGCGTCCGCCTGATGGAAGATGGGAAGGTCCTTTACTTGGAATTGGAACGTTCTGTCGGTGCTCTGGAACGAGGCGGTGAACTGCGGTGTATCGCCCGTGCCTGGCGAATCGCCGCACTCGCCTGCCGTCACCCAAATCTGCAGGTCCGTGCACCACCCGGCGACGGTGGACGCAGTCCAGGAGATCAGCCGCGTGGTGTCGCACTGCCGGGGCGACACCACCACTTTGTTCGAGTTGTCGATTTGCAGCTGGATCGTCTGCGCCAAGGCAGAGCTCGACAGCATCAGCGCCAACGCGATGGGGAAGCTATAGCGCACCGACCGGAAGCTCGTAGCAATCAGAGGGCCAAAGGCAAGCCAACCACAGACCTGAGTGCAGGCAAGTATAGCGAGGGAGACGGCGTGGCATCGCGAAGTCGTGAGGTCAAATCGTCAGGTCTTCCGACGCTGGGCTGCCAAATTGTCAACAGGTCGCTCGAGCAGCGCCTCCGCGACGTCGAGCGCGTTCTGCGCGGCGCGGCGAGCGGTGTCCACCGCGGCGACCATGGCGAATCGTCCGCCCTCGCCCGGCAGTGCTCGCACGCGGCCGACCTGCACAGCGGGATCTGAGATGATCAGCACCGGCATCGGGTACACCCGCTCAGCAGGGGCATCCAGCACTTTGACATAGCGGGAGGCCGCGAGCGCCTCGCGAACCTGCGACGCATCAGCGGGAGATCGAAGCGAAATCTCCAGGCTGAGCAGGTGTCCGAAGAACGTCGGCACCTGGATCGCCGTTCCCGCAATCCGTGAACGTTCAGCGCCCCAGGGCGCGATCCGCGCCGCTTCGCGGCTCCAGGCGAGCTCCTCCGAAGTCCAGCCATCGGAACCCTCGAATTCGCCGACCTGGGGGATCAAGTTGAAGCCAATGCGATGCGGGAAGACTTGCCTCTCCGGATCCCTCCCGGACAGCAGGTCGGCGGTCTGTTGCTCCAGCTCGGCGATGGCGCGCCTTCCTTGCGCCGACGCACCCAGCAACGCGGTCGCAGACACCTGCGCTATCCCGAATGTCTTTTGGAGCGGCTCGAGCACGCAGAGCAAAGCGGCGGTGATCGGCGAGGGACAGCTGACGATCCGCCCGCTAAACGGCTTCTCGAGAACGCCCAGGTTCACGGCTGAGAGAACGAGCGGCGTGGCCGGGTCGAGGCGATGCGCTGGGCTCACGTCCACGGACCACGCGCCGGCGGCCTGTGCTGCAGCCGCGAGCTGGCGTGAGACGTCGGCGGGCGTGGCGAAGAAGGCGAGGTCGATACCGCGGAAGCTCTCGGCGCTCGCTCTCTCCACCGGAAGTGTTTCACCTCCGTACTCCAGCTCCTCGCCTTCGGAGCGCGCCGAGGCCAGAAGAGTGACTTTCTCGGCCGGATGTCCAACAACCTCAAGAGCGGAGACGATCTCTCGCCCGACAACGCCGGTTGCTCCGACCACCGCTATCTGTGCCTCACGTTTCACGGTTCACCTGTCTGTCGAGCTCGAGCTCGAAGCTCTTGGACGCCAACCTCGTCAGTCCTCGCGGATGCGCGCCGTCGGAATTGGCCCGGGCAGCGGCGGAAAAGCCGGGTTCCGCTCTGCCTCCGACGGCCGGACGTAATGCGGCTCGAGGGCGAACAGCGCCTGAACATCGTATGCCTCGGGTACCACAGCCAGCCGAGCGATGGCGACCGCGGAGGGGAACTCCGGCTGGATGAGCAAGCGCTCCGCTGGCGCACCCAGCGACTGAAGCTCGGCGCGGTACGGACCGATCGCCGGCCCGAGCGCAACGGCATCCGGCTCCCGGCGCAACAGCTCCGCAAGCTCGGAAGGTTTCACGGCCCTCTCGCGCTCGAGCAGGCGGACGCCGTTGTGCTCTCGGCGATAGGTTCCGACGTACAGCTCGCCTTGCCTGGCGATCGCCGCAGGCAGCAGCGCGTGCTCCTCCGGCCCGTCGAGGGCAATCGCGGCGAGCGACGAAACGCCGGCGATCTTGATGTTCGCGGCATAGGCAAGCGCCTTGGCGGTGGCCACGCCGATGCGCAACCCGGTGAACGACCCAGGTCCCAAACCGACCGCGATCGCCTCGAGCGACTGCAGCTTGAGCGAATGTCGGGCGAGCAGCTCGCTGAGGACGGACGGAAGCATTTCGCTTTGCTTGCGCGGCGGCCCGGCCGCGATCTGCTCGACGACGCGCAGCTCGCCACCTTGCCGATCGACGAGCGCAGCGGAAAGCATCAGCGTGGAGGTGTCCAGCGCGAGGAGCACCGTGAGTGTTTACCCCGTTTTCGAGCCCGGCGCCCTCACCGCTCGCATCGGTACAGCCGGACCGGCACCACTCCACTGGTCGTCATCCCCAGCTGACGAGCTGCTGCTTCCGAAAGATCGATGATCCGACGATCGGCGAACGGGCCGCGGTCGTTCACACGAACGTTCACCTGTTTGAGATTCTGCACGTTGAGCACGGTCAAGCAGGTTCCGAAGCGGAGCGTCCGGTGCGCGGCAGTGAGCTTTTGCCGATCGAAGATCTCGCCGCTGGCGGTTCGATGACCCTGCAGCTCACGGCCGTAAAACGAGGCCAGCCCCTCTCCCACCAATGGACCCAGGTCTGCCGGCTGGCGCGCCTCCACCCGTGCACTGCGGTAGCATCCGGTTCCGCCGCCGAGCGCGATCGCCGCCAGGAGCAGGCCGAGATGAGCTCGGTCCAAAGGGGCGCCTGAACGTCAGAAGCGCAGCCGCATGATGTCGTTCTTGAACACCATCACCATCAACAGCAGCAGCATCGCCAGCCCGACCATGTTCGCGATCTCGCGGGCCCGCATCGGGATGGGCCGACGGCGGATTCCTTCCCACGCGGCGGCGAACAGCTGGAAGCCGTCCAGGATGGGAATGGGCAAGAGGTTCATCAGACCGAGATTGATGGAGATCACCGCCATCGCGCTCAAGAAGGCGTCCACCCCCTCCTCGGCGCTCTTGGCTGCAATTTGGTAGAGCATGATCGGCCCGCCCACAGCTTTGAAGGGGACGCGACCGGTCACCAGATGCCCAATCACCTGTGCGGTCTTGCGGATAATCTCCGGGACGATCCGCATTGAGGCGGCGAACGCGTCGCGCACGCCCAAGCGAATCTTCACCTTCTCCGCGGTCAAGACTTCGGCCGCGCTCAAGGGGAACGGCCGCAGCCCCGTATCCAGCACTTCCTGCCCGAAATCGTCATCGCGCGTCTCCAGCTTGACCTGCTGAAGCTCCGCGGTCTTCTCCACGTTTCCCGAGCGCCAACGCAGGGTGAATGGCTTGTCGCCCAGCTCGTTGACCGCGATCGCGAAGATGGTCCAGGACTTGAGCTCCCTGCCGTTGAGCTGCAGCACTCGATCGCCCGGCTTGATTCCTGCCTTTTCCGCCGGGCTGCCGACGAGCACAGTTGCCACGTACAGATCCGACGGCTCGGCGCCGATGGCTGCGTAGCCCTGCGCCGCCTGCTTTTGTACCGAGACGCGCTCCAATCTCGGCACCTGCGCAGCAGCGCCGGGCAGCTTGATTAAGTCGCCGCGGTGCACTTGAAGCTCCACGGTTCCCGTCGCCTTGCCGATGGCGGCGTTGAATGCCGGCTCGTCCTTCACCGGCTCGCCGTTGACCTGGACGATGCGGTCGAACGTCTTGAGCCCCGCTGTGGCGGCAATCGATGCGGCCGGGACGCCAATCAACGGCGGTTTGGAGTAGGGCGAGATGCCGATCATCCCGCGCGGAATGGTCTCGATCGGATTGGTCTCGATCGTTTTGGCCGGAGTCAGCTCGGCGACGAATTGCTCTTGGCCTCGCTCGACCGTGAGCGAGATGGGGCGGTCATAGCGCGGCTGGAGCTGAGCCCTGAGCTCCTCGAACGTCTGAACCGGTTGCCCGTCGATCGCTCGGACCCGATCGCCAGGTTTGAGACCCGCCTCGGCCGCCGGCAACCCCGGCTCGACCGAGCCGATCCGGGTGGAGATGCGCTCGTGCGCGCCCAGGCTGACCAGAAAGTAGATCAGGATCGGGAAAATCAGGTTGAAGCCCGGCCCCGCCGCGACGATCAGCATTCGTTTCCAGGGCGCCTGGGCCAGAAAGCCGCGGCTCGCTTCTTGCGGCGGCAGCTCCTCGTAGGGGAGCTCGCCTGCCATCTTCACGTAGCCGCCCAGCGGGAGCCAAGCCACGCGGTACTCTGTCTCTCCCTTCCGGAAGCCGAAGATCCGCGGGCCGAAGCCGATGGAGAACTTCAGGACCTTCACATTGAATGCTTTGGCCACGATGAAGTGGCCGAACTCGTGGACGATGATCAGCACGCCCAGGAGCAGCACCGTGTAGCCGATATTCTGAAGCGGAAGGAACATGCGGCCAACAGTAATCGTCGAACCGGCGCAGGACAATCCCGGCCGTGTCCCACTCAACCTCGGCTCCCGCGCGGCGCGTCAGACGCTGGTGCCCAGGCCAGCGATCACGCGGAGATCCGGCGGGCTTTGGCGTCTCACAACATCGGGCGAACAAATTGCGCGTAGAGGAAGACGATCGGAGCATTGAAGATCAGCGCGTCGATGCGATCCAACAACCCTCCGTGGCCGGGGATGATCTGGCTCGAGTCCTTCACGTGGTAGGCGCGCTTCAACATCGACTCGCAGAGATCCCCGATTGGGCCCACCACGCCGGCGGCCAGGCCCACGGCGACGCAGTCGCCTATCGAAAGGGCCGGGAAGAAGGTGGCGCGGGCGATCAGCATTCCGACGAGTGAGCCGCCCATTCCGCCGATCAACCCTTCCCAGGTCTTGTGCGGGCTGACCTCCGGGTAGAGCTTGTGTCGGCCGAGGAACCTGCCGACGAAGTAGGCACACGTATCGTTTCCCCAGGTGGCAATCAGGACGCAGAAGACCCACTGCAGGCCATCGGGACCGCGTCGCAACGCGGAGAGCGCGGTCAACCCGAGCGCGGCGTACAACAGCCCGGTCACCAGGTGCGAGGCGAAAATCACCGCCTGGTCCAGCGGCCCCTGGATCAGCTCGTAGCTCCAGGCCAGCAGGAAAAAAACGGCGATCGTCCAGAGTGCGAGGTCGCTGGCGCTCTGCGGGCGCAAGTGCGGGTACAGCGGCAACAGGAATGCCGCCAACACCGCCGCCCAGGCTGCGGGCGAAAGATGCTTGAGCGTGATGCGGTAGTACTCCCATGCGCAGATGGCCGCCGCGGCGCCGATCAATACGGCGCTCCAGAAGCCACCCTGGAGGAGCAGGAAGATGACACCCGGCAGCAGGACCAGCGCAGAGGCAATGCGCAAGGCCAGGTTCTTGTTCTTGTCGTCCAAGTTTGGAATTGGCCGTCAGGAGGGTTCGTTCAGCTTGATCTGTCTGGAGGTCAACCCGTAGCGCCTCTCCCGCTGCTGGTACTCATCCACACAGCGCAGGAACGCGTCGGTTCGAAAATCCGGCCACAGCTGGGGCGAGAACACCAGCTCGGCATAGGCCAGCTGCCAGAGCAGGAAGTTGGAGATCCGCTGCTCACCGCTGGTGCGGATCACCAGATCCAGAGGCGGCAATCCGTTTGTCCACAGCAGCTGCTCGAACTGCGACTCCGTGAGCGAGCTGGACTGAATCTGGTTTCGGCCGATCGCTTGGGCCAACTGACTCGCGGCGTGGAGCAGCTCTTCCCGGCCGCCGTAGGAAAGCGCCAGGGTGAGCACCATCTGCCGGTTGGCGGAAGAATCGGCGCGGAGCTGGTCGAGCGGGCCTCGGACGAACCGCGGCAAGCGATCCAGCTCGCCAATCGCGTTGAGCCGGATGCCATTCTCCAGGATTTCCGATCTCTCTTTCTCCAGATACTCCCGGAGCAGGCCCATCAACGAAGCTACTTCGTCTGGCGGGCGCGCCCAGTTCTGGGACGAGAAGGCGTACAGCGTCAACGCCTTGATGCCGACCCTTCGCGCGGTTCGGGTCACTTCTCGCACGCTGTCGGTTCCCTCGCGGTGCCCTTCGATGCGGCTCTTGCCGCGCGCTTCGGCCCAACGCCCATTGCCATCCATGATGATCCCAACGTGGCAGGGGAGCGGGCGCGATTTGACCTCCTCTTCCAGCGCGGTGACCTGTGCGGGCCGATCCATCAAACGGTCCACCATAGAGGCACCAGCCGCCTGCGTCCACGCCGGATGTGCGAGGAATCCGGAGATCATTGCGAGCGGTCTGCAGGCGTGGTCGAACGGTCGCCGCCGGCGAAAACCGACCGCTCGGCGGACGATGGTACAATGCGCGGCGGATGCTCACCGCGCGAAGAGGTCCGGCCGCCGGTCTGCTGATTGTCCTCGCCCTGCTGAGCGGCCATTGGTCGTGGGCGGAGGGCAGTACCGTTCAACGCTATCTCACGGCGGCGGCGCGCCTCTACGAGAACCTCGAGTACGAGCGCGCGCTCGAGCAGCTGGCGCGGGCGAAAAGCCATCCGCGCGATCTGGCCGACGACGTGGCGATCGCGCTGTATGAAGGAATCATCCTGGCGGACATGGGAAGAAAAGAGGATGCGAGCGCGGCCTTCAGGACCGCGTTGCTTCTCAAGCCTGACGCGGCGCTCCCGGTCAAAGTCTCGCCGAAGGTAGAGCAGGACTTCGAGAAGCTGAGGTCGGACGTGCGCGCGGAGCTCGCGCCGATCATCGCCAAGCAGGAGGCGGAGCGGCGAAGACGGGCGGACCGTCCCCAGCAGATAAAACCGACGCCCGACGCGCTGCCGCCAACGTATCAACCGGATGCCAAGCTGGCACAGTCCTCCGGCGGCTTGACGTTCAAGGGCGCCCTGCCCTATGGCCTGCTCGGCGCAAGCGCGATTGCCGGCGGCCTGGGCGCGTATTTTGGAATCCAATCGCGAAACCAGGTGAGCTCCGCGCGCAACGCGCCGTCAGAGGACGCCGCGCAAAGCCATCTGCATCGCGCGAACACCGATGCCACCATCGCCAACGTGCTTTTCGGGACGGCGGGCGCAGCCGCGGCCGGAGCGGTGATCAGCTTCTTGCTCCGAACCGAGGAGCCTGCCGCTGCGTCGAAGTGAAACGGCTCACTCGCCGAGGTTGTACTTGAAGATGTTCGGCTGCCCGGGCTTGACCACGTAGTCGACCGAAACCTCCTTGCCCAGCTCTCGGTTCACCAGTTTCACGCGATGCTTGCCCTCGTAGACTTGCACCGGCGGAAGCGGCGTTTGCCCGAGCTGCTTTCCGTCCAGCAGCACGGTGGCGTACGGCCGAACGCGGAACTCCACGCTTGCCTGCGAAACCAGGACCCGCCGCGTGCCGTTGTCGCCCGAGGCGATGCTGAATACCTGCTCTTTGGAGAAGCCGAGCGTGGGGTTGAATACCTCCACCCGGATCTCGCCCGGGCGCTGAGCGCGGATTTTCACCGGGGACGAGCCCAGCACTTTTCCGTTCACTCGAACCTGTCCGGGTGGAACGCTGTCCACCTCGAGGCTGGCCATCGTTTGCGACGGCTTTGGCGCCTCGGCGGCGGGCTCTTCGGCAGCTTCGGTGCGCGCGAGCATTTGCCGCGCGGTGCGGCTCTTCGAAGCGAACGTTCGGGTTCCGGGTGCGCGCTTGACCGGCAGGGGCTTCGAGGACTTGGCGGCGTCGGCCTCTTCCGGGGCGACCCGATCGCGCGCGCCGCTTGAATTGCCCTCCGCCGGGCGCGCCGGGGTGGGCTCTGCGGGTGGGAGCCGCTCTCGCGAGCCGGACCGATCCGAGCCGGACGCCCCGGCCGCGTGCTCCGCGGGCGCTTGCGTCTCGCGGAGCACCGCCTCGGCCTCGCCATCCTCCCCGCGCGTCTGGCGAAGCACCACGTAACCACCGCCCATGATCACCAGCAGCGCACCGATGATGATTCCCAGCAGCGTGCCTGCCCTCCGTGGCACGGATGTGTGCATCCGCTGCGTGGGGGTGTGGCTCAATGAGCCCGACCTCACGAGCATCGCCCGCGCCGGCGGTGCGACCAGGGCGCTGGTGGATCGCCGCGCCGGCGATCGCAGCGAGGGACTCGGTGGCGTGTGGGCTGCAGCGGGCGTGTCGACCTTGGCGACGCCGGCCTGGGGCGTGGGGGGCGCAGCGAACGCAGTGGCGGATCCACTGAGCTGCGAAATCAGCTTCGCCAGCTGGTACGGACCGACGGTTTCCCCGGTGCCGACGATGAATCGCTCCAGCTCGGCTTGAAAGTCGCGGCAGTTGCCGTACCGCGCATCGGGATCTTTCGCCAGGGCGCGCTGCAGGATTCGACCGACCACTTCGGGAATGTCGGGCCGGCGCGCGACGACGGGGATCATCTGCTCGTAGAGGATCGCCTGGATGATCGTCACCTCGGTGCGCGCATCGAATGGCTTGCACCCCGTAATTAACTCGTAGAGAACGACGCCGAGCGCGTAGATATCGGCCCGCCGGTCGATCTCCTTGCCCTGGATCTGCTCGGGCGGCATGTACGAAATTTTTCCCCGGAGGATCCCCGCTTTGGTCTGGTGTTGCTGGCCGGCCGCCTTGGCAATGCCGAAGTCCACCACCTTCACCGCGCCATTTCGAGACAGCAGCACGTTGTCCGGACTGACGTCGCGGTGGATCAGCGAAAGGGGTGTTCCGGTCTGCGGGTCGACGAAGTCGTGCGCGTACGCGAGGCCCTCGCAGGCGTAGGAGACAATCTTGGCGCATAGACCGACTGGCAACGCCGCCCCCCTCTCGGTCGCGCGCCGAGAGAGGGACCGGAGATTGGGTCCGTCCACGTGCTCCATGGCAATGAAGAAGGATCCCTCGGCTTCGCCGAAGTCGAAGATTTGAGCGATGTTCGGATGGTTGAGGCGCGCGGCGAGCTTGGCTTCCGCCAGGAACATCTCCACGAAGTGCGGATCAGCCGCAAGGTTGGGGAGGATCCGCTTCAGGACCAGCGTCTTTTCGAACCCCATCGGCCCTGCCGCCTTGGCCAAATACACTTCGGCCATCCCGCCCACGGCGAGCTTGCGGACCAGCTGGTACTTTCCCAGTTGCTGCAAACGGGTTCCGGTATCCGGCGAGAGCAACATCATAGCTGACGAGCCACCCCGCCACGGCGTTCCCAGACCGGACTGGGAGAGTACACCGCTCGCATCCAGAGTCCCTCCGCGCCGGCGCAGGCAAAGGGTTGTCAAGCCGCTTGTCGCATGCACGACAGGCGGCAAGAGCCGATGAAAAGGGGCTCAACTCAGCTGTTTGACCGGCGCAATCCAGGTTTCTAGGATCTCCTACTTCATGCCACCGAAGGTCATTGGCCCCTACCGCGTGCTTGAAACGATCGGCAGCGGCGGAGCAGGGACGGTCTATCGCGCGAAGGACCGGCGAACGGGCGAGACCGTAGCCCTCAAGCTTTTGTCCACCGGACCCGCGCTGGATCCGCGGGCGGCCCGGCGGCTGGCGCGCGAGTTCGAGACCTTGGCCGATCTTTCGCACCCGAACGTGGTGAAGGTCTTCGATACGGGTGTCTTTCAAGGCTATCCCTACCTCGCGATGGAGCTGGTCGAGGGCCTGACCCTCCGCCATTACCTGTCGCTTCGCAGCGAGGACCTGGCGTCGCCGAGCACCTCGTCGTCGCGGTCCCGTTCACTCCCCTCTTTCGACTCAGCGGAGCTTTGGAGCAACACCTCGGCGAGCGAGGACGGTCCATCGAAGGACTCCACGCCGCCGGCTTTCACTCTGTCGCGGTTCAGTCAGGAGATCCCCAGCGAGGATCGCGAGTTCTCCTCGGGCCCGGATTCGGTGCGAGCCTTGGCGGATGCCGTCGATGAGCCGGACACCGAAACCTCGCTCGACGTGGACCTCCCGTACGAGCTGCCGCGCCAGGAACCGGTGATCGAGCGCCCCACGGAGATCAACCTCGACGAGCTGAACCGGCCTGAGCGCGTCGGCCGTTTGAAGGACGCCATGCTGCAACTCTGCCGCGCCCTCGCGTACATCCACGGGCACGGCCTGGTGCATCGGGATCTCAAACCGTCCAACGTGATGGTGGACGAGGATCGCCTGGTCCGCTTGATGGACTTCGGGCTGGCCAAGTTCCTCGCAGACGACGGCGCGGTCACCGCCGGCGGACGGCTGGTTGGGACCTTCCGATACATGGCGCCCGAGCAAATCCTCGGCGAGCCATTGGACAGCCGATCCGATCTCTACAGTCTGGGCGTGATCCTCTATGAGCTGCTGTGCGGCAAGGCTCCGTTCGATGCGCCCACGCCCTATGAGCTGTGGCAGAAAGTGCTGGAGACCGAACCGCCGCCGCTTTCAGCTTTGAATCCAAGCAGCGACCATCAGCTGGCACGTGTTGCGCAGCGGCTCATCCGCAAAGAGCCGGACGATCGCTTCCAGACCGCCGAAGAGGTCTACGAAGCGCTGTCGGAGTGAGCGGCCGCGGCGTGGAACAGGGCGAGCCAATCGAGGTGGAGGTGCGGACAGACGCGCGCGGGCAACGCCTGGACCGGTTCGTGGCTCAGGCCCTGGGGTTGTCGCGCGCCGTCTTGCGCAGGCTCTTCGAGCAGGGCGCGATTCGCGTCGACGGCCGCGCTGGCAAGAAGGGCAATCGCGTGGAGGCCGGACAGAAGGTTCGCGTGGTGCTGGGAGCCCAGAGCCCTTCGGCGTTGCCGGATCCGGGGAGGGCGCTCGGCGTGCTCCATGCCGATGACGCGCTGGTGTTCGTGGACAAGCCCGCCGGAATCCCGTCCCATCCGCTGCGGCCCGGCGAAATGGGCACCGTGGCCAATGCGCTGCTGGCGCGCTTCCCCGAGTGCGCGAGCGCCTCGGACGATCCACGTGAAGGCGGACTCTGCCACCGGCTGGACATCGACACCTCGGGCGTGCTCCTCGCTGCGCGCACCAAGCAGGCCTGGATGCGCGTCCGAGCGGCCTTCAGTCGAGGAGAGGTGGACAAGCGCTATTGGGCCCTGGTTACCGGTCCGATAGCGGAGGAGGGAGAGATCGAAATCCCGCTTCGGCACCATCGAAAGCGAAAGGACCGCGTGGAGCCGGCGCGGGGCGAGGAGCCGGGGGCCCGGTCCGCTCGATCCTTGTTCCGCGTTCTTTCGCGGGCTGGGCAGTACTCGCTGGTGGAGGTGCGCATCATCACCGGCGTGCTGCATCAAGTCCGCGCGCACCTGGCGGCGATCGGCGCGCCGGTGGTGGGCGATGCGCTCTACGGCACCGGATCCGCCGGTGGCGCCGAGCCTGCCGAAAGGCCAAGCACGTCCCGCCGAGCACCGTCCGCCGCTCGCGGTGAGCCCGTCGAGCTGCGAACAGGGCTTCAGCGTTTCTTCCTGCACGCGCGCTCCCTGGAGCTGTTCCACCCGACCACGGGTCGATCTCTGCGGGTCGTCAGCCCACTTCCAGCGGATTTGGCGGAGGCGCTCGCTGAACGCGGCCTCGCCGCCCCGGGCGACGCACCGGCTACTCACCCAGCGCCTTGACGATCACCCGCTTGCGGCGCTGGCCGTCGAACTCTGCGTAGAAGATCTGCTGCCAGGTTCCGAGGTCCAGCTTGCCGCGCGTGATCGGCACGATCACTTGATGATGGACGAGCAGGGACTTGAGGTGCGCGTCCCCGTTGTCCTCGCCGGTGCGGTGGTGTTGATAGTCCGGTCCTTGGGGGGCCAGCTTTTGCAGCCACTCCCAGATGTCCTCGAAGAGCCCCGCCTCATCGTCGTTCACGTAAACGCCGGCGGTGATGTGCATGGCCGAGACGAGGGCCATGCCCTCCTGGATGCCGCTGCGGGCGACGACCTGCTCCACTCGATCGGTGATCCGCACCAGCTCCCGACGCCTGCTCGTCTGGAACCAGAGGTATTCCGTCGCCGTCTTCATCTGCCCCTCCTTCCGCGGCCGGCTTCCGGTAAATTGCGCCCGTGCCGACCGCGATTCTCCACGTGGACATGGATGCGTTCTACGCGTCGGTGGAGCAGCGCGACAACCCTTCGCTCAAGGGACGAGCGGTGATCGTCGGCGGCCATCCGACGCGCGGCGTCGTCCTGGCGGCGTCCTACGAGGCGCGGCCGTTCGGCGTGCGCAGCGCGATGCCCATGTCCTGGGCCGTTCGGCAAGCGCCACAAGCGATCGTCGTCCCCCCCCGCTTCGGCGCCTATCTGGAGGCGAGCGAGCAGGTCTTCGCGCTCTTCGAGAGCGTGACCCCGTTGGTGGAGCCGCTTTCCCTCGACGAGGCGTTCCTCGACGTGACCGCGTCGGTGGCTTTGCTCGGCCGTCCTGGAGAGATCGCCCGCCGGCTGCGAGCTCGGATCGCGCGCGAGCTGCAATTGCCGGCCTCGGCGGGCATCGCCTCCACCAAGTTCGTCGCCAAGATCGCCTCGGACCTGGCCAAGCCAAATGGGCAGCGCGACGTAGGCGAGGAGGAGACGGTGGCTTTCTTGGCACCGCTGCCGATCTCGCGGCTGTGGGGAGTGGGGCCAAAGAGCGAGAAAGGGCTGAACGCGCTCGGCCTGCGGACGATTGGCGACATTGCCTCGCGCGATCCCTCGTGGATCGAAAGCCATCTGGGCTCAGCCGGCCAACAGCTCTGGCAGCTGAGCCGCGGCATCGATCCGCGTCCGGTGGTCGCCGATCGCGAAGCCAAGAGCATCGGCGCCGAGGACACTTTCGAAGAGGACCTCGAAGGCCACGAGCTGCTCAGACCGCACATTCATTCCCAGGCCCTGCGGGTAGGGCGTCGGCTGCGAAAGGCCAACCTGCGTGCGCGCGTGGTTCAGCTCAAGCTCAAGTACGCTGACTTCTCCCTGCTGACCCGCCAGACGACGTTGGAGCGAGCGACCGACGATGGGCAGGAGATCTACCGGGCAGCGATGCAATTGCTGGGCGCGATCGAGCGAAGCGGGCGGGTACGGTTGACCGGGGTCTCGGCGCACGGCCTGGGCGACGATGACCCGCAGCTCACTTTGTTCCAGGACGCGCCGGACCGGAGCCACAAGCTGAATGCGGCGCTGGATCGAATTGCCCAGAAGTTCGGCGCCGGCGCGATCCTCACCGCGGATTTGATCAAGGAGCGCGAGCTGGACGATGAAATCCGCGAGGGCACCGGCGGCTCCCGGATGGACCAGGAATAGCGGCGGATTGGGCGTTGATGCTCAGGCATGCGCGGGCGTGGCGCGCGGCCCGCGCTTGCGGCGCCGCCGGCGGCGGCGTCTCGCTGCCACAGCGGGCGCGCCCGCGGAGGGGCTGGGCACCGATCCTGACTGCCAAGCCTCCAACGCCTCGCGATGCTCGCCCGTCGCCTCAACCGAAATCTCGAACACCACCAGCGCAGCGTCGAAGATGGGATGCCGGCGGAACCGGGCCAGCGATCCGCGTCGCCTTCGCTCGCCATTGAGCACCGGTTGAGCCAGCAGGATCGCCCTGCACCGCTCGGCGATTCGGCGCGGAAGCCGGGCGGTCTGCACGAATTTCGCCAGCAGCTCCTCGATCACGTCGGCGAGCGACGGAGCCTGCAGGCCATCTTCCGGGGGCGGAGCCGCCCGGCTGATCGGCAGCAGCAGCGCAGCCAGCAGCATCGCATCGTCAAACAACTGTCCGCTCCTCACCCTCCGATCCAGCGCGCTGGCAAAGGCGTCGAAGCGGCGCTCTCCCTCCGGCCCGTGTCGAACCAGGTAGTCGTCGAGAGGGGGCAGCAAGATCTTGAGCGCGTCCAGCGCGCGCAACAGCTTCAAGCTGGGCAGCGCAATCCCACCCCGCAGAAGCCTGAACGTCTCCTCCAGCACCCGCGCCGGCGCGCATCGCGGGAGGTCTTCCACGGCGCCTTCCATGGCGGCGTACGTGCGCGGCTCGATGTCGAAATCAAGCTTGCAGGCGAATCGCACCGCTCGCAGGACGCGAACCGGATCTTCGCGGATGCGGATCTCCGGATCGCCGATGGTGCGGATCAGCTTTTCTTCCAGGTCGCGACGCCCGCGGACGTAGTCGATCACCTGGCCGTGGGCGACGTCGTAGAACAGCCCGTTGATGGTGAAGTCCCGTCGGCGAGCATCCTGCTCGGCGGTGCCGAAGACGTTGTCGTGCGTGATCAGCAGATCCTCGTCCGCCTCTTCAACCTCGTCGCTCGGCACAGCGGTCGCGTCAAGCTCCTCGTCCGCGACGGCCAGCGCCGCCTCCTCTTCCACCTCCAGCGGGTTGGCTCGGAAGGTGGAGACCTCGATCACCTTTCCGCCCTTGAAGTAGACGTGCGCCAGTCGGAAGCGCCGGCCGATCAGCCGACAGTTTCGAAACAGCGCGCGGACCTCGCCCGGATGTGCGGAGGTGGCGACGTCAAAATCCTTCGGCTGGCGACCGAGGAGCAGATCGCGGACGCAGCCGCCGACGAAATACGCTTGATGGCCGTGCTGCAACAGCCGGTGAATCACCTTCAGCCCGTCGGGATCGAGCTTGCCCGGATCGATCTCCGGCTTCGCGGCGGTTGCCGGAACGATGTCGGCCTCGGCATGAAGCGTTTGCCCGCCGGGATCGCCTGGTGCGGGTACCGGCTCTCCCCGCCTGGAAGGCGAGGCTTCGAGTGCTGGTGTTGCGGTGGAGTCGCGAGTCATCGTTTGCGCTCGATCAGCGAGCGCCGGCTGGAATACCTATAGCGTAGTTCAACGAGGGACAACTTCCACCTCTCTTGACTCGGCGAGGGTAGACCCCTTAGAAGACAGCCTTTCCGCAGTTTGCGCGAAGGTGGCGGGCGCGCGGTTTCCCGCTCCCGGCGAGGGAGTTCTCTCGACCGTTTCCCCGCTCTCCGGCCTACCGGAGGGCATAACCCACGGGGAGAGAACACATGGCAGACAAGCAATCACCCGCGCGTCTCCGGGAATACGAGACCATCTTCCTGGTCAAACCAGACCTTCCGGACGAAAGCGTCGAGCGAATCAAGGACCGGGTCCGCGAGATCGTCGTCCGCGAAGGAGGGAAGCTGATCCGCTTCACCGTCTGGGGCAAGAAGCGCACCATGTATCCGGTGGCCAAGCAGCCGCGCGCGGTCTACGTCCACAGCCTCTATCTCGGTGGCTCCAATCTGGTCGCGGAGATCGAGCGCAACTTGCGAAACCTCGACGAGGTGACGCGCTACCTTTCAGTTCGGGTCGCGCACGATGTGGACCCGGAGTCCCGACCGGCTTTGGAGGACGTGAAGCTGGCCGGTGACGTGGAAGATGGGCGGCCGGCCGCCGTCGAGCGGGAGGGGTTCCGTCCAGCGGAGGGAGCCGAGGAGATAGGCGCCGAGATCGAGGAAGAAACGCCGGAGGAGGCATAGCCGATGAACAACTCGGGTGATCGAGACGGCGGCGGGCGGGGCGACCGCGATGGACGCGGCGGGCGAGGCGGCGGAAACGGCATGGATGAGGACAAGCGCGGTGGCCGCGGTTTCGGCCGCAAAAAGGTGTGCCGGTTCTGCGCCGAGAAAAATGCCAAGGTGGATTACAAAGATCAGGCGACGCTCAAGTACTTCGTCACCGAGCGCGGGAAGATCATCCCACGGCGGATCTCGGGAAACTGCGCCAAGCACCAGCGGCAGGTGGCGGTGGCGATCAAGCGCGCGCGGGGGCTGGCGCTGATCCCCTACGTGGTCATCGCGGGCTGATCAGGAGGACACGTGAAGGTCATCTTGCGAGAAGACGTCCAGAACCTGGGAAAGTCCGGGGAGGTCGTCACCGTCAAAGACGGTTTCGGTCGAAACTTCCTCTTGCCGCGCGAGCTGGCGGTGCTGGCCAACGAGAAGAACGTCCGTCAGCTGGAGCACGACCGCGGCGTCATCGCGGCGCGCCAGGCGAAGCTCAAGGATTCGGCGCAAGCCGAGGCCGGCCAGCTCCAGAGCGTCCAGCTGAAGATCGCCCGCAAGGTGGGCGAGCAGGACAAGCTGTATGGCTCGGTGACGGCGCTGGACATCGCGGAGGCGCTCGCGGCGCAAGGCAAGCGGATCGACCGCCGGAGCATTCACCTGCCCGAGCCGATCAAAACGATTGGAAGCCACGAAGTGGAAGTGCGGCTGCACCGCGACGTATCGGCCAAGGTCCGGGTAGAAGTGGTCGCCGAGTAGACGCTGGGCTAAAGAGGCGAGCTCCGTCATCCAGCTCACCTCGAAGCGGGAGGAAGTGGCCGTGAGCTCCGAACGGATGGCCCGCAGCACGAGCGGGAACGGCGCCGGCCGGCCCCACCAGGATCTGGCCGCAGAACGGGCCGTGCTCGGCGCTGTCCTGGCCGACAACTCGGTGATCGCCAACGTGGCGGAGATCGTCCATCCGGACGATTTCTGCAGCGCCGCGCACTCGCAGATCTTCTCCGCCATGCTGGCGCTCGACGTGCAGCAGCGTTCGGTGGATCACCTGACCTTGAGCGAGGAGCTCAAAGTTCGAGGCCAGCTGGTATCGGTGGGCGGGCCGCCCTACCTGATGGGTCTGGATCAGGTGGTGCCTTTCGCGGGGAACGCGAGCCAATACGCCCAGATCGTCAAGGAGCAGGCGATTCGTCGGCGGCTGGCGACCGCCGGGCGGGAGATCCAGGATCTCGCCAGCCAGGAGACCGGTGAGCTGGATGCCCTGATCGACGAGGCCGAACGCAAGGTCTTCCTGATCGCGGAGAAGCGCCGGGAGGGCGATCTCAAACCGGTGCGCGAGCTGATGGAGCGGACGCTGGAGCTGCTGGATACCTTGAACCGCTCCTCGACCGGCGTCACCGGTCTGTCCACCGGCTTCATCGATCTGGATCTGCAGCTGACCGGGTTTCATCGAGGAGAGCTGTTGGTGTTGGCGGCCCGGCCTGGGATCGGCAAGACCGCGTTGGCCCTGAACATCGCTCTGCACGTTGGCCTCAAGGAGGAGAAGGCGGTGGGAATCTTCTCGCTGGAGATGCCCGCCGATCAGCTGCTGATGCGCCTGCTCGCGTCGGCGGCGCGGGTAGACATGAAAAAGCTGCGCGGCGGCCGCCTCACCGCCCAAGACCAGCAGAAGTTTCAGCAGATCGCCGGTGCCCTGTTCAACGCGCCGCTTTACATCGACGACAGCGGCACGCTCTCGCCATTCGAGTTGCGCGCCAAGGCGCGCCGGCTCAAGCAGAAAGATCCGCGGCTGGGTCTGCTGGTGGTGGACTACCTGCAGCTGATGCACCAGAAGGGCAAGGTGGAAAATCGCCAGCTGGAGGTGTCCGAGATCAGCCGCAGCTTGAAGGCTCTGGCCAAGGAGCTGGATGTGCCCGTGCTGGCGCTCAGCCAGCTCAACCGCAAGATCGAGGAACGAAAAGGCGGCAAGCCGATGCTCTCTGACCTGCGCGAGTCAGGCGCGATCGAGCAGGATGCGGACGTGGTGTTGTTCATTCATCGCGACGACGATGGCGCGGACGGTCAGCCCTCCCCACAGGCGGCGCTGGAAGTCGAGCTGATCGTCGCCAAGCAGCGAAATGGACCGATCGGCTCGATCGACCTAGTGTTCTTGTCCGAGTACACTCGGTTCGAAAGCCGGGCCAAAGGGGAATGGCAGTGAACGGATCGCCCACGCCCTCCGCGAGCGAGCGCCTGATCCTGGTGGTAGACGACGATGAGCACACGCGCAACCTGCTGCGCGACCTCTGCGAGGCGCTGAGCTTCAAAGTCGCGCTGGCCGAGGATGGATCCGAAGCGATTGCCAAGCTGGCCGACTTCAAGCCGGACCTGGTGCTGCTGGATTTGATGATGCCGCGCAAGGACGGCTTCACGGTGCTGCGCGAAATCCGGCAGCACGCGGCGTGGAAGGATCTGCCGGTGATCATCCTCACCGCCATCGGCGACATGGACGGCAAGATTCGCGGGATGGAGCTGGGGGCGGACGATTACGTCACCAAGCCGTTCAAGCTGATCGAGCTGCAGACCCGCGTCAATTCCGCTCTGACCGTCCGCGACTACCGGCAAAAGCTGAGCGCCGCGGAAGAGGAGCTGGCGCAGCTGCGCGCGCTGGATCCGGTCACCGGCGTGGGAACCTATGCGCAGCTCAAGGCCAGTCTGGATGGAGAGATCGCCCGCTCGCGTCGGTACGGACGCCCGGTAGCCGCGCTGGTGTTCGGCTTCGACGACTATCAGGGGCTTCGCTTCCAGCTGGGGCGCGAGAAGTGCGATGAGTTCGTGGCGCAAATGGCCGGCGAGATTCGCGGCAGCCTGCGCGAGGCCGACCGCCTCTTTCGAATCGACCACGACGAGTTCGTGGTGCTGCTCCCGGAGACGGATCTGCCGGCCGCCCGGGTGGCGGCGGACCGGCTGGGCCGGACGGTCCAACACCTCACCGCCAAGGGAAGGCACGGAGACGTCGCCGCCCGCGTTCGCATCGGCGGCGCGGTGTTCCCCCACGAGCGGGTGCGGGGTACCGAGGACCTGCTGCGCGAGGCGAACCGCGTCTACCGGAACCTGCGCGAGTCGGAGCGGCTGGTGTTCGACCTCTAGGCTACCGATTCTTCGAGTACGTCCGGGGCAGCGAATTCAGGTCGGCTTGCAGTGCGCGTCTCGTATCAGCGGGCGTGCGAACCACCACGACGTCGGTGTCCGCCATGGTGAGGGTGCACTCGGTCTGGTTGGGGCAAGCCAACTGCCAATTGTCGCCGGACGAGGCGCACGCGTCGCCCGCGCAAACCCACCAGTCTCCGCCGGCGCATCGAGCGAGCGCAGCGCAATCGGTTGCCCGCAGAGGAAGCCTTCACAGATCCCATTCACGCTGCTGCCGCTGCACGGCAGCTTGGTCTGGTACGTGAAGCCAACAGCATTGGCGAGCGCGTTTCCACCCGAGTCGTACGCAGCCGCGTAGCCGTCGTGCGATCCCGTCTGAGTGCTGCCCTCGCAGAGATTCCAGCTGGGGCAGCGTGGGGTTTCGAGCGAGCCGCGGTTCACCGCCACCTTGTACGGGCTGGTGAACAGATGGGCCGGGCGGGTGACGCTCCCGTCGAGGCTACCCGACCAATCGATCACCGATTCGAAGCGAGCCGTACCGCCCACCGGCATGTTCCAATCCGTCTGCCAGGAGCAAACCGAACCTGAGTTGGCGTACCAGGGGCCGACCGCGAGGTCGATCACCGCGTAGAACTCCCCATTCCGGGGACCCAAACCGACGGTGCCGTTGCTCGAGACATCGGGGTACTTCAAGTAGTTGAAGCACTGTGTATGGTCGGCGGTCCCGCAGCTGCGGATCTCGATCTCGCCTTGGTTCATCTCGCTTGGGTTCAACTGCGCCATCTGCAGCGAATCCACCGCATCGCCTGGATGCTCGGCCCAGTACTCCTGCAAGTTGCGCGTGTTGTAGGGGCTGATGTTGACGCCGTTGCGGTTTGTCGCCGTCTTGACTCCTACTGAAGCGATGTAATCGAGCGCCTTCGAGCTGCCGTCGGCGTGAAAGTCGTTGGGATTCATGTTCCAGGCATAGTCCTGGGCGAATCCGGTCTGGTCATCGGAAGAGATCCTGGCGGAGATGGCTCCCAACCCGGCTGGAAATTCCCAATGGTGATTCCAGGTATTCGGACCCCATTTGAAACCGTTGAGCAGGAAGGTCCGCGGCGAGCTCTGGATCGAGGCCACTCCCATCACGCCGTCGCCGAGATTGCCTTGTCCACAGAACCATTTCGAGACGCCGTCGTAGGAGTCCACGAACTTGAGGCAGATGTAATCCAGATCCGACTCGTAGGAACGGATCGGTTGCTCGTCCCATGCCTGATCGTCGATCACCGGCGCAAGGAAGATAGGACGCACCGCCAGGTTGCCGCAGGCGATCGCATAGCCGAGGAAAAGCCGATGAGGCGGCAGATCATCGCTCTGGATGATCACGTCATCACCCGCGCGATGTTGCGGGCGCGATTTTCCGTTGGCGTCGACCACTCGCTCATCGCTGTCCGACTCGTAGACAATCTTCTCGAAGGATCCGCCCAGCGTCATGAACTTCGGAAGCGCGTACTGAACCCAGGTGCCATTCTGCAGGCTGTTGAAGGCCGTAACCGGGCATCGCTCATCAATCTGCTGCGCGGTCAATTGGCTCAGATCCTTGGTGGTCAGCCTGTCCGCCGATGCCACGGTGCGGTCGCCCAGGTCGAGGCCTGCTCCCAGTTGGCTGTTCAGCGCCTCGAACGCGTTGGTGCTGTCCAGCGCGTTCAGCGCGTTCAGCGCGTTGAGCGCATTCAAGGCATTGAGCGCATTGAGCGCGTTCAGGGCGTTGAGCGCATTGAGCGCGTTCAAAGCATTCAACGCATTCAATGCGTTGGTCGAATTGAGCGCGTTCAAGGCGTTCAGCGCATTGAGGGCGTTGAGCGCATTCAGCGCGTTCATCGCGCCCTGCTGGGTGACCCCGAGGTCAGGATTCGGAGCAACCGGCGATCGTTCGTCCTTCGGCACAAACCCACATGACGCCAACGCCGCGCTCAAGAGTACCGCGGCAACTCGCCGCATCACCGACTGGCTCGGCGCGGCTTCGATTTGAAAAATTTTGTATCGACCCATTCGGCCCTCCGGCCAACACACCAAGCCGAAACGGGAGCAAATGCCGGGCCGGCGTCACGGAAATAAAAGTCGAATCAAATTGACATGATTTGAAAGTCGCACGTCTGGCCACCTGTTCGGTTCGTGCTCGACTTGAGCATGGATCGGCCATCGCATTGGTCCCGATATGCGCTGCGCGCACCGCCGAACCTGGCTCAAGGCAGCAGACATTTTCTACCGGTGGCGGTCAGGTCGCGAGGAACCGAGTCACGAACGCCTTCGCTTCCCGCACCGCCTGGACCATGTCGCGGCCGCGCGCGAGCGACGTGGCCAGCGCGGAGGCGAATCGGCAGCCGGTTCCGCGATGCCGGGTCCGGTCGCGCTTGAGCATCGGCCCCTTCAGGTAATGCACGGCATCTCCCTGACAAAGCACATCGGTGGCATCAGTCGATCGGTGCCCGCCCTTGATTACCACGGCGGCGAATCCGCGGCGCACCAGCTCCCGGCCTGCTTCGGCAGCCTGCTCGACGGTGCGCGGCGGCGCCGAGCTGCTCAACAACCAGCCGGCTTCGAGGAGGTTCGGGGTCAGCACCCTCTTCTGGTCGGCGAGGGCCAGGTAGTCGTCAGCGCGCAGGCGTGAAAGACGTTGACCGGCCGAGGTCCGCGTCACCGGATCCACCACCCAGAACGCATCCAGCCCGATCAGCTGGGCGCAGATGACGCGAAGGGTTGCCCGGTCGGGGACCATTCCGAGCTTGATCGAGCGGAACGAGGACAACTCGCGCACCGCTCGCAACTGTAGGCGGAGGATCGAGGATGGAACTCCGGCCACAGCGAACGTCGAGCGCCCTTGAGCGGTCAGCGCTGTCGCGATGCCGGATCCGGAGCCGCCTGATTCTCGGATCGCCGCCAGATCCGCGAGCAGGCCGGCCCGACCCGAGGGGTCCAGTCCCGCCAGCGCGAGCACTGCCGGTTGCCGCAAGCTCGAGACATCAGTTCGCTGGCGCTTCACCTCATCTCCTGCTCTCCCTGGCCTTGTGCACCAAGCCCCGGTAGAGCCCGAGATGAAGCGGAATGGTGTTCAGCAACAACTCCGGATGCCATTGCACGCCGACGGCGAAGGCACGAGAGGGCAGCTCGATCGCTTCCGGCACTCCGTCGGGGGCGATCGCGCTGATCACGACCTTGTCACCCGGCTTCTTCACCGCCTGGTGATGCGTGGAGTTCACCATCACCTGGCCCCTGCCGATCAAGTCGCTGAGCAGCGTGCCATCCTTGATATCGACCGGATGCTGCGGCTGCGTTCGATCGTGGGCTTGTTCGTGCAGCGTTGCGTCGGGCAACTCCCGTCGAATGTCCTGCACCAGCGTTCCACCGGCCACCACGTTGAGCAGTTGCATCCCGCCGCAGATTCCAAGCACCGGAACGTTGCGCTCGAGCGCAGCACGCAGTATCGCCGCCTCGAACCGCGTGCGATCCTCCTTGATCGCACCTACCCCTTCCCCGGGGACCTCTCCGTACAGCTCGGGCGACACGTCGAACGCGCCACCCGTCACCACCAGACCGGAGATCCGATCCAGGTATGTATCGATGCAGCTGCGATCATCCGAGTAGGCGAGGACGAGCGGCAATCCGCCCGCCTTGAATACGGCGTCAGCGTAGGCGACCTTGAGCTCGTAGGTCGCAAAGGGGTGATTGGGGCGAAGCGAGTAGTCCGGCGTGATTCCGATGGTCGGACGGCGAGCGCCCTGCGCGTGTGGCCGCTGCATCATCGGCCTCGGCCGAGTGCGAATTCGCTCGCGAGGGCGCGAGCGCGAGCCGGCACGTCCGGTGCCTCGAGCAGGTCGGCAATCACGGCCGCCCCGCGCGCCCCGGCGCCTGCAACCCGACCAATGTTGGACAGGTTGATCCCGGAGATGGCCACCACCGGCAAAACAGTTCCCGAGGCAATCGCGCGCAGGCCCTCGATCCCGAGCGGCTTGACATGGATGGGCTTGGTGGTGCTGGCAAATACAGGGCCGACGCCGAGATAGTCTGCGCCCGCATCACGCGCAGCAGTTGCCATCTCGAGGTTGCGAACGGTGAGGCCCATTATCTTGTCGGGGCCCAGCAGCCGGCGCACTTCCGAGGGGGGCAAGTCATCGTCGCCCAGGTGTACCCCATCGGCATCGGACATCAAGGCGTAGTCCACGCGATCGTCGATGATGCAGATCGCATCGGCGCGCCGGCACAGCTGCGCGACCTCGCGCGCCGCCGCCAGCGCTGGAGCAGCCGCGTTTCCCTTGATGCGCAGCTGCATTACCCGGACGCCGCCCTCGAGCAGCCGGCCCGCCTTCTCCTGCAGCGTCAGGTCGGGGCGCACGGCATCGTCGCAGATGGCATACAAACCGCTCGGAAAGCCACGGACACCCTTCATCAGTCATCTCGCGAACGGCAGCTTTGACAGGGCCCCGGGCTGCTGTAAGTTGGCGCGCCTTTCTTTGAGGGACATTCTATGCCAGAGACCGTTGACCCCAAGTACCTCGACAAGCGAACGGCGGAGCGCTATTTGCGCGAAGGCCTCCTCGATGAGAAAGCGTACGAGCGTTACCTGAAGACCCTTCCGGACTTGGGCCAAAAGGCGGACGTGGTCGAGACCAGCATGGCGGAGGCGGAGAGGGAGACGGAGAAACCGGCCGAGGGCGGCCAAGGCTGAAGTGTATGAACGATGAGAAGCGCGGCGAAACCTTCGTGATGAAGGGCGGAGCCGCCGCATCGGTTGCTCCGCCGGTACAATTCACCACGTTTTTGCTCGGACTCGCTTCCACGGGGCTGATCCATCTCGGAGAGACGCCGCATCCGGAGACGGGCAAAGCAGAAAAGAATCTGGTGCTGGCGAGACAAAGCATGGACCTGCTGTCGCTCCTGCGAGAGAAGACCAGCGGCAACCTGACTCCGGAGGAAGAAAAGTTCTTCGACAACCTGCTGGCCGATCTACGCCTGAGGTATGTCGAGGCGAGCAAGCGGTGAACGCGGCCCGCCCGCCTGAAAAGCTTCCGCTTGGAATCCGAAACGCGTGCCTGGTCGCGCTGGTGCTCTCGGCGGTGGTGGGTCTTCTGTCCGCCAGCGAGGCGCTCACGCTGGTCCACTTCTCCGAATTGAAATCGTTGGAGCCTCCGAGCGTCTCCGACCGACTGCAGAGGGAGCTCCTGGAAAAGGGGCGCGAGGCACAGTTGATTGCCCTGGAAGGGATGAGGTTTCCACGCGCCCTCACCCTCTGCGCGCTCTCGCTCATCTGCGCGCTCGCCTTCGTCGCTTCGGGTCGGCTGATTCGGCCGCGGAACGTCGAGCGGGAGCGCATGCGCCAGCTGCTGGTGTTCTCCTCAATCTCCGCCGCCCTGCTGCGGACTGTGGATGGCGCTCAGTCGGCCGTGGTGGCCCGACGCGTGGGCGTGGCGCTGGGCAAGGTAGGAGCGGATCTCGCCTCGTTGCCCGAGGTCAGCGCCGAAGACGTCCGGCGAATGTTTCCCTCGGCGGCAATCGGCATCGCCGTGCTGCAGACCGTGCTGGTCGCCGGCACGTTCGCGCTGCTCTGGCAGTACTTCCGCTCGCAGAAGGTCCGGCAGTTGCTGGCGTTCGCGGGCAAACCGCCGTGAGGGTCTGCCGCGAAAATCACCACGCGTTGGGAGGAAGAAGGTCGGCGAGCGTGCCTTGCGGGGACGCTCCATCCAGCTCGAGCAACGCGCTCGGGGCTCGGGGGAGCTTGACCAGGTCGTCCCGAGTCACTCCCAGGATCCGCGCCAAGTACCCCAGCGGCCATCGCGCGTTCAACTCTTCGAACTCCTCATCCGTGCCGGCCGGCGGATCGACCTCGTCGTAGTCCAGCCGCTCGCCTCCGACCTTTCCGCCGCTGGCATAGGTCACCACCTGCTCGAATTCCTCGGGGTCCAGGACGTAGGCGTGGATGGTGGTGTGGAACTCGCGCGACAGGAGGCGAGCAAGAGCATGGTGCTCTTCGTACCAGCGCGCGCCTCGGCGACCATAGGTGTGCGGCGAGTCGAATGCGAGTCGAATCACCGACCGGCGAGGGACTCTCGAAATAGCGAGCGAACAGCTGTCGACTCCCTGCCCGTCCTCGGCCAGCGCTCGGCACGCGAGCCTAATCAGCTCGGATGACCCGAATTGCTCGAGTCGAGACAGGTAGCCGCCGTGCGCTTCCACCGCACCCCCTCGGGCTTCAAGCAGGTCCATAGCATCGATTGCCGCCGCGCCCGCGTCACGACGCGCAGCGTCGCGCTTGCCAAGGAAGGTGTCGGGGTTAGCTTGAGAAACATGAGATTGGACAAGTACACCCTCAAGGCGCAGGAAGCGATCCAGCAGGGGCAGACCCTCGCTCGGCGAGCGGGTCACTCCTACTTCGAACCCGAGCATCTCGCACAGGCATTGCTGGAGCAGGAGGACGGAATCGCCCAGCCGATCCTGCAGAAGATCGGAGCCGACCCGGGGCTGGTTGCCTCGCGCCTGGCAGAAGCGCTCGCGCGGCTGCCGCGAGTGGAGGGCGCCGAAGGGGGGATTCTCAGTCAACGCCTGGTCAGGCTGTTCGACCTCGCGGAGGACGAAGCCAAGAAGCTCAAGGACGAGTACATCTCCTCCGAGCACCTCCTCCTGGCGCTCGCCCAGGACAAGGGAGCGACCGGAGAGGTGTTCCGCTCCCTGGGGATCACGCCAGACCGAATTCACGCCGTGCTCAAAGACGTGCGCGGGCCCGGCCGGGTCACCAGCCAAGAGGCGGAATCAACCTACCGCGCACTCGAGAAATACGGACGCGACCTCACCGAGGCCGCTCGGCAAGGCAAGTTGGATCCGGTGATCGGTCGCGACGAGGAGATCCGGCGCGTGATCCAGGTGCTCTCGCGCCGGACCAAGAACAACCCTGTGCTGATCGGAGATCCAGGAGTCGGCAAGACTGCCATCGTGGAAGGTCTCGCGCGCCGCATGGTGGACGGCGACGTGCCCGAAGGTTTGAAGAACAAACGGCTGATCGCGCTGGATCTGGGCGCCATGGTAGCGGGGGCCAAGTACCGCGGCGAGTTCGAAGAGCGGCTCAAGGCAGTGCTCAAGGAGATCGCCGCCGCCGAGGGCGAGATCATCGTTTTCATCGACGAGCTGCACACGCTGGTGGGAGCGGGAAAGGCGGAGGGCTCGATGGACGCCGGCAACATGCTCAAGCCGGCGCTCGCCCGGGGCGAGCTGCACTGCATCGGCGCCACCACGCTGGCGGAGTACCGCAAGCACATCGAGAAGGACGCTGCGCTGGAGCGGCGCTTCCAGCCGGTGATGGTGAACGAGCCGAGCGTGCAGGACACCATCAGCATCTTGCGCGGCCTCAAAGAACGCTACGAGATTCACCACGGCGTGCGGATCCAGGACTCGGCGCTGGTGGCCGCGGCCACGCTCTCGCACCGCTACATTTCCGATCGCTTCCTCCCGGACAAGGCCATTGACCTGGTGGACGAAGCTTCCTCTCGCTTGCGAATCGAGATCGACTCGATGCCCAACGAGGTCGATGACGTCCGCCGGCGGATCATCCAGCTGGAGATCGAGCGGGAGGGGCTCAAAAAAGAGAGCGACCTGCATTCCCGCGAGCGGCTATCGGCCATCGAGCGGCAGTTGGCGGAGCTGAATGAGGAGTTCGCCGCGCTCAAAGCGCAGTGGGAAGCCGAGAAGCAGGCGCTGGCCCAGGTGCGAACGCTCAAGGAGAAGCTCGAGCGGGCCCGGAACGATCAGGCCGCAGCGGAGCGCTCCGGCGAGCTCAACCGCGCCGCCGAGCTGAAGTACGGAATCATCCCCTCGCTGGAGAAGGAAATAGCGCAGCAGACTGCCAAGCTCGCGGAGCTGCAGAAGAAGCGCAAGTTCCTCAAGGAGGAGGTGGACGCCGAGGACATCGCCGAGGTGGTCGCCAAGTGGACCCACATCCCGGTCTCCAAGTTGCTGGAAGGGGAAGTGGAAAAGTTGGTGCACATGGAGGAGCGACTGGCGGAGCGGGTGATCGGTCAGCGCCCAGCGATCGAAGCGGTGTCCAACGCCGTGCGCCGAGCGCGATCCGGGCTGCAGGATCCGAACAGGCCGATCGGCTCCTTCATCTTCCTCGGTCCCACCGGCGTAGGGAAAACCGAGACGGCCAAGGCTCTGGCAGAGTTCCTCTTCGACGATGAGAACGCGATCGTCCGGATCGACATGTCCGAATACATGGAGCGGCACGCGGTGGCACGCCTGATCGGCGCACCCCCGGGCTACGTCGGCTACGAGGAGGGCGGCCAGCTCACCGAGGCCATTCGTCGCCGTCCGTATTCGGTGATCCTGTTCGACGAGATCGAAAAGGCCCATCGCGACGTCTTCAACGTGCTCTTGCAGATACTCGATGACGGGCGCTTGACCGACAGCCAGGGGCGGACCGTCGACTTCAAGAACACCGTGCTGATCATGACCTCCAACATCGGGTCCACGGTGATCCAGGAGGCGATGAGCACCCGCAGGCGGCTCGATGAGCAGACCAAGCGCGAGGTGCTGGAGCTGTTGCGCCAGGAATTCCGGCCAGAGTTCCTGAACCGGGTGGACGAGATCGTGATGTTCGAGCCCCTCCGCCGCGAGGACATCGGGCGAATCATCGATCTGCAGCTGAAACGGCTGCAAAAGCTGCTCGCAGAGCGCAATCTGCGAATCGAGCTGGAGCCGAGCGCGCGCGAGTTCCTGATCGAGCGAGGCTACGATCCCGTTTACGGGGCGCGACCGCTGAAGCGGGCGATTCAAAAGTACCTGCAGGATCCGCTGGCGATGAAGGTTCTGGCTGGCGAGTTTCTCCCCGGGGATACCATCGTCGCCGAGGCCGGGAGAGACGAGCTGCGCCTGGTGAAGAAGACGCGGGCGTAGTCTACCGGTAGAAGACTTCTACCAGCGTGAGCCCGTGCGCCGGCGCGGTCGGTCCGGAGAGCGTGCGGTCCTTCGATTCGAGAACGGTCTTCAACCACTGGGCGTCCCTGCGCCCTCTTCCGATCTCCACCAGGCTTCCAACGATGTTGCGGGCCATGTGCTTGAGGAACGCGGTGGCCACGATGTGGATGGAGATCTCTGCTCCGCTCGTCCCTTCGACAGAGAGGACGTTCAGCTCGCGCACGGGGTGCGAGGCCTGGCAGTCCGAAGCGCGGAAGGCGGAAAAATCGTGCCGCCCCAGCAGCATGGTGCTGGCGCCGGCCATGGCCTGGACGTCGAGTGGCTGGAAGATCTCCCAGTGCGTGCGCCGCCGCAGTGGCGAGGGCGACCGGCGGTTCCAGATGCAATATCGGTAGCGCTTACCCGCAGCGTCGCGCCTGGGATCAAAGTCGTCCGCCACCTGCGAGGCGCTGACCACCGCGATGTCGCGCGGCAGCAGCTTGTTCAGCCCCATCGAATAAGCTTTGAGCGGAAGATCTCTCGACGTATCGAAGCAGGCCACCTGCCCCAGCGCATGCACACCGGAGTCCGTTCGCGCGGCGGCGAACAGCGCGATCTCTTCGCCCAGAAATTCGGTCAGCGCGCGCAAAACCCGGTCGTGGACCGAAGGGCCGTTGCGCTGCGTCTGCCAGCCGACGTAGTGCGTGCCTTCGTATTCGACGATCAGCTGGATGCGAGGCATGGGACCGCGACTCGGCTTGGCGCTATCGGTATTTGAGCCATCCTGAGACGATGTCGCGCACCAGGGACTCGACTGCAATCCCGTTCTTCTCGGCGATGCTGGACAGCGCGCGCATGTCGCTGGCCTGGATCTGGACCGTCAGCTCGTCGCTGTGCTGGGCGCGATCGCCGTCCGCACCACGCCCAGGCTGAAGATGTCGCTTCGGCTGTCGAGGGGCTTGCCCCGGCACTGCTCGGGGCTCATGTATCTCGGCTCCCCCGGGGAAGAATCACTGCTAACGCACTTCATACGCCAAAACCTTGAGGCCTGCAGTTTTTCCGGGAGCCACTGGAAAGTCGATGCCCGGAGGCCCCAGCCGCGCGATGACCCGGGCTCGCCGCCGGGAGTTGGCAAATCCACGGGTCACCAGCCGTTCGAATCGCGGTCGCGTCAGGGAAAGCTGATTACAACAGGCGACCAGCACGCCTCCGGGCTGGAGAACCCCGCACGCCCGTTCGATCAGCGACGCCCAGTCCCGGGCGGCAGAGAAGGAGCGTTGCCTGGCAGTCGCGAATGAAGGGGGATCCAGGATGACCATTTCAAAACGCTGCGCTTTCCTTTCGAACCGCGCCAGCCAGTCGAACACCTCGCCGGGAAGGTAATCCTCGCGCGAGACCCGCTGGCCGTTGAGCCGCGAATTCTCCGAGCCCCACTCCAGCGAACTTCGTGAGAGATCTACGTTGATCACCCGCTCCGCGCCACCGGCGAGGGCCGCCACCGCGAACCCGCAGGTGTAGGCAAAGCAGTTCAATACACGCTTCCCCTTCGCCTGATGCCGAACCCACGCCCGGGTGTCGCGCATGTCGAGGTACAAACCCACCGCCAGCCCCTGGGCCGGACGGATCGCAAAGCGCAGGCCGTTCTCCGTCACGATCCGCTCTCCAATTGGCTCGCCCAAGATCGGTGCGATGGGCGCGGCTGTTCGCCTGTCAGCCTCGCTGAGCCTGGCCGCATCACGCGGACGCCGCTTGATGTACAGCGCGACCGGATGCAGGGATGCCTCCAGCGCATCCGCCAGCCGGGAAGTCATCGAAGGCGCGTCGTATAGGTTCGCCACGGCCACGCCGTCGAACCAGTCGATCGTCACTCCGGGAACACCGTCCGCTTCGGCATTGAGCAGTCGGTAGGCGGTCGTCTCCGGGCCGGCCATGGCACGGCGCTTTTCAGCCGCCTCGAGCAGGATCTCGGCCAGGGATCGCGACACGACTCAGGAGGTGGAATCCGATTTCGACCGCTCGAGGCGAGCACCGGTCCGATTCCACAGCTTGCTCAGGACGCGGTCCGCTTCCGCAGACAGCTCCAGGTAGTCGTGAGAGAGCGAACGGCCTTCGCGTATCACCACCCGCCCGGCGACGATGGTCCACGCCACCGGCGCGCGGCCGAGCTGCAGCAACAGGTGCGGCGCCAGACCACTGGACCCCTCGGTGGACGGTACGTGATCGTAGATCACCAAATCGGCCAGATTGCCCTGCTCCACGTTTCCAGACGGCTGCTCGAAGATCAGCGAGCACAGCTCGGATGGAGTGCTGAACAGCAGGTGGGCCATCAATCCATCCGGGTCAAGAAGCCGTCCGATCCGGGAGAGTCGTACCGCAGCGCCGAACGCTGCGAACAGCTCGTCCCAGAGAGAGACCGTGCCGCTGGTGCCCAGCGTGATCAGGCATTGATCGCCCAGGAGCGTCTCCAAAACAACGCCGCTTCGCTCCGTCAGCGAGCCGGCAAATGGACTGATCGCGATCGCAGTTCGAGTCTTCGCCAGCCGCTCCGCTTCCGATCGATCGATGGCCCGCGCGTGGGCAGCGATGCAGCCGGGGCCGAGCAAACCGAAGGATTCGAGCCGAGGAACGATTCTTTGGCTGTGCGCCGAGTAGCTGATGGCGAAGTCCTCCTCCGTCTCCGCCACGTGACCGTGCACCCCCACGTGTAGCTCGCCGCGCAACCGGCCCAGCCGCTTCAGCAGATCATCGTCGCAGGAAGACGAAGCGTGAAATCCCAGCGCGCAGCGGACCAGCGGATCCGATTTCTGCCGCTCCGCGATGGCGGCGTTCTCCTCCAGCTGCTGCGAGCCGGAGGCCTGGCCGAACCAACTGGTGGTGGCATGGCTGTTCACGAATCGCGCTCCCAGGCGAGCTGCCACTCGGCCTTGAGCCGCCAGGCCACCGGCCACGTCCGCGGGGCAATGGAGATGCTCGACTAAAAGCGTGGTACCCGAGCGCAGCGCCCGCGCGATGGCAAAAGCGGTCAACACCTCCACTTCGGTTGCCGTGAGTTGCGATTCGATCCGGCGCTGAAGCTCGAATCGGGCGTGCGGGTTGCGCAGCAGGAACTCTCCCGCCAGCGGCACGAGCTGCCCGGTGACCAGATGCGCGTGACAGTCCATCAGCCCTGGAGCGACCAGCCGCCCACGACACGCCACCGCCCAGTCGCCCGGGAGAACGAGCACCTCCTCGTCTCGCGCGACGCGTGCGATTTTTCCCTCCTCGACCACGATGGCCATGCCGGTGCGGTACCGACCATCGGCCCGAAACACCGCGCAGTTCTTGAGGAGCAGGCGGCCCTCCATCGAGAGCGGCACTATAGCGACATCCGGCTCGGCGCCCGCCTGATTCTGGCGGCGAGCCGATCAGTTTGCCCTCTTCAGCGCGTAGTCGCCGCGGCGCTCGCCCGGCACCAGCGCCCAACCTTCGTTCAGCTCCAGCGTCCAGCCCTCCCCGCGAAGGGGGCGGAGCGATGATTCAAGAGGAGCCGAGACCGTGACCCGGTCGAACCCGGGAGCGACCAGTGCACCGGCGGAGGCGGTGAGCACTCCCCAGTTGTCGACAATCCGCAGAGACGGATAGACCGTGCCCAGTTGGTCCAAGGGATAGACCTCGTCGGGATTGAATTGGATCCTCATCCTCTGCAGCGGCAGCTTGAGCACCGGTCCATCCACCAGCGCGGCGCGATAACGCGCGAAACGCTCGCGGCGCTGAGCATTGGGGGTCTCCTCCGCGGCTCGCAGCGAATCGTAGCCGTACCGCTTGGCCTCCAGCACCGCAGTCTTCTGAGCGGGCGCCCGTTGGGGAAGCGCGAGCGCGCCTCGCAACAAGGCCCCCAGATCATCCTCGGGCCTCAGGTCGCGACGCCACTTCGCCCCCGCCTCATCCAGGAGGACGCCGTATGCCGGGCCCGATGTGTAGGCAAACGATCGCACCAGTGATTCAACCCGTCCGCCGTCCCCAAGCTTGCGGATGGCCTCAGCCGCTGCGTCGGATCCGGAGGCCAACTTCACCCCGGTGTACTCGGCGAGCCCCTCGTTCATTTCCAGCGCGCGCTCGTCAGCTTCAGCCTGCGGAAAGAGCGAACGCCGGTGGCCTCGAAACAAAAGCGCATCGGCGATCGCTCTGCGCCTCTGGGCACCCTTCGCTGCCAGCGCCGCTCGAAGCGCGCGCCACTCCAGTTGAACCCAAAGTCGCCCCTCCAACCGATCCAGATGGTTGTTTGCCGGCATCGTCGCCGGGAGGCCAATCTGGCTCTGAATCCGGTGCCACGACTCGTGCATGAGCAGGATGGCGCGTTGGCGCGCATCCTTCGGGAGCGGCCACATCAGCATCGTCCACTTTGCGCCACCCCAATCGACTGCAGAGTTCGCCACGTTGATGGTGCTGGGAAGAGTTCCGGTGAATGCCTTCTCGATCACGCTCAAGCCGCCGTCGGCCAGCTGCTGGTTGGCGACGACCGCGCGATCTTTCGGATCGGCGAACAACATCGGCCCGCAGAGTGAGACTCCCCATAGACTGCCCGCATCGCGCTCGCACAGCGCGCTCGCTTCACCGAAGTAATGTCCGGCCAGCGCGAGGTGGATCTGGTTCTCGGCGGAGACGTTGCCAGCGACGGCAAGCGCAATGGCAAACGCCAGCGAATTCGCGAGCCTGCCCCTGAGCGGGAGGAGTGCTTCCACTTGCATGGCGGTCGTACTCGGAGGTCGGTATATAGATCGCCCTGTATGAAGGCGTCTGGAATATTCTCCGGAGCTGGCCATGTACACCGAGCGGTACAGCCTTCCGTTCCTTGCCGGAATACTGATTTCGGCGCTCGAGCGCCGGCGCCTGGGGCTTGGCCCCTGGGGTGACAAGGCGCGCAGCGAGCTGCGGACCGTCTTCGACGCCGAGCTCGCTGCGATGAAGAGCCACTTCTTCGAGCTGTTCGACGATCGCGCGTACTGGGAAAAGGTGGAGCGCTCATTGGTTGAGGTTTGCTTTCCGCGCTACTGCGCCGCGGCAGAGAAACAGACCGAGCTGGAAGGGCGCGACTACGGGCTGTGGCGCGGCGGCGATCTGATCGCCCGCGCGGCATACGCGGCCGGTGGATTGATCGTCGGAATCCTGATGGTCCGGCTGCCGTTCATCCCCATCCCGCAGACCTGGGATCTATTTGCTTTCCTGACGATGATCGGGGCGCCTTTTCTCCCCGATGCGCAGGTCTGGTTTTACAAAAGGAAATATCGCAAGCAACTCGAGGCGATCGTCGCGGACATGCGCGAAGCAGAGGAGCAGCTCCGTTTGTATCAGCCCCTGAACGAGCCCGGCAGCACAGCGCTGCAGCAGGGCGTGTCACCTGTCACCGAGGGGCCGGCGAGCCCGACCATACAAGCTCCCGGCAACCGCAGTCGAAACGGAGGATAGCCTTGGCTTCCAGTACTCCCATCAATTGGCGCGGTGCCAGCCAGCGCATCTTCCGGACGCGGCGCGGCCGCATGCTCTACCTGGTGATCGCGCCGCTGGTAGTTGCGCTGCTCGCCTACGAAAGCTGCACGGTGTACGTGCACCCCAACGAATTCGGAATCAAGCAGGTGATCGTGGGCACCGGTACCGGGATCAAGAGCGAGGTCTACACCGCCGGCCTGCACTGGATCACGCCGGGCGCCGAACGGATGCACCTGTTTCCCACCGACATTCAGATCTTGAACCTGAGCGCAGACACCAGCGAGCGATCGAAAGAGGACTCGCGGCAAATGCCGCCGCTGAACATCCAGACCTCCGAGGGATACAACGTCACCGTCGATGTATCAATCGTGTATCGGATCGAAGATCCATACAAAGTGATGACCAAGCTTGGCTCCGGCCGGCTCTATGAGGACTCGCTGGTGATCCCTCGCGCCGAGCAGCTTCTGCGCAAGCGCCTCGGCGAGCTGGATGCCGAAGAGTTCTACAGCCCGGTCAAACGCGGCGAGAAGGTCCACCTCTCGCTCGAGGATCTCAACTCGGAGATCGTGCCGGCCGGGGTGCGGGCGCTCTCGATCTTCGTTCGACGTTACAGCTACGACAACCGATACCAACAGGCGATCGAGCAGCGAAAGATCCAGGATCAAACCGTGTTCAAGAACAAGGCTGAAGCGGACATGGCCCAGGCCAACGCCGAGCGGGACCGGACGGTGGCGGTGGGCGAAGCGGCGATGAAGGTGGAGCTTTCGCGCGGCGATGCGGAGAAGAAGAAGCTCGAAGCGGAGGCCGACCTCTACTCGCGCAAGAGGGGCGCCGCCGGAGACCTGGAAGTGAAGCTTGCCGAAGCCGAGGGGACCCGGCTGGAGAACGAGGCTCTGCGGGGAAAAGGCTCCGAAAACCTGGTCGGGCTGAAAATGGCAGACGTCCTCAAGGGAACGCGGGTGATCGTGGTCCCAACCGATGGTGAAGGCGGGATCAACCCCTTGGACCTCAAGAGCGCGCTGAAGCGGTTCGACGTGAAAGGGGAATGAACATGCGCTCCCATCGATTTCTCACCTTTGCTGCGTTTGCCGCGGCCGCCAGCCTGACGGGCTGCACCTGCCATTCGACGGGGTCGACGCACGTCGGCGTGCTCACCCGGAAGCTGACCTTCGGGGGGTTGCTCGGAAAAACCGGGGTGCAGGACGAGGTCTACGCGCCGGGGGCTACGTATCTGTTTGCCCCGTTCATCACCGACTGGACGACGTACGACGTCTCGCTTCAGAACCTGGCGATGGTCCGCGATCCCAAACGCGGCGATCGCACCAGCGAAGACGACGTCAGCTTCAAGACCATTGACGGCAACGACATCCGCGTGGATGTGACGGTGGCGTGGCAGATCAATCCCAAGCGGGCGCCTTATCTGCTCACCAAGGTGGGCGATTCCACCGACCAAGTGAAGGAGAAGCTGATCCGCCCAGCCTGCCGGAGCATCGTGCGCGATGTGCTCAACGAGCTGAACTCCGAGGAGTTCTACGTTTCCAGCAAGCGATTCGAGAAAGCCACCAAGGCGATGGAGAAGCTCTCGGAGGTGCTGGCGCCCGAGGGCATCGTGGTTCAGCAGGTGATCCTCGGAGAGCACCACTTCCATCCCCAGTACGAGCAGGTGATTCAGGAGAAGAAGCTGGCAGAGCAGAACGCGGAACGACTTCGCTCCGAAGCCCGGGCCGCCTTGGAACAAGCCAAGAGCAATCTGCAAAAAGCGAAGGGCACCGTGGCACAGCAGGTAGCGAAGGCCAACGGCAACCTGGAGCAGGTGAAGCTTCAGGCAGATGCGGACTACTTCCAAAGCCAGAAGCGAGCCGAGGCCATCCTGGCGGAGAAGAAGGCCCGCGCCAAGGGGATACAGAAGGAGAACGAGGCGCTCGCCGGCAGCGGCGGCAAGACGATGGTGAAGCTGCGGCTCGCCGAGGCGCTGGCCGGCAAGCAGATTCTCTTCCTTCCCTCCAGCAAGGGAGGCGGGCTGCAGACATTGAACATGAATCAGCTGCTCGGAGCATTCGCGGCGAGTCAGGCGCTGGAAGCGCCCAGCGCCTCCAATGAAGCCCCGGCGCACACCGAGGCCAGCAAGTAAACGAGCGCCCCATTCGGGCAGGCGGCTGTGAGCCCCAACGAGGTCGCTAGACGCCCGGACCTGGCCTCCGCGGGAGCTCGCGGACACATATATCGTCTTGCGGGCAGAGGATCACTGAGATACATTGTATCTCATGGTTACTCCCACTCCTACCACCATGGTTCACGTCCGAGTGAAGCGGAAGGTCAAGGCGAAGGCTACTAAGGCCCTCGCCGAAATGGGCCTCTCCGTTTCTGACGTGATCCGCGTCCTTCTCACGTACGTTGCCAAGACGAGTGAGCTTCCGTTCCCCTTTCTGGTCCCAAACGCCAAGACCGCTGCCGCGGTGAAGGAGGCGCGTCAGGGCGGCCTGCCTTCCTTCGACAGCATGTCCGACTTCATAGCTGACCTGAATGCGGAGGATTGAGCGGACCAGCGCATTCAAGCGCGACTACAAACGCGAGAAGGCAGGCCAGCACCGGCGAGTGTTGGATGAGTTACTCGGTACCGTGGTCGCCGCGCTGGCGGAGGATCGACCCTTGCCGCCGTCGAACCGGGACCATGCGCTCCTCGGTGAGTGGAAGGATTGCCGCGATTGCCACCTCCGGCCCGACCTGGTGCTGATGTACCGGAAGCCCGACGCACACACGCTGCAGCTCATCCGCCTCGGCTCGCATGCCGAGCTCTTCGGTTGAAACGGTCGACGAGACTCTCGGCCTGGACGAACAGGACTCCGGTGGCATCTGCGCTTATTGCGACCACGTGCTGAGCAAAGACGACTAGAGTGGGCGGAAGAGTCCTCTTGCCCTGCACTTCCTCCCAAACGGTAAAGCAGGGCCATGTCGAATCGCACTGCGGAAACGCTGCGCAATTGCCCCGTTAGGTTGACCGCATGCCCATAGGCGGCCACGGTCAGCCCAGCGCGCGGGTGCGCGTCTTGAGCAGCCCTGGCCAGCGCCAGTGCTCACAAGCATTCAGGCTCGCTAATACGAGTTGTTCTGGCCGAAGTTCGACATCTTCTTCTTGCGAAGCTCGTCGTGCTGTTGCGAATCGCCCGGGTTGGCCACCGACGAATCACCCGCGAGAGCCTGGGCAGAAGCGCCAAACAGCTTCCGGATGTTGTCGCCGAACAGGCTGACGATGCCGATCGCGGCGATCGCAATCAGCGCGACGATGATGATGTACTCGGTCATGCCCTGGCCGCGCGCGGCTCGGGCTGCATGCATTTTTTCGATCACTTCCAGCTCCTCATTTGTCCCCCCGCCGGCGGCGATCTGCGCCGCCGCCACGAGCACACCTTAGGGGCCCGGCTCTGCGCGATCCATCCGTCATCGGGCGGACGCTCAGTCAATTCTGGCGGACAAAAAGAGCGGGGTGCCCGGGACAGGTCAGAGGCGACTCGCTACAGTGAGGGCGATGGATCCACAGCTCGTTCAAGCGACCCAACTGACCTGGTCTCGCGAGGGGCGCGTCGTAGAAGCGGAAGGAGCTTGCCAGCTGACGCTGGGCTGCGACGCCGCATCGCTGATTGGAATGCCCCTGCACAAGGCGCTGGGGATCGCGGAAGCGCGCGCGCGCGAGCTGGATCAGAAAGCCTTGGCAGCGCCCGGCACGGTGGAGTTCGTCACCTCGTCGCTCGGAAAGGATCCCACGGTGCTTCGCCTGGCGCTGGGCACTTGCGATGGTCAGGGCAGCGCGGGGGTCATCAACATGCGTTCGGTGCTGACCGGGGCTCCGCCGCTTCAAATCTCGCGGCTGGCCTCCTCGCTCAGCCACGAAATCCGCAACCCGCTCTCCTCGGTCAAGATGGCGGTTCAGACGCTGGCGCGCAATCCGACGCTCTCCGAGCGCGACCAGCGCCGCCTGGTGATCGCCAACCGCGAGATCCGGACCATGGAGCGGATGCTTTGGCTGCTGTCCGAGTATGGACGCGACTCGCCGCCTTCGCTCGAGCCGATCGCCGTGCGCTCGCTGGTGCAGGAGGCGGCGACGTTGGTGGAGCCCGAGCTGGCGGAGCGCCGGATCGAGATCCGGATCGAAGAAGAAGAGCCGCACGCTCGGGTCCGGGTGGAGACAGGTAGAATCCACCGCGTGCTGTCCCAACTTCTGCTGAACATCGCCATGGGCCAATCGGAAGGATCTGCCATCACCGTGACGATCCGACGCGCGCAGCAAGATGAGGTCCAGATCCTGGTGTTGGACCCCGGCGCCGAGCCGCCCGAGGTAACCGCGTCCATTTTCGAGCCGTTTGCCTCGATGCTCGCCCGGGGTGCCGGCCTTTCCCTGGCCGCGCTGCAGCGAGTGATGGAGAGCCATGGGGGCAAGGTCGCCGCCGACTGGAGCTCACCGCCCGGAACGCTGTATACGCTGACCTTTCCAGCCTAGGTGCCATGGAGACGCTGCTGATCATCGACGACGACTTGTCCTTGCTCGAATCCCTGAGGATGCACTTCGAGGAGGTCGAGGAGGAAGGTGCGCCTCGTTATCAGGTGGTGACCGCGACCAGCGCTGCTGCTGGGTTGCGAGCCGCTGCGGAGATCTCACCGTCGCTGGTGATTTTGGACATGATGCTCCCCGATCGAACCGGGCTTCAGATCATCGAGGAGATGAGGTCCATCTGCGACGACGCTCCAATCCTGATCGTCACCGCCCATCACGACATGGAGACCACCATTCGCGCGATGAAGTCGGGCGCATTCGATTACATTCACAAGCCCTTTCCAGACCCGGCCGCGCTGGACCTGGTGGTCACCCGCGCCCTCCAGGTTCGGCAACTGTCCAGGCGCGCCGCCTCGATGAGCTTGGAGCGCTCCGCCGTTCGCCTCGGCGACATCGTGGGGACCAGCCCTGGAATACAACAGCTGATCAAGGAAATAGGAAAGGTGGCGGCATCGCGCGCCACCGTGCTGATCACCGGCGAATCGGGCACCGGCAAGGAGCTGATCGCCCGGGTGATCCACAATTATTCCTACGACGAGGCGCGTCCCTTCGTAGGGATCAACTGCTCGGCGATCGTGGACACGCTCTTGGAAAGCGAGCTCTTCGGTCACGAGAAAGGCGCCTTTACCGGCGCGTCCGCGATCAAGCCCGGCAAGTTCGAGCTGGCGGAGGACGGCACCATCTTCCTCGATGAGATCGGGGACATGTCGCTGACGCTCCAGGCAAAGCTGCTCCGCGTCCTTCAAGAGCGCGAGTTCGAGCGCGTCGGCGGCGTCAAGCGGTTGAAGCTGCGCGCACGGGTGATTGCCGCCACCCACCGCAAGCTCAACGAAGAGGCGCAATCAGGCCGCTTTCGCGAGGACCTGTATCAGAGGCTGAAGGTGATCACGCTGGAGATTCCACCCCTCCGCGATCGCCGGCAAGACATTCCCCTGCTGGTGCATCACCTGCTGGAGCGGATCAACGAAAAGGTGCACAAGCGCGTCACGCGCGTTCCGCCGGAGGTGCTCGACCACCTGACGCGGTTGCCGTGGAGGGGGAATGTGCGCGAGTTGGAGAACGTGTTGACCCGCGCCGTGGTGCTGGCCCCGGGCGAGGTTCTGCTCAGCGATGCTTTGCCCGCTGCGGACGCGCCCAATGGCGCGCCGCAAAGGGCGGCCGATCTTCAGCTGCCAGGCCGGGACATTCCCACCCTGGCAGAGGCCGAGCGCGTGCTGATCCTCCGTGCGTTGGAGGCCGCGGACGGACACAAGGGAAAGGTCTGCCAGATCCTCGGCATCAGCCGCCCCACCCTCGAGCGCAAGCTCCACAAGCACGGCATCTCGCAGGGCGAGCAGGGTTCCGACAAAGACGCATAGTCGACACTGTCCTTGATCGCACGATGGTGGGGCGAATTGAACGATCCATTCAATCGCCCCGCCAGCGTTTCAACGACCCATTCAAAAAAGCGGAGGATGCGTTGTCCTGAAGTGACAGCTCACGATGTAAGTGCTCGGTATTCGACGGCGCTTCGGCCCCGGATTGAATAGTGAGAAATGGCACAAAGATTGGATTACCGATCGCCTCGTTCAAAACTCTGAACCGTACCGCAGGAGGGACACATGCAATTCAATCGTCCGCTCGGCCCTATTGGGTCGAACGTCGTCGCCCCGGTGCAGACGACCAGCTCAGGCATGATGGTCGCAGCCAACAAGCTCGTGCCCAGCCCCGAGGTTTTGGATTTCAAGGGGTACTTCAAAGTCGAGACATTTCCGCACAACTCCATCATCTATCGGCCGGGGGACACCTCCGACCGCGTGTACCTCCTCAAGACCGGCAGAGTCCGATTGATGCGGATCGGCAAGAATGGCGCGCGCTCGGTCGTCTCCATCCTCCGCCCGGGCGATCTGTTTGGCGAGTTGTTCCGTCCCGACGGAACATCGATCGAAGAACTGTCCGTAGCGGCGGGCGAGGCCGAGGTGTGGTCGATCGAGGGGCGTGACTTTCGCGCGCAGCTGGAAGCTCGCCCCACGCTCGCGGTGGACGTGATCCGCGCCTATGCCGAGCGGGTTCGCGGCCTGCGCAAGCGGGTGTTGGGGCTCACCTTCAAAGAGGTCCCGGCCAGGCTGGCGGACATCTTGCTTACGTTGTCCGAAGCGCATGGTGAGCGTTGTCCCCACGGCGGGGAAACGGACCTTCGCGCCATCACGCAGCAAGATTTGGCAGATCTGGTGGGCGCTTCCCGTTCTTTCGTCTCCACGCTGATCAACGAAATGAAACGAGACGGCGTGCTCGGCAACGTGGGCCGAACCCTCTGCATCCGGGATCAGAAGGCGCTCCGACGCGTAGCATCCAAGGAGAAATAGGGCGGTAGCGCGGCAGCGCCATCCCCTCCAGCTGGTCCCGCTGGCCCCGTTCAACCTCCCAGAACGGGGCCTTCTCTTGTCCGGGCACTAAGCGGCGTCGGCTGCCTCGTCCAGCCTGCGCCTGGACAGGTCGAGGTACTTGGGCGTGATCTCGATCCCCACGTACCGCCTCCGGAGCCTGAGCGCGGCCACCCCGGTGGTGCCGCTGCCATTGAACGGGTCGAGCACCACCGCGCCTTCCGAGGTGCTGCAGCGGATGATCCGCTCCAGCAACGCGAGCGGCTTCTGCGTCGGGTGCTTGCCAAAGGCCTTTTCATCTTTCCGCGGCGACAGCTGCGACCAAAGGCGGCCTCGACCGTCGGGGCTGAGCTCCTCTTCGCCCGCGCGGGGAAGATTCCACACGTCGCGCATCTGCTTGCCGCCATTCTCGACCTTCATGGCGCGGTAGTTGAACTGGTGCAGCAGCCGGCTGCCGCGGGTGGGCGACGCCCAGATCAGCAGCTCGGTGGAATGCGTGAAGTAACGGCAGGAGAGATTCGGGCTGGCATTGGGCTTGTACCAGGTCACCGTGTTGAGCAGCCGGTAGCCGAGCTGCTGCATGGCGAACCCGACCGTGAAGATGACGTGCTGCGTTCCGGAAACCCAGATCGATCCCGTTGGTTTGAGCACGCGCTTGCAGGCGGAAAGCCAGCCGACGGTGAATTGGTGATCCGCTTCGAAGCCCTGGGATTGGTCCCAGCCCCCCTTTCGCACCGGCGCGCGGCGCCCCGCCTTGCAGGTGAATCCGCCATTGGAGAGAAAATACGGCGGATCGGCGAAGACCAGATCGAAGGAGTGATCGGCGAATGACGAAAGGACGCGGACGCAGTCGCCTCGGTATAGCTTGTACGCGCCGGTCAGAGATTCCACTCCGCCCTCCAGCCGCTGACGGCAGGAGACGGTACGGGCGGAAGGAGCGCTGGGCAAATTTCTAGGCGGCCATCCCCATTCCGAAGTCCCGGTATACGGCGACGCCGTCTGCGGCCCGCGAGCGACCTTCCTCACGCGCCAGGGCTCGCTCCAGGGCCAGCAGCGCGATTTCCAGCTGTCCGTCGGTTGGCTCGCGCGTGGTAATCCGCTGCAACCAGATACCGGGCCGGGTCAGCGCTCGAATGATCGACGGGCACCGCTCGCGCGCGGAGAGCCGCTGCAGCTCATATGCAATTCCCGCGATCGGAAAGGCGATGGGGACCTTGATCAGCACCAGCAGCAGCTGGTGGACGAGGCGGTTGGAGCTCAGCGTGGGAACGAGGGGAAGCAGCGCCACGTGGAGCAGAACCGCAACGCACACGACCACGAACAGAAAACTGGTTCCACAGCGCGGGTGAAACGTGGTGAAGGGGCGCGCGTTCTCCACGGTGAGCGGCAGCCCGGATTCGTAGGTCCAAATCGCCTTGTGCTCGGCGCCGTGGTACTGGAACAGCCGGGCAGCATCCCGCGTCTTGGAAATCGCGAGCAGGTAGCCGAGCAGGATCACCAGCCGGAGCACTCCGTCCACCAGCTGGAAGAGCACCCCGCGCGAATCCAGCGAGGGTCCCACCAGACGGGAGAGGCCGTACGTGAGCAGGTGCGGCGCGGCGATGAACAACCCGAGCATGAAGATGGTTGCGACGACGAGCATCACCGACGAGCTCAGGTCAAGCTTTCGGCTCGCAGCTGCGCCGTTCGCGGATTGCTTGGCCGGCTCTTCCGGTAGAGCGTGCTCGGCGGAGAACTTCAGCGCCGAGAAACCATTGTGGAGCGACTCCAGCAGCACCACGCCGCCGCGCACGAAAGGCCAACGCAGAAACCGCACCCCGGAGAAGAACGTCGTCCACGGCTGCTCGCGGACGGCGATCGTCCCTTCCGGCTTGCGCACGGCCACCACGAAGCTCTGGGGGGAGCGCATCATTACGCCCTCCAGCACTGCCTGGCCGCCGATGTACGGCTTGCTCATGGCTAAAGCTCGGAGGCTCCAAAGCCGCCGGACCTCGCTCGCGCGCCTGCCCTCACGCTTTGGCCTTGGTACCCTGCTTGGCCTTCTTGTCCTGCTTTGCCGGCTGGGCGGAAACGCCCTCGTACTTTTTCCGGAATCGCTCCACCCGGCCCGCGGTATCCACCAGCTTGTACTTGCCGGTGAAGAAGGGGTGGCAATTGGCGCAGATCTCCACGTGGAAGGAACCGCGCGTGGAACGGGTCTCGATGATGTTTCCGCAGGCGCAAACGATCCGCGCCGGGGCATAGACAGGATGAATATCGGGCTTCATTGAATTTCCACCTCGTCGCCCTTCCCCGGCCCAAGCGGGCCGGAGGTCTGGCGACTGCAAGGCGTTTCTTATAACGGCCCGCTGGCTGCAAACTCAAGCGCTCAACGCCCGGGTTCCACGACCGATCCGGCGGGCTCGAGCTTCTCCACCTGCGCTTTGAGCCTCGGGTCCTCCCCTATCTCACCGCCGAGCGTAACGTAGGTCAGATCCAGGCTGCGGCCGGCTTTTCGCGGGCTGGACTCCAGGTTCTTGGCCAACGCTCGGCGCCTCGCCTCGAACCCCTGGAGAGCATCGGCCAGGCTCTTCTTCGCCTCTGCGCTGGAGACCGTTTCCGATCGCTTTTGCGTGGTGAGGATCTGGCGATCGAGAAAGGCGATCGCTTGTCGATCGCGATCCGCTTGGCCGCGGTCGAGGAATGGCCCCGTCCCAGAAACGTCCAGCTCCAATCGTCCGATCTGTCGCCCTCGCTCGCCGGTGGGGATCACGAAATTCTGGCCGCTGCCCTGCGCGCTGCCGGCGCCGCGAGCCTCGTGCGATTGAAGGATCAGATCGATCGCGCCCCCTGCCTCCTTGGCGAGCTGCAGCGCGTCCGCGTACGGAATCGCCGCCAGCGCGATGACCACGTCGACCTTCCCTTTGAGCTTGCGGGCAGCGCCGATCGCCGCGGGAACCGGCGGCGCGGCCTGGATTCCCTGCTTGCCGCTTCCGGCCGAGGCGGGCGACACGCCTATCAGCCCGACTTTGACCGAGCCGATCGAAGCGGTGGTAGCCGGTGAGAACGCGAGCTTGCCGTCGGGACCTCGCAGGTTGGCGGAGAGCAGCGGGACGCGCGCGCTCGAAGCGGTCTTCTTCAAGAAGTCGAGCCCGGCATTCAAGTCGCGCTCACCCACCGCCATCGCCGCCGTCCCCAGCTCCCCCATCGCCGCGAGGATCAGCTCCGCGCGCCGGCGCAACGCCGGCTCGTCCTGACCCGCCATTTTGAACAAGGCATTCCCGGCATCGAGCAGCACCACGGGCCCCCGGGCCTTTTCCGCGTCGACTGCGACCTTGCGCCTGGCCAGACCGCCGGCGGGGCTGTGCTTTCAACCGCACGGCGCGATTTCGCCGCCGTTGTCGCCGGTGAAGAGCAGCGTCAGCTTCTTGGGCTGTGCACCCGCCACCGCGGGGGCGATCAGCAGCGCCAAGGCGAAGGCCAAAGGCTTCATTTCTTCTGCTTGCCGCTGTTGGCCTTCTTCTTCGACTTGTCCAGCTCGGCCAGCTTCACCCTGGCTTCTTTGGCTGCGTCGGACCGGGGATAGCTCTTCAGCACTTCCTCCAACGCCAGCCGCGACTCATCCCTCATCTTCAGCTTGCCGAAGCAATCCGCGGAATGAAGGTAGGCGTACGGCGCCGACTTCGTCTTGGCATACTCCTGAATCACCTTCGCGTATTCGCCCAGCGCTTCGCGGCATTTGTTGTCCGAGTAGTACGTCTCACCCAACCCGAAGCGCACCTCCCCGACCAGCTCGTCCTTGGGCCACTTCTTCAAGAAATCGCCGTAGAGCACTCGCGCCAGCGCAAGGTCGCCCTCTCTCGCCTTGCTGTCGGCGAGCGCGAGGAATTGCTTCTTGTCCGAGGGCCTGGGGAGATCCTCGGCCTTTCTCCTTGCGGCTGCGGCCTTCGCCGCGTCCGTCCCTTGCAGCTCGCTCAGGCGCTGGTCGGTGTCGTCCTCCACCTTCTTGACCCCCTTCTCCAGCTCGCTCAGCTTGAACAGGTAGGTCTCCACCTGGCCGCGCAGCTGTCCGAGGTCCTCGATCGTCTTCTGCAGGCGGACGCCGATGTCCGCGCCGCTGCTCCGCGACGCCCGATCGAGGCTCTCCAGAGCCTTGGTCATCTCGGTGATCTTGGCGTCGATCTTGGGCAGCGTCGCCGAGAGCTTGTCCTTCATGTCCTTGAGCTCGGTGCGGATCTGCTCGTTCTCGATCGCGACCTTGTCCTCGAGCGCGTGCCCGCGCGACGCGGGATAGAAGCAGCCGCTGAGCAGAGGGAACGGCAATGCCAGCGCAATCAGGAGTCGTTTCATGGGGACAGATAGTAAATCAAAGTTCGCTTCGCGATCAGCAATCGGCACACACGAGCGCCTGCGCGCCCCTGACCGGTCGGGGCGCAGCCGCCGCTGCGAGAATCGCTCAAGCGAGCAGCGCGCTCACTTGCGGTTGAATTCGACGCGCCGGTTCGCCGCCCAGGCCGCCTCGGTGTGGCCTTGCACCGCCGGACGGTGGAAGCCGTAGCCCACGGTGTCCAGGTTGCCTCCCGTCACGCCCAGATCGCTGAGGTACTTCTTCACCGAGGCTGCGCGGCGGTTGGAGAGCTGGAGGTTGTATTCATCGGTGCCTCGCTCGTCGGCGTGGCCCTCCAGCGTCACCTTGGACTTGGACTTCTTCATGCAATCGGCGAGCGTGGACAGCTGGCGCTCCGCCTCGGGCGACAGCGAAGCCTTGTCGAACTCGAAGTGGATCGCCTCGTAGTTGCAGGTGTCGGCGCTCTTGGTCACGCAGGTACCGCCCTGGCACTCCTGACCGCTGGCGCAATCCTCGTCCGCGGTGCAAGCACCTCGCGCCAGGCACCGATTGTTCACGCAGCGACCGCCAGGGCAATCCGCATCGCTGGCGCACTCCGACGAGCACTTGCCAGCCCGGCACCGCTGACCCGGGCCGCAGTTCGCGTCGCTGGTGCACTCGGGTTTGGGCACGCACTTGTTGCCCTGGCAGATGAAGCCGGCTTTGCAGTTCTGATCTCCGGCGCACTCGACGCATTGCCCCTGGACGCAGACCTCGTTGTGGTCCTTGCACTGATCGTCGTTGTTGCACTTCGGATAGCTCGGAGGGCACCCGGTGAGCAGAAGCACCGCGGAGACCACTCCGGAAATGCAGATAATCCGACGCATATCGCTCCCTCCGGGACAGCGCGCATAACCCCGCGGAAGTTCGCCGTCAAACTAAATCCTGCAGCTACAGGCCTGCATCGCTGGTTTTCCGCCCAGCCGCGGAGGCGGTTGAATCGCCGTTGCCTTTCGCTCACAGTGCGCTGCGCTGGCCCCAGTTTCACGGACCGACTTCAAAATGGCCGCCACCATCCTCATCGTCGACGACGAAAAGAACATCCTGCTCACCTTGAGCCAGGCCCTCCAGGTCGCCGGTTACCGCACCGAGCTCGCCTCGAGCGGCCAGACGGCGCTGGACCTGGTGTCCGCCAAGCCGGTGGACGCGGTGTTGATGGACGTGAAGATGCCGGACATGGACGGTCTGGTGGCGACGGAGAAGCTGGCGGCGCTGCGGCCCAGCTTGCCGATCATCATGATGTCCGGCCACGCCACCGTGGAGACGGCGGTGAAGGCGACGCGGCTCGGGGCACGGGACTTCTTGGAAAAACCGATCGCGCGAGATCGCCTGTTGGTCGCCCTGCGCAATGCGCTGCAACACCAGGCAGCGATGGACGAGCTGACGGAGCTTCGGGCTCAGGTCGGCCAGTTCGAGATGGTGGGAAAGAGCGCCGCCATGCAGCAGCTCTACCAACTGATCCGCCGAACGGCGCCATCCGAGGGAAGGGTGCTGATCACCGGCGAAAATGGCACCGGCAAGGAGCTGATCGCGCGCGCCATTCACCGCAACTCCCGCAGGCGCGCCGGCCCCTTCGTCCAGCTCAACTGCGCGGCGGTGCCGCAGGAGCTGATCGAAAGCGAGCTGTTCGGTCACGAGCGCGGCGCCTTCACCGGCGCGGTGAGCGCCCGGCGGGGCAAGTTCGAGCTGGCCAATGACGGAACCCTGTTCCTGGACGAAGTGGGGGACATGCCGCCGGCGATGCAGGCCAAGGTCCTGCGGGTGTTGCAGGAGGGAGAGCTCGAGCGCGTGGGCGGCGACGAGACGCTGAAAGTGGACGTGCGGGTGATCGCGGCCACCAACCGCGAGCTGGAGTCGGAGATCCGCGCCGGACGCTTCCGCGAGGATCTGCTGTATCGGCTCAACGTGGTGCACTTGCACAGCCCTCCCCTTCGCGAGCGGCTGGAGGACCTGCCGGATCTGGTCGATGCGTTTCTGCGCGAGGCCTGCCAGCGCAACGGGAAGCGACCGATGCAGATCTCCTCCGACGCGCTCGCAGTGATGTCCGCCTATGCGTATCCGGGGAACGTGCGCGAGCTGCGAAATCTGGTCGAGCGATTCGCCATCCTCTGCGAAGGACCGGTGATCTCGGCAAGCGAAGCTGCCGAGTTGATGCCGCAGTCGCGCGGAATCCCCTCGCACACCGAGCTCCTCGACCAAGCCTGTCCCGAGCACAGCCGAGGGGCCCGGGACAGGCGCAGCGACGTCAGTCGCGGTGTCGAGGCGCCTAAGCTGCCGCCCCCCCCTGCTCCTTCCGCATCGTCAGCAGCGCCGAGCCCCGGATCCGCGCCGCCGCCCGCGCGCCGCGGCGCGGTGGACCGACCGTTCCGCGACCAGGTAGAGGACGCGGAGCGCGAGATCATTCTGTCCGCGCTGGCCTTCACTGGCGACAACGTGACCGAAGCCGCGAAGCTACTCGACCTCGAGCGCGGCCACTTCTACAAGAAGATGAAGGCGCTCGGGCTTCGCCGAGGAGGTGGAGAGAAGGAAGGATGACCACCGCGGGGTCGGATCCAGCCGTGGACTTGGCGGCCCAGATTCGGGCCGAGCTCTCCGCTGATCAGGCTCCCGAGGGCTTCCACTTCGTCGACCATGTGATTCGGCAGGACGAGGCGCTGCAGCGGCTGACCGCGCAGTTGCGCGACCACCCGGATCCCGCGGAGGTCGAACGCGCGCTGGGCTTCGCTCTGGAGCAGGAGAGCGAAGGCTGGACGTTGCTCAAGCTGCTCGAGCTGACCGAGCGGCTCAGGCTTCCCGGCGCGGCGCCCGCGTTGCTCAAGCTGGCGCAGGGTCCGCCGGGCCAGGGTCCCCGCGCCGAATTCCTGGCGGGCCGGGCCTGCGAGGTGATCCTCGCGCTGCCGCTGGATCTTCAGACCCGCGCTCGCGCCAACCAGATCTGCCAGGACCCGCTCCAGCAGATCGCGCGGTACCGGCTGGGGGCGCAAAGGGAGCGCCAGCTGCAGCGGCCCCGCCAAATCGAGTGGCTCCTGCTGGTGGTCCTCATGGCCATCGGCGTCGCCGCACTGATTTTTGCGGCAGCAGGCCTGGGGCGAAGGTAGAACTCGGCCCGCTCTGAAAGGGGGCCCCGTGATTCACCGCCGCTTCGCGCTGATCGCCGCTTTGAGCTGCTCGGTTGCCGCGTTTGCCAAGACGCCTCCCACTCCTTCCGAATTCCTCGGGTTCGAAGTGGGCTCCGATCGCCACCTGGCGGACTATCGCCAGATCGTTTCGTACTTCAAGGCGCTCGCCGCCGAGTCGCCGCGGGTGAGGGTGGAGAACCTCGGGCCGACCACGCTGGGCAACGAGCTGATCCTGGCCGCCATCTCCTCCGAGGAGAATCTCCGCGATGCGAAGAAATACCAGGAGATCGCGCGAAGGCTCGCGGACCCGCGCGGGCTCTCGGCCGCGCAGATCGACTCGCTCGCGGAAGAGGGCAAGCTGATTTTGCTGGTCACCTGCAACATCCACTCCACCGAGATCGGCGCCAGCCAGATGGCCATGGAATGGGCGCACGCGCTGGCCACGGCCAACGACGCGGAGACCAAGCGCAGGCTGGACCGCGTCATATTACTGCTCGTTCCGTCACTCAATCCGGACGGGCAAATCATGGAGACGGAGTGGTACCGGAAAAATCTCGGAACCAAGTACGAGGGAATGCGATTGCCCTGGCTGTACCACCACTACGTGGGGCACGACGACAATCGCGACTGGTTCATGCTGACGCAGAAGGAGAGCCGAGCGCTCAATCGCGCGGTCTACTTCGAGTGGTTTCCGCAGGTGTGGCTGGACGAGCACCAGATGGGGGCCGAGGGACCGCGCATCTTCGTCCCGCCGTACGCCGAACCGGTGGCCAAGAGCATCAACCCGCTGGTGTGGCGCGGCGTCAACGTGATCGGCACCCAGATGGCCTGGAGGCTCGAGGAAGCGCACAAGGCGGGCGTGATTCACGCTTACTCCTACGATGCCTATTGGCCCGGCGGAACCAAGAACACCGCCTGGTGGAAAAACATTTTCGGGCTTTTGACGGAGGTCGCCTCGGCGAGGATGGCCACGCCGATCGAGGTGCCACCCATCGAGCTCGCGGGCGGCAGAAAGGGTTTGATCGAATACGGAGCGCAGACCAGCTTTCCCAACCCGTGGCCGGGCGGGCGCTGGCGGCTGCGGGACATCATGGACTACGAGCGGATCGCCTCCGACGCGCTGCTCGAGTCCTGCGCGGACCACCGCAAGGATTTCTTGCGCGGGGCGTCGGCCATGGCGCGCGAGGCGATCGACGCCGGCCATCCGGACGAGTTCTTCCGCATCCGCACCGAGCAGCGCGACCCGCCGACCGCCGCGCACCTGGCTCACCTGATGCGCGAGCACAACGTTCAGGTGTCGGCCACCGGCGACGGCAAGGCGTTCCTGATTTCCACCGCCCAGCCCTACGGCAAATTCGTCTCCGAGATGTTCGGTGTTCAGCGCTACCCGCGCGTCAAGGCGGTGACCGGGCTGAACATCATCGCTCCCTATGACGTCGCCGCCTGGTCGCTGCCGCTGATGATGGGGGTGGAGGTCGAAAGGATCCGCTTGCCGGCGGAGGAGCGAAAAGCTCTCAGACCGATCGCCGACCGCGATTGGCCGGAGGGGCGGCTGGAGGGCGGCCGCGCCGCGGTGTACGCCGTCGATCACCAGGCGAACAACGTCACCCGGTTGGTCAACGCCGCGCTCAAGGCGAAAGGCAGCGTCTCCGTCGCGCGCGAAGAGTTCGCCAGCGGCGGCATCCAGTACCCCGCCGGAACCGTGCTGTTCGACGCCCTCAACGACTTGGGGAATCTCGCCTCCAAATACCATCTGCGGCTGCGGCCGCTGCCCGAGCGCCCCAAGGCAACGGCCAAGCTACGCGAGGTGCGCGTGGGGCTGTTCAAGCCATGGTTTGCCTCGATGGACGAGGGATGGACCCGATGGCTCCTGGAGCAGTACGAGTTCAACCTGAGGAACGTGGACAACAAAGCGATCAAGGCCGGAAAGCTCAACGGCTCGTTCGACGCGATCGTTCTCCCCGACGTGAGCAAGGAGGTAATCCTCGAGGGGAAACCCAAACGCGAAGAGGACGCGATGAAGTACTTCCAGGAGTTCCCCGCCGAGTACGCAGAGGGAATCGGAAAGGACGGAAGCAAGAACCTCAAGGAGTTTGTGCAAAGTGGCGGCACGCTGATCGCAATGGCCAGCTCGGCGGATCTGCTCATCGACGAGTTCAACATCCCGGTGCGCAACGTGCTGGCGAAGGCCAAGGCGGAGGAGTTTCTCTGTCCCGGCTCGATCCTCCGGATCCACGTCGATTCCAGCCACCCCGTCAGCTATGGCATGCCCAGCGACGCGGCCGCGTTCGTGAACGAGGCGATCGCCTACCAGACCACTCTTCCGGGAATGGAGGTGCAGCGGTGGGTGCTCGCCTGGTACCCAGAGGAGCCGGAAGACGTCCTACTCTCTGGTTGGATCCGCGGATCGGAAAAGCTGACGCGGAAGGCTGCCGCTGTCGCGATGACCTACGGGAAGGGTAAAATCGTGCTCCTCGGCTTCCGGGTACAGCACCGGGCCCAAACGGAGGGAACCTTCAAGATGCTGTTCAACGCCATCCACTGGGCAGGCACGAGCTGAGCTGTGGCATCGCGCCGGCCATCCACCTTTCGCTTGTTGGCGCAGGCGCTTTCCTCGCTGGCGATATTCTACTCGGCCTTCGCTTCCGCGCAGGCTCCACGAGAAGACCCGTCGAGAACACAAAGCCAGACGCGCTCGATGGTGATGAGCCGCTACGGCGTGGTTGCCACCAGTCAAACGCTGGCTTCGCGCGCCGGGGTGCAGATCCTGGAGATGGGCGGCAATGCGGTGGACGCGGCGATCGCCGCCAACGCAGTCCTCGGCGTCGTCGAGCCGATGAGCAACGGACTGGGTGGAGATCTGTTCGCCATCGTCTACGAGGCGAAGACTGGAAAACTCTATGGCTTGAACGCGAGTGGCTGGGCGCCCGCGAAGCTCACCGTAGAGATGGTGCGCGCCAAGGGCTACGCGCGCATGCCGGAGACCGGAGCCATGAGCGTGACCGTGCCGGGTGCGGTCGCCGGCTGGGAAGCGATGCGCAAGAAGCTCGGCACCCAGAGCTTCGCTACGCTGCTCAGGCCGGCTATCCACTATGCGGAGGAGGGATTTCCGGTCACCGAGTTGATCGCCGCGGCATGGCAGGGCGCCAGCGCCTTGCCCGACGCGCATCCGAACTTCAAGAGCACCTACCTGCCGGGCGGACGCGCTCCGGAAATCGGCGAGGTGTTCCGCAACCCGGACCTGGCGCGCTCCCTGCGTTCGATCGCCTCCAAGGGACGCAACGGCTTCTACAAGGGAAGCACCGCGGCGGCGATGGTGCAGCTGTCGCACGATGCGGGTGGAGCATTGGAGCTTGCCGACCTGGCCGAGTACGAGGCGGAGTGGGTGGAGCCGATCTCCACCACCTACCAGGGATGGACGGTCAGCGAGCTTCCGCCGGAAGGACAGGGGATCGCCGTGCTGTTGATGTTGAACCTGATGGATCGCTTTCCGATCTCCCAGTTCGGCCACAACAGCGCCAAGGCTCTCCACGTGATGATCGAGGCCAAGAAACTGGCCTATGCGGACATGCTCCGGTACGTGGCCGACCCGCGATTCTCCGTTGCTCCGGTTGACGCGCTGATCTCGAAATCATTTGCGCAGGCGCGCTCCAGCGACCTGCACCTCAATCGCGCGCGCAGCTCGGTTCCGCCAGCATCCGCTCAAGAGCTCAAGGGCAGCCTCGCCACCGACACGGTCTACCTGGCGGCGGTGGACAAGGACGGGAACATGGTCTCGCTGATCCAGAGCCTCTACTGCGGATTCGGCTCCGGCCTGGTCGCTCCCGGGACGGGCTTTGCCTTGCAGAATCGCGGATCGCTGTTCAGCCTGGACCCTCGCCATCCGAACGCTCTGGAGCCGCGAAAGCGGCCGCTGCACACGATCATCCCCGGATTCCTCCAAAAGAAGGACCTGCGCATCGCCTTCGGGATCATGGGCGGCTGGAATCAGGCCCAGGCGCACGCGCAATTCGTCTCCAACCTGGTCGACTTCAACATGAACATCCAGGCGGCGCTGGAAGCGCCCCGCTTCACCAAGAAGACGTTCGAGGGGCTGGACGTCGAAGTAGAACCGAGGATTCCGCAAGAGGCGCGCACCGAGCTCCTCCGGCTCGGACACCAGCTGAAGGTGCTGTCCTCGCCCTACTCCGGCGAGGTCGGAGGTGGGCAGGCAGTGATGCGCGACGGCAAGGGCGTCAACTACGGGGCATCGGATCCCAGGAAGGACGGAGCCGCCATCCCCGAAGCACCGCCGCTGTTCGGACCAAGGGCCACCGGGACCAAGGGCGACCGGCCCGCCCGCTTGCCCGAGCCTTGAATTCCCCATTATTCCGTCACGGCATCACACCCAGCTCATCGAGCGACGAATGGAGCTCGGCGACGTCGCGATAGACGCGGAACGCGCCTGCGCGGATCAGCTCGTCCTCGCCATACCCGCCGGTGAGCACGCCCACGCTCAGCATGTGCGCCCGTCGAGCGGCGAGCAGATCCCAGACCGCATCGCCGACGACGTAGCAGTCCTCGGCGGCGACTCCCAGCCGCCGCTGGCATTCCAGAAAGAGATCCGGCTCCGGCTTGGCCCGGGGAACGTCCCCGCGGTCCACCACCACCGTCTCCGCAGGACCCTCCAGCGCCTGGAGGGAGCCATCGATCTCCGGGTGTCGACCGGAGGTTGCGATCCCATGCGCGATCCGGGCTTCGCGCAGAAACCGCAGCAGAGCCGCAGCTCCGGGAAGCGGCGGGCGCCTGGGCATCAGCGAGCGAAAAATCTCCCCGTGCCGCAGCTGGAGCGCGCGCAGCTTTTCCTCTTCGACCGGGTGCCCCAGCTCCCGGGCCACGGCGCGGGTGAACAAGCCGCCGCTCATTCCAATCTTGCGGTGGATGCGCCAGGCCTCGATCTCCATGTCCTGCTCGATGAAAGCCTCCTGCCAAGCGAAGACGTGGGCGTAGACCGTATCGACGAGGGTCCCATCGAGATCGAAAATCAGAGCGCGCATTCGAACCGCACCATGCCCAGAGGCCATCGCGGGTGGCAAGCGGACCCAGGGTTTCGCATCGGGTGCTTGACTGAATTGCTCGCCTCAAACACCTTCCGCACCATGGTGGACATTTCGCTCGACGGCAGGACGGCTCTGGTCACGGGGGGATCGCGCGGAATCGGCCGCGCCACGGCGCTGCTGTTAGCCCGGGCGGGCGCGAGCGTGGCGGTGGCATATCAACGCGACGAACGCTCCGCCCGCGACGTGGTCGAATCGATCTCGCACGAGGGAGGACGCGCGGTGGCGCTGCGCGCGGATCTCGCTCACTGGTCCGCTGCCGAGCAGCTGGTCAACGAGTGCACCGAGACCCTGGGCCCCATCGGCATTCTGGTGGCCAATCACGGCATCTGGAAGCGCGCGCCAATCGATCAGATGACCGAGGCGGAGTGGGACGAGATGGCCGCGATCAACTTGAAAGGGGTGATCGCGCTTTGCCGCTACGCGGCGGCGCAGATGCGCGCGCGCCATCGCGGCACGATCATCCTGATCTCCTCCACGGCGGGACAGCGCGGTGAGGCAGAGCACTCGCACTACGCGGCCACCAAGGGTGCCCTGATCAGCCTCACCAAGTCCCTGGCTCCCGAGTTGGCGCGGGACGGCATTCGCGTCAATTGCGTGGCGCCCGGTTGGGTGGAGACGGACATGGTCCGACCGGCTCTGTCGGATCCCAGCGCTCGCGCCGAGGTGGATCGCGACATTCCGCTTAGGCGGCTCGGACAGCCAGAAGAGATCGCCGGCGCTGTCTTGTACCTCGCCTCGGACCTCTCCACCTTCGTGACCGGCGAGATCTTGAACGTGAACGGCGGCGCGGTTCTCGTCGGCTGACCTTCCGCTTCCAGCTACGACGATCTCTGCTCGAGCGCGCTGACGCGTTTTTCCAAGCCTGAGATCTTCCGAACTTCCTCGGTGAGCTGCTTGATTTGTTCGGTGTTCTTGCGCGTTTCGATCTTGAGCTGCTCGATTCTCCCGCCCAGCTCAACGATCTCTCGAGAGTTGCTTCGCACCTGACCGGTCAGTTGGTCCAATCCCGACGCTTGCCGCTCGAAGCACCTTTGAAGCTCAGCCAGAGTCTCGGTGTTCTTGTCCACCTCCCTTCTAAGCTGCGCGATGTCCTCGCTGTTTCTCTGGATCGCTTCGCTGTTTCTCTGGATGGCCTCGCTGTTTGCCCGGATGGCTTCGGTGGCTCTCTGGATGGCTTCGCTATTCATCGTCACCGCTTTTTCCAGAAGCTTCACCCGCTGCTCGAGTCCGGAGGCGATTTCTCTCATCTCGCGCCGTAGCTCGTCGCGGGAGGCAAACACAGCCTCGATCGTCGCGCGGTTCTGCTCCCGAATCTGCTCTAGCAGAAGGGTGAAGCGGCCCTCAGCAGCGGCGGACAGCGCTCGGGGTCGCGAAGTCTTTCCGGAACGTTTCTTCCGCATGCTGGCTGCGTACCGTAATTCCCTGCCGGATCTCATCGCGCTCGGGTTTCCCGCTATCGCCTGCTCAGCTCAGCGCGAACTCCGCCCAGACCGGCGCGTGGTCGGAAGGTTGCGCGCCCTTGCGCACCTCTCGATCGATGTCCGCGGCAATACATCGGTCGGCCAGCGGCCTGGTGGCGAGCAGCAGATCAATTCGCAGCCCGCGGTTCTTCGGGAAAGCCAGCATCCGGTAGTCCCACCAGCTGAACCGTTCTCCCTCGGGATGGTGCAACCGGAAAGTGTCCACCAGCCCGAAGTCCATCACGCGTTTGAGCGCCTCCCGCTCTCGCACGGTGAACATCGTCTGCCCCTCCCAGAGCCTGGGATCATGCACGTCGCGCGGCTCCGGAGCAACGTTGAAGTCGCCGCAGATTGCGAGCACCTCGTCCGGCCTGTGCCGCACATCCAGAAAGCGCCGCAAGCGCTCGTACCATTCCAGCTTGTAGCGAAACGCCTCTGAATCCACCGATTGCCCGTTGGGAGCGTAAACGCTGAGCACGCGCACGCCGCCCACCGTCGCCGAGATCACGCGCGACTGTCCATCCGAAAGCTCGTCGTCAAACCCGCGCTTCACGTCGTGGAGCTCGTACCTGGAGAGGATCGCCACGCCGTTGTAGCTCCGCTGCCCGAAGCAGATCGAATGGTACCCGGCGGCCTTCACGTCCAGGGCCGGAAACTCGTCATCCAGGCACTTCAGCTCCTGAAGGCAAAGCACGTCCGGCTGCGCCTCGCCGAGAAAGGTGATCAGTCTTTGCTGGCGCGCCCGGATCGAATTCACATTCCAACTGGCGATCTTCATCGACGGCCAAGCTGGCATAACCACCGCGGCGCATCCAGCACAGCCGCAGGAGAATGTGTCAGCTTGCCCGCATCTGCGCCGGCCGGCGGCTGGAAAACGCGCGGTTACCGAGTGGCACAGCGCTCGCAACTACCTGGCCTGAGATCAACCAGGCGCCCCGGCGCCGTACCGAAGGACAGGTCATGAACAGAAACGCAATCGCAGTGTGCATCGCCGCCCTATCGCTGGCGGCATGCAAGAAGTTCGGTCAGCGCGAAGAGCAGAAAGCGCCGACCACGGTCGACGTCCAACCCAAGATCCAACCTGCACCGAGCGCCGACGCCCGCTCGAATCCGAACGGCGTGGATCGAATCGCATCGCCGCCGCAGGACGCGATCGCTTTGCGCCACGAGCCCGATTCGGTCGATCACCTGGCCCGCTCCCGCGAGCTGAGCAGCCTGGGCGAGCTGGACGGAGCCCTGGTCGAAGCGCGCCGCGCGCTGTTCGACGATCCCCGCGACGAGGATGCGCTCGCCTACGTCGCCAAGCTCGCCGAGAAAGCCGGCCAGAAGAAAATGGCAATCGAAGCGCTGCGGCGACTCGGTCGCGAGCGACCTGATGACGCGACCCCGCTGATCCGTGCGGCGCGGTTGCTGATCTCGATGCGCGAGCTGCAAGAGGCGGAGAAGCTGGCTCGCGAGGCCATCGCGCGCGAGCCGGAGAATGCGGAAGGCTATCAGGTGGCTGGGCGCTCCTACCTCGGCCAAGGCGATCTGGCTCCCGCCATCCGGATGTTCAGCAAGGTGGTCGAGCTGTCCCCGGATCACGGCTACGCGCTGAACAACCTGGGCTTCGCATATCTGCGCGCGGGTCAGGACGACGATGCGGTGGATGCTCTCACCCGCGCTGCCGAGTTGCTGCCCGAGGTGGCCTACGTCCAGAACAACCTCGGCGTCGCGCTGGAAAGGGTCGGTCGGATGGATGAGGCGAAGAGAGCGTTCGAAACAGCCATCCACCTGTCGCCGCGCTATCTCAAGGCGCAGCTGAACGCACAGCGGCTGCAACGGCTGGCCAGCGCCGGCGAGACGGAAGCTCAAGGCGAGATCGAGGATCCGGGCTTCGAGCCCGACGAAGCGCCGCAGGAATAAAGCGGACGAGCGTCCAATTGTACGCACGGAGATCCCGGTGGCCGGTCGATTCCGGCCACTGCTTTTTGTTGGGACGCCGAGGTAACCTGTAGCCGTTCACGCGAGGAACATGGAACCCTCCCCCAGGATCGAAACGACACCGAGGCCGGCCTCGTCACCCGATCTCCATCCTCCGCGCGGCGAGCGCGGCGGCCTGGCGAAGAAGTTATGGCGCTGGACCAAGCGGCTCGCGCTTGCGGCGCTCGCCTTGATTGTGTTTACGGCCGCGCTTGCGGCCGGCGTGTTCGCCTATTTCGATCACGACCTTCCCTCCGTGGAAGCGCTGCGCAGCTACAAGCCACCGCAGGTGACCAAGGTGTACTGCGCCGACGGCACCGTCTGCGCGGAATTTTTCAAGGAGCGCCGCACCCTGGTGCCGATCAAATCGCTGCCCGCGCACGTGAAGAACGCCTTCCTCGCGGCCGAGGATGCTGACTTCTACCAGCACGAGGGGCTGGACTACGTGGGAATGTTCCGGGCGGGCGTGAAGAGCCTGCTGCCCGGAGGTCGGTTCACCGGAGCGTCCACCATCACCCAACAGGCCTGCCGGAACATCCTGCTGACTCAGGAACGCACGCTCTCGCGCAAGATCAAGGAGTGGATCCTCACGCCGAGAATGGAGAAGGCGCTCACCAAGGACCAGATCCTCGATCTGTACCTCAATCAGATCAACTTCGGTCACGGGCGATACGGGATCGAGGAGGCCGCGCTGTACTATTTCGGCAAGCACGCCAAGGACCTTTCGATCGGCGAGGCAGCCACGCTGGCCGGGATCGTCCAACTGCCGGAGCGAATCAACCCGGTCACCAACATGGTGAAGGCGAAGAGGCGCCAGCGATACGTGCTGGGCCAGATGGCCAAGCACGAGTTTCTTCCCGCCCCGGTGGTGGAGGGGGAAATGGAAAAACGGATCGCGCTGGCACCGCGGCCGCCGCCCTCCGTGGGCCCCTACTATGCCGAAGAGATTCGCCGGATGGTGGTGGCCCGCTACGGCAATGAAGCGGTGCTCGCCGCAGGAATGCGCCTGGACATCGCGATGCAACCCAAGCTGCAGGCCGCGGCGGACGAGTCGCTCAGGAGCGGGTTGGAGGCGATCGATCGGCGAATGGGCTACCGCGGTCCGTTGGGCACGATTGCCGCGGAGCGCTTTTCTTCGCTCCGGCCGTTGATCGCCAAGCGCATCGAGGAGGCGGGGAAACGGCAGAGCGAGGATGTGCTGGTGGCCGACTTGAGCCGGCTCGCGGAAGGATCCAAGCCACCCGGCGAGGCGAAGCCCGACGATGAGGAAGGCGCGGAGGCGGCGCCGGAGGTTCCAGTGGAAGGCGAGTCGCCGCCCTCGGCGGATGAAATAGTCGCCGGAGGCGTGGCGCTCAAGCCGCTCAAGGAGGGGCTGCGGGTCGCCGGGCTGGTGAAGCGGGTGGACGATGCCGGCAAGCGGGCCGAGATCGACTTGGTATCCCGAACTGCGCAGATTTTCTTCACCTCGGTCAGTTGGGCGCGCCCGCGCGGCGTCGGCAAGTGGACGCCGAACCCGACCAAGATGTCCGACGTGCTCAAGCCGGGCGACATCGTCCTAGTGCGGATCGTCAAGCTCGCCTCTTCGCCCGCACCGCTCGAAGCGAACCTGGATCAGGTACCTGAAGTACAGGGTGGGCTGATCTCGATCGATCCTGCCACACGTCACGTGGTGGCGATCTCGGGCGGCTACGACTTCGAGCTGTCCTCGTTCAACCGCGCTACTCAGGCGCTTCGCCAACCCGGCTCGTCCTTCAAACCCTTTCTCTACGCCGCGGCGATCGCCAGCCAGAAGTTCACCGCGCTCACCGTGGTCAACGACGCCCCGGAGGCGATTCGCGATCCGTACACCGGGAAGATGTGGAAGCCGCACAACTACGAGCGCAGCGGCTTCGAGGGCCCGCTGACGCTTCGCCAAGCGTTGACGCGGTCCAAGAATACCGTCTCGGTGCGCTTGATCGAAGCGCTCACCCCACCGGTGGTGATCGACTTTGCGCGGCGCGCCGGCATCCGCTCCAACCTTCCCGACAACCTCACGCTGGCCCTGGGCACGGGCGAAGTGACGATGATCGAGATCGCGAACGCCTACGCGACCCTTCAGTCGCTGGGCAAGTATGCCGAGCCGATTGCGCTGATCCGCGTCACCGATGGCAAGGGTACGGTGCTGGAGGAGCATCAGGCGGCCTTCGAGGAGACGCTTCCTCCCGCCGCGGCATACGTCGTCACCTCGCTGATGCGCAGCGTGGTCGAGGAGGGAACGGCGGCGGCGGTGAGGGAATTGAATCGGCCGGCGGCCGGCAAGACCGGCACCGCCAACGAATTCCGCGATGCCTGGTTCTCGGGCTACACCACGGACTTGGTGGCCAGTGCATGGGTCGGTTTCGACAATCACGAGAGCCTCGGCAACGGTGAGACCGGCGCGCGCGCCGCGCTGCCCATCTGGCTCTCGTACATGAAGGCGGCGCATCAGGGAGTCCCCGAGCGCGACTTCGCAGTCCCGCCTGGAGTCACCTTCGTGCGAATCGATCCCGCGAGCGGTCTTTTGGCGGGCGCAGCGATACCCGGGCGGACGGAGCCGTTTCTGGACGGGACGGCACCTACTGCGGAAGCACCGCCGCCGGGGCAGCTGGATCCAAACCGCTTTCTTCTCGAGGATCGGCGGCGAGGCGGTCTGTGAGCCCCGCGCGGTCCCTGACCGCGGCATTGCTCGCTGCTGTCCTCGGCCAGTCGGCACCGACCGGCGGCCCCTCGACCATAGCTCCACCAGGCTCGCCTGAGGTCGCCAGCGCACTCGGCCAGCTCGCGGCACGGCTCGCGCGGCAGGTGGCAGAGGCTTCACCCGAGGGTCCGATCGGCCTTTACGCGCGAGCGGACTCGGCGGAGCTCGCTCGCGGCTTCATCACCTTGTTGGTTGCCGAGCTGTCCAAGGCGAAGCTGGGCGCCATCGCTGTGTCCGCGGCGAGCCCCGACGCGGCGGAGGGTGTCGCGCGCGATCGCGGGGCACGGTCGCTGGCGCGGGTTTCCCTTTCGCTCGATCGCGGGCAGCTCGAAGCGCGGGGCGATCTGCTGAGCACCTGGGTGAACTTCTGGTCGGGTAAATCTCCCACCCGCGCGCCGCGTCCCGCCGCCATTCTGCAGGCTTCGGTCTCCGCCGACGCGCAGGCACTCGCGCTGGCGTCGTCGTCCATTGGAGTCGGTTCGCAGTCGGCCGGCGGCGACCTCAACCTTCTGGGTGCGACCTTGGTCGCGCTGCCTCTGCCTCCCGCGGCGATCGCCGCCGGCGATCTCGACGGAGATGGCAAGGACGAGATTGCCGCGCTCACCAACGACGAGCTGATAGTCTTCTCCGCGGAGGGCCGCGTTCTGGCGCGCCGCGATCACCGATCGCTGCCGCCTTCGCCGACGCCCTGTCGAGAGCCGTTCGGCGCGGTGGCCATCTACGGGAACCCGCGGCGCATCGCATATTTCTCCGCCAACCGCGCGCGCGGTGAAGTCCTGGCTTTCGACCTGGCGCGCTCGTCCTTGCGCCCCATCGAACCGCTGGATCGCGTACCGCTGTCTCGCGGCGTCTGGGGAACGTTCACGCCGGGCCAGAACACGTTCGATTCAGAAATCTACTTCGATCAGAAAAGGGACCGGTACGCGGACCATCCCTTCTCCGCGTTGTCCTTCTCCGATGGACCGCAGTCTTCGCGAGACTCCCGCAGCGATGCCGCCGCGGATGGAGGCGGCTCCTTGCAGAGCGTGATCGTGTTCCCGAACGGATCAGGGCTTTGGAAGAATGCCGCGTCCAGGCAAAACGATTCGTGGAGGTTGTCCGGGCTGGGGGCTGCGACAGCGCTGGTCGATATCGACGGGAATCGGCTGCCGGACTTGGTGACCACCACCGCGCTCTACAACCCTGAACGAGACGAGCTTCGGGTGTTGCAGGGAGGACCGATCGAGCCTGCAACGCGCTGGCGAGGTCCGATTCCCCGAGGACGCGCCCTCCAGATGGTCGCCGCCAGCAACGGGATGGGCAATCCCCAGCACGTCGTGCTGGGCGTCTGGCTTCCGGATGGCAGCGGCGAGCTGCAGGTTTTCCGGAAGGTCTCGCCGTGAAAGCAGTGGCCGCAGCCCTATTCTCGATCGCGCTCGCGACGTCCTCGCACTCGCACGCCGCTTCCCGATCCCGATATGGGGGAACCATGCGGGTAGCGGTCGCCAGCGAGCGGCCGGAAACAGATCCGCTGCTCGCGGACGCCCCCGTCGATGCGGCGCTGGTCCGCATGACCACCCAGCCGGTCTGCTCGCTGGAGGCACCTCACCGGCTGCGACCGACGCTGACCGCTGACATCTCTGTCCATGGCGACGCACAGCTGGTTATCGCCATTCTGCCGGGCCGGAAGTTCGCCAACGGCGCCGCTATCACGGCGAGGGACGTCGCCTCCAGCTGGTCGCGCGCGGCGCAGCCCGCGGCATCATCGCCCTACCGCGCCCTGCTCTTCCCCATCCGCGGCGAAGGCCGCCGGCTTTCCGCCGGCACATCCTCGCGCAGCATCGAGCTGCCCCTCTCGTTTCCCTGGCCGGACTTGGCGACCTCTCTGTGCCACCCCGCGCTGGGCATCGTTCCACCATCGGGGCCGGCAGCGGCCGGCCTGGGTCCCTTCACGCCCGCGCGCGCACCGGGCACCTACGAGGCCAACCTGTCGTTTCCGATCGGGCGGCCGTTTGCGGATCGCCTGGCCGTGGCATTCACGGACGAGCGCGGCATCGCGCGACTGTGGGTGCTCAAGCAAGCCCAGATCGCGCTGGGAATATCGGACGAGCGTTACTCGATCTCGGCCGCCGCGCTGTACGCGACTTATCTCGTCTTCAATCCAGCCAAGACGGGCGCGGAGTTTCGGCAGGCATTCGAGTCGGTGATCGACCACGGCGATCTCTCGCGTTCCTTCGTGCGCTCTCCTTCCACGCCGATGCACGCTCTGCTGCCGCCGAGCCTGATGCCGCAGGACGCACCGCCGCGACCGGGTCCGCCGGCTATCGCCGCACCGCGCCAGCTGGCCCTGGCCTTCGATCAATCGCTTCCAGATCAGCGGTCGGTCGCCGAGCGGATCCAGGTCAAGCTGCACGAGCTGAAGTACAAGGTCTCGCTCCGACCTCTTCCGCGCTCGAAGCTGCGGACGCTTTGGGCGAGCGGAGGCTACGATCTGATGCTGCACGCAGTCCTTCTTCCGCCCACGCCGGCGGCGGCGCTCTCGCTGGCCATCGAGGCCTCGGGCAGACACGAGCTGCTGTCGGCCGAGCTTCCGCCGCTCGGCGCCATTGCCAACGATGCGGAGCGAGACGCGGCGGCGCGCGAGCGCGCCAAGGCCCTGGCAGGAAGCCTTCCATCGATTCCGCTCTATGCGCAGGCCCTCGGCGCGGTGGCTTCGGAGGAAATCAAAGGACTTCACGCAGACGCCCAGGGGTTGCCCGCACTGGACGACGCCTTCATCGCAACCGAAGCTCCTCCTTAAGAACCATGCGCCTTCGCACGCGCCTCGCCCTGGCCTTTGCGCTGCTGGCGGTCGTGCCGCTGGCCCTGGTCGTGCCGTCGTCGTTCGCCAGCCTGCGCAAGATCCTCTCGGAGCAGCTGCAATCGCGCGTCCAAAGCGCAACCACGGTGACGGACACCACGCTGCGCGAGCTCGGCCAGTCCACGCGAAGGGCAATCGAGGAACTGGCGCAGAGCGCGGCGCTGGAGGAGCTCGCCCGGGACATCCACGCGCACGCGACTCCGTCCCGAATGGTCTCCACAGCCGAGAAGCTGATGACCAGCCGCGGGCTGAAGGTGCTCTCGCTGCTCAACGCCGACGGTGTGACGCTGTCCTCGGGACACCTGCCAGCGCGGTTGGGCGATCCGGATCCGGCATTGTTCGCGGTAGCGCAGAGCGCCGGCAAGGAGCCTGTAGCAGCGCTGGTGGAGGTGCGCGGCGAGGCCGGGCTTCGCCGGATGCCGGCGCTGGTCACGGCGCGATCGCTCGACTACGGAGAGCTGCGGATCTGGGTCGTCGGCGGCACCCTGCTGGATACCGAGCTGGCCGAGCAGCTGTCGCAGATGACCGACGCTCGCATCGAGATCTCATCGCCAGAAGGGCTGGCCGCGGCAAGCGGGAGCGCCGAGCCACCGACCGAAGATCGCGTCTTCCGCTTGCCACCCTCGGTGGAGGTCAAGCTCTCGTTGAGCAAAGCCCCCATTGTCTCGGCGGACAAGGTTCAGCAGCGGACGTTCGCGGTGCAGGTCGGAATCGGACTGCTTCTGGCGATCCTCCTCGGGCTGCTGATCGCGCGATTCATCACCCGACCCGTGGAAGCGCTCACCGAAGCTTCGCGCCGCATCGCCGCCGGCTCCTTTGCTTCGCAGGTGGAGGAGAAGGCCTCGGGCGAGGTGGGAGAATTGGTTCGCGCGTTCAATCGGATGACCGGGGATCTGCAGCGGACGACCGAGCAGCTGGTGGCTTCGGAGCGAGTGGCCGCATGGCAGGAGGTGGCGCGGCGTTTGGCGCACGAGATCAAGAACCCGCTTACGCCGATCAAGATGTCGCTGGAGACGCTGATCGCCGCCAGCGAGGGCTCCGACGCCCGGTTCCGCGATTTGTTCCGGGAAAGCGCCAACGCGGTGCTGGAAGAGGTGGAACGGCTGCGGCGAATCGTGGACGAGTTCTCGCAATTCGCGCGCCTGCCCAAGCCCGAGCTGTCGCGCGTCGATCTCAGCGCGTTCGTGCAGCAGGTTCTCTCGCTCTACGCCTCGCCGCGCGGGGGGATCCGGATCGCCACCGAGCTTCAGCCGGAAGTCGCCGTGCAGGTCGACCGCGATCAGCTCACCCAGGTGTTGCTGAATTTGATCAAGAACGCCGAGGAAGCGGTGGAGGACAGCGGCCAAATATTGCTTCGCGTCAGGGCGGTAAACCAGAGCGCGATCCTGGAGGTTCAGGACTCCGGTCCGGGCGTGCGGCCGCAGGACCGCGAGCGCATCTTCGAGCCGTACTTCACCACCAAGCAAGCCGGTACCGGACTGGGTTTGGCCATCGCGCGCCGGATTTGCCAGGAGCATCGAGGCCAGCTGGAAGTGGATGCCGCCCCGGCGGGCGGAGCGGTGTTCAGGGTGGTGCTGCCGCTGGAGGTTGCAGCTGGAGCGGGCCGCGCCCACTCGGCCTGAGGGTCAATCCTTGATCGGCGTCGCCTTCAAGGCGGCCTTGCCTTCCTTGACGTAGACGTGAAAGCGCACCGTGCGACAGCTGTACTTCTCGATCAGCTGATCGCGGTTCTTGCGCAGCTTCTGAGCGAAGCGATCGTAGGTGAGGCTATCCGCCGGCTCGCCGCACTTTTGGCGGGTGGAGAGGAACTCGGTGAACACTTCGCGAAAATGTTGCTCGTCGTTCGGCGGCGCGGGCTGCGAGACCGGCGGTCTCGATGGCGCGCCGGCTCTCGGCAATGGCGGAGGCGCGGCGGACTCGGACCGCGCGCTCGCGCGAAGCAGCTCTTCCGGAACTTCTGCGACTCGGGTGGCGTCGGGATTGTAGACCTCCTCTCCACTGGCGGCGCCATCCGTCTTTCGATCTTGCGAAGCCAGGGCGAACGCATCGCCCGGAACCAGGGGCGACGGATATGCCATGGTGGGCTGGTTGTCCTCCACGAAGGAGCCAAACGCCTCCGGGGGAGGCGATTCGTGCCCCCTGGTCGGCGCGCTCGCATCGGCCGAGCGCATGGATGAATTCTCCGACGGCTGCTCGCTGGCGGGAATCGCCGCGCGGCCGAGCGGAAAGGATTCGGGCCCGGCTTCCGGCACGGGCGGAGGCTCATCGCTCAGCGACGCAGCTGCTGCATTCCCGTGGCCGGCGGAGGTCGCGTACGCCGGCTGCTGCTCCTCGCGCTCGGGCGGCCGATCGTAATCGGGCTCGTATTCGCGAACCCGCGGCGGGATGCGGTAATCCCTCCCCTCGAGAATCAGCAGCCATACCGAAGACAGCGCCAGCAAGGCGATGAACAGCAGCAGCGCCATTCGCTGGTAGGCGGCGAGCGCCTCCATCATCGGGCGAACGCTGGCGAGACCGATCACCTCGTAGGGCGTGGAACGGATCGCCTGCCTGGAACCGATCCACAGCGGCGCCTTTCCGCCGAACGAATCGCCGCTGGTCCCTACCGGGAACTGGAACGGACCAAAGCTGCTCAGCGCCGACCTGGCCACCACCCCCGTCTTCCCCGGCAGCAGCGCCTTGTCGAGTCGCTCGATGCTCACCTTCTCCGGGCCGGCCGTCGAGACGATCTTTCCGTTCTCCAAGAGGGCCATCGCTCCGAGCCCGGCCTCCTTCGCCGATGCGTCCAGCAACCCGTCGACCAGCAGAGGAGCGCCGAGCACCAGGCTGCCCAGCACTTTCGGCTCGCCCCGGTCGAACACCGCCGCCGGAAACGAGAAGAAGAGGTGGATCGCTCCGAAGGCTTCCTGCCACAAACCCTCCGCGCCGGCCGCCGCGAGCGCAGCCACGTTGAGATCCTTCGCGTCCGGCACCGGCTCCGCAGAGCCGCGGGCGTAGATCGTCCCGTGCTCATTGGTCAGCGCCACCACCAGCGCGGGCCGGTAGGGCTCGGGGATGCTGTCCAGCGCGGCGGTCCTCAGCGGTCCGAATTTCTCGGGCAGCGGAGGCTCCGCCCGATTTCGAAGGCTGGCCATCGCCGCTGGCGCGCTCGCCACCTTGAGCGCCGCTCGATGAAATTCGCGCCGGCGCTCGTCGATCTTCAGGGCCAGCCCGGCCGGAGCGCGCGCGGCCTGGATCGAGGCAGCGTCGACGGCGCGGGCGCTCAACGAGGGCGCGAGCGCGTACAGGTGCCAGATCCAGAGCAACAGAACCGCTGCCGCGAAGACGGCGAACTTGAGCCGGACCATCAGCGTCATTTATATCCAAGATGACGATCCGCCGCGAATTGGCGGACCGCGGAGGAGATCATGCGGTACTGCTCGAAATGTGGTTCCGAGTACCAGGATCAGGTGAAGGTTTGCGCGGACTGCGGCGGCACTGAGCTGATCGCCGCGGAGGAGATGCGTCGGCGCGGTAAGCGACTTCCACACGAAGAGGACGATCGGAATTTCCTGCGCGCAGATACCGCCGAGGATCCGCTGAGGGCCGAGCACTTCGTGGCGGTGCTCAAGCAGGCCCAGATCCCCGTCCTGTCCCGCTCGCACGGGAGCGTGATGGATCCGATCACCAGCCCGGGCGGCCCGTGGTACGAGATCCTGGTCCCGGAGGAATTTCTGGGCAGGGCCACCGAGCTGCTTCGGCAGGAGCGCGCCAAGGAGGACGCCGGAGCGGACGAAGCCGCCCGCGCGGCGGAGGAAGAGGAAGCGGAGCAGGAAAAAATCGACGGTCGGTGACGATCGGCGCGTCAGCGCTGCTCGGCCTGTCTCGCGCGAGGCGCCGCGGCGGGCGAGGTGACCTCGAACAGGCTCACCCCGATCACCTTCCACTTGGCGTATTTCGAGTTGCGGGTCAAAAAGCCTCCCAGCTCCTCGTCCACTACGCGCGCGGCGCTGACGGTGGCGTGCCGCAGGTAGGTCCGATGACCCTTGTGCACGACGAAGCCGAGGTGGGTCACCCGCGTCGCCTTCAGCGGAAGGTTTTCCCGCACCACGATCATCACCGTGCCGGAGGGGACCTGGTGCAGGATTTCAGAAACCTTCTTTAGGGGAATGACGTTCAAGAAGAACGTTCCCAAAGGCTGGCGGTCCACCGGCAAAGCGAGCTGGACAGATGATTTGGAGGTCCATGTGCGGGCGGTCAGCTCCTTGGCAGTCTGGACCGTGTCCTGGCCGCCGTAGCGACTCGTCACGTCGCGAACGAATCCCTTTTGCAGGTTGTGTGGGATCCATTGCGACTCCATCAGGTGGTTGCGATCCTCATAAGTCGGCTCGCGGTGATAACGCAGCTCGGTGAGGAGCGATTCCACCTCCGCGGCACGCGTGGCGAGGCTCAGCGCGATGGTCTCCTCGACGAACGTCTGGCAATCGACGGCGTCGAACCGGATCCGTGGATCGGGGTCCCGCCCGGTGCCTTCCCCGAGGGGAGAAACCCGGTACGGCGTCCCCACGAACCGCTGGCTGGCATCCAGCAGGCGTTCGGAGAGCGCCTTGTCGGTGAACGCCGCGATCTGCGCCTCGCGCTGCGCCGCGCTGAGGTCCATCCACCGCTGCGCCACCGGCGAGGTGGCCAGCGCAAGCGCAAGGAATGCCGCGGTGCTCATCGCGGATACGATCCCAGGGAACAACCGGAGGTGTAAAGCTGCCCTCGCTCCGTCGCGGCCAGCACCTCGATCATCGCGTGGTTGCCCGTTGCTTTCTTGACGCACCCGGCGAGCGTGGTACGAACAATGTCCCTTCCGCGTTCTAAAAGCCTGTCGGGGCAGGGCCATGACTCGTGCGCTGGCGGTATTCACACTTCTCGGTGCGCTCGCCGCGTGCGGACCCGTGCAATCGACCTCGTACTTGATCGACGCCGACGTCCAGCTCGAAGCAGCTCGGACGGCAGGCGCGGAGAAGCACGCTCCCTACGAATGGACCGCGGCAAATCTCTACCTGCATCAGGCCCGAGAAGAAGTCGGTCGATCGGAGTACGAAGTGGCCGTGGATTTCGCCCAGAAGGCGTCCAGCTACGCGAACCGGGCGCGCGCGAATGCGCTCTCGGCCATCAAGGCGGGAGCTGACGCGACGCCGGCGACTCGCCCTTGAGAGGAAGAGTGCCCCGCTTCTTCTGGATGCTCTTGCCTCTGCTCGCCTGCGGTTGCGCCAGCGCCAGCAAGATCCGGGCGGACTCGGAGATCATCAGCGCCGAGATCGCCCAGGCCCGACGATCAGGCGCGACCCGATGCGCGCCGCGCGAGCTGGCCGCCGCCGAAGCCAACCTGGACTTCGCTCAGGCGGCGGTTTCGCAGGGAGCCAGCAACCGCGCCGAGGAGCACATCCAGGCGGCGGACCAGGCGATCAAAAAGGCCCTCGAGCTGTCCAAGGACTGCGAGCCCAAGAAAGAGCCGGTGGTGGTGAAGGTAGCCGAGGCAGATCGCGATGGAGACGGCATTCCCGACTCGGTGGATCGCTGCCCGGATGAACCGGAGGACTTCGACGGATTCCAGGACGACGACGGCTGCCCCGAGCCGGATAACGACGGCGATGGCGTGCCCGATGTGGTGGACCGGTGCCCCAACACGCCCGGCCCGGCTGAAAACGCCGGCTGCCCCATCCGAGACGCCGACGGCGATGGCGTCCCCGACGACGTGGACCGATGTCCCAATACGCCCGGCCCCGCCTCGAACCAGGGCTGTCCCGAGGAGAAAACCTATAAGAGCGTGGTGGTGAAGGACACGCGCATCGAGATCAAGCAGCAGATCAAGTTCAAGTCCGGCAGCGCGAAGATCATCGGCAAAGACAGCTTCGCCATCCTTGGCGAGGTGGCCCAGGCGCTGAAGGACAACCCGCGCATCAAGCGGATTCGAATCGAGGGCCACACCGACTCGGTGGGCGGCGACGCGATGAATCTGAAGCTCTCGGAGAACCGCGCCAACGCGGTGATGAGCCAGCTGATCAAGAATGGCATCGACCCCGTGCGGATGGAGGCGGTGGGCTACGGAAAGAGGAAGCCGATCGCCTCCAACGCCACCGCCAAGGGCCGGGCGCAGAACCGGCGAACCGAGTTCAACATCGTCGCGGAGTGACGCGCTAGAAACCGAGCGCGACGCCGTTTCTCAGCTGCGCACGCGCTTGCCGGGGGCGCGCTCCTGCTCGCCGGCATCGGCGATCGGCGCGATCGGCTCGAGCGCTACCCGGGAAAAGATGGCCTCTTGCTCCCTCGCGGACGCCTGAATGGCTTCCACGCCGGTGATCAGATCGTCCAGCTGTTCGCCCAGCTCATCCGGATTGGCCATGGTGAGCACCTGGTCGCGCAGCAGCCGCACCGAGTTTTCGATCAGGTTCATCTGGCCGCGCGCGCGGGCGAGGAAGTTTTCGATGTCCTTGATCGTCTCCGTGCGCTTCTGGAGAACCTGAATGTTCTTGCGCGCGATCTGCTGCGCGGTGGGATCCTTCACCGAGCTCTCCAGATTTTTCTGGATCTCGATTTGCCTGGAGAGCTCGCGGTGATCGGTAGTTGATAGATAGGTCTCCGCGCGCACGCAGGCGGAGGCCAGCGAGACGAAGCTCATCTCCAGCTTGGAGAGCTTGTCCAGCTCGCTCTGCAGCAAGATCGCCTTGAACGAGGGATTCTGCTGCATGTCGCGCTCGATCTCCTTGCGCAGCTCGTCCAGCGCGTGCGCCCGCGCCCACTCCCGCTCGGGAAGCGATTCCATCAGCTTGTCGATCCGCTTCCGCTCCTCCTTGTCCCTCTGCTCACGGTGCATCCGATCCACTGCGCGTTTGAAAGGACGAAAGTCGGGGCCGAAGAGCAGCCAGAGCGCCTCGGCGCCCAGCGCCAGCGCACCCATCACGTACTCGCCGGAGGCCAGGCTGGCGGCGACGGCTCCCCCGACCAACGAGAGATTGTAGACGTTGAGGAACGCCGCCTTCAGATAGCTCGGTTGATCGCCTTCCATGCTACAGGCCCACCCGGACGTTGCCCTTGACGTCGAGGGATTTCAAAAGCCCGAGAATGTGATTCTCCACTTCGCGAAACTTGCTTGACTGCTTCAGCTCCGGATCGCGGCCTTCGAAATAGGGCACCTCCACGCGATGCAAGAGCTTGGCCGGTCGGTGCGAGAAGATGAAGATCACGTCTCCCAGGAACACCGCTTCGCTGATGTCGTGGGTGACGAACAGCACCGTGTTGTCCAGCTTGCGCAGCACGTCGAGGATCAGCGCTTGCATCCCCCACCGGGTCTGTGGATCGAGCGCCCCGAAGGGCTCGTCCATCAGTACCAGCTTCGGTTGATTGATCAGCGTTCTCGCGATCGCCACGCGCTGCTTCATCCCGCCGGATAATTCCTTCGGATACGCCTCCGCGAAATCCTGCAGCGCCACCTGCTCCAGCACCTGCATCGCCTTGGTCCTGCGCTCCGGGGCCGGAACGCCTTGCAGCTTGAGCCCATACTCGACGTTCCTGCGCACCGTAAGCCAGCCGAACGACGTATAGCTCTGGAAGACCATCCCGCGGTCGCGGCCGGTACCCGTCACCGGGGCGCCGTCGACGTGAATGGAGCCGGAGTCGGGCGTGAGCAGACCGGAGATGGCCTTGAGGATGGTGCTCTTGCCGCAGCCGGAAGGGCCCAACAGGACTCCCAGCTCTCCGACCTCGGGTTTGTTGTCGATCCGCAAGCTGACGCCGTCCACCGCGTGGATCGTCTTTCCCTGCTGATCCCGGTAGCTGATGTAGAGGTCCTTCAGCTCGACCTTCGGGACACTCGCTTCGGCGCGAGCTGCCTCCTTGGATGCAGCGGCGGGCTGCGGCTCAGGCGACATTGACCTCTCTCCATCCGAACAAGAGCCGATTGACGCCCCGGATCGCCAGATCGGTGAGCAGGCCAATCAACCCCACCACCAGGATTCCGGCGAAGGACCAAGCCGGCTTGGTGTGCTGCTCCGCCAGCCGCAGGATGTAGCCGATCCCATTTCGCGGATTCACGATCTCCGCCAGGATGATGTACGTCCAGGCGATCGCGTTCATCACCCGGAAGCTTTCGAAGATTTGCGGCATCGCCGCGGGAACCAGCACCGTCCAGATCACTTGCCCGCGCGAGGCGCCCAGCGTGAACGCGGTCTGCACCAGCTCCTCCGGGACCGAGCGGATTGCATCCACCACCACCGGCAGCAGGAAGACGAAGGTGCCCAGGAAGAGAAAGGCGATCTTCTGGGTTTCCTCGATCCCGAACCAGAGGATGAGCAGCGGGATGAAAGCGGTGATCGGCAGGTAGCGCAGCGGCGCCATCACCGGATCGAAGAATTTGTTCACCGCCTCGAAGCTGCCCATCAGCACGCCCAGCGGTAGGGCGATGGCGACCGAGAGCCCGAAGGCGATCAGAATCCGCAGCGCGCTCACGCCCACCGCCTGCAGAAGCTGCTGCTGAAGGAGCAGGTAGAGCAAGCTCTTCACCACGTCGTCCGGGGGCGGAAGAAAAAAGTGGGAGACCAGCGGCTGTGGCCCTCCGCCGCGGTCGAAGGTGACGTAGCTGCACACGCACCAGGCCAGCAAGAGAAATGCCAGCGAGGCGAGCATCAACAGCCGGCCCGTGCTCTCGGGGATCGGCGCGCGCAGCGCCCAGAGGGCTCTGGGATCCCGGCGGTTCACGCGAGCGCGTTCACTGCGCGTTGAGCACGACTTTGATGTCCGTTCGCCGGTTGAGCGCGCGACCGTCCTCGGTGGTGTTGGGGGCAACCGGATTTTCCGATCCGCGGCCGACGGCGACGAAGCGCTGCTCGGGTAGCTGGAAGTTGGCCACCAGGTATTTCTTCACCGCCTCGGCGCGCCGCTGGGAGAGCGTCTTGTTGCTGGCCGGGCTGCCGCGGATGTCGGTATTGCCTTCGATCTGCAGATAGGTGTTGCCAAAGGCGAGCATCGTGTCACCCAGCGCGTCGAGCGTGAAGTAGCTGCCCGGCATGATCTCGTCCGAGTTCGTGGTGAAGTGGATGGAGAGGCTCTTGTTCACGATCGCCCGATCAGTGAGCTTGGGCTTGTCCTTGAAGGCGAAGCTCTCCTCCACCTTCTGCTCTTTGTATTGATCGGCGAGGGCGGCCACGAAGCGCGAGTCGGCCCAGTCCTTGGCATCCACCGCCTTGGTGATCACGCCCTTCTTGCGCCAGATGATGAAGGCCGAGTTGAACAGCGTCGTGAAGTACGCTTTCGGACCGGAGAGGCCGTAGAACTGGGCGTTGTCGGCGAAGGGCGTCAGCTTCAGACCGGAGAGCATTCCAGAGACGTCGTCCGGGCCCAGCTTCAGCGCGGTGCCGATCAGCTGGTTCGATCCCTGGGGATCTTCTTTCATCACCGAGATGCCATCGAACCAGCCGGCGACGAAGTCCTGCACCGTCTTGGGCGCCTGATCGACCAGCTGCTGCCTGGCCACCAGTGTGTCCGCAATCACGTTGGTGGCGGAGGTGGTGGACACCAGGATATGGGCCTCGTCGGGCCGAGCGGCCACCGCTCCCGAGAGATCCGGCTCCCAGGTCACCGCGGCGTCCACCCGCTTGGCCTTGAAGGCGGCCGCGGCCTGCGGTGCCTCGTCGGTGTAGACCAGATCGCGCTCGATCTGCGCTCGATCTTCCGGCGCAAGACCGGACTGCGACAGCAGATAGAGAAGCAGCCAGTGCGAGGGCGTGAACTTGGTGGTGGCGACCTTCTTGCCCTTCAAATCCTCGATCGATCGAATCGTCTTCAGCGAGACGATGCCATCGCCTCCGCGGCTCCAGTCCTGCTGGATGACGGACTTGGCTTGGATGTTCTGCTCCGCCAGGCGGGACGCTTCATTGGCGTAGGAATCCACCGTGTCCCACATCACGTCTACGTCGCCCTTGATGAACGCGTTGAGCTTGGCGGTCGGGCTCTCAATCAAGACGAACTGCACGTCCAGGCCGTACTTCTTCTTGTAGAGCGAGGAGCGGGAGCCGGGCTCCATTCCGCCGTTCGCCACGATGCCCGGCGCATGCCCCGCCCAGGTGTTGATCGCCACCTTCAGCGGCCGCGAGAGGCGCGCGGAACCCAGCGACGGCGATCCCGAGGTGGTGACCGCCACTTTGGCGTCCCGGGGCGGGTCGGAATACTGGGGCAGCTGCTTGAAGTCCTCCTTGCTGACGGCTTCCCCTTTCGATCCCTGGCCAGCCCCAGCCCACTGCTTGATTTCCTCGCCGTAGCGCTTGAACGCCACGAACCCGACCACTGCCAGGATCACCAGCGCCAGAAAGATCTTTCCGAATGCCGTGAGCTTCATGAATCCCTCGCTTCGATTCGTGTGGTGGAAGGCTTAGGGCGTCTGCGGCGGGGCCGCAGGGCTCTGGAAGAAGTCGATCACCTTCTGCACCTGTGCCTTGCGCGCCTGTGCAGCGCCGCTGAGCGCGCTCAGGTTGGCGGTTCGCTTCTCGTTTTCCGAGCGCAGCGCGGTGATCTTCTCGTTGAGGGAGCGGATCTCTTGCTCGGCTCCTTGGATCGCCTTGGCGGTGACAGTCTCATTGACCTTCACGTAGGCATCCAGCGCGCGCTTCTGGTTCTGGGCGCCGGCGACGATCTTCTCCACCTCGAAACCGAAGGCCTTCAGCGACGCCTCGACGATCTGTTTTTTTACGGGTTGCGGCGCGCTCTCCGGAAGGCTCCTGAGCAACTCTTCCGCCTTCTTGACGCGATCCAGCTCCTCGCGATCCATGCCGGCCTCGCGGAAGATCGCTTCGAAGTCCGCCGGGCTGTGCGCTGCGGCGGAGAGCTTCTGAGGATCCAGTCCGGGGCGGGGCAGGCCTGCGCTGGGCGCGCGCTGACCCGGCTGAGCGGTCCCGGCCAGCTCGGCCACGATCTCCGCCGGAGACTTCTCCACCTCGGCGGGCTCCTCGGGCTTTTCGCCGTCGGTCTCGACGAAGATGCCCAGAATCTTGGAGCCCAACCCCTTTTGCTCTGACATGATGGGGGTGTTTATCAAAACTACACTTCGTTGACGCAGCGAAATCGAATCTGGTAGCGAGCAGGCATGCCCAAATTCGAGGTCCACATTCCGGCCGCGGACGCGCACAGCCTCAACGTGACGCTTCGGGTGGACGCAGAGCACTGGATGGCCGCTCTGAAGACAGGGCTGCACAAGCTCGGCGCGCAAGGGGCATCGGTGCAGAACGTCCTGGTGGATATTCAGGATGACAACTCGGTTCACATCACCGAAACACAGAGCGGACGGGTGTTTCGCATTCGCGAGCTGTCCGGCGAGGAGGCGGCATCCGCCCCGGTGAAGAAGACCGCGGAACCCATCCCGGGGATCGAGGATGCGCGAAAGCGAACCAGCTCCTGGCCGTGGCTGGAAAGCCTTACGCCGCAGGGGCAGCTGGAGGGGGGCCCGGACAAGGCAGAGGCCAAGACCCGCGTGATTCCTCGCGAGCCCGAGCCACCGCGCATTCCCGCACCCCGCCAACCCTCGCCGCCCGTCCCGCCAGCGCGCGCACCTTTCCCGAGCATTCCCTCTTCGCGCGGATCCTCGCCGCGCGATCTGCTTCCGCGCGATTACCCGCCGCCCGCCGCGCCTCGGCCGGAATCCCTGCCGCGCGTTCCGCTCCGCGAATCCTCACCGCTTCAGCCGCAGTCGGTGGTGGAGCTGGAGCACCCCACCCGGCCAGTTCTCGGGCAGATCGGGCGCGCGGTGGGCGAGCGCAAGGACCAGAAGAGCGACGTGGAGGACGCCCTCTCCGACGTCTTCGAACGGGTGCAGGAAGTCTACAATCAGCCGAGCGAGGATGCCGCGTTCTACTTCTTGCTCGATTTGGCGCTGGAGAAGATCGCCACCGAATCTGGATCGGTGTTGCTGGCGGACGCAGGCACGGGCGATCTGTCCTTCGCCGCGGTGCGCGGGCCGAAGGCCCAGGAGCTGCTCTCCGCGGCGGTGATCATTCCCGCCGGAGTGGGCATCGTCGGTTTCTGCGCTTCGGAAGGAGTCTCCCTGGCGCTCTCCGAGGTGCAGAAGGATCCGCGCTACTATTCTGAGGTCTCCGAGCGCCTGAAGTACCCGACCAAGTCGGTGCTCTGCTCGCCGATGATGACCCACGGTCGGGCGTTCGGGTGCATGCAGCTGGTGAACAAGAAGGGCGCGGACGTCTTCGGCGAGCACGAGATCGGCATCCTCTCGTACATCGCCCATCAAGCGGCGCTGTATTTGAATCGCCGGAATTGACCGCAGGCTAGCGCGGGTCGCCGTCCATCAGCTCGCGCAAAAGCACGGTGGCATAGCTTCCCTTCGGCAGCTCGAACTCGAGCCACGCGTCCGCGCCCTGCGCGCTGAGCTCGATGCCCGGCACCGCGAGGCGGTACGCTCGCCGCCCTCCCTGCGTTTCGCCCCCGCCGCGGCGAAAGTCTTCGATCGAGATTCCCTCTTCCGACAGAAGCTCCTCCTCGGCGCGAGCCACTTCGCCCGCGGCGGGGAGCATCTTCGGGCCGAAGAGCGGCCCGGCCGGGCTGATCTCGAATCGCTCGAGCCTCGCTTGATCTGCCTGCACGTCTTCGCACACGAACAACGCTCCGCTCTCCAGCCGCATCACGTCTCCCCGCAGCGCGCGCGCAAAGGTGCCCCGCCGAATCCTTTCGGCCAGCGCCCGATTGAACAGCGACGACTGAAAGGCAGAAAGGTATAGCTTGCGCCTGAACCAATCGACACCTCGGTGAGCCTCGGTGCTCGGCTGCCCCGAGCGCGCCTCGGTCTCACCCGGAGAAGGGCTGGGGTCTCGCAGCAGGGCTTTGCCCGCCGCCGCGTTGTCCCCCGCTCCACCGAATCGCTGCGGGCCGAAGTAGTTCGGCAGCCCCGTGGTCCGAAGCCGATCCAGCACCGCCCTTCCCGCCGCGGCATCGACCACGCCGCGGATCCGGATCCGGAACCGGTTTCCCGCCAGATGCCCGGTTCGAAGCTTGTTCCGGTGGCGCTTCCAGTCGAGGATTTTCACCCGCGGAATGGCGATCGACGGCAGCAGCGCCTCCACACGGGAGGGGACACAGAAAGTTTGTCGCGCCACGGCTCGGCGATCTTTGAGCCCCGCGTAGGAAACGTTCCGCTCGCCGATGCGGAGGGCCTTGGATAGCAACTGGGCCACCTCCGGCGTGGACAGGTCGGTCTTCTCGACGCGGATGAAGAGGTGCTCTCCCTCGCCGCAGGCCTCGTATGCCGGCAGCTCGTCGACCTGGAAGTCCTCGGGCTCCACCCGGATCTGCCCTCCCATTCCGGGAAGCTCGGCCGCGATCCTCGGCGCCGTCAGGAGAGCTCCCCCTCCAAAGTGCTGAGCAGCTCTTTCACCCGGCGCGCCAGATCTTCGTCGGCGCGGGACTCGAGCAGCTCCCCAGCCTGGAACAAGAGGAAGAACATCACGTCCGACAGCGCCTGCCGCAGCGAGGCAATCGGTTCCGAGCCGAGCTGGTCGCGCGAGAACCCGAAGCGCCGCAACAGCTTTCCCTCGTCGAGGTGGCCATCGGCTTCGAAGAACACGCCGGTCAGCACCGGCGAGGTGGACAGCGCCTGGCCGGCCAGAGCTGCGTTGGCGGCGGCGATGAACTCCTTGTCCATCCCCTTGTTCGCCACCTCGTCGCGGATCTCGCGGAAGATGAAATTGAACACCCTGATCACCGAGAGCGGCTCCTTCATGGCGGTCGAGTCGGCGGGTTGCCTCGCCTCCACTGCCCGCCGCACCACCGACGAGTCGGGGACCTGCTGGGTCACCGAGGCCACCGAGCGCTCGGCGACGGAGGCGTAGCCGCCTTCGAGCAATCGGAAGATGATCTTGGTCACGTCGAACTCGGAAAGCTTGGTGGCCTGACCGAGCTCGAGCACGGTCCGCTCGCCGTTGGCCAAGGAAAGCACCTGGTCCTCGTGCTCCTCCAGCTTTCCGTCCGAGGGCCGCTTCTTGAAGACGTACATCCTGTTGTGCGCGATTCGTTTCCTGAAGTGCGCCATCTCATCGACCTTGCGGATCGAGTCCATCAGCAGGCTCTGCGTGGACAGCTGGATGTTGTGCGCCGATTTCTCGTCCAGCTCCTGATCCATCAGCAGGAAGGAGCCTTCGCGGCAGAGCACGATGGCGTGGAAGATGTCGCTCAGTTGCTGGGTGATGCACTTCCACAAGTCGTGCGGCTGCAGCACGCCTTTTTCCACCAGCGCCCGGCCGATCTTCGAGGGTGGCGTCTCCTCCAACGCCTCCTCCAGCTGCCGGCGGCCCAGGAAGCCCAAGCGGACGATGATCTCACCCAGGCGGTCGGCGGGATCTTCGGAAGTCGCCCCCCGCACCTCGCCGTCCTTGAGCATGATCGCCCTCTCCCCTGTCGGCGCGTGCACGCGGACCAGACCGCTCCAGCGACTCTGGCTCAAGAAGGCGATCAGATCGGAAATGGGAAACACCGCTGCGTCGCCGACCAATGCCGCGCGGGGCGCAGGGACGCGGTCCCCGGTGGCGGGATGGCGAAGCAGGCAGATCAGATCCTGGCCGGTGGGTGCCAGCGCGAAGCGGCCGGCGTGCGCCGCCAGGCGCTTCTGCGATTCGCCGTTCTCGGGCGTCAGCTCGCCCCGCGAATCGATGCTGAACCAGGCTTCCATCTTCTGCGTCAGTCTGCCGCCCAGCGGTTCTGGTTCGAAACCCACTCCATCTCGTCCTCGAGCGTTTGCCGCAACACGTCCGAGGTGAGCGCCAGGTTGAGCTTGCGACCGTTGACGTAGAGCGTCGGCGTGGCATCCACCCCCGCCGCGCGGCCTGCATCCTTCCAGGCCGAGAGCTCGTCGGCATATTTGCCCGACTCGATCGCCTTGGAGACCTCGGCCGCCGGAAGCCCGAGCTTCGCCGCCAGCCCGCGGATCACCTCGGGGCTGAGCCGAGCTTGATTCTCAAAAAGCAGATCGTGCAGCTCCCAGAATTTGCCGCGGTCGCGCGCGAGCAGAGCGGCTTGCGCCGCGGGCATGGCGTTCGGATGATTGGGCAGTGGAAATGGCGCGAAGCAGAGCCGCACCTTGGAAGCGTTCTCCTCAGCGAACTTCTCCAGCATCGGCCGGGCAACGGCACAGTGCGGGCACTCGAAATCGGAAAACTCCACCAGCGTGACCTTCGCGTCCTTTTTTCCGAGGCACATCCGCTCGTCGACTTTGAAGCTCTGACGGTGATCGCGGAAAGACAGATAATACTTGGAAAGGTTGAGGATGATCTCCACGCCGGGCGTCCCCGCGCCTGCGTCGGAGGCCGCCAGCGTGGCCATCCGCCGCGCGTGCTTGCAGGTGGGATGCATCTTCAGGCAGGCGCCCAAGGTGTGCGGGCAACCGCAGTAGCAAAACTCGTCGGTGAAGACGCTGGCCAGCTCGCGTTGAGCCGCCGGGGAAAGAGACGAAAAATCCATCCCCGGCACTCCGGCGAGGACTTGCGCGACCTTCTCGGGCGAGCCGGCGGTGCTGGATGTGGCAGCTTGTGCGCTGATCCACTTTCCCGGCGCGGCAGACGGACCGCGAGTCAAGGCACCAGAGGTCAGTGACCCCGCGATGATGGCGAGCCCCAGAAGTATCCAGCGCGACCGACCCAAGGCGCGGCGCTTTTATCATCCGACGCCTGCGAGTGAAAGGAACCTGCGGCAAATTGACGCCCGGCTTGCGGGCTCTCGACTCGCACCCCTAGAATGATGTCGCATGTCCGAGGAGAAGACATCCGTCTACTCCGTTCCCGATCTGTTAAGCACGGAGCAACGGCAAAGCGCTTTTCTGATCGTGATCAGCGCCCGATCTGCCGCCGGCATCGGGCGGATGTACAAGCTCGACAAGTCGGAAGTGGTTCTCGGCCGGAGCGCCGACTGTCAATTCCAGGTGGACGACGACGGGATCTCGCGCAAGCACGCCAAGGTTTCACTGGGAACGGACAATCAGTTCCAGGTGGTGGACCTCGGCTCCACCAACGGCACCTTCCTCAACGGCGTGCGGATCGAAGCGGCGGCCCTGCAGGACGGCGACAAGATCCAGATCGGCTCCAACACCGTCCTCAAGTTTTCCCTGCAGGACCAGCTGGACGAGCAGTACCAGCGCAGCATCTACGAATCCGCCACGCGCGATGGGCTGACGCGCATCTTCAACAAGAAATATTTTCTGGACACGCTGCGCAAGGAGTTCGCGTACTGCTTGCGCCACCGCGTCCCGCTCTCGGTTCTGATGTTCGACGTGGACCACTTCAAGAAGATCAACGACAACTACGGTCACCAGGCGGGCGACTACGTGCTGGCGCGCATCGCCCAGCGAATCAACGAGACCATCCGCACCGAGGACGTGTTCGCGCGCTACGGCGGCGAGGAATTCGCGATCATGCTGCGGGAGTCCAGCGAGGATCAGGCGTACACTTGCGCGGAGAGGTGCCGCCGCGCGATCGACATCACCGATTTCCAATTCGGCGGCTCCCCGATGCGCGTCACCATCAGTCTGGGAATCGCCTCGCTTTTGGACACCGACTTCGCCACGCCCGAGGACTTGATCGCCGCCGCGGACAAGTACCTCTACCGAGCCAAGAAGGCCGGCCGGAACCGGGTGGACGCCAAGCTCCTGAGCGGCCCCTGACCAGCGCGGAATGCTGCCGAGCTGACCTCTGTTGATCGGGCGCAACTCAGGATGGCCAAGCTCAAGCTCCAGCGTCTGATCGCCCGCCGCGCCGCGCGACCCGTGCGCCGGCCGACCCTGTGCTCGCACGACGTCTTCTCGCTCCGGATCGACCCTGGGTTGGACGGAATACGCATCGGTCAGCTCTCGGACATCCACGTCCGAACCGGCGTCAAGCCGCGCGTCCTGCATGCCGCCGTGGAGATGCTCAACGCGCTCCGGCCGCACTTCGTGGTGCTGACCGGCGATTACGTCTGCCTCTCGCCCAAGCCGCTGCCGGAGCTGACCGCGGCGCTGCGCGATCTCGCCGTCCCCAGCTACGCCACCCTGGGCAATCACGACCACTGGAGCGACGCTCGACGCGTGCGGCAGGCGCTGACGCGCGCCGGAGTGGACGTGCTGATCAACGAGCACCGCGTGCTGCAATTCGGGCGCAGCCACCTTCACCTGGTGGGGGTGGATGATTCGATCACCCACCACCACGATCCGGAGCGCGCATTCCGCGGAGTTCCTGCCGCCGCCACGCGCGTGGTGCTCTCTCACGATCCAAAGAGCGCCGACTTTCTCCACCACTACCGGCCGGCGTTGATCCTCTCAGGCCACACCCACGGCGGGCAGATTTACTTTCGCCGCCTGACGCCGTTTCTTTCCAAGCGGGTGGGGATCAAATACCTGTCGGGATTCTTCGAGGTGCATGGCTCGCTGCTGTACGTGAGCCGAGGGATCGGCGCCAGCGTGCCGGTGCGGTTCCGAGCCCCCCGCGAAGTGGCGCAGCTCACGCTGCGAGCGCTGGCTCCACCTGGGCGCGCCGCCTGACCACGTCCCGAGCAACCGGCGACTGCCAATCGCATCCAGCGGCGGGCGAAACGTTTGTCCGCGGGTGCCCCAGCGGTGCTATCCTCGGCTTGAATTTCCGGCGCGCGTGCGCCATATGGGCTGCCTTTTCTGGCCCTGGCCCCTTGGTGGGAAGGAGTTGAACGGATGCCCGGCATTCGCGTGAAGGAAGGCGAGTCCATCGAAAGCGCGCTCAAGCGCTTCAAGAAAGCGACCGAGAAGGCGGGAATCCTCTCGGAGATCCGCAAGCGCGAGCACTACGAGAAGCCCTCGGTTAAGAGGAAGAAAAAAGCGCTCGCGGCGAAAAAGCGCGCGGTGAAGAAGCTGCGCAAAATCTACTAGTCGCTTTCGTCTGCTCGCTTGAAGGAGTTGGGCTGCCATGGCCACGCTCAAAGAACGCATCGATGCCGAGCTCAAGGACGCCATGCGCGCCAAGAACGAGCTGCTGACCAGCGTCCTGCGGATGCTCAAGAGCGCGGTCAAGTACAAAGAGGTCGAACCCAATGCCAAGCCGCTGGATGACGCCGGCGTGCTGCAGGTGATCGCTTCGTTGATCAAGCAGCGGCGGGATTCCGCCGAGCAGTTCAAAGCGGGCGGCCGCGCCGAGCTGGCGGAGAAGGAGGAGAAGGAGATCGTCCTGCTCCAGGGCTATTTGCCCAAGCAATTGTCGCGGGACGAGCTCGCGGCGGAGGTCAAGTTGGCGATCGCCGCTGCCGGCGCCAAGAGTCCCAAAGAGATGGGGGCGGTGATGAAGGTGTTGATGCCGAGGATCCAGGGCCAGGCGGAGGGCAAGGCGATTTCCGAAGAGGTGAAGTCCCAGCTGTCGAAGCAGGGTTGAGCTTTCGGCCGCACGGCCCGCCAGCGTCAGCCTGGTCAAGCAACGTAGCGTCTGCCTGCGGCGGCCAGCGGAGCATGATTTGCTGATTCCGGAGCACAAGCTGGAGGAGATTCGCGAGCGCACGGACATCGTGGCGCTGGTCTCCCGCTACGTGGAGCTGAAAAAATCCGGGCGCAGCTACAAGGGCCGCTGCCCGTTCCACGAGGAGAAGACCGCTTCCTTCCACGTCACGCCGGAGATGAACCGGTTCAAGTGCTTCGGCTGCCAGGCGGGAGGCGACGCCATCGCCTTCGTCCAGCGCTATCTGGGCAAGAGCTTCGTGGACTCGGTGCGCGAGCTGGCGCGCGAAGCGGGCGTGGATCTGGATGCAGCCGCGGATCCGTCGCAGCGCGAGCGCCAGCAGATCAAGGAGGTCACGGACTTCGCGGCGGAGCACTTCAGGAGCCGCCTCTGGGACGAGGAGAAGGGGGGCAAAGCGCGCGAGTATCTGCGGGCGCGAGGGGTGGAGGACGCGGCGGCGCGCGCGTTCGGCATGGGTTGGGCGCCCACTTCCTGGTCCGAGCTGAGCGACAAGCTCCTTCGGGCGGGCATGCTCGAGTGGGGGGCCAAAGCGGGGCTGGTGCAGAAGCGGACCAGCGGCGACGGCTACTACGACGTGTTCCGGGGGAGGCTGATGATTCCCATCCGCTCGCCCGAAGGACGCACCATCGCCTTCGGCGGTCGGTTGCTGGAGGGGGATGAGGGCCCCAAGTACCTCAACTCGCGCGAGTCGCTTCTCTACCGCAAGAGCGAGATCCTCTACGGGCTGGATCAAGCGCGCGAGGAGATCCACAGAAAGAAAGCGGCCGTCCTGGTGGAGGGTTACTTCGACTGCATCGGCATGCATCGGGCGGGAGTGAAGAATGCGGTTGCGCTTTGCTCCACGGCGCTGACCAATGGGCACCTCGCCGCCCTGGCGCGAGCGGAGGCGAAGGAGTTGGTCCTGCTGCTCGACGGCGACGACGCCGGGCGCAAGGCGGTGGAGAGGCTCGCCGGTCCGCTGCTGGCGGCGGGCTCGTCCACCCGGGTGGCGCTGCTGCCCCAGGGCGAGGACCCGGACACCTTTGCCCGGCGCGCCGGAGGGCCCGCCGTTTTGGCGCTGCTGGGCGAGGCGCGCCCGCTTTCCGAGCACCTCTTCAACTCGGTGCTGCCGGCGGGCAGGTCCGCCTCATTCGAGGAGAAGATGGCAGCGCTGGAACGGCTGCGCCCGGTGGCGGCGCAGCTTCCGGTGGGGCTGACGAGGTCGGCTTTTTTTTCCGCGCTCTCCACGCACTCGGGGCTGCCGGCGGCGGAGCTGGAAGCCGGGCTCAAGGGGAAAGCTGCTCCTGCTAAACCGGTGCCCAAGCCCCCGCCGGTCCGCGCCGTGACCGCGGCCAGCCCCGCTCGATCATTCCCACCCGAGCGCGCACCCGACGCCCTGGAGGCCAGCTTCGTGGCCGCCCTGCTGCGCGATCCCCGGCTCGCCTCGCGCGCTGCCTTTTCCATCGCCGATGAGCTGATCCACCCCGGACTTCGGTCCGCGGCGGCCCAGCTGATCGCGGGCGCCGCCGCCGAGGACGTCCTGTTCGAGGCGACCGAACCCGTCAAGGCGGCGCTGGCGGATGCGTCCCGCCACCTTCCGGAAGCCGAGCTGGAGCCGGCCTTCCTCGCCTGCTGCCGGAAGCTGAAGTTGCGCCGGATCGATGAGCAGCTGGCCCACATTGCCCGCATCACCGGGCAAATACCCGGGGTGAGCGAGCTGACCGAGGAGACGCGCCGCCTGCAGGCCGAGCGAGTAGAGCTGCTGGCGCTCAAGAAGCGCGTGCTCGAGGACCTGACGGTTGTCGCGGCGGGAACAAAAATGACGTCCCAGAGGGTTTGAGGCGCGACTTTCTTGCGTAGTTTGTAATAATTAGCTGTTTTGGTTACAGAATTGAAAACGGCCCGACGCGACCGCCGCCCCTAAGGAGAAGTCCCCGAATGTCCAAGAAAATCTCGCGCAAGGTGGCGCGGACGACCGACGCGAACCAGGACAAGAAGCACCCGAAAAAGGCGCCGGTGGCGGCGCGCCGCGCGAAGGTCTCCAAGGCAGCGAGAGCAGCGAAGGAGGGGAACGGGGCCAACGCGTCCGCCGCCAGCAAAGCCAAAGAGAAGCTGAAGAAGCACGGCAAGGGCCTCACCGAGGCGTCGGCCGACGAGGTCGACCCGGAGGAAGCGGCGGACGAGCTCGCGGCCGCGGTGGAAGTGGACCCCGACGCGGTGGTGGAGGAAGTGCAGGAAGAGCCGATCGCCGATCGCAAGGAAGTGAAGGACCTTCTCGAGGCCGGGCGCCAGAAGGGGTTCCTCACCTATGACGAGGTGAACGACGCCCTGCCTGCGGACATCGTCTCGTCGGAGCAGATCGACGACGTGATGAGCATGTTCGGCGACAACGAGATCGAGATCGTCGACGCTCAGAAGGCCGCCAAGGCCACCGAGGCCAAGCCCACGGTGGCCACGGTTGAAGAGCCCACCAAGGACTCCGACGAGGACGAGGTCAAGGACGAGGACGACGAGCCGGGAGGCAAGTCCAACGATCCGGTGCGCCTCTACCTGCGCAAGATGGGGTCGGTTTCGCTGCTCACCCGCGAGGGCGAGGTGGAGATCGCCAAGCGGATCGAGGAGGGCGAGAAAGAGGTTCTGCGGGCGCTGTTGGCCTGCAAGGTGGCGGTGGCCGAAATCATCGAGATGGGGGTGAAGCTCAAGACCGGCAAGCTGCGGATCCGCGAGGTGGTCAAGGACGCGCCCGAGGAGCCGACGCCGGACAGCGTGGAGGAGTCCGAGGGCGAGGTGGCGGAGACCGAGGCCCAGCAGCTCAACCAGAGCGAGCTCAACCGCATCGAGCAGATCTGCCGGCAGATCGAAAAAATCCGAAAGTACGCCAAGGACTGCGAGGTGGTGGAGGAGGAGTTCGTCGCCAAGAAGAAGCTCACCGAGGTGCGGCGCAAGGAGATCAAGCAGGAGGTGAAGGACCTTCGGGTGAAGATGATGGAGGTCCTGGAGGAGATGCGGCTGAACAAGAAGCAGATCGACCGCATCGTTTACAACCTGCGCGCGCTGATCGACCGGGTCGACAAGGCGGAGGAGGAGCTTCGCGACCAGGAGCGGCGGCTCGGATTCCCGATGGAGGAGCTGCGCGCGCACCTTCGCGAGGCACGCGAGAATCCGGTGGCGGCCAAGAAGCTGCAGCGGCGGTTGAACATGCTGCCCGAGCAGGTGGAGGCGCTCGACCGGGACATCCGGACGGCGCTTCGGAAGATCAAGCGCGTGGAGGAAGAAGCCAACCTCACGGTGGACCAGCTGCGGCGCAACTACGAGGCGATCCGCGTCGGCGAGCGCAAAGCCGAGCGCGCCAAGTCGGAGCTGGTGGAGGCCAACCTGCGCCTGGTGGTGTCGATCGCCAAGAAGTACACCAACCGCGGGCTGCAGTTCCTGGATTTGATCCAGGAGGGCAACATCGGGCTGATGAAGGCGGTGGACAAGTTCGAGTACAAGCGCGGGTACAAGTTTTCCACCTACGCCACCTGGTGGATCCGGCAGGCGATCACCCGCGCCATCGCGGACCAGGCGCGCACCATCCGCATCCCGGTCCACATGATCGAGACCATCAACAAGCTGATCCGCACCAGTCGCTACCTGGTCCAGGAGATCGGGCGGGAGCCGACGCCGGAGGAGATCGCCGAGAAGATGGAGCTGCCGCTGGACAAGGTGCGCAAGGTTTTGAAGATCGCCAAGGAGCCCATCTCGCTGGAGACGCCCATCGGCGAAGAGGAAGACTCCCATCTGGGGGACTTCATCGAGGACAAGAGCCTGGTTTCGCCCTCCGAGGCGGTGATCAACATGAACCTCGCCGAGCAGACGCGAAAGGTGTTGGCCACCTTGACGCCGCGCGAGGAGAAGGTCTTGCGGATGCGCTTCGGAATCGGCGAGAAGAGCGACCACACGCTGGAGGAAGTCGGCCAGGACTTCGAGGTCACCCGCGAGCGCATCCGGCAGATCGAGGCCAAGGCGTTGCGCAAGCTGCGGCACCCGTCGCGCTCCAAGCGCCTGCGATCCTTCGTCGAGAGCTGACGTGCCCGTGGCGCAGCCACGAACCCCCGCTCGCCCCGAGCGTAGCGAAGCGGAGTCGAGGGGTCACCCCGAGCGTCGCGAAGCATCCGTTCGCCCCGAGCGTAGCGAAGCAGAGTCGAGGGGTCACCCCGGGCGTCGCGAAGCAGAGTCGAGGCGTCCGCGCACACAGCCCACGCGCGCCGGGATGGGTCGGCTCGCCATGGCCAACGGCGATCCCCGCGCGAGCGCTTTGGCCTTTCGCGAAAAAGTCGAGCAGGTGGTGAAGTCCATTCCGCGCGGCCAGGTGCTCTCGTACGCCCAGGTCGCCCTTCGCTCTGGAAAGCCCGGCGGAGCCAGAGGCGTGGTGCGCGCTCTGCACTGGATCTCCGGTGCGCCGTGGTGGCGAGTGATCCGCTCGGATGGAACGCTGGCGGCGGAAGTCGCTTCCCGCCAGAAGCCGAAGCTGCAGCGCGAGGGCGTGCTCGTGCGAGGACGCCGCGTGATTCGCAGGCGCCTTGCTCCCTTTCGCAAGGGCTAGTATCTCCGGCGAGCCGCTTTCGAAGGGCCCTTAGCTCAGCGGTAGAGCTGTCGGCTCATAACCGATTGGTCCCAGGTTCGAATCCTGGAGGGCCCACTGAGTTTTCGCCTGCGATGCCGCAGGGTTCGGCTCTTCTGAATCAGCGCCTTCGCGCTTTCGAGCCCTCTGCGGGGACAAGGAGGGGACAAACGGAGCCAGATTTTCGACTTGCCCCTCACATTCCGGCAGCTCGGTCAGAGTCGCTCGTGGAGTTCCGAACGTCAGTCGGTCCACCTCGGCGCGGAGGTATTCAGGCGCGAGGTGCCCATAGACCTCCGTCGTGAGCTTCGGGTCGCTGTGGCGCATGATGCGCTGCACGGCCGCTGGATTCGCTCCGGCCATCATCAGCAGACTCGCAGTCGAGTGCCTCGTGGCATGAAACCGGATGGGGCGGACCTGCGGTTTGGGCCATAACTTGCGCCCATCCGTGGGACAACGCCTAAGCGCAGCGTCCGGTGCCTTCGCGGAGTAACCGCAGCCCCTCCGACGACACACATGCCGGTAACCGGTGACGATGCCGGCTCGGCCCATGGCGCGCCGCAGGACACCAACAAGATCAACGTCCCTGCGCATCATCGAACCGTCGGGGTTGGGGAAAACCAACTCGGATGGCGAAGCCGCGATGGCGCGCTGGAGGTAGGGCACTAGCTCTGCGGCGATCGGGATGCAATCAGCATGTCCACCCTTGGTGGTGTTCCGACTGTACGACCGTGCCACCGTAAGCAAACGCGCGCCCAAGTCGACATCCGTCTTGCGAAGCCCGGCGAGTTCTCCCTTGCGAAGCCCCGCGTACACGGCAGTCGCGAACAGGGGCTGCCAACGCGTTGACAGCGCCTGGAGCACGATCGGCACTTCTTCCGCTCTCAAGAAATCCGGCAGGTGCCTCGGTACGCGTCGCTTCGCCACCGCTGGAACGGGATTGATGCCAGAATAACGCCCGGTCTTCTTCGCAGCGTTGAACGCCTGACTTAGGTAGCCACGGAGATGATTCACATACTTCGGAGACAGCCCTTCCTGTCCCTTGCGGTGCAGGAGCACTTCAATCTTTTCAGCGGTGACTTGAATCAATGGGAGATTCGCCAGCTCCGACGCGAGTAGGTGGCAGCGAACGGTGCTCAAAGTGTTTCGATGAGAGCACGAGCCAGCGGAATATGCGTTGAGCCACCATCTGAGCAGCTCCGCCAGCGTTCCGCCTCCATCTTTGGGCGGCACCGGATCCAGTCCGAGCCGCTGCCTTTCGGATCGTCGCTCGAAGTCCTCGGCGAGCCGTCGGGCCTCTGTCTTGGTTCGCGCGGAGGACGGAATCTTCCGCCAGATTCCCGCTTCGTCCTTGACTCGAAGGTACCATCGCCCAGCTCTCTGGAAGACGCTCGCCATGAGGCGACCTCCTACCAATTCAGAAATTACGTTTCGGATCCGACCTCGGGCGAGGAACGCTCCGACTCTCTGGCGAGCGCCCTGATTCGAGAGGGGCGGAAGCGAACCAGTGCCCCGATGCGCGTGCACGGTAGCAGACCGGCAGCGACCCGCTGGTAAACCCACGATCTGCTGACCTTGAGGTATTTGGCGACGTCATTGACGTCCCAGAGTTGCTCGCTCATCGCATCCATTGGTTCACCTCGCTACTTCTTGCTTTTCTTCATGTCGAAAGCCGGGCCCTGGCTCAATACGCGCTCGTAGCGGCGGGCCAAGAGATGCATGATGTATTCGCGTGGCGAAAGCCCGAGAGCCCTCCGGTCCTTCTCGAGCGTCTCAACCATCGCCATCGGCAGGCCATACAACGTGCGGGCGTCATCGAGGACTTCTCGAACGAGGGCAGTCGTACTGCCAAGGCGCTTGGCCCCTTCTTTGAGGAAGGTAGTTTGCTCTGGAGTGAACCGAAAGGACTGCGTGAAGTAGTCATCCCTACCGGGCGTTTTGGGCATCGGTCTAGCTCCTTGACGTGATCCATACCACAGTCCCGAGCCGATTGCACCCTCTTAGGTTATACTTTAGATTCAATCAAGAAGCTTCGTACGACCAATTGGAGTGCCGATGAACACGCCGCTGCGAGAAGCGATTCAACAGGAGATCAGGATCAGGAAGGCAAGGCTGGCCGCAACCGCCGACGAAAAGCCGCTGGAAACCTCACCCAAGCGGGAGTTTCATGGCAAGGCGCCGGAGGCCACGTCACAGGGCCCTTTCCAGGGCGAATCCGCCTCCGCCCCGCAAGCACAGGGCTTTTCCGAAAAGGGAGGCGGAGCTTCGGGCAACGCCGCGGCGCCTGCGCAATTTCCCGGCCACCCGCTCCCAACGACGAGAGCAGGTGGCCGGGAAATCGCTACGGCTGGAAACGATCAGCGAACCAAAGTGAAAAGAGGAGCGGGGCGGAGGTTGACGGAGAGGGACAGGGACCTAGCGGGGTTTCTGGGAATCACTCGGTATTTGAGCAGAGAGCAAATCGAGAGACTGCTCTTTCCGGGGAGGGTGAAGTCGCGGTCGTCGATACGGCTGGGGCAGCTGACAAAGGCGGTTGGGGGTCAGCCAGCGATTCTCAAAGAGCTCGGTTATGCGACCCATGAAGGCTGGAAGAACGTCTTCGGTTTGACGGGTTATGGGTACATCGTCGCGCAGGCACGGTTGGGCAAAGAGCTTCTCAAGGTTCCACGCCACGACGTGAGCCCGCAGTTCTTGAACCATTCCGTTCTTCTCTCTGAATTTTTCCTGGGTCTCGTCCAGCAGGATGGCAAACAACTGGCGAAAATCCCGACCGACTTTCGATGGATTCCCGGCGAGTACCTAGACTTGCCGTTCTCGGAATACATGCCTGAGAATCGAAAGGCGAAAAGACGTCTCCAGCCGGACGCGGTGCTTGAAATCCCCTCCCTGCGCAAGCGCTACTTTGCCGAAATCGAAACCGGGTCGGCGACCATCTGGGACCAGGAAAAGCTGACCTCCACCCTGGCCAAGCTGAACCGGTATTCACATTTTCTCAGGGGGTACGCGGGCAACGTTCATCATGGGGACTCCAGCACGTTCTATTCGCGCGCGTTTCCCGACCATTGGCCGGCGGAACTGCTCTTCGTCACTCTTAGCCCGCACCGCCGCGATTCCATTAACCAGGCCTTCGAGAAGTGGAAATTCGGTCGCGGAGGAGAAGACATGATGGTCCGCGCGATGACTCTCGAGGAGGCCCGCGCGGAGCTCTACCGCAAGATTCATGGTCTGCAACCCAGCGACGGACGCGCCGACGCTGGCCTTAAACAACCGGGCGCGCATCAAAGCGCTGCCACTCCAGCGAAGAGCAGTGCGGAGGAACGTCTAAGGCCCGGCCGAGTCGCAGTGCGTGGCGAGCAACTCGTTGCTGTCGACGCGTTCCTGCGCGCCGCTTCTAAAGCGATGGAGGCGATGCGGAAACAGTTACTCGCTGCAAAACTGGCTGTGCCGCCAATTCCAAACGCCGCACCGCTGATGGCTGTTCTCGAAGTCTACGCAGACCGCGCTCGGAAGGCTCTTGCCGCAGCCGGGCTCAAAGAAGCGCGGTGAGCCGGTCCGACCGAAGGACTGCGACCAGCTGTGGGCATCGATTCGCGCGCTGGGAGCCACGCTGAGCTTCACTCATACCCGCATCCTCGGCAGGGGAGGTCCGCTTAACAGCGTTCCCGACTTTGCGGTCGCGCTCGACATCCGCGCAACCCCGAATGAAGGATTTGGCGCCCCCGCTATGTTCCAACGCTCAGGGCGTATTGTTCAACAGCAGGCCTACGTCGTTGGAGCCGAGATTCGCCACGGCGATGTCGAGTCTCCGATCGCCGTTGAAGTCCCCACCGCAACTGAGGCAGGATCGCCGCCGACTGCGAAAGTGCTTTCGGCGCCAAAAGTGCCGTCGCCGATGCCCAGCAGCACCGAGACGCCGGCGTTGTCTAGATTTGCTACCACCAGGTCGAGCACCCCGTCGCCGTTGAAGTCCCCCACGGCGACCGCCTCGGGACCGGTGCCGACGGCGAAGCGGCGCTCGGTGGCGAAAGCACCGTCGCCGAGGCCGAGCAGTACTGATACGCTGTTGGCAGCGACATTTGCCACCGCCAAGTCCAGCACCCCATCGCCATTGAAGTCCCCTACCGCCAGCGAGCGTGGATAGCGGCCCACCGCGAAGCTGCGCCCGGCGCCAAAGGTCCCATCGCCCAGGCCCAGCAGCACCGTCACCCCAGCAGAGTTGAAGTTCGCCACCGCAAGGTCGAGAACGCCATCGCAATTGAAGTCCGCCACGGCGACCCAGGAAGGACGGATGCCGACCGGCAAGCGGTGCTCGGCCGCGAAGGCCCCGGTGTCCAAGCCCAGCAGGACCGAGACGTTGGCGGAGTCGTGGTTGGCCACGGCGAGGTCGAGCACCCGGTCCCCGTTGAAGTCGCCGACCGCGATGGCCATAGGGTTGCCGCCCACGCCGAAGCGACGCTCCGTGCCAAAGTCCCATCGCCTAGGCCCCGCAGTACCGACACGCTCGAATAGAAGCGATTGGACACCGCGAGGTCGCCGTTGAAATCCCCCACCGCGATGGAGTGAGGATTGCTGCTTGGCACGCTGGAGCGGCGCTCGGGCGCATAGGTCCCGTTTCCAAGCCCCAGCAGCACCGACACGCTGGTTAAGCTGCCGTAGACGACGTCGAGTATTCCATCGCCGTTGAACTCGCCGACAGCGAGCGAGTTGGGATAACCGCCCACGGTAGGCGGCTCTCGGCGGCAAAGGTCCCGTCGCCGAAACCCAGCAGCACCGATACGCTGGTGGAGAAAGAATTCGCCACGGCTAGGTCGAGGATCCCGTCGCCGTTGAAATCTCCTACCACACGCCGGAGGCAGGGCGTCTGCCCACCGCGAACTGGAAGGGGGCGGCAAAGGTCCCATCGCCCGTGCCCAGCAACACGGCCACGCTGTTGGAGTAGCAATCCCCGACGGCCAAGTCGAGTACGCCGTCACAATTGAAGTCGCCCGCCGCGAGCGCGCATGGGGCCCGCCCCGCGGCGAAGCGGCTCTGGGGAGCAAAGGATCCGTCGCCGCGGCCTAGCAGCACGGCCACGGACTCGATGCCGAGACTTGCCGCCGCCAAGTCGGGCACGCCGTCCATGTTGAAGTCCGCCGCGATTACTGCGGCCGGAAGGGGTTCGACCCCAAAGTCGTGGCGCACGCCGAAGGAGACCCCGTCCCCCGCCCATCCCGCCGTGCCCAAACAGATCACCGCCCCCGTAATACGCCAACTCGGCGCACCATCCCGCGCTGGATCATTTTTTGAGCGAGCTCTTCGCCTGAAAGGGCACCGCGAGCACGACCAGGACGAGCAGAATCCAAGCGCACTTGCGAAACTTCCTCGCGCCAATCACGTTCATGTCAAGCTCCTCAATGGCTCGGCCGTCGGCTCCCCACCCAAGGTCTGGGCGAGGGCCGGTACCTTCCGCGCGCGGTCCGAACGGAAAAAGCTGAAGCGGTCGAGCACCTTCTCCTGGAAGTCTTCCAGGTAGAGGTAGATCACCGGCGTCACGTACAGCGTGATGAATTGGGAAACCACCAGGCCGCCGACGACCACCAGGCCGAGCGGACGCCGAGATCCGCCGTCCGCGCCATAGCCCAGCGCGATCGGCAGCGCGCCGATGACCGCGGCCATTGTTGTCATCAAGATCGGCCGGAATCGATCGAGGCTGGCGTCGTGGATGGCCCGCTCCGCCTGTTCTCCCCCGGCGATTCGCTGCAGGGCGAAGTCCACGATCATGATCCCATTCTTTTTCACGATTCCCATCAACATGAACATGCCGACGTACGCATAGAGAGACGCTTGTTCGCCTAACAGATAGAGCGTGAGAAGCCCCCCGACCAGCGCCACCGGCAGACTGGAAAGAACGGTAAGCGGGTGGACATAGCTCTCGTAGAGAACGGCCAGGATGACGTACATCACGAACACCGCCAAGAACATCAAAATGGTCAGATTCCTCACCGTGTCTTGGAAGGTGAGCGCCTCGCCCTGGAGGCCTGCGCGCACGGTCGGCGGGACGACCTCCTTCGCCGCCCGTTCGATGAACCCGGTCGCGTCGCCCACGGGGACTCCGGGCTTGAGGTTGAAGAAGAAGGTGACGCTGGTGAACTGATTGATGTGGTTCACCGCCTGAGGCCCGAGCGAGGAGTGCCATTTCACCAAGGCATTGAGCGGCACCAGATTTTTTCCGTCGTCGGACTTGATGTACAGCAGCGACAGGTCCTCGGGCTTGGAGCGATCGGTATCCGCCACTTCCAGGATGACCTGGTATTGATCATCTGGCTTTTTGATTAAATACAAATAATTCTGCGAATAGGCGTTCCTCAGCAACGCCAAGATCCGCGCTTCCGATACGCCGTAAGTCTTCGCCTGTTCGCGAAGGATGTCGATGTCTAGATTGGGCGTATGGCTGAAATAATCGGAAGACACGGTGGCGAATCCCGGATACTGGCGAAATTTGCCCATCAGCTTCTCGGACACCTCGTAGACCTGTGACGGATTCGTTCCCGAGATCGAGAAGGCGTATTGCCCCTGGTTTTGGTTTGTGGCTCCGGTGCTGATTTCGAGCGCTGGGGAAGGCCGAAGGAACGGGAAGACGCCAGGGATCGAGGCGAAGCCACCCATCAACTGCCCGGCGACGGCGTCAATCGGTGGACGCTGGTCGCTGGGCTTGATGAAGATGAAGAACAGCCCTTGATTCGATGAGATGAATTGGCTGTTTTCAATGATGTTCACGGCCGCGGTCACGATGGGATTGTCGCGCAGCGACTTATCGGCTCGGTCTTGGAGGGCCTTCATCTGCTGAGGAGACGAGCCTTCCTGGGCGATGATCACACCAGTTACGACGCTGCTGTCCCCCGGCGGTAGGAACCCCTTCGGCACTGCCATGAAGAGCCCGATCGTGCCGGCGAGGCAGACGAGCCAAATCAGCGCCGAGATCCACCGGCGACGTAGGAACCAGCTGAGCGTTCGGCCATAGGCGGCGAGCGCCTTCTTCTCGACCCCGCCAATGACGCGTTCCATCCACGTCTTCTTCGCCCCGTGCCCGCGATCTTGGAGCATCCGCGCCGTCATCAGCGGCGTCAGCGTCAGCGAGACGAGCCCTGAGGCGAAGATGGCAACGACGATGGTGATGGCGAACTCGCGGAAGATACGGCCGACCAGTCCTGACATGAACACCAGCGGGATGAAGACGGCCGCGAGGGAGATGGTCATCGAGAGAATGGTGAAGCTGATCTCCTTTGCGCTGTTGAGGCTTGCTTCCAGCGCTTTTTCGCCCTTCTCCATTCGACGAACAGTGTTCTCAAGAAACACAATTGCGTCGTCGACGAGGAAGCCAATCGCCAGGGTCAGGGCCATCAGGGACAGGTTGTCGAGGCTGTATCCCAAAAGGCGCATCGCCACGAAAGTGATCAGCAGCGAGAGCGGCAAGGCTACCGCCGGGATGAGCGTGTCGGTCGCCCGGCCGAGGAAGAGGAAGATCACCATCACCACCAACACGAAGGCAATCACCAGCGTGTCGCGCACATCCTTCACGCTGTTGACGATGGTTTGCGAGCGGTCGTAGATCGGCGTGATCCGAATCGAGCCCGGAAGCTCGGCGCTGATCAGCGGCAGCAGATCCCGCACGCTCTTGGAGACCTCAACCGCGTTGGATCCAGCTTGCCGGTTGACCAGGAGCACCGCGGTCGCCGCCGGCACGTCGTACCCGCGCACCCAGAAGCGCAAGTTGGTGCGCTCGTCCTGGATCGAGTCGGTGGCCTTGGCGAGGTCGCGGAGGTAGACCGGCGCTCCGCTCCTGGCTCCGACAATGAGCCCGTTGTAGGCCTCGGCGCCCTCGAGCTGACCGTGCGGCGAGAGCAAGGTCGTACCCGCCGGCCCATCGAACTGGCCGACGCCGGTGTAGCTCGTGCCGTTTTTAATCGCGGTCGCCACGTCATCGACCGAAATGCCTCGCGATGCCATCGCAGACGGGTCAGCCTTCACTCGAATCGCGGACTTGGTGCCGAAGATGCTGACGCGGCTGACGCCGGGGAGAATGCTGATTCGCTGCCCCACCTGCGTGCTTGCGTAGTCGTAGAGCTGACCGGCGGTAACCGAGTCGCTGCTCAATGCGATGTACAGGATCGGCTGGTCGTTGGGGTTGGTTTTTGAGAACGTCGGCGGCGACGGCAAGTCCAGGGGAAGGTTCCCGCTGGCCTGGTTGATCGCCGTTTGCACGTCGGTCGCTGCGCCGTCGAGGCTCTTGCTCAGGTCGAACTGAAGCGTGAGACTGGTGTGTCCCTGGCTGCTCTTGCTCGTCACCAGGTCGAGCCCATTGATCTGCATGAATTGCCGCTCGAGCGGCGTCGCGACATTGCTCGCCATCGTCTCCGGGCTGGCGCCGGGATAGTCGACGTTGACCTGAATGACAGGATAATCCACGGCGGGGAGGTCATTCACTGGCAGCTGCGTGTAGCAGAGAATTCCAAAGAGGATCGCTGACAGCGTGAGAACTGCGGTCATCACCGGTCGGCGAATGAATGGCTCGGAGAGATTCATGGTTTCTTCGCTCCGTCGCCGGCGCTTGCCTTGCTCGTCTCCGCAGAGCCTTTGGGTGCTCCGGGCTCTTCAATCCGCACCTTTCCCCCTGGCGTCACCGCCAGCTGTCCACTGCTGACCACGCGCTCGCCGTCCTTCACTCCCCCGGTGATCGCCACCAGGTCTCCCTGTCGCTGCCCCACGGTGACGGGCCGAAGCTCGGCGGTCGAGTCCTCTTTCACCACGTAGACGAAAGGTCCTTTGGCCGAGGCCTGAGGCGCGCCCGAGGCAACGAGCACCGCTCCTTTCTGGGTGCTCAGTATCAGTCTGACTTTGACAAAGCGCCCGGGCCAGAAGTGGTAGTCGGCGTTGGGCAGCGTCGCCCGCAGTTTCACGGTGCCTGTACCGTCCTGCACCGCGTTATCCAGGAATGTGAGGGCTCCCTCGCGCGCGCCATCCGATTCATCGGGCAGCCGCACCTCTGCTTTGACTGCGCCGGCGGCGATCGCGCGCTGCACCGCCGAAAGGTCGTTCTCCGCAATCGTGAAATCGGCGTAGATAGGGTCCAGGCGCTCGATCACCAGCAGCGATCCGTTGTTGCCAGTGCCGCCGAGGCCCACGATATTTCCTAAATCTACCAGCCGTTGCCCGGCGCGCCCGTCGATTGGGGAACGGATATAGCAGTGTTCGAGATTCAGCTTTGCAGTCTTGATCGCCGCCCGGCTCAGCTGGACCTGGGCCTGAGAAACGGCGACCGCGTTGCGTCTTGAATCGTATTCCTGCCTGGTGATGGCGAGGCTTTGAATGAGCTTCTCCACCCGGGCAAATTCGATTTTCGCCAAATCCAGCGCCGCTTGGTTTTGAGCCAAGCTCGCCTCGGCTGAGTCGAGCTGCGCCTGATACGGGCGAGGATCGATGGTGAAAAGCAGGTCGCCCCGCTTTAGAGTCGCGCCATCGGTGAAGTGGATTTTGGTGATTTGGCCGGCGACCTGCGGCTGGATCGAGACGACCTCGGGCGCCACGCTCTTGCCGATTTGTTCCAGATATACCGGGACGTCTCGTTGGACCGCGGTCGATACCGCAACCAGCGCCGGGGGGCGCTGCGGTGGTGCTTGAGCCCCCTCGTCCTTCTTGCATCCGGGCGTCAGGGTCAGGCCCAGCGACATCAGCCCGGCCGACAAAACTCCAAAAATCGACGCTCCTCGCCCACTGCTCATAGCTGCCCTCTTTTCGATTTGGGAGAAACTCAGTTGTTCTCCGCGCGATTTCGGCTTTTCACGGATCGTGCCGACTAACTTCCGCTCTGAAGTCGGCGAGTGGCTGTCGCGACCCCTCGACACATCGACGAAAATCTCGGCACTGGGATGGACAGCGCAAACAAGAGGCGGCGCGCGCCGAGAACCTCCACCGCCACGGCGATCGATTGGATCCAAGACTCGTCTCCGGCCAGCTCCGAAAGGGGCACCGGGCACATCGCGGCCAGCCGCAGGCACGACCAGATCGTCACATTCCAGGCTACACGCTTGAGGGCGGCGAGCATCGAAAGCCTCCGCCGGCGCTCAGTTCACCCATCGTGCAGGCGTAAATGCCCGCACGCCCTCGCTTCTCCGCGTGGACGTGTCAGGAAGCTCGACAGCTATCTCGGACTGTCTTCCAGCTCCTCGTCGCCGCCTGCGAGGCTGTACTTCTTCAGCTTGGAGTGCAGCGTGGCGCGGTTGATCCCCAGGGCGCGCGCCGCATGGCTGCGGTTGTTGTGGTGCGCTTCGAGCGCCTGCACAATGAGCCCGCGCTCGTACGCGTCGATCCGA
>Ga0207684_10000183_pt1 | contig 100388 bp, 83 predicted proteins | sample KBSK5501metaG_FD_184342 | JGI IMG/M metagenome (GOLD analysis project Ga0207684, IMG submission 184342) | Corn, switchgrass and miscanthus rhizosphere microbial communities from Kellogg Biological Station, Michigan, USA - KBS K5-50-1 metaG... | ecosystem: Host-associated > Plants > Roots >...
CCAAGATCATCCTCGGCGTGCCGTACTACGGCTATGTCTGGTCGACGAGAGACGGCTCGCCTTACTCGGTGACCACGAATGGGGGCCAGGCCATCTCGTACACGGGCGCCATCGGCAACATCACGTGCGGCGGCGTCGGCCAGACCATCGGGTGGGACCCGCTTGGGCAGTCTCCATGGGCTGCCTGGTGGAGCCCTCCGGCGAATGACCCGTGTGGCGACAACCTTTCTTCCCCCCGCGAGATGTACTTCGACAACGCCACCTCCCTCGGCATCAAATACGACCTGGTCAACTCCAGCAATCTCCGCGGCACCGGGATGTGGACCCTTGGCTACGACTCCGGCCGCACCGAGCTCTGGAACGAGCTGGCGGTCAAATTCACGGGCGCCACTCCATGGAGCTCGCTCGGCGGCACGCTCACCTCGGGCCCTGACGCCTCGAGCTGGGGCCCCAACCGGGCCGATGTCTTCACGCGCGACGCCAACAACGGTCTGCAACAGGCAGTCTGGAATGGCACGGTCCTGAGCAACTGGGTGACGCTGGGCGGCGGGATCACATCGGACCCCGGAGCGGTCTCATGGGGTCCGAATCGAATCGACATCTTCGCCCGCGGCCAGGACAACGGGATGTGGCACATGGCATGGAACGGATACTCCTGGTCTGGCTGGTACCCGCTCGGCGGCGTCCTCGCCTCCGGGCCCGACGTTGCGTCGTGGGGCGCAAACCGCCTGGACGTCTTCGTTCGAGGTCAGAACAACGCTCTCTGGCACATGTCGTGGAACGGATCGGCGTGGAGTGCCTGGGACCCGCTGGGCGGAGTGCTGACGTCGGACCCGACTGCCGTGTCATGGGGGCCGAATCGGATCGATGTCTTCGCCAAGGGCCAGGACAACGGGCTCTGGCACCTCTCCTGGAACGGCTCCGCCTGGAGTGGTTGGCAGGGCCTGGGCGGTACTCTGACCTCGGGCCCCGACGCGGCGTCGTGCACCGCCGGTCATCTGGACGTCTTTGCCGCCGCTACGGGCGGAGCACTGATGCAACTTGGCTTCACCGGCTCGGCCTGGACCTCGTGGAAGAACCTCGGCAATCAGTGGACCGCTGATCCGGGTGCAGTGTGCTCCAGCGTCTTCAACGGAATCGACGTGTTCGAGCGAGGGCCCACGGACAACGCCCTGTGGCACATCGAGGTGCCGGCCTCCTAGCCATCTCGGAGATCACTCGCCGGCAGCTCCTCAAGCTGGGCCTTGTTTCAGCCGCCGGCATCGCGGCCGCGGCCTCCGGATGTGGATGGCCTCACAGCGCCCCGGCGTCACCGGAGCCCTCGGTTTCCTCCCGTCGCCGCAATCACCTTCCCTGGCCGGAGGCGGATGACATCGTGGCGACGACGACCATCCCAACCTTTCCCGACGTGACCTTGAACGTCCTCGATTCTGCTTTTGGAGCGGTTGCGGATGGCACGAAGGACAACACCGCGAGCTTCAGGGCGGCCATCCGGGCCTGCAGCGCCGGCGGTGGCGGGCACGTGGTCGTGCCTGCCGGCGTGTACTCGACGGGCGCGATCCACCTTCTGGACAACGTCGACTTCCATCTGGCCGCGGGCGCAGTCCTCCGATTCAACGGAGAGGTCGCCAACTATCCCGTGGTGCTGACGCGGCACGCCGGCATCGAATGCATGAACTACTCGCCCATGGTTTATGCCTGCGGGCAGACGAACATCGCGCTGACGGGAAATGGAGTCCTGGATGCCGAGGGAACCAGAAGGTGGAATGTCGGCTCGGATTACACGGGGATCCTCGAACCTCTGGTCGCCCAAGGCGTGCCCGCCGAGCGACGCGCCATCCCCGGTCGCGGCAGCCTGCGCACCGCGTTCGTCCAGCCCTATCTCTGCCGCAAGGTGCTGATCCAGGGTGTCACTCTGCGGCAGGCACAGTTCTGGCAGCTCAATCCCACTCTGTGCCACGGCGTGACCATCGACGGCGTCACGACCGGAGAGACCACGAACCTGAACACTGATGCGTGCAACCCCGAGTGCTGCGATCACGTGGTCATCAAGAACTGCACATTCGACTGCGCCGACGATTGCATCGCGGTCAAGTCCGGTCGAGACGCCGATGGCCGGCGCGTGAACACGCCCTGCCAGAACATCGTCATCCTGAGCTGCAGGCTCCAGGGTCCTGTCGGCGGGATCGCCTTCGGCAGCGAGATGACCGGCGGTATTCGGAACGTCTACGCCCATGACGTGTCGACCTATGGCAAGGGCATGCGCCACATGCTCTACGTCAAATCCAACACCCGCCGCGGAGGCTTCGCGCTGAACATCAACTTCGACAGCGTCCAGGCGGATCACCTCAGCGGGGCCTGGGTCTTCGCGCAGATGGACTACAACGGCCAGACCGGCACCTATCCACCGGCCTTCGGCGACTGGCGTCTGAGGCACGTTAGCGGAGATTTCGCCCCGATCGTCTTGAGCCTCAGCGGACTGAAGGACAACCCGATTGACGGCGTCGCGGTGCGCGACAGCACCTTCACCAACATCTCCGCCGCCGACGATTCTTACAGCAATGTGGTGGGGGTCACGTTCGACAACGTCACCGTCAACGGCAGGCTCGTCTCGCATTGATCACGACAGCGAACGCTCACACAGGTCGAGATATCGCATGGTGACCTGCCCCCAGTCGTAGAGCTCATGCGCACGAGCCTTGGCGCAATCCCCCAACTTCAGCCGTCGAGCGCGATCGGGCCACACTTTCCTTAACAGCTCGGCGAGCTCTGAGGGCGTTCTCCAGAAGAGCGCGGTGTCGCCGAGCACCTCCCGATTGCTGTCGGTCTCGCGGGCGAGGATGGCGTTCCCGGCCGCCATCTGCTCGACCAGGACCGGATGGGTTCCACCCACCGTCGCCGCCAGAACGAACATGCCGGCATGTGCGCTGAGCTGTTGATAGGCGGAGCCGAACTGGTAACCCGTGAAGATGGCGTTCGAAGGCGCCATCGCGCGCAAGGAGTCTTTGTATTTGCCGGCATAGGAGGCGTCGCCGACGACGACCGCAGGTGCGTCGAGCCCAGCCTGACGCACTCCTTCGAGATAGTCATCGGGTGCGTTTTCTGGAACCATGCGTCCCACGAACAGGAGATAGGCCCCTGGCTCGAGACCGAATTTCTCCAAGACTTCGGTCCCACGCTCGGTGGGCGGGTCGGCGCCGTATCGGACGATCTCCGAGTCACGGCCGTACTCTCGGGCGTAGTAGCTCTGAACCGCTTCGGCGTCAGCGAGCACAACGCTCTTGCCTTTGGCGGCAAGACGCTCACACGTGCGCAGGTACCACCTGGGAAATCGGCCCCATTTCTCGCGCTGCCAGTCGGCTCCGTCCACGTTGAACACCACGCGCCGACCGGTCAGCTCGAGATAGCGAACAACAGGTGCGTTGCCGACCCCCATACACACGATCGCCGTTCCACGCGGAAGCCGCAGCGCGCTCAGCGCGGTATGACTCAACGTTTCGAGGTGCTTCTGGTTGACGGCGGGGAGGTAGCGAAGTTTCATCCCCCTGTACTCGGCCAGCCGCTCGGCGTAGTGCATCGAGCGGCAGTACACGACCACCTCGTGACCCTGATCCACCATGCGACTGCCGACCTGCTCAACGCAGGTTTCGAAGCCGCTGTATCGGGCGGGCACGCCTCTGGTGCCTATGAACGCGACACGCATCAAGCGGTTAGGCTACCCGGTCGAGCGCTGCCGGCAGATCAGGAAGCGATGATGCCTGCGTGCCACAACGCGTTGTCGGTGCCACGTTCGAACACATCCGTCCCGCCTGCGCCGGGCTGGCAAACCGCGCCCGGATCAGACGTCCACGAGTTGCTCCAGTTGACCCAAGAAGTCCATGCCGAGCCGTTGAAGCCGAGCTGCATGAGGGCACCACCGGTGGTTGTGGCGAAGATGTCGAGGTGGCCGAAGGCGCATGAGGAGGCGTCGGGGCCCGATGTCAGGGGCGCACCACCGAGCGACTGCCAGGGGCTCCAGCTCGACCCGTTCCACGACATGTGCCACAGCCCGTTGTCCTGGCCCCTGGCGAATATGTCTATTCGGTCTGGACCCCACGATACCGCGGTCGGGTCTGACGTCAGCACCCCCCCGAGAGATTGCCAGCCGCTCCAGCCAGAGCCGTTCCATGACATGTGCCAGAGGCCGTTGTCCTGACCGATCGCAAAGACGTCCAGGCGGTTTGCGCTCCACGAGGAGACGTCGGGCCCTGACGTGAGGACTCCGCCCAGCGGGTACCACGCCGACCACGCGTACCCGTTCCACCACATGTGCCAGATTCCGTTGTCTTGACCACGGGCGAAGATGTCGATGCGGTTAGGCCCCCACGAGGCAGCGCCGGGGTCGGATGTGATGACCCCGCCGAGCGAGACCTGTGAGCTCCAGCTGCTCCCGTTCCACGATGTGTGAACGAGGTCGTTGCTTGCACCGCGCAGAAAGACGTCGAGGCGGTTGGCACCCCAGGATGACGGGTCGGGCCCAGAGGTCAAGCTACCTCCGAGTGAGGTCCACGTGTTCGAGAACACCATGTTGAACGACCGGATCACGGTGTACGAGGGAACGAAGACCTGTCCACCGGCTTCAGCCGGAGTCACGAAGCGGTTGATCCCGAAGCCCGCGCTGTGAAATATCTGGGCGCCAGATGCCGCGTTGAAGCCGTACAGGCCGCCTCCGCTGGTGGCGGCCCACACCGCGCCGCCGGCAACGATGGGAGGCCCGAAGGTCGCGGCGCCTCCAGCGTGCCAGTCGGGCGCCGCGCAGGCTGCGTCGCACTGGCTGAAAGAGGGAGCCCCGGTGTTGACATTGAGCGCGACGAGTCCACGACCCTCGCACTCCAGATAGACGAACGGCGCCGCATAGGCAAAGGAACCGAATGTAGCGTCGGAGTGGTTGCCGAAGCACACCTCCGCCTGCGAGTACGACGGGGACGGGGCCGGGAAAACCTGTCCGTTGACCCCTCCAAGGCTGTTTGGATTGAGCAGGAAGCCTCCTCCCCACTTGCCCGCCTGGAAAAGCAGGTTCGGGCTGATCAGCAGCGGTCCTGCGGACCCGAGGTCCTGGTCGTTGCTGCACCAGTTGGCCTGCCAGTCCTGAGGCATGAAGTAATCCTGGAATCCCAACGTTGGTGACAGGCGGACGACGGCGTCGTTTTGATTGACGGCACTGCAACCGCCGGAAACCCCATTGCCCGTCGCGGCAAATACGTTGCCGGTGGCATCGTCGACGACGACGCCGCCTGCGGCCCACATGCCACTTCCCGTGCTCGGCGTTTGGTAAACGGGAAGCGTCGTCGAGCCGCTTGTGGGAACGCCCACCACAAATCCGTGATATGCGCCACAGTCGCCGGCGCGCCCGCCGAACGGCACGTACACATAGCCGTTGTGAAGGGCGAGCGCCCCGCGCTGCTGCTGGATCGTCCAGTCGAAGCCCGAACCGATGGTGGTCGGTATGACCGTCTGCAGCTGGATCGCCCCTGTCGCCAGGTTGAGCCCAAAGACCCGATACAGATGGTCACTGGCGAACAGGGTCGTCACGTAGATGCGGCCGCCGGTGGCGTCGATGACGGGCGTGCCCAGGATTCCCTGCGGGGAGACGTTGCCGCAGCTCCACCCGGTGGTCACCGGCGCGCCGAGGTTGTTGTGCCAGACCTCGATGCCATCGACCTGCCGCAGCGCGTAGACGGTGTTGTTGAGGGTGGCGGCGTAAACGATGCCGTTGTAGATGAGCGGCTCGGCATACACATTGGCGTCGAGCGTCGCCGACGTCCAGCCGGTCGTCGCGGATGTTGCGGTGGGCAAGGTCGGGTCATTGCCGGTGTGGCCGTCGTCGCGGTGGTAGCTGGTCCAGGAACCGGTCGAAGCTGCGAGCACAGATCGCACCGGCGAGTGTGCCGGCGAGGGATTGGCGAACACGACCGCCGTGGACAGCACGGCCAAGGCCAGGAATGCGACACGCGGTGAGCGCAAGGCAAGGCTCATGACGGTGACGCGCCGCCCATCTTGCTGGTTCAACGCCTGGCCCGCCTCTGGCGATCGCGAGCCGAGAATGAGCTCACGAACCGAGGACGCGGCTGTGCCACACCGCGTTGTCTGTTCCACGCACAAACAGCTCGACGACGCCGGATCCTTGCGGACAGACTGAGCCTACGTCCGAAGTCCCCTGTCCGCCCAGGCTCTCCCAGGTCCCCCACGCCCCATTGAAGCCGAGCTGGAACACAGACGAGTTGGCGCCGATGGCGAACACGTCGAGGTGACCGGGGGCGCACGAAGACGCATCGGGCGCCGACGTGAGGATTCCGCCGAGCGAATCCCAGGCGCTCCATCCAAAGCCGTTCCACGACATGTGCCAGAGGCCGTTGTCCTGGCCGCGCGCGAAGATGTCGATGCGGTTCGGTCCCCACGAAACCGCGGTCGGGTCCGACGTGATGACTCCGCCCAGAGATTGCCAGGCGCTCCAGCTGGACCCGTTCCACGACATGTGCCAGAGCCCGTTGTCCTGGCCCCTCGCGAATACGTCCAGCCTGTTCGCTCCCCAGGAGGCGGCCTCGGGGCCGGACGTGAGAACACCGCCCATCGGGTACCACCCCGACCACGTCGCGCCGTTCCACCACATGTGCCACAGGCCGTTGTCCTGGCCGCGAGCGAAGATGTCGATGCGGTTGGGACCCCACGACACCGCGGAAGGATCAGACGTGACGCCTCCGCCGAGCGACGTCCACGCACTCAATGCTGAGCCGTTCCACGATGCCTGCCACAACCCGTTGTTGCCGCCCTTCACGATCAGGTCGACGCGGCTTGGTCCCCAGGACGCGGCGTCCGGGCCGGCGGTCAAGGTGGCGCCAAGCGATGTCCACGGCGATGTGAACTTGGTGGCGAGAAGCTGCCACAGCTCGGGCGCTCCGCCTCCGTAATTCAGGTTCCAGAGGCCTACACCGCGGAGGTTGTCAGCGTTGACAAGGTCGTACTTCGCTCCAAGGGACACGGTGTCGTCCCAGTAGAGCTCGCGGGTGCAGTTGAGGGTCGTGTTGAACCAGGTATCCCAGCGTTCCTGGCCGGCCGGGTCGTTGGCATCGCGATGGGTCGCGTAGCTGCCCGACTGCACCCCCGGAGCGGTTGACTCGCCGCTCGCGTCGAGGTAGGTGTCCGCGACAACACCAGGGTTGTTTGGGTCGGGGTACTGGTTCGGCGCGACGCTAGTGACGCAGGCCTTGCGCCCGTAATACGGCACCCCGAGGATGACTTTCGTGGCCGGTACGACCGCCAGGTACTGCTGCGCAGTAGAAGTGTCGTTGTAGTAGTAGCCGGAAAGCGGCGCAGTCGGGCCGAGACAAAAGCTGGTGCAGTTGAGCGGCGGGTGGTGGTAGTTCGAATATTCGAGGTCGTAAGCCATCACGAAATAAGCGTCGACAAACGGCGCCAGGCCGCCGATGTCAAAGAAGCCCACCGGGTCTGCCGCTGAGCTTGCGTAGGTGTCCACCGACAGAAAGGACCCGGCGGGCATCGCAGACCGCAGTGCGGCCACGAAATTAGTGAACTGATGACGCGCCCAAGACGGGTCGGACGTGCCGCAGCTTCCGTTCAGGCCCTCATAGTCGACATTGATGCCGTCGACCCCCTTGGCCTTTTCCTCGGCGACGGCGTAAGGCACCGTCGTCAAGGCGTGGGCAAGTCCGGAGCACATGTGAGGCGTGCCTGGGCTGAAGTCCTGAAGAATGATCGTCAGCACGACCTTCGCGCCTTGTGAGTGAGCGGTGCTGACAAGCCCCGTGAGCTGGCTCGAGTTCCAGACGTTCGCGCCCGAGTCATTCGCGAAATTGCCATCGTCCATGACGTGGAGACCGAAGAACGCGACCGTCGTCAGCAGCGAGAAGTTCCAGCTGGGATAGCCGAAGGTCGGGTCGTTAAGGCTGCTTGCGAGGGCGAAGCCGAAGACCTCGCGATTCGGCCGTACGTTGGTCGTCGCCGCGGTAAGCGGTGACAGCGGAGCCGATGCCTTGGCTGCATAAAGCGAATGCGGTTGGAGTGTCGTGCCGCGTGCAACCTCGTCGCCGGCCTGCTTCATGACGTATGGGTGGGTGGCGTCGGGTGTCGGAGATGGCTGGGCGGCTGCAACGGCATTCGGCGCAGCAATCGACAGCGCCAGTACGGGCGCGACAGCCAGGACGAAGTATTTCCATCGTTGCTGTGACATAGGCGGGCCTTGGAAGGCTCGCACTCTACACGTCCGCAACACGGGCGGTCAACCTCGAATGCAGGTGTCGATGCTGTTCCGCCGAGGATGGAAAACGGTTAGATTGGGCCGTCCAGTTTCGCGTCGTTAGTGAGGAGGGAGCCAGATGTCACGAATCGTCCGGCGAGACATGCTGAAGGTGTTGGCCGCAACAGCGGCCGGCGCAGCGGTTTCGGGAAGCGCCATCGAGTCGGCCCTTGCCGCTAGCACGCCCAACCCGAACCCCAGCGGATTACGGACAGGCGTCGCAGCGCCAAAGGTGCGGTTCACGACCAACGCAGGACTGTCTTACACGTGGCTCTGGGGCCCAACCGACTTTACGACGTCTAGCTCCGCCCAAGCGTGGGCCGACCAGTACATCTCCGGCAATTACAGCGTTCAGCCAGGAGGCACGATGTGGGCGCGAGCCGATGTGCCAGATGGGGCCGTGCTAACGGAGCTGTGGGCTTCGCTAATCGTCAACGACGGCAACTCGGCCTTAATCCAGTTCGCCCAGATCTTTCCGTGGGCGAATTCGGCTCCGCTACTGGGCTCCGGTGTGGTCAGCACCCCGCAGGCAACGGTACAGAACGTGCTAATAACGATCCCGCCAACGCTGGCAGACAAATCGCAGTCCAGTTTCATCTTGGTCTACCTGCCCGGGACCCTTAATTCGGCCACGCACCAACTGTTTGGAATGCGCCTCGGCTGGACCCTCAACCCCGGACTGACGTTGTTCCCCGACCCGCGGCGCATCATCAATGGGGGTCCGTTCGTAAACGGGGCGATTACCGGGCCCTACGACGCGACGCTCGAGTTCGACCACGCAACACCGACCGGCATCCCCGCCGGTGCGAAAGCTGCGTTCTGCGCCGTGCAGTCCTACACGCCTGGCGTTCTCACTCTCTACCCCGACCTTACGATCGACCCCGGTATCGCCAACTACTCCGGGACCGGCACGCAGGGCTTCGGGCTCAACATGGTCTACATGATGGTCCCGCTTTCCGCCGCCGGGAAATTCAAGATCCACTCCTACATCAGCGGCAACTGCTACGTAGATGCATGGGGGTACGTCGTCTAGGAACCTCAGCACGCCCAAAATAGAAAAGGGAGCCCCACGCCGGGGCTCCCTTCTTTTTGCTCTGGGCTGAAAGAGTTAGATTGGGCCGTCCCGTTTCGCGTCGTTAATGAGGAGGGAGCCAGATGTCACGAATCGTCCGGCGAGACATGCTGAAGGTGTTAGTCGCAACAGCGGCCGGCGCCGCAGTTTCAGGAACCGGAATCGAGTCGGTCCTGGCTACGACTCCCGCTCCTGGCGGTGGAGGCATCCAGGGCTTGCAGCCGGCATCGCCGGCGACCCTCGCGCCGAAGAGCCTACCCACCACTCCGTTCACCACGTATCAGAGCTACCCTGGCCACGACTTCGACGCGGGAGGCTCTGGGTATACGTGGAGTGTGGTCGGGTCATATAAGGCTCCTACAAACGGTGGGTTTTATTTCCGGCGACTCCAAATCCCTCAGGCAGCCACGCTGACCGAGTGCATCGTCTACCTGTTAAATCCAACCGCCAATGTCTCGTGCTTTTTGAATTCGGCACAGCTCGGATCAAACGTTTTCAACACATTCGGGGCGGGAACCACCTCGGCTCCAAGTGCATCGGTCCAGACCCTACAACTCGGTGTGACGCCAACGTTTATCAACAACACCACGTTTTGGTACACGCTTGACGTCGAAAACGGCATAGCGACCGACAACCAGATTTGGGGTGCCCGCGTCGGCTGGCTCAAGGAACCAGGCCTCACCCTTTTTCCCGACCCACGGCGGATTATCAACGGGGGTCCGTTTGCCAGCGGGGCGATCACCGGGCCCTACGATGCCACGCTCCAGTACGACCACGTGACCCCGACCGGAATCCCTGCGGGAGCGACAGCGGCGTTCTGTGCGGTGCAGTCCTACGTGCCTGGCGTGCTCACTCTCTTCCCGGATCTCACCATCGACCCCGGTATCGCCAACTACTCCGGGACCGGCACCCAGGGCTTTGGGCTCAACATGGTCTACATGATGGTCCCGCTTTCCGCCGCCGGGAAATTCAAGATCCACTCGTACATCAGCGGCAACTGCTACGTGGATGCCTGGGGGTACGTCGTCTAGGACTACCTCAGCACGCCCAAAAAGAAAAGGGAGCCCCCCGCGCTGAGGGCTCCCTTCATTATTTCTGTTAGAGCACGAAGCCCCACGCGTCGATGAACGTCTGCCCGTTGAAGTAGGTGTGCATCTTGAACTTCCCGGCGGCAGACAGGGGCACGAACACGTAGAGAAGGTTGAGCTGGCCGTTCGTCGTGCCTGCCCAGTTGGCGAGGCCCGGGTCGGCCGCGCCGTCGGGGAACAGAGTCATCACTCCCGCGGTGTACGTCTGCACCGCGCAAAACGCCGCTTGCGCGCCGGCGGGCACTCCGGATGCTCCTGCCGGGTTGCCGTTGGACGGATTCACCTGCTGGGTGGCGTCGATCGGACCATACGTGTTTGGGGCCGTCGGCTGGACGTATCCGTCATAGAGGCGGCGAGGATTGGGGAACAGCTGGAGGCCGAAGTCAGATGTCAGCACGCGCTTCCACACGCCGCCTGCTGTGGAGATCCACAGCACGCCGTTTGCATCACGAACCATCTCGAAATCGTTGGGCGCGTACCCGGGGGTGGTTCCGGCCGCAACGAGGCCGTCCTGCCGGATGCGGCCGGTGCGCCGGGCGTAGAGGCCGATGCCGGTGGCGCTCTCACCAACCACGCCTGTGCCCGCATCGGTGAGGCCGTAGACACCAAACGCCTTCGTTCCCTGCGCCCATCCGTCGACGCCTTCGACGATCGGATTGCCTCCAGCCCCGGAGCCCAAGCCCTGCAGAGCGCCGAGAAAGCCGCCCGCGTTTGTGAGGGGAAGCTGGACAAATGTTGAGTCGATTGCCGCGACCACTGGGGTTGGTGGTCCGATGGGGCCGGCTTCGATGTCGCCCTTGACAGTGGTCGGACTTGCGGCCTGCATCGCCGTCCCCAGGAGCATTGGGTTGGTGTTGGCCGCCGCAGCCGGCAAGACTTTCGTGGCCGCCATGCCGATGGCGCCAAGCGCCGCCGCCGCGCCAAGCCTCAAGAATCCTCGGCGGCTGCTGGGCGCCGAGCCGTTGAGGTGCTTTTGCCCACCCGCCTCAAGCGCTGCCATCCGCGCGCGCATCTCGTCGACAGTGCGCGTCAACCGCTGAACCTGGTCCTCTAGCTCTTCCTTTTGTTCCATCTCTAGCTCCTCAGCTCTTGGTGGGCTTGGATTGCGGGCTCTGGCGCACGGCATCGCGACCGGCGGCAGAGTTGGTCTTGACCGACACAAGGTGCTGTGGCACCTGGGAGGCATGCGTGCGGGGTCCCGATGGGCTTGCATGCGACTGATTGACTGCGTCGCGGTCAGATGCGGGCATTCGAAGTCTCCTTGAATCTGCGCCGGCGAACCTCGCTCAGCGCCAGCAGGCAGATGAGCAGAGGAACGAGAGGCAATAAGTACCACAGCGACTGGTCTCGTGGTTGCGAAACCCGTTCAATCCGAGCCACCAACGCAATCGCTTCGTTTGGTCGCGCTCGCGCGAGTGAAATGCTCGCGCTAGTCGTAGGGGCGACCGTCGCCGAGATGGTCGGCGCCGCATCTGGCGCGACGGCGCCAACGTTGGTAGACGGGCCCGACCGTGTCGATACGACATTCGACGCCGTGTCACGGCTGGTTGCGACCGGATTCAGCCTGGGCAGCCGGGGTCCTGCGGTGCCGGCGCCCGACTGATTCGAGCCGTCTCGGGTGCCCAGGGTCGTCGCCGGACCACCATTCGTCGTCCGGCCTCCGGCGGTTCCGCCGGTCGATGGACACGTACCGACACATAGCACCCTGACGGCCGGGGTCGGCGTGGGCATCGTGAAGGGCATGGTCGTGTCGGAAACGGTGATCGACTGGTTGCCGGGCGTGTTGAGAACGACCCCGGTAAACGTGTGAACGCCGTTGTCGAGCACAGTGAACGTGTAGTTGCCCGGCAGCGTGGCTGCCAAGTCGGTACTCGTGAAGTGGACGGTGCCGCGATAGCCGTTGAATGTCGAGCCGTCCCCGTTCTGCTCGGTTACGGTCAGCGAGAAAGACGAGCCGGCCGGGCTGGACGTCGGGGCGCCGGTCACGCCGAAGTGGCGAGCGCAGTACGACTCCGTCAGATTCTGGTTGAAGCCTGTTCCGCTGTTCTGGTACCCCGTCGCCCAGAAACCATATGGCGAGTAGGCGGTCACCGCGTCCAGGACGCTTTGACCCGCGCCGGGGCTCGCACTGGCTCCAACGGCGCCCCAGGTCAGTGTGTGTCCAATGGGGTCCCAGGTCGCCGGTATAGCCAGCGTCGTGCGAGGACTTACATCGCCGAGCAAAGCGCGCTGGTAGCCAACCGCCCACACGGCCCCTCCGGACCGGGCGACTCCGATCAGAGCGTTGTCACCGGTGCCGAGGCCGGTGCCGAGGTTGGTGAGCGTATTTGGGGATGTCGCGTTGAGGTCCCAGCTTTCCGACTGCCTCGGCGTGAGCTCGTTACCCGCTCCATCAACGGTGTGATTTCCGAATCCCACCCCTACGGCATGCCCCGCCTCAAGGGTCTGTACCCACAGGATCTCGTTGTTCCCTACCGCGCTGTTGCCGGTCGCGATCAATGACCATGCGGAGCCATCCCAATGCTCGGCAAGAGACTGGAGGGGCATACCGGAAAGTGAGTCCTCCCCGACCACCCAGACGTCAGTTGGGCTGAAGGCCGAAACCCCGAAGAGCTCGTTGTCAAAGGAGTTCGCGTTCTGGACGGCGACAAGGCTCCAGCTGGTTCCGTTCCAATGCTCGACCATCGGTTCAAACGTGCCGGCGCTGAAGAACGTGCCGACCGCCCAAACATCGTTGGTCGAGCTTGCGGTGACGTCAAACAGCAGGGTGAAGTTCGTCGGTTGGAAGACGTAACCGCTCCAGCTGGTTCCGTTCCAGTGCTGCGCGTACGCCGCAACCGTCGAGTTGTCAGCGGCGGTCGTGTAAACGCCCACGACCCATACGTCATTGGTCGAGATCGCATCCACGGCGGTGAGGTCGTTGTGATACGGGCCCGGGTTTGACGTCGGGATGATGGTCCAGTTGGTTCCGTCCCAATGCTCAGCGAGCGTCTGGTCGTATGCGACGCCTACGTTGCTGGTGTCGCCGACAGCCCATATGTCGTTGGCGGAAACGGCCGACACGTCGACGAGCTCGTTGTTGTTGACTCCGTTGGGGCTGGTGACGGTGTCGAATCCCGCGTCGCAGGTCAGCGCAGTGGACGCCGTTGACACGGAGGCTGGCGCCGCCCGACCCGTCAAGGCATGCATCCAGGGCGACCTGGCTCCGGAATGAGGCCCTGGGGTGACGGGGCTATGGCCCGAGGTTGCCGCGACCGCCACGACCGGGCTCACGAATGAAACGGCCAGCAACGCCACAGCGGCGGTGATGGCCAGGGCTAGTTTTCTCATGACAACTGCTCCTGACCTCCCTCCCCCCAGAGTTGGCCGGCGTCTCAACGGCCGCTTCGACCGCGGTCCGTAGGGCGGATTTTCAAGCCCGCTTAAGCAAATGTCAATTGCATACTTAGCAGCCGTCGCCGGCTACGACTGCAAACGCTTCCTGCGGCGCCTTCGGAAGAGGGTCACGACCAGCGTCAGAAATGCGGCCGGCACCAGCACGAGCAGAGACCCGAGAGCACCCCACGGAGTCAATGAAGGTTGGGAGCGGCCCGAAACCACGGTGGCGGGCGCCCGTCCTCTAGCTTGAGCTGACGCCCCCTCAGGAGCGGGCGGAGCCACAGCGGGTGCCGGTTGTGTTGCGCCCGGCTTGCTATTCTGCGCCGTCTGGGCGGGCGCGGGCTTCTCCGCCGTCCGCGAGGGTTGGACCGGCGATTTGGAGATACGGCCGGGCAGTATGGCGTCGCCCATGATGACGGGCGCCGGGCGGCGACCCTCGACGATTCGCGTCATAGGTGGCGAGGTCGTCACGTTGGTCGGGCTGGCGCCTCGCGACCCTGGCGTGCCGCTCGGTCCCGGGCAGGAAGATTCGCGGAGGCCGGCCAAACCCGCGGCGGCTCGAACGCGATTGCTGTTGGTCTCGGCGATGAAGAGGTCGCCAAAGGCGTCCACCGCCACTCCGTACGCGGTGTTGACCTCCGCGATCGATGCCGGGCCGCCGTCACCAGAGAAGCCGGCGATGCCTCCGCAAGCGCCGACCACGGTGGAGATGATTCCGTGCGTGTCGACTACGCGAATGCGCTCGTTCAGCGCGTCGGCGATGTACAGGTTGCCGGCGACGTCGACGGCCAGACCGAACGGGAAGTTGAGCTCCGCCGACTTGGCGTCGCGCCCATCCCCCCCGAGTCCTGCAGTGCCATTCCCTGCAACCGTGGTGATGATTCCGGTCGCGTGGTCGACTCGCCTCACACGGTTGTTGTCGCTGTCGCTGATGTAGACGTTCGACGACGCATCGATCGCCAGCCCGCGAGGTCTGTTGAGCTGCGCCGACGTCGCGGCGCCGCCGTCGCCGGAATAGCCGGCGGTCCCGGTGCCTGCGAAAACAGGCACGCTGCCGTCGGCTCTGAGGACCAGCACCTCGTTCGCCCCGGTGTCAGCGATGTAGACATTGCCTGTCGCATCCACCGCTACCCCGCGCGGATAGTAGAGGCTCCGGACGACGGTGCTGATGAAGCCGGTGGTGTGATCCACCTTGCGCACGCTCGCGTTGCCGGTGTCGCTGATGTAGACGTCGCCGTTGGGCGCCACCGCAACCCCGCGCGGATCTTTCAGCTGGGCGGCCGTTGCAGGGCCGCCGTCACCAGAGTTGCCAGGCACTCCGTTGCCCGCGACGGTGGTGATGATCCCGGTGGGCCCGATTTTGCGAATGACCGAGTTCTGGTTGTCCGCGATGAACAGGTTTCCGTTGGAATCCAGCGCGACCGCGTAGGGATTGCCGAGTTGAGCCTGGGTGGCCGCTCCTCCATCTCCTGACAGGCTCGGCGTGCCGTTGCCGGCGACGTTCGTGAAAGCCATCGAATTCACGTCACCACGCATCACGGTGAAGCCCCCTGTGTTGGCGACGTATATCAGGTTATTCGCCGTGTCGGCGACGAGGCCGGCCGGCTGGTTGACGTAGAACATCATGGCCGTCGTGATGACTCCGGTTTGAAAATTCACGACGCGAATTGCGTTGTTGCCCCGATCCGCGATGTACAGAGAGCCGGCGACGAAGGCAAGGCCGCGCGGGTCGTAGAGCTGTGAGTTGCCATTGCCGGCAGGGCCGCCGTCACCGGAGAAGCCCGGCCAGCCTGGCAGGCCGGCAAGAAGGTTTACGGAGGTGGCGGTCAGGCGCCAGACGGCACTGTCCGCGCCAGAGTCGCTGACCGCGACGACATCCTGAGCTCCGAGCTCGGTGATGCCGGTCGGGAAGCTGAACCCGGACCAAAAGTTGTTGATCGTGCCACCGGCGTCGATGATCCGCACCGCGCCGTTGTCGCTGTCCGAGACGTACAGCCCCCCGCCGGTTCGACACGCGAGTCCGAACACGCGGCCGAACCGGGCCGATGTCGCCGGACCGCCATCGCCTGCGTACCCGAATTGGCCCGTGCCTGCGACGGTGGTGATGTGACCGGTCGCGTCGATCTTGCGGATCGCATAGTTGAACGTGTCCGCGAAATACGTCTGCCCGCCGCAGTAGGTCATCGCGCCCGCACCGTTGATCATTGCCGCGGGCGCTTGGCCGCCATCACCGCTGTATCCGGACGAGTCGTTGCCGGCGAGCACGCCCTCCTGGCCGCTGCTCAGGTCGACGTCCCGAATGACCGGATTGGCGAAGTCTCCGACATAGAGATGCGTGCCCGCCAATGCGACGGAGTAGGGGAATTGACCCACCTTCGTCGCTGGGCCGCTGCCGACCGAGCCTGCGTAGGTAAGGATGTCGCCTGTGTTCGTGAGCACTGCCGGCGTGACCGGCGACGAAGCGGCGGACGCCGGGCCAGACACCCAACCGTTGAAAGCGGACACCGTGAATGTGTATGGCACGCCCGCGGCAAGGCCGCCCACGATCGCCGTCGTTGCCCCGGTGACAACCGATGGGCCGGGAGTTGCGCCCTGATACGACCTCACCGTGTACTGGGCGACCGGCAGGCCGCCGGTGGCCGCCGGAGCGGACCACTGCACTGTCGCGTAGTGGATGTTCGGCGCCGCTGAGACGGAAAGCGGCGCCGACGGCGCGGCGAAGGCCTGGATCCGGCGCACCCGTCCAAGGTTCGCGGTGCTTCCGTCGGCGACGAAGATGTCGCCCGCGGCGTCGAAGGCGAATGCCCCCGCCGACACGCCGGCCAGGTAAGCAGGACCACCATCGCCTGAAAAAGTGAAGCTGCCGTTCCCGGCGATAGGTATCTGGCCGGCGGATGTCAGTGAGACAAGCCGTTCCGCCGCATCTATCACCACGATCTGGCCGGTCGGCGCGATCTCGACAGAACTCGCTGCGCCCGTGGAGCCGAACACCGCGACCGTGGTGATGATCCCGCCGGCGTCCACCTTGTACAGCCGCGACGCACCCGGATCCGCGATGTACAGGTTGCCTGAGCCGTCGACCGCGACACCCGATGGGGTGTACAGCTTTGCGTTGGTCGCTAGTCCCCCGTCGCCGGGAAAATTCGTGCCCCCGCCCGCGACGCGAGCGATCATGTCGCTTGATCCGACCGTCACTTTGTCGACCATGCCGTCATACGTGTCGGCGATGTAAAAATCACGCCCATTTGATGCGACTGCGATCGCCTGAGGCTGACTGAAATAAACAGAGAGGGCGGGTACGGGGCCGGCCGGAGCGATGTTCATCCCCCCACCGGCGACGGTGTGGATCACGCCCGACGTGTCGACCATGCGAACGGTGGCAGGGTAGGCGCGTTCGAGGATGAGTAGATCGCCCGCGGCGTCGATCGCGATCGCGCCGGGGGCATTCAGCTGGGCTGCAGTCGCAGCCTGGCCGTCGCCGGAGTGACCCGGCGTGCCGTTACCGGCGACGGTCGAGAGCCCGCCGGCCGGCGTGACCTTTCTCACCACATCCATCAAACGATCGGAAAAGAAGACGTCGCCCGAGCTGTCGACCGCAATGCCGGAGGTGTCGCAAAGCAGGATGGTGGTGGCCTGGTCCCCGTCACCGTTCAACGTGCAGCCGCCCAGTGTTCCAGTGCCCGCAATCGTGGTGATGATTCCGGCGCTGATTTTCCGAACCCGGTAGGTGAGGCTGTCGGCGAAGTACACATTCCCGGAACCGTCGATGGTGACGGTCGTGGGGTACGCGAGCTTGGCCGACGTGGCCGGTCCGCCGTCTCCGGTGTAGCCGACGAAGCCTGTGCCCGCGAACGTCGTCAGGGTGGTGCCGGACAACTCTCGGATGCAGTCGGCACCCCCGTCGGCGATGAACAGGTTGCCGCTGCCGTCGACCGCGATGCCGATCGGGGTGACCATCGGCGTGGTCAATGGCGTCGTGCCGGTTGGGCATCCAGCCGTATTGCTCGGTTGGCCCGCAACGGTGTTGATAGTGCCGGCGGTGACTTTGCGGATCACATGGTTCGAGCTGTCGGCGATCCAGATATTGGTAGCTGTGGAATCGACCGCGACACCTTCAGGACCACGCAGCTCCGCTGCACTTGCAGGCCCACCATCGCCCAGGTAACCCGCCGTACCGTTGCCGGCAACCGGCGTCATCGCCAGTGTGACGTGGTCGACTCGCAGGACCGTGTTCTGGCCGGAGTCTGCAACGAAGACATCGCCTTGCGCGTCGACTGCCACGCCGAAGGCGTCGGTGAATCCCGATTTGACGAGCGAGATCGCACCTGATGTGTTCACCTTACGGACGCGGTCGAACGTCGCGATGTAGAGGTTGCCGGCGCCGTCGACCGCCAGGCCCCTGGGGCCGTTCAGCGCCGCCGCGATCGCCGGCCCGCCGTCGCCGTACGTTCCCGAGGCGCCGTCGCCCGCCACCACGATCTCCTGGCCGGTGTTGATGTTGACGGCCCTGACGACGTTTCCGCCCGGGTATTGCTGGTCGCTCAGGTACAGGGTCGAGCCATATGCGGCCACGCCCCAGGGCTGCTGAGGGACTGTGGTGGCGGGTCCGGAGTTGAGGCTGGCGCCGGCGATTGTGCTGATCGTGCCCGGTGGTGGCGCCACAGCGTGAACGGCCATTGGTCGCGAGGTCGCCACCAGGAAACCTGCGCATAAAGTGACCGCTACGAGCCAAGCGGCAGCTCTGCCCCTCACACCGTTCCCTTTACTAAATGTTCGCATGGCAAGCCGCGCGGGGCTACCGTTTCACGCATTGCGCGAGTTTTTTGGCGCGACCGCCAAAGGCGCCTCGGCGGCGGCCACCACGCTGAGTTCGATCAGCCGAGGTTAGGATGGCGGCTACGGTGATGGGAATGCGATCAGCCGTGATGCTTTTCGTGGTGCTCTTGTTCGTCGGAGGAGCGCCTGCTCCGACGGGCGCAAATGACCCCGCGGCATCGAACGCAGCGGCACCAAATCGAGCTCACCTCTCCTCGCCGCCCGCGGCGCCGGCGCCCGCGACCCCCGTACCCCATTCACCGCCTTACTTCAAGATCCTGCCGGCCGCGCAGCTGGGGAAGCTTGGTACGTCGGGTTCGAAGCAGCCATTCTTTAGAGGAGGCGTGCGGTCTCGCGTCGGCGTGTCCTCCAGCGCCGCGGTTCCACCGCGGGTCGCGACCGCCTCACCGAGGACGGTGCTTTACAACGGCCTCAACAAGCCGGGCGAAAATGCGGGGCTAACCGGAAACGTGGGAGGAACCCCGCCAGATTCGACCGGAGCGATCGGGCCCAGCAATTACGTCGAGATGGTCAACTCGAGCATCGCCGTCTACGACCGAAGCCTCAACCTGGTCAGCCGAGCGACGCTCGACAGCTTTGTCGGCCAACTCCCGGGAGTGCCTCTTTGTGATCCGCAGATCCAGTGGGACCCGGCCGCGAACCGCTGGCTGTTCGAAATCCTTTATTGCGGTAGCGGTGGTCAGGTCTTTGTGGTCGGCTGGTCGAAGACTTCCGATCCATCGACCCTGTCGAGCTCGGGATGGTGTGAAATCCCGGTGTCGACTGGGAGTCTGCTGTTCGACTACCCCAAGTTGGGGCATAACAGCAACTACCTGATCGTGGGCGGTAATTTCTACAATCTTCCGTCGACCTTTGTCAGCGCCGCGATCGCCTGGATTGCACTGCCGGCGAGGGGCGACACCATGTGCCCCACGAACCCCATCATCACGGGAACTACAGCCAACCCCCTCAAGAACGGCGACGGGGTGACATCCGCCTTCACACCAGTTCCCGTGAACACAATCACCGGGGCCGGCGATGGGTACGTGGTGTCTGCTTACGACCCCGCGGGCAACACGACGAACGGAGGCAACGGAGGGCCCCCAATTCCGCAGAGCAAACTTGCCGTTTGGCACCTCGACTCGGCTGGGGTTCTGCACCAGGACGGGGATATCGCTGTCACTACATACGCCCTCCCCTTTTCCGCCCCCCAGCTCAACGGCACCATTAACCTCCTCGACACACTCGACGGGCGGCTCACCCAGGCGGTGGGCGATCCAGTCACAGGCATCTGGACACAACACACCGTCAACGGGGTCGGCAATCGGTCGGTGGTCACCTGGTACAAGATCACGGCATCGGGGTCGGCGACGACTCTCGCTGACGTCGGCACCATCTCCGACCCGAACGACTGGGTTTTCAATGCGGCGATCTCACCCCGATTCGACGCCCAGGGCGCGGCGATCGAATACAACCGGTCGAGCTCGACCACCTACCCGGTCATCGCCGCTCAGATCCGGATTGCATCGACCCCAGCGGGGCAGATGGAGCCGGGCGAGCTGGTCCTGGCAACGAGCAGCAATTTCGACTCGGACTTCACCTGCAACAATCCGACTCCAGGTGTCCCGTGCCGGTGGGGCGATTACTCGGCAGCCACGCCGGATCCGGTCCAGACCAACGTGGTGTGGGGCACCAACGAATTCAACACCGCCTCCGGTTCGACACCGGCCTGGGCGGACGAAAACTTCGCGCTCCTCGTCGCCGTGGCGCCTCACGCACCGACCGCTGTCGCGGCGACCGCAGGCGACGGCTCGGCCAGGGTCACGTGGACGCCATCGACGTTCGACCCGGGCGCCCCCACCACGAGCTACAAGCTCACCGCGTATGCAGGCGCGAGTGCCGTTGCGACCCTCACCGTTGCGGCGACCACGGCGGCCATCTTCTCGGGTCTGACCGACGGCGTCACATATACCTTTACTGTCATCGCGATCAACCCCGTCGGGCCCAGCCCTGAATCCGTACACAGCAACGCGGTGACGCCGACCAGGGGCGTGGCACAAGTCCCGGCGCCGCCGATCCCGCCGGCACGAGACCCCGTTAACCCACTTCCGACCGCCGCCCCCATTCCGCCACCGCGCTAGTCTCTACCGCGATGACAAAGACAGCGCTGATCACCGGCATCACCGGTCAGGACGGCTCCTATCTCGCGGAGCTTCTGCTTGGCAAGGGCTACGAAGTACACGGCGTCGTCCGGCGATCGTCGAGCATGAATCGCGGCCGCATCGACCACCTGCAGCACGCAAACCCGACCCATCCCGAAGGCTCGCGTTTCGTCCTGCACTACGGCGACATGACGGACTCCGGAGGGCTCAACCGCCTCGTCAAGACGGTGCGGCCGGACGAGATTTACAACCTCGCCGCGCAGAGCCACGTGCAGATCTCCTTTGACCAGCCGGAATATACGGGCGACGCCGACGGCCTGGGTACGACCCGGCTTCTCGAGGCCATCCGGACAACGGGGCTGCCCACGCGCTTTTACCAGGCGTCGACATCTGAGATGTTCGGACTGACCCCGCCTCCACAGAACGAGGCCTCGCCGTTCCATCCGCGGAGCCCGTACGGAGTCGCGAAGCTGTACGCCCACTGGATGACGGTCAACTACCGCGAAGCGCACAAGCTGTTCGCCTGCAGCGGGATCCTCTTCAATCACGAGTCTCCTCGTCGCGGCGAAAACTTCGTCACCCGCAAGGTGACCCGCGGCATTGCACAGATCCTTGCCGGCAAGGCCGACCAGCTCCGCCTCGGCAACCTGGATGCAAAACGCGACTGGGGCCACGCGCGCGACTACGTCGAAGCGATGTGGCTCATGCTCCAGCAGGACGAACCGGACGATTACGTGATCGCAACCGGCGTGACCCGCTCGGTTCGTGAGTTCGTCGAAGCAGCATTCGCCATCGCCGGTCTTGATTGGAACAAGTTCGTGATCATCGACGACGCCTTCCTCCGCCCAGCCGATGTCCATGAGCTCCGCGGGGATGCATCAAAGGCCGCTGAGCGCCTGGGATGGAAACCGACGACAACGTTTCGCGATCTCGTGCATGAGATGCTCGAGCACGACCTCACGCTCGAGGGGGTCGACCCGGCCAAACACCTCCGGAAGGCAGCCGTCCCGGACTAGCAAGTTCGCCCTTGACCGGCGTTTAGAGGGCTATGCGGAGGGTCCGCACTCGGGTCAGTGCAAACGCGAGTGCCGCTCTGATCGTGCTGGCGAGCGCCATCTTCTCGCTTGGTAATGCTGCCCCGGCTGAGGCCGCCAATCCGACCCCGCTGCCGTCAAGCCGGCTGGAGTTCGGTCTTGCCAATGATCCGACTCAACTCTCATGGATGACGGCGACGGGCGCGCCCTGGAAGTACCGCTATCAGTACCTGAGCGCCGGTGTCAACACCGGCCACGGCTGGGAAACCTGGAACAGCCCGGCCGGAGCCTTTGCCGGCTACTACATGAGCGCTTCGGGCGGCGCCGGCTACGTCCCGGTCTTTTCCTACTACGAGATCTGCCAGTCCCTGCCCGCATCGTGCACCGGCAGCCAGCAAACGGACGACTACAACAACTTGAACAACACAAGCACCATGAATGCCTACTACGCCAACTTCAAACTGCTGATGCAGCAGGCTCACACCTACGGCCAGCTGGTCGTTGTGCAAGTCGAGCCTGACTTCTGGGGCTTCATGGAGCAGAAGGCCGCCGGCGGCGATGCGTCTACGGTCAGCGCCTCGGTCGCGAGCTCCGGCTTCGCGGACGTCGCCGGCATCCCAAACACAGTGCAGGGTTTTGGCGAAGCCCTCCTCCGCATTCGCGATCTCTATGCAAGCAACGTCGTGCTCGGCATCCACGCGTCAATGTGGGTGAACGGCCCTGATGTCGCCAGCAGCACGGATCCAACACTCGACGTCGTCACGGTTGCGGATGGCACCGCTGCCTTCTTGGGCTCGGCGGGCCTCTCATCCAACCCCTACGGGAGCACATGGGACGTTGTCTTCAACGACGTCGACGACCACGATGCCGCGTGGTGGGAGGCACAGGGGGCGGACAACGCGTCTTTCACACACTGGTGGGATCCAACCAACACCGTCTTCCCGAACTTCGCGCGGTACCTGTCCTGGGTGAGCGAGCTACACACGAAAACCGGCCGCCAGCAAGTTGTGTGGCAGGTGCCTGAGGGCAACCAGTACTTCCTCACCGAGAACAACAAATGCGGCCACTACCAGGACAACGTCGCTGACTACTTCATCAACCATCCTCAGAGCCTTGTCAACGCCGGACTGGTGGCGGTTCTGTTTGGCGCGGGAAACGGGTGCCAGACCAACAACACCGATGTTCAGGGCGACGGCGTTACAAACAACAATGGCCTGCCCACCACCGATCTCCTCGGTGGGTGCAACGCCTGCAACACGCACCCGTCGGTCTTCTCCGACGACGATGGGGGTTACCTCAGGATCTTCGTCGCGCAGTATTACGCCGCAATCTCATTGCCGGCACGAACCGGCGTTTCGCAATCTGGCGCAAATCCGGCCGGCGATCGGACTGCCGGACAGTCCACCTCCGGGACAGCGGCTCCGCGAATCGCACATAGACAAGCGATGACTGAGACGCCGCGACCAGCTGATCTCAGCGCCGCCTGGTTACAAGCCGCGAACGCTTTGCAAGCCCTGGTCGATTGGCTGCTCCACAATGCCCTGGTGTAATGGAACAGCGAATCAGCCTCGTGACCCTCGGCGTGCGCGATCTCGCCCGGGCGATGAGCTTCTACGAGGCACTCGGCTGGCGCGGCGCCCAGCAGCCCGATGATGAGATCGCCTTCTTCCAGACGGGCGGAATGATCTTTGGGCTATGGACTGCGCTGGGCGGCTACGGGGCGCCGGGCATCGAGCTCGCACACAACGTTCGCTCGCCGGAGGAGGTGGACGCGGTGCTGGCCGCGGCCGAAGCTGCCGGCGGGACCATCGTGCGGCTCGCGGCCCGCGCCGAATGGGGTGGCTACACAGGAGCCTTCACCGACCCAGACGGCTATGTGTGGGAGGTTGCGCACAACCCCGACTGGAGGCTGGCCGATAACGGCTCGGTCAGCCTCCCCTAGCTCAACCAGCCTCCGCTCAGGCTTTGGTTGTGACCTGCGCGGTGGCTCCGACCAGCTCTACGACGGCCGTTTCAAAGATCTCGACCGTGACATCTGACGGCCCTGCGCCGGCGATCTTGGCGGCCTCCGCCCGAGGCCCGGCGATCTTGCTCTCGCTGGCGTCCAGGTCCGCTTTCGTGTCCCACACCGTCCCGGCGGCGAGGCGACCGGTCTGGCGATCGACACCGACGATCGTGGCCCGATAACCCTTCTGGGCCTTGAGCACCGGGAGCACGTGGTTGCGGATCTGCACGATGGCGGCGTCGAGCTTCTCCGGGTCGCCGTTGACAGTCACCGCACGTATCATCGACCCTGCCTTCGGCGGCGCAGCGCGATCCATGATCATGAGCTCCGCGCGCTCGACGTTGATGACCTGGCTTCCGGGAACGTCCTTGGCTGACTGCGCGCGGGCCTGGTTGCCCATCTCTTCGCTGGCCGACATCGCTTTGGCCGACTCCCAGTAGCTGACGCCAATACCGGCGCCGGTCTGGCGGTTGATCAAAAGCGCGGCGCCTACATTGCCAGGCGTCTTACGAACACGAGGAAGGATGTTCTTTTCGTAGTTCTCGATCGCCTCCTGAACTCTGTCCGGCGAACCTTGCACTCGGGTTTCGCGAACAAACATCGCTGTCACCCCCATTTGAGAACCCGCTCGGCCAGGAACCCCCTGGCCGCGGGCCCAGCCTACTCCTGAATCGGGTGCAGTGAAGTGAGGAGCTTATCGGTCGATTTCGGCTCGAGCTCGGGGAGGTCGCTGTGGGTCTCTCCAGCGTGCAGAGTGTGCTTCCACGCAACAGCGTGCTCGGCCGCAAACGCCGCCGTACGACAACGCTCGCAGCACCAGGTTCGATCGGGCGACCCAAAGGTCAGTAGCCGGTTGAGTCGGCTCACCACTTCTCAACGATCTAGCGTGTTGGGCTGTTCGTCCCAGCTCGTTTTTTAGCGCTTGTGCAACAACGCGAGCCCATAGCCGCTCGCGACCTCCTTGTAGCCGGCCGCCTCGACTGAAGCGACCTGCGCATTGAAGGCCGTGATGTTGTAGTTCGAGGCTTCGTAGTCGAGCACCACCCACTCGGCGTCCTGCACGCCCTCGAACGCAAAGTCGTATACGTATCGGCGCTCGGCAAGATGGGCCGGAAAACTGCTCTCCGCGGACACCCGTGCGTTCGGTGTGATCCGAACCAGCTGCCGCACGAACAGTGGATAGCGCGTTGGTGTGGAGAACAGACCGGCGTCAAATTTGCGCGAGTAGGGCATGTCGCCGTAAGCCCAGCTGAAGATGAGCGAGCTCGCGACCACGGCTGCCATCACGTTCCGCATCGCCGATTGTGGCAGTCGCTCCAGGGCCAGGATCGAGGTGCCGATGACCAGTGGGATCAGCGGCGCCGAGTACTGCGTCGTGAACGAGTACTGGGGCTCGTAGTTGGACAGCAGCAGATATCCGAGAGTCGGCAGCAATACCACCGAAGCCCATCCAGCCACCGCACTGAGTCCCAAGACGGGGCCGAAGATGGCGATCGCGAAATAGATCTTCTTCGGCTCGAGGATTGCGCGCGCGATGCGCAGCGGATCGGTAAGCAGAGTGGTCACGATCCCGCCCGGGCTGCCGCCCACATCGGCGTATCGCAGCTTGATATACGGATACGTCCGGCCCTCGGCGAAGAACGGGATCGCGACCTGGATCACAGCGGCGAAGGCAAGCAGGCTTCCTATCACTACGCCCAAACCGAGCTTCCAGTCTCGTTTGCCTAGCAGCGCGTAGAGCCCAAAACCCGCGCCGACGAGCGCCATCTCCTCCTTGACCAGGAAGGTGACCAGCAGGCTGAACAGGAACCAGCCTCGGCGGCCGCGTTCGAGGAAATACAGGGCGAAGCCCAGCGGGGCCACCGAAAGCACGACCTCGTGGAAGTCATAGAGGTTGATGTAGGCGAGCGGGACGAACAGGAAGTAGACGGCCACCCATGCCAGCGCGTAGCCGGCGGGAAGCTTCAGCCTTGCCAGCAGGTAAACGGGCCAGGCGCCCAATGCGAGCGCGAATGTCTGGCTGACCAGGAGCGTCTCCGGGTGCGGGAACGCGAAGTAGAAGGGCATCAGGACCAGGAGCAGCGGCGAGAAGTGGTCGCCGAGCAGGGAATGAGTGATAGGCAAGGCCTGGCTCATGGTCGATTCGAACGGCCGGCCCTGCGTGGTGTTCCAGAACACCTGGTCGAACAGCCCCAGGTCGAACCTGAACGAGTGGAAGGACTCGTGCCTCAGGACCGCCAGCGCAGAATAGCCGATGAAGTAGGCCGTCGCCAGCCCGAGGGCGATGCGACCCTCGCGCCGCAGCGCTACCTGCTTTGCAACTGAACTCCAACTGCGCGCATCCAATAGACAGCGACATGATGACCGCAGTGATGGAAGAGCGGCCTTCGGCGATGGCCCGTGCAGCCGCCGGCGACGCCGACGCGTTCGCCCTTTTGATCGAACCGCTGCTTGACCCGGCCTACCGGCTGGCGGCGGTGATGCTGTCCGATCGAACCGCGGCCGAGGACGCCGTGCAGGAGTCCTCGATCAAAGCCTGGCGCAAGCTGCGGCAGCTGCGCGGCGACTCGAGCTCGCTGCGTCCCTGGTTTCTCTCCATAGTCGCCAATGAGTGCCGCATGACCCGGCGCCGGCACTGGTGGTCGGTGGTGAAGATGGCCGACATTCAACTGCCTGCCGGCGCCGACCCGACAACGGAGGTCGAATCCGACCTGCATCGCGCGCTGCGCCGCCTCAGCCCCGACGAACGGCTGCCGCTGGTTCTGCACTTCTATCTGGATCTGCCGCTCGACGAGGTGGCACGAACTTTGGCCGTGTCGCCCGCCGCCGCCAAGTCACGAATCTATCGCGCCGCTCGACGGCTGCGATCTGACCTCACGACGGAGGAGGTGTTCTGAGATGAGCCGCGAGAGTTTCCGCCGCGACCTGAACCGGGCGTTCGAGGCCATGTCCGGCCCGCCCAGCCCGGCGCTGTCGGCGCGGGTGCGCTCGGCTCTGAACGAGCGGGCGCCGGCGCGCCAGGGGCCGTTCTGGATCGCCGGCCTGGCGGCGGCGCTGATCGCCGCGATCGTGATCGGGGTGTTCGTGGTGTCGAACTTCAACCGCCACCTGACCAGCGTTGTCCCCGGCGCCTTGCCCACCGCGAGCCCGAGTGCCAGCGCCAGCGCGAGCCCAGGTGTCACACCGACGCCAGTCCAGACGCCTCCGGATTCGAGCCTGCCTCCCTTTGTTTGCGGTTCCAGCACCTCGATCGCTTCGCAAAACGCGGCGCTATCGGCGTACATCGACGCGGTCCGCACCGGAACCCACACCGGCTACGACCGGATCACGATCGAATTCCAGAATGGGCAGCCGGCCAGCGTCGAGCTGCGCCCGCAGACCAACGCGGCGTTTACCACGAGTCCAAAAGGTGAGGTCGTTACTCTCGCGGGCAATGCCGGTCTGCTGGTGGTCATCCACGGCGCCGACGACCACACCGCCTACAGCGGCGCGACGGACTTCAAGACCAACTATCCGGTGCTGCTCGAGGCCCGGCAGGTCGAGGACTTCGAAGGCATCGTGCAGTGGGGTCTGGGCCTTTCGAAGTCGGCGTGCTACCGAGCGTTCTTCCTCGACAACCCGACGCGGCTGGTCATCGACATCCAGAACAGCTAGTCGGTCAGGTCCCCGACACCCAGTCAGTCCAGAGTCCGTTGTTCAGGCCGCGAACGAACAGGTTCACGGTGGTCGACCCTGACTCGCAGACGGCGCCTGGCGCAGACGTGCCCTGCCCGTTGAGAGACTTCCAGACCGACCACGCGCCGTTGTATCCCAGCTGATAGATTGCGGCGCCGGCGCCGGTTGCGAAGACGTCGAGATGGCCCACGCCGCATGACGACACTTCGGGGGCGGATGTCAGAGTTCCGCCGAGCGACTCCCAGCTGGTCCATCCGAAGCCGTTCCAGGACATGTGCCACAGCCCGTTGTCCTGGCCACGCGCGAAGATGTCGATGCGGTTCGGTCCCCACGAAACTGCGGTCGGGTCCGAGGTGATGACCCCGCCGAGCGACTGCCAGGCGCTCCAGCTCGTTCCGTTCCAGGACATGTGCCACAGCCCGTTGTCCTGGCCGCGCGCGAACAGGTCCAGCCTGTTTGCGCCCCAGGATGACTCCACAGGTCCGGACGTGAGAACCCCGCCCATTGGATACCAGGTCGACCAGGTCGTGCCGTTCCACCACATGTGCCACAGGCCGTTGTCCTGACCGCGCGCGACGACGTCGATGCGGTTCAGACCCCATGACACCGCGGCCGGGTCTGACGTGATGCCGCCGCCAAGAGAAAACCACGAGCTCCAGCCGCCTCCGTTCCACGACATCTGCCAGAGCCCGTTGTCCTGTCCCCGCGCGAACACGTCAACCCTGGAAGGGCCCCAGGATGACGCCTCAGGACCTGACGTGAGGACCCCGCCAAGCGGTTGCCAGCCGACCGGTGGGGGCGGCGGAGCGAATGGCCCCACCGTGAACGACCAGGTGTAAGGCGCGCCATTGACCGTGATGGAGACTGTGTATGTGACCCCGTTCTGAAGGGGCTGCCTGGGGACCACGATCACGCCACCACGCGTGTACAGATAGCTGCCGACAGCCGAGTTGGATGAGTCGATGATGCAGTGCTCGAGTGCGACTCCGTTGCCGGTGAAGGTGTGAGTCGCACCGGCCGTGGTGCTCACATTGCCGCCGACCTCGATGAACACCGGCAGCCCGGTCGGCATACTGTAGCCGGGGCACGCCTGGAGCGGGTCCGGGAATTCGTTTCCGCTGTAATTGGTCAGCGGCTCCGTGGCGCCATTCCCCGGCCAGTAGACGGGGTACGTTCCGCCGCTGAACGAGTTGCCACGGATGGTGTCCAGGGTCGCGCCCTCCTGCCAGCCGGACTTCACCTCTCGGTACGATCCGAAACCTGTAGTCGTGAGCCGCGGGTCCATCATGTTCATGGCGTGAAATGGAGCGCCCATCCACCAGTCGATCGCCGCCTCGTCGGTGGTGCTCGTGGTAGAGCTGACCTGGATGTTGCCGTTTCGAGCCGCGGTGTCGCCGTCAACGGTGTAGTACGGGACGCCTGGGGTCTCGTAGTGCGTGACCAGGTCGTTCTTGACCATATAGAGCGAGTGGTTGTAATCGCCGCTGCTCCATAGGGAGTTCTCGGTGAGGGTCGTAAGGCCCGTCGTGGTCCGCCAGAGGTTGAGCCGGGCCAGCCAGCCGCCGCTGGCACTGAGCGTCGCCGGCACGTGGGAATGGAGGGGAGATGTGGTGTGGAGGGGTGGAACGAGCCCGAGGAGCACAGCGCCTGCAAGCGACACGGTCAGGCGCCGTACGACCGGCGAGCGCACGGCGTCTCGGGCGAGCGGCGCGAAGACGTGTTTGAAGCTGGCTAGCACCCTGACCAACAACGATCAGAGCCCTGCGATCTTGCGCTCGCGATCAAGGGCTGTTTCCAGCCGTGCGGCCACCTCTCGAGGTCGGCGGGCGAAGATCAGGTTCCCTTGGCTTGAATCACGGACGACATGGGGTATGACCCGGTTCTCAGCCGCCAGGTAACGGAACGGGTGGTATCCGTGCTGCGTGAAGATCGCATGAATCGCCGAATCGCTGCTCCCGTAGCGGTGACCAAGTCCTGTCAGCTCGACCAGCCAAACAGGTCCCGGATTGGCGTCCAGAAACTGCTGAGCTCCAACAAGGACCCTCGCTTCGAAGCCTTCCGTGTCGACCTTCACGAGCGCTACTTTCGCGGGATCTATTCCCTGCGTAGAAACCTCAGAGTCGAGCGTCACGATCGGGACCGAGAGAGTATCCCGAAAGCTCTCATTTGCGGCTTCGAGGCGATTCTGATCGACGAGGTTGGCAGAGAGCCGACCTGAGCTGACTACGTCGCCCACCGCGACGGGGCGGACGACGACGTTGTTCAGCGAGTTGAGGATGACGTTTTCGCGCAAGCGCTCGCTCGCTATCGGATGAGGCTCGTAGGCGAAGACAGGCGCGGCGCCGTTGACCGAGGAGGCCAACAGACTATAAAGGCCGATGTTGGCCCCTACGTCGATGAACGCATCGCCGACCTGTAAATAACGAAGCGTGAACATCATGTCGTCGAATTCAGGCAACCTCAGGTAAACGGCCGTCCATGAATATGGCCAGTCCGGGTAGACGCGAACGCGGAGCCCATCCCAGTACTCATAGGTGATGGGCCGCCTCATCATGAGCTTCCAACCTTGCCAGCCAACCCAGCGGGACAGCGCACCGACGCGGTTCTGACGGTTGAGCGGATGGCCGACGATCAACTGCAGCATTGCGAGCCTTCGGGCCATGCGGCGTCTGAAGCCCTCTTGAGTAGCGGCCATCGGTCCATCAGGCTACCCGCTGGCGGCCACCGCCCGGCCTAAGACATCAATTCGGCGGTCACGATCAGGCGATCGTTGTACGTCCTTTGGCTCTGATCCCAGCGGCCCGCGCACGTGATCAACGAGAGACGTGCTGCGCCCGAGCGCGAGAACACGTCCGGCGGCGGCGGCGAATTCGCCGCCAGGAATTCCGCCGCCACAACCCGGAACTGAAGCCAGCGCCCATCGGGCCATATCACCTGCAGGGTGTCTCCAGGCCGGAGCTTGTCGAGGTTGCGGAAGACAGCCGGGGTCGCCGGCAGCCCATAGTGTCCGTCGATCACCGCATCACCAGACTGGCCTGGCAACGGCCCTGGACTGAACCAACCGACATTGGCGAGAGTGCTCGGAGCGGCCATCGCGCGCCGCGAGTCCAGGCCGACCGCCTCGATGGTCGCATCGACACCGATGCTTGCGATGACCAGGCGCCAGGCCGGGGGTTCGAGACGTCGCGGCGTCACGGTGTCGAGAGCGGGCGGTGTGATCGACCGATCGCGATGCACGCGCGGATCCGGCTGCACGGATTCCGCGGTGGTTGTCACCCGGGGAGCCTGGGACTGCGCCGGCGTCGAGGGACTCGATCCCGCGACCAGGCCTGCAATCAAGAGCAGAGTCAGGGCCCGGCTCCTGCGCCAGGCCGCTGCCAGAAGTACGACCGCCGACACTGCCCAAGCCAGCACTGGCACCGACTGCAGTTGAGATGCCGGGATGCCGGTGTCGGGCAGGCCGGGCGGCGCGGCGATGACAACCGTGAAGCACTCAGAGGTCGCGTTCGTGTGTGCGGCCGCTGCGAAGACCCCGATGCTGGCGATGTCGGGCGCGTATTCGGCGCGCCAGCAGTATTCACCGGGCGTGCTCGTTGCTGTCGTCGGGTCGGACGTTGCCGCTCCGGCGACTAACACCTTGGCGGACCCTATCTGGGCGCCGCCGCTGGGGCACCCGCTCGCGGTGATCTGGGCAGGCCCGCAAAGAAAGAAGGTGACGCTACCTGTCGGGACGGGACCGGCGCCACCGTTGCCGACGGTGACCGAGTCGGTCGCGGAAACGCCGGGAGCGGCCCCACTCCCGGCGGGAGCACTCGTGGTCACGATCAAGGGGTCGCGACACGAATGAAAGGCCACTGGTCCCGCGAAATCCTTGAGTCCGGAAGTGAACGACTGGGCCGTGCGCGTGTGCGGAAGGAAGCTGTTGAAGCAGCCGGCGAGCGGGATGCCGGCGAGGTCGATACCGCCTTCGAGGAAGTCGTTGGTCGACACGATCGTCGAGTTGCCGGAGATCGCGTCGCGGCACACCCAACCTCCGCATGGGATGTCAGCCGCGTTAACCAGGAATGTCAGGAACGAGGGGGCGGGGATGAGCTGATAGTGCTCGGGCGGACTCGCGCCGGCCGGATTGCACACGGTCCCATCGGGCGGTTGCGGGCCAGGCTCCGCGAGGCAGTGCCACTGATACACGGACGCCCCCGCCAGCGCGCCGCCGGCTGTGAAGTCGACCGCGACCAGCAGGTCTCCCTCGGTTCGATTGCCAGTGAAGGTGCCGCTGCAAGGGGCAGTAACCCCAATCACGCTCTGGAGAAATTCGAAGTCGATGTGGCTGTCGCCGTTGTTGACCAGCCGCTCGGCCGCGAAGAAGACCTCTGGGTGCCCGGTATCGGACCTGGTGTGGCTGACCGCGTAGACGTTGCTCAGATCGTCCTTGGCGGGGACGGCACCCGAGGCCGTCCCAATCGACGTGAACGCGTCGCCGTTCTTCGCGCCCCCGGCGATGATCGTCGGGTCGCCTCCACAGGAGGTCGTATCGCTCGAGATTGGGTCGACTATGAAATCAGCGGAGATGATGCTTGGGTCGGCCGCCGCGGTTGGCGTCAGCGTCGGCGCGATCGGCGGATTGGAACCGCCACCTGGCCGGCCGCAGTTGAACAATCCGCCGGGACCGCTCAGGTTCACCGAGCCGGCGGCGCACACGTAGGTCGGGCCACCAACGCCTGAGTTTGCCCAGTCATGGGTGGCACCGCTCGCCGGGTTGAAACGGATGCTCCCATCGATGGCCAGCCAGCTGGACGGTGCCGCCTTCACCACAGTCGAAGCCAGGACGCCAACGAGCAGCCCGGCCGTGACCGCGCCAAACCGCAAGGGCCAACGTCTTCGCGGCATTCGTGTTTCTACCAAACGAGCACGCGCAGCTTACTTGCAGGGACCCGGCTATGAGCGACCGCAAGTCCAGATGTTGGACGGGGGAGCGTGGCGGAGCGGGAGAGATTTGAACTCTCGAGGCCCTTGCGGGCCTACGGCATTTCCAGTGCCGCGCCCTCGACCGAACTAGGCGACCGCTCCGCGGGACAGTCTACCCAGCACCGCCCGACCGACCTACCACGCGCGGGCCGGCCGGGCCGGCCACGATGCATGTGTCGGTCATACCCACGAACAACCCGTGCTCGACGACCCCGGTCGTGACCTTGATCGCTGTCGCGAGCTCGGCCGGGTCGGCGATGCCGCTCGCGAACGTCAGGTCCAGGATCAGGTTGCCGTTGTCCGTCGTGTACGGCGCCTCCTCCCCACCTCGCACGACCAGCGACGCCCCCAGCACCAGCAGCCGGTCGGCGGTCGTGCGCCATAAGAACGGCAGGACCTCGACGGGCAGCACGCCCTCGCCCAGCTGCTCGACCATCTTCGACTCATCGACGATCACGACAAGTCGTTTGGAAGCGGCGGCCACGATCTTCTCCCGAAACAGCGCTCCTCCCCTTCCCTTGATCAGGTTGAGCCTCGGATCGACCTCGTCTGCACCGTCGACCGCCAGGTCGATCGCGCCCACCAGCTCGGTGATGATCGGGATGCCGAATTCCGCCGCCAGCTCCGCGGTCTCGCGTGAGGTGGGCACGCCCCGCACCTTCATCCCATCGGCCACCAGCCGCCCGACGCCTTCGGTGAAATACCGCACGGTCGAACCGCTGCCGAGGCCGAGCAGCATCCCGTCGCGGACCAGCTCGAGCGCCTTCTCTGCCGCGGCGCGCTTGAGCGCGTCTTGATCAGCCAACGGCTTTGCGAATCGCCGCGATACCGGCCGCGATCCCGGTCCTGTATCCGAACACCGCGCTGCCCGCGACGAGCACGGTCGCGCCCGCCTTCACCACCAGCGGGGCGGTCTGGGCGTCGATGCCGCCATCGACTTCGATCTCCATCTCTGGAGATAGAACGCGCAGCCGGCGAATCTTCTCCGGGCTGTGGACGATGAACTTCTGGCCGCCGAACCCGGGCTCGACGGTCATCACGTTCACCAGGGAGATGTAGGGCAGGATCTCGCGCAGCGCTTCCACCGGCGTGGCGGGGTTGATCGCGACGCCCGCCTGGGCGCCGAATTCCTTGATCGACTCCACCGTCCGGTACAGCGATGTCGTCGCCTCGATCTGGACCTCAATGAGGCTCGCCCCCGCTTTCGCGAAAGCCTCGATGAACAGCTCGGGGCGCTCGACCATGAGGTGCGCTTCGATCGGGAGGTCGGTGACCTTGCGCACCGCCTCGACCACCAGCGGTCCAAATGTCAGGTTGGGGACGAAGTGGCCGTCCATGACGTCCACCTGGATACGGTCGGCCCCTGCCGCAACAGCCTCGCGCACCTGGTCGCCAAGGCGGGAGACGTCGGCGGAGAGGATCGAGGGAACGACCTCGACCTTCTTCAAAGAGCCCCGGCCGCCTCTCGGTCGATCAGCCATAGTGCGCCCGCAATCATCCCCGATGGCACTTCGCCGCGTTTCGCTTTCGCCACCGCGTCCGCCTTCCCCGCCCCGGTGGCGAGGATCAGCACTCGGCGCGCCGCGCGCAGCACAGGGAGCGTCAGGGTCACGCGTTCGGGTGGCGGTTTCGGCGAGTCGCGGATCCCGATCGCCCAGCCTGTCGCATTGACGGCCGGGTGGCCTGGAAAGAGCGACGCTGTGTGGCCGTCCTCCCCCACTCCCAGCAGGACGAAGTCGAGTGGGGCCAGAGAGGCGACCACGGGCGAGTACAGCTCCGCGCCCTCGTCGGGGCCGAGCTCCGCGGGCATGCGGTGCACGGTGGCGGGCGAGACGCGATCCAGCAGGGCTTCGCGGGCCATCCGGTAGTTGCTGTCGGCGTGGTTCGCGGGCACGCAGCGCTCGTCGCCGAAAAGGATCGTGACGCGGCCCCAGGCAACCTCCGGTATGTCGGCGAGCAGCTCGTAGCACCGCCGCGGCGTCGAGCCGCCGGCCAGGACGAGCGTTCGCGCCGCGCCGGAGGCGATTGCGGCGGCAATCTCGCCGGCGGCGGCAGCGGCGACCTCCTCAGCGGTCTCGAGGACCGTGACCTCCAAGCTCAGAGGGCTCGCATCAATTCCGCGCCCGCGGCCAGCGAACGCGTATAGACGCCGTCGCGCGCACCCAACGCGAGCACCTCGACCAGCAGCGAGGCGTCGGTGATCGATTCGATTCGCTGGACGTGCCGCAGCGTACCGGCTGCGCCGATGTCGATCAGTGTCAGCAGCACCATCGAGTTGTCGGCGCTTCTCCGCTCGCGCACGAACACGGTCGGACGCTGGGGCACGCTCTCAGGATCGCCCGTGGCGACGTGGTGGAGCTGTTCGCGGTTCTGGAAAGCCATCTCGCGATGCTGCGCGGCCTTGCGCTGCGCGAGCTCCATGCCGGCGTCGTCCTCGCCGCCGGTCGCATGCAGATGCTGGAACTGCAGCGGCCCGATATCGGGCGCCGCGCGCCGGGATCGTTCCGGAGCGCGGGAGATCTCGAGCTTGAACATGGTCCCTCCAGCGGCGCCGACGATGCGCACGGTGCTGATCTCACCCTCGACGAGGCCGGGCTTGACGACGGATCGGAAAGCGACGTCGACCACCCTCCACTTCTCGGCTTCGTACTGGGCCGACACCACTCCCCCCGGCCCGCCGGCGGCGCGCTGCAGCTTCCAGCCCAGAGCGCTGGCGATCCAGCCCACCAGCACGGAGGACGGGATCCGGTTGCCGCGCCCCTCTCCCGTGTAGTCGATGCCGATCTCGCTAATGCCGGAGAGGAACGACCGACGCGCGACAGGCGCGAAGAACTGCGCGATCGTCTCGCGCCACGGGTCGAGGCGCGCCCAATGCAGGTCGGCCATGCCGAGGCGCTTGTGCGCGTGCGCGATGGTGTCAGCCAGGCCGAGGAACGAGTGATAAGGACGCGCGAAGCGAGCCGAATCGATCACCAGGGCGTCGGCGACCTGCAGCGCATCGCGCAGCTCATGCGAGCCGAACGGAGGCGTGCCGAGCCACCAGATGTTCGTGGGCACGCCGCTGACCAGCAGCGGATCGACGAGCGCACCTAAATGCGACGCCGCGGCGCCGCGCACGTGCAGCGTCACCAGCTCGTAGTGCGACGGAAGGTCGGCGCCGCTCTCCGCTGGTATCAAAGGCGCGGCGATGGAGGCGTCGATGCGGCCTTCCTTGACCTCGGCCTGGTCCCTGACCACGATCACCAGTGATGGATGGTGCATTGCGATCGCGGTTGATTCACTGAGGGCTCGCTTCTCCTCCGCTTCCGTCGCGGCCACGGCGATCAGTGTCATCACCGTGTTGCGCGGATGGGGGTGGTCGTCGTCCGGGACTTGGGCTTGAGCGAACTTGTTACGAAAATCGGTGAGCGCGTCGAGGACCTGCGCGATCGTGACCCCCTCGCCCTTCCATTCGAGCGGGCCTGATGGGTTTAGGGCCTGTGCCATTCCCTGCCGTCCGTCTCGAGCAGCTTGGCCGCCGATTGCGGTCCCCACGTGCCCGCCGCATACATCTGAAGAGGCGGCCGCCCGTCTCGCCACGCTGCCTCGATGGGGTCGACCAGAGTCCACGCCGCCTCCACCTCGTCGGCGCGCGTGAACAGGGTCGGGTCGCCGATCATGCAGTCGAGCAGAAGCCGCTCATAAGCCTCAGGCGCCTCGACGAGGAATGACGACGCGTAAAGGAAGTCCATGGCGACGCTGCGCAGGCGGATGCCTGCGGCTGGCACCTTCGCCCCGAACTTCAGCGAAATGCCCTCCTCCGGCTGAATGCGCAGCGTGATGGCGTTGGGGTCGAGCTCCTGCGCGGCATCACGGCCGAAGGTGAGGTGCGGCGGACGTTTGAACTGGATGCGAATCTCCGTCGCGCGTTTCGGCATGCGCTTGCCGGCCCGGATGTAAAACGGGACGCCGGCCCAGCGCCAGTTGTCGACGAAGACGCGCACCGCCACGAATGTTTCTGTCAACGAGCCCTGCGCCACGGCGGGCTCCTCGCGATAACCCTGAACGTGCTCACCGAGCACGTACCCGCTCGTGTACTGGCCGCGCACGGTGGCCTTCGCGATCTCTTCGTCGGCGAGCGGCCGCACCGCCTTGAGCACCTTCACCTTTTCGTCGCGGACGGCGCCGGCCTCGAACTCGACCGGCGGTTCCATGGCCGTCAGCGCCAGAAGCTGCAGCGCGTGGTTCTGGACTATGTCCCGTAGCGTGCCCGCCTTGTCGTAGTACGCCCCGCGGTTTTCGATGCCGATCTCCTCGGCTGCCGTGATCTGCACGGAGTCGATGAAATGGCAGTTCCACACCGGCTCGAATATGGTGTTGGCGAAGCGGAACGCCATGATGTTCTGGACCGTCTCTTTGCCTAGGTAGTGGTCGATGCGGTAGACGGAGTCCTCGTGGAAGACGCGCTGCACGATCTTGTTCAGCTCGCGCGCTGACTTGAGGTCGGTTCCGAACGGCTTCTCGACGACGATGCGGTGATAGCCGTCGCCGGAATTGAGTCCTACGGCTCGCAGCTGCTCGGTGATGGTTTCGTAGGTCGGCGGCGGCGTCGCGCAGTAGAAGACCCGGTTGCCGCCGACGTGACGCGAGGTATCGAGCTCGGCGAGCTTCCGACCCAATGACTTGAAGTCATCCAGCTTGCTGAAGTCGACCTTCACGTAGAACAGTGCTTCCAGGAACGACTGCAGCACCTGCTGGTCGACCGGCTGCGTGCGCGAGAACGTCGTGATCTTGGCCGCTGCGCGCTTGCGAAACGCATCGTCGTCGAGGTCGTCGATAGCGGCCCCCACTACCCCGAATCCCGCCGGCAGCAGGCGCTGCTTGGCCAGGTTGTAGAGAGCCGGCAGGAGCTTGCGGCCGCTGAGGTCGCCGGTGGCGCCGAAGATCACCATCAGCGCCGGCTCGGCTACCCGATAGTCGTGAAGGCCCTCGGCGAGCGGGTTCGGCGCGACGAACTTCTCCCGCGACTGCGTCGCGGGGGCCCCAGTGGAAGACGTCAACCCGGAGCCTCTCCCGCCGCGTCCTTGACGACCGCGTGACCGCCGAACTGGTTGCGCATCATCGCGAGCATGCGGTCGCCGAACGTGTTCTCCATGCGACTGCGGAAGCGCGCGAACAGCGACTCGGCGATGATCGGGACGGGCACGGATTCGTCGATCGCCGCCTCGACCGTCCAGCGGCCTTCGCCGGTGTCCTCGACATAGCCCTTGATGGCGGAGAGCTCGGGATCAGCCTCCAGGCCTCTAGCGATCAGGTCGAGCAACCACGATCGCACGACGCTGCCGGTGCGCCAGGCCTCGGCGATCGCGTGCATGTCCATGCCCGGAAAGGCTTTGGAAAGTTTCATCACCTGGAAGCCTTCGGCGTACGCCTGCATCAGGCCGTACTCGACGCCGTTGTGGACCATCTTCACGAAGTGCCCGGAGCCCTCTGGACCTGTGTAGACGAGACCTCCGTCGTCCGGCGCGAGGTCTTTGAGAAGCGGAAGGCAATGATCGTATGTGTCTTTCTCACCGCCGACCATCAGGCTGTACCCGTTCGCGAGGCCCCAGATCCCGCCCGAAGTTCCGGCGTCCATGTAGTGCATGCCCTTCGCATTGACCCGCGCGGCATCCCCCATTGCGACCTTCCAGTTGGTGTTGCCGCCGTCGATGATGATGTCGCCCGGGTCGCCGAGCGCGATGAGCTGGTCGATCGCCTGCGTCGTGGGGTCGCCGGCGGGCACCATCACCCACATCACACGCGGCTTGGATTGAAACGCCTTGACGAAGTCCTCGACTGAGTAAGCGCCGACGGCGCCCTGTCCCACTTTCTCTTTGACCGCGTCGGCCGAGCGGTCGTAGGCGATCATGCGGTGGCCGCGCTTCATCAGGCGCAGGACCATGTTGCCGCCCATGCGGCCCAGGCCGACGATCCCCATCTCCATGGTCAACTCCTCCGCTGATGGACTATCTGACTGCGGACTTGACTGCCGCGGCGAGCGCCTTCCAGCCTGCCGCGGCTTCCTTCCCGAGCGTCACTCGCAGCACGGGGAGCCGGCGCGACGTAAGCGACTCCAGGTCGCCAAGCGACTGGGCCTGCTTGAGGATCGAGAAGCTGAAGGGCTGGCCTGGGATGGGCACGTCGCTGGTGTCGTCCTGGACGATCTGCAGGAACACACCGGTCTTCGGGCCGCCCTTGTGGAGCTGGCCGGTCGAGTGAAGGAACCTCGGACCGTAGCCCGCTGTGGTGGCGTAGCGCGTGGCGTCGCGCACGCTCGACCGGATCGCGGCGATGGCCGATTCGGATGCCGCCGTCCGCGTGGTGTACGCCATGATCGCGAAGTAGGCCCCGGCCTTGGCCCGGGCGAGCAGCGCCTTCAAAGCCGCCCGCGACTTCGCCGCCGCGACCGACTCGGCCGCCGGCAGCTTGCCACTGGCGCGGTACTTCGCCAGCACCTTCTTCGTGTTGTCCTTGGACTCCTGGACGTTGGGCTGGTCGAAGGCGTCGATGCCGAGGATCGAGCCGGCGATCGCGGTGGCGATCTCCCACCGCAAGAACTCGCCGCCGAGGTCCAGCTTGTCGCGCATCGTCAGCGTGACCACGGGCAGGCCCGCCTTCTCGAGCGCCTGCACCGCTTTGTTCGGAGGATCCGCGTCCATACGGATGTACACGAAGATCCGGTCGTCGCCGTATACGGCGGGCTTGCCGAGCGGCTCGCCCTCGACGGGAACGATCCCCTTGCCCTGCTTGCCCGTGCTTTCCGCGATCAGCTGCTCCACCCAGTAGCCGAATGTGGCGACCTTCGGCGAAGCGATCAGCGTCAGCTTGTTGCGGCCCTCGACCGCCAGCTCGCCCATAACCGCGCCCAGCCACACGCCCGGGTTGCTGTCGGCGGGCACGGAATCGGCGCACGAGTGCGCCATCTCCACCGCGCGCTCGAGCATCTCGGTGACGTCGACGCCCATCAATGCGCCGGGGACCAGGCCGAAATAGCTGAGGGCCGAGTAGCGGCCGCCGATGTCGGGCGGGTTGCGGAAGATCCAGCGGAAGCCGTGGTCCTTCGCCAGCTTTTCGAGCGAGGTGCCCGGGTCGGTGATGGCGGCGAAGTGCCGCCCCGGCGTCCCGCTGCCGTCCTTGCCGGTGGCCTCCTGCCAGAAGTACGCGAAGTGCGAAAGCGTTTCAGTCGTCTCCCCGGACTTGGAGGCGACGATGAAGAGCGCGTCCTGGATGCGAATGCGCCGGCGCACCGCCAGGATCGTGGCGGGGTCGGTGGTGTCGAGGACGTGCAGCCGAGGATGGCCGCGGACCGGGCCGAACGTGTTCCTCAACACGTCCGGGCACAGGCTGGAGCCGCCCATGCCGAGAAGGACCACGTCTGAGTAGGCACGGCCGTCGGTGGCGAGCTCGCGAAACTCCGACGCGTGCTCGAGCATTTTCTCGGCGACGTTCAGCCAGCCGAGCCGGTCGCGAATCTCCTCCCTCTTCGCGGGGTCCGCGGTCCACAGCGTCGAGTCCTTCGCCCACAAACGCCGGGGCGCGTCCGCCTTCTGGAGCTGGGCGACGCGCGCGTTCACGCTCGGCTGGAGCGCGCCGAGGCTGTACCACTGCCGAGGCCCCTTCCCCGCCTTGATGTTCTGGCTCGCTTTCTTGAGGGTGGCGAGCAGACTTTCAAAAGACTTGGTGAAGGCCTCCACGCCTTCGACCTCGAGCTCACGCGTGACCTGGTCGAGGTCGACGCCGAACTCCGCGAGCTGCTTCAGCTGCCGCTTGGCCGTGTCGACGTTGTCGTCGATGCTTCGCCGCGCTTCACCGTGCTCGCGGAACGCGGCGAGCGTGGCGGGCGGGATGGTGTCGACCGTGTCGGGACCGATGAGCTCCTCGACGTAGTACGTGTCGGGATAGCGCGGGTCTTTCGTCGACGTACTCGCCCACAACGGGCGCTGCAGTTGCGCGCCGGCCTTCTTCAGCTTCTCCCACCGGGGTCCGCTGAAGGTCTTGCGGAAACGCTCGTAGGCGATCTTCGAGTTCGCGATCGCGGCCTTTCCGTACAGGCGCTCGAGCGCGCGCTGCTGTGCGGGATCTGTGCTCAGCTCGACCTTCTGGGCCAGGGTCTTGTCGACCTTGGTGTCCACCCGGCTGACGAAAAAGCTGGCGACGCTCGCGACGTTGCGCAGCTCGCCGCCGCCCTTGTGCAGCTTCTCCAGGCCCGACAGGTAGGCCTCCATCACCTCGCCGTAGCGGTCGACCGAGAAGATCAGCGTGATGTTGATGTTGTGGCCCTTGGAGACCTGGTCGTAGATCGCCGAGATGCCCTCTTTGGTGGCGGGGATCTTCACCATCACGTTGGGTCTGTGGCAGCGCTCCCTGAGGTCCTCGGCGAACGCGATGGTGCGCCGGGTGCTGTTGGCGACCGTCGGCGACACCTCGATGCTGACAAAGCCGTCGCGCCCTTTGGTCTTGTCGTATGTGGGGCGGAAGACGTCGGCCGCGGCCGAGACGTCTTCGACCATCAGCTCCCAGAGGATCTCGTCGGGCTTGTGGCCGGCCCGCACGAGGCCGACCAAGGCTTCGTCGTAATCGGACGAGCCGCTGACCGCCTTCTCGAAGATGGTCGGGTTGGACGTCACTCCGCTGAGTCCTTCGTCGCGCAGGCGCGCCAGCTCGCCTGAGGTGATGAGCTGGCGGCGGATGTTGTCCAGCCACAGTGACTGGCCGATGTTCTTCAGCTCCTTGATCGGCGCCGGGATTCGCGTTCGAGTGGCCATCCCGCTATTTCCCCGCGAGGAGCTTGGTCGCGGCCGCCACGATGTGCCGCGCCGAGATGCCGGCGGCGTTCATCAGCTCTTCGGGCTTGCCTGAGGTCGGCAGGCCCTTGACCGCGAGGTGGGCCAGGTGCAGCCCGTCCTCTGGCGCGAAAGCCTCGAGCACCGCCGCGCCCAGGCCGCCCTGCGGGTAATGGTCCTCGACGACGACGAACCTGCCTTTGGTCGCCTTGGCGGCCTCGCGCAGTGTCTTCACGTCGACAGGCTTGACCGAATAGAGGTCGATCACGCGCGCGGCGATCTTCTTCTGGGCCAGCGTGTCCGCGGCCGCGATGCAGTTGTGCAGCGTCACGCCGGCGCCGATCAGCGTCACCCGGTCCTTCGGGCTCTGGCGCACGACCTTGGCGCCGCCGATCTTGAAGGTCTCGGTGGGGCCGTAGATGGTCGGATACGCGCCGCGCGTGGTGCGCATGTAGACGATGCCCCCTTCGCCCGCCATCAAATGCGTGAGCCTGGCGGTCTGGTTGGGATCGCTGGGATAAAGCACGGTCGACGAGTGGATCGCCCGCATCGCCGCCAGGTCCTCGAGCGCCATCTGCGACGGGCCGTCCTGGCCGATCTCGACGCCGGCGTGCGATCCGACAAGCCTGATGTTGGCCTGCGAGATGCCGGCCATGCGGATGAAGTCGTAGGCGCGGCTGAAGAAGGCTGCGAACGTGGATGCGAACGGCCGGTAGCCGCGGACGCTCATGCCGACCGCGGTCGCGACCAGCTGCTGCTCGGCGATGTAGATCTCGAAGAACCGCTCCGGGTGCGCCTTGGCGAACTCGTCGGCGTGCGTCGAGTTCGACACCTCGCCGTCCATCGCGACGACGTCGGGGACGGCGGCCAGCGCCAAGAGCGCGTCGCCGTACGCCTTGCGGGTGGCGACCTTGTCTTCCTTCTTATAGATGGGCAGGGTGACCGGCGCGTCTGTGTGCTTGATGGCGGGCACGCCCGCCTCGGGCTTGGCCGTCTTCACCTTGAGATGGCGGATCCCGCCGAGCTCCTTGATCGCGCGTTCGGCCATGTCGGGAGGCAGGGCCTTGCCATGCCAGCCGTCCTTGTTCTCGATCTCCGAGAAGCCTTTGCCTTTGATCGTCTTCGCGATGATCACGGTCGGCTTGCCGGTCGCGGAAAGCGCGGTGCCGTAGGCGCGGTCGATGGCGGTCACGTCGTGGCCGTCGATGACGGTCGGGAAACAGCCGAACGCCTCGATCCGGCGGCGATAGGTGTCGAGGCTCCAGCCATATTCGGTCTCGCCGCGCTGGCCGAGACGGTTGATGTCGAGGATGGCAGTCAGGTTTGCCAGACCGTAGAAACCGGCCTTGTCGAACGCCTCCCAGATCGAGCCCTCGGCCAGCTCGGAATCGCCGCACAGGCACCAGACGTGGAAAGGGAGCTGGTCCAGCTTGCTCCCGGCCAGGGCGACGCCGACCGCGATCGGCAGGCCCTGGCCCAGCGATCCCGTGGCGACGTCGACCCAGGGGATCTCGGGCGTCGGGTGGCCCTGCAGCCGAGACCCGAACTTGCGGAAGGTCATCATCTCGGTGTCCGTGATGGCGCCGACCGCCTTGAACATCGCGTAGACGAGCGGCGAAGCGTGGCCCTTCGAGAAGATCAGGTGGTCGTTGTTGGGGTCCTTGGGCTTGTTCCAGTCGTACTGCAGATAACGCGCGATCAGGACCGCGATGAGGTCGGCGGCTGACATCGAGGAGGTCGGGTGTCCGGACCCGGCGGCCGTGCTGCTTCGGATGGAATCGACGCGCAGCTGCTGCCCCAATTGACGCGCGAACTCGAGATCGGTGGTGGCCAGCGCCTCGGTGGTGACCGTCATATCACTCCCTACCACTTGCGAGTGGCTCGACCCTCCCGCGACTTGGCGATCGCGGGACCCCAGCGTGTGTTGAGTTAAGTCTAAGGGTCTGTAGAAATTGGCTCGAAAAAAGGTCCCCCGGAGCCTACTTCGCGGCCAGCTGCTCCACCTCGGTGACCATGCCGTCGAGGATCTTGAGCCCCGCATCCCAAAAACCTGGGTCGGTGATGTCCATGCCCAGGCGCTTGACGAGCTCATCGGGCCGCGTGGAACCGCCCGCGGCGAGGAAGTCGAGGTAATCGTTGACGAAGCTCGGCCCGACCTCCAGGTAGCGGTGGTACACGGACAGCGCGAGCAGGTTGCCGAACGCATATGCGTACACGTAGCCCGGCGTGTGAAGGAAGTGCCCGACGTAGCTCCACCAAACCCTGTGCTCGTCGGTGAGGATGAGCGCGTCGCCGAACATCGCCTGCAGCTTTTCCTGGAACAGCTCGCCCAGCTGCTCGACAGCGAGCTCCCCCTCGGTCCGCCGCATCGTGTGGCAAGCGTCTTCGTAGCGGTTGAACGCCACCTGCCGGAACACGGTCGAGAAAGCGTCCTCGCACTGCGTGCACAACATCGCGAGACGGACCTTCGGGTCCTTCTCCTCGGACATGATGCGGTCGAACGTGAGGGCCTCGCCAAAGACCGAGGCGGTCTCGGCCAGGGTGAGCGGCGGGTGGAAATCGAAGATGTGGTTCTTGGAGGCGAGGCGGTCGTGCAGGCCGTGGCCGAGCTCGTGAGCCATCACCAGCGCGTCGCGCAGCTTGCCGTTGAAGTTGAGCATCACGTACGGGTGGTGGCGGGGCGTCACCGGCATGCAGTAGGCGCCGCCGGCCTTGCCCGGGACGACCGGCGCGTCGATCCAACCGCGCTTGAAGAAATCCTCGACCAGCTCGCCCGCGCGCTTTGAGAAGCGGTTGTACGAACCGAGCACCAGCTCCTTGGCTTCGTCCCAGGTGAGATCCCTGGACGTATCGCCGATGGGCGCGTAGCGGTCCCACTCGTGCAGGTCGCCGACTCTGAGCAGCTTTCGCTTCACGCGGTAGTAGCGGATGCATACGTCGTATCGCCCCGTGACCGCCTCGACAAGCGCCTGCACCGCCGCGTCAGAGGTCTCGTTGGCGAGGTTGCGCGATGAGATCCAGGTCGGAAAATGACGCAGCCGATCGTCGATGGCCTTCTCGCCGAGGATGACGTTGAAGATGTAGGCGCGGGTTTTCAGGTCGCGGTCCAGCGCCGTCGTGATGGCGCCGCTCGCCTCGCGGCGCACCTTGCGATCCGGCTCGCGCAGCCGGACGAGCGCCTCCTCGAGCGGCAGGTGCCGGCCGTCGAGGTCGACGCGGATGCGGGCGCAGAGCTCTTCGAACAGGCGATTCCATGCGGAGTTGCCCACCGGGCTGAAGTCGGTGAGCACGCGCTCCTCAGGCTCCGACAGCTGGTGGGGCCGGAATTTCCGCGCCTCTTCGACCATGTGGCGGTATTTCGCGGACTCGGGGTCGGCGTACAGGCGCGCCGCTTGCTCGTCGCTGACCTGGGCCAGCTCGAGGGTGAAGAAAACGCCGTGGCTTCCGCGCTCAGCGCCGGCTTCTCGCACACGCGCCAGGAGCCGTCCGGCGGAGGGGTCGTCGGTGTTCTGGCTGTGTAGGAGGTACGCGTAAACATCAGGCTTCGCGGCCAGCTCCTCGTCTTCCTCGAGCCCGCGCATCATGCCGGCGAACTCGTTCGGCGGGAGCGAGATGACCTTGCCCTTGTAGCGCTCTTCGAACGCCTGCGCGCGCTTCAGCGATTCAGCAAGCGTGGCCTCGATCGCGGGGTCGGTCGGCGATTTGAAGAGGTCGGTGAGGTCCCAGCGAACGCTTTCGGCGCCGGTGGTTTTGGTTGCCTGTGCCATGGGCGGTCAGGATAACCGCTCGGCGTAACGGCGCGAAATGCCCCTCGTTTTGAATGTTTATGGGGCGATTCGCGTTGGTGCTCGTCCTTTTGACGGCATGCAGCACCGCCGCGGCGCCGAGGGCTGCGGTGAGTACGCCCTCTCACATCGCTGTGTCGCCACGGCCATCACCGACGCCGCCGCGGTCACAGTATCTGGCGGTCGTTGGCGGGCCAAAGCTCAGCTCGGTCAGCCTCGTGGCGTCAGATGGCACCGTCGTCGCGACGACCGCGGTCGACCTCGGGTCCATTCAATTGAATACGGCGATGTCCTGGACCAGCGCCTCTCGGACACGGCTCTACTACTTGAACGCAGGCTCGGAGGTTCGCTACCTGGCGCCCGACGGGGCGACCGGCACCGTTACTCGAATCACCCTCGGCGCCACCGAGCAGGCAGGCTTCGCGGTAAGCCCCGACGACAAGAGAATCGCCGTCGCTGTATTCAGTTACACATCGCTTCCGGAGGCCGCATACAAGGGCATGCGGCTGTACGTCGAGGACCTGAATGGCGGCGGCAACCACGTCGACATTTTCTCGTCCACGACTGTGGCCGAGTTTCCAATCGCATGGACGAGCGGGCGGCTGATTCTTGCTCTTAGCGAACCGCGATGCTGCCGAACCATCACCGGGAATCCCTACGACGCGTCCGCCTACCACGTCGTGGACCCCGACACAGGCTCAAGACTGGCTAGCCTCTGCGAAAACAGTGCTGGACCCGAAGGACCGATCGAGCCGATTGGGGCGATCTGCTATCACCCCAACGCCACGCCCGCGTATCAGCGTTGGGATGGCAGTCCCTTCGACGCCCCCGCGGCGGTCCCGAACCCGTCAGCGTTTCTGAACGCCCTATCACCAGACGGAACCCGAGTGGCCGTCGGGCAAGGCGAGGGTCAGATCTGGATATGGGGACCTCGCGGGAGCGGCGATTGGCTCAACGCGGCCGGGTATGTTTTCGGCTGGCTCGACCAGGAGTACATCGTCATCAGCAACAACGCGACCTCACTGTCCACGATCGATGTGGTTGCGAATGCGACTACCGGTCGTCTCTGGACGGTTCGGGCAACTGCGGAGATTTCGTCGTTTGGGGTTTACCTGGGCACGTTCCCAGCCGCGGTTACTTGAGCGCTAGAGCGGTCGCGCTTCGATCAGGCTCTCGCCGCCACCGATCGGCGTGACCTTTGCCAGTTGAAAGTGCGCCGCGGCAAGCAGGGCGCGGTACTGCTCCTCGGTCCGCTCACGGCCGGTCAGCACCACCATCATGTTGACGTCGAACATCGCCGCCCGAGAGGGCTGACCGTGTTCAGGAATGACTGACTCCACGAGCAGCACCGCACCCTGAGGTGCCATCGCCGCGCGGCAGTTTTTGAGAATGCGCAAGGCTCGCCCGTCATCCCAGTCGTGGAGGATGTTCGAAAGCAGGTATGCGTCGGCGCCTTCGGGAACCGATTCGAAGAAGTTGCCTTGAACAAGGCGGCACCGAGATCGCACTCCTGCCGCTGTCAGGTATTGATCGGCCGCCTCGAGCACCTGGGGTTGGTCGTATATGACGGCCTCGAGGTGTGGGTGCCGCCTTAGGATCACGGCCGCGAGAGAACCGTTGCCTCCGCCGACGTCGACAAGGACGCGCGATTTCGCGTAGTCGTACTTGTCGGCGAGCGAAGTCAAGATCACATCAACGCCGTCGCTCATCGCGGCGTCGAATGTGGCCTGCGTTTCAGGATGTGTGGTCATGTAGTCGAAGAATGGCGCGCCGAATACGTGATCGAATGCCGGTTCACCGGTCCTGACTGAATGGAGCAGGTCGGCCCACGCGCGATAGTGCTCTTCACCGAGCATGACCGCGGTTGCCTTGACGGAGCCCGCGACGCCAGTGCACAACGGCCGACCGATTGTGGTCAGCTCGAAACGGTGGCCGGAGACCTCGGCAACGAGTCCGTAGTACGCCGCCAGCCGAAGCATGCGGCCAAGCCTGTCGGCATTGACACTCACGGCGGCTGCGAGCTCGTCCGCGGTCCGCGGTGACTCGGCGAGCCGATCCGCGATTCCCAGCTTGGCGATGACATATGTGACCTGGCTGGCCCTGAATCCCTGCACCAGCGCGAGCAGGCGGCTCAGATCCGACGGGGTGTCAGCCACAGCGAGTCAGGATAGGCGCCGCTCGAGCTCAGCGTACTTGTCGACTCGAGTTGCGATCCGGTATCCTTTACTTCACGCGAGCCAAAGTAAAGCGAAAGACCGGGGTGACTCGCGTCTCTCGGAAGAATCAGGTGACCCTCCCTGTCGCTGCTCTGGCCAAAGCACGCGTTCAGGCGGGCGACGAGCTGCGAGTGACGGTGGAAGCTCGGGGCCGAATCCTGCTCGAGCGCGATCAAGATCCCCTCGACAAGTTTGTCGGCACACTGCCCGGACTATCCGAAGCCACAGATCTCGAGGCCCTCCGGAAGGAATGGGATTAGTAGTTGTCGACGCAAGTGTCGTTCTGGGTTTGCTCGATCCACACGACGTGCATCACGCGAGCGCCACGCGTGCGCTGAGGAGGGTGAGAGCGGACGGTGACGAAATCATTCTTCCCGCCAGCGCGCTTGCTGAAGTGCTGGTTGGCGCGAGCCGACTCGGCACCGGCGCGGTCCGCACCACCGAGGCATTTGTGGACACGATCATTGATCAGGTCTACGACATCGATAGGCCGGTCGCCCGGTCGGCGGCGGTATACCGATCAAAGAACAATCCTGTGCGCCTTCCAGACGCATTCGTATTGGCGGTCGGCGCAATAGTCAACGCGGACACAGTTCTGACTGCTGATGCGAGGTGGACCAAAGTTGACCGTCGAGTGCGAGTGATCAGTTAGCGCAGCAGGCGTTCGAGCTCGCGCACGCGTGACGGTTCGGGCCAACGGCCCGCATAGGCGCCCTCGTTGACGGCATCTGTGACTTCTTCGAGCACCTTCCAGTCGACTCCGTGGGCCACCCAATACTCGAGCGGCGTTTCCGGGGGCGCGCGACGCCGGCCGAGCTTGCGCTGCACCCGCTCATAAAGACGCAGAAGCTCCGACTCGCCGGGCGCTGCGCGTCGTGTCTGAGCCTGCCAGCGCCGCGAGCGCAACCACGCCCAGAGCACGGTCACCAAAAATGCGATAACGACTGCCGGCGGAATCACCGCCAGCGCGCCCAGCGAACCAATCACCGCCATCGGCGCGCCGATGGTCAGGTGCGGGATCAGACGCGCCAGGCCCGAGGCGGCCCAGTGGTTTGGAAACTGCGTCGCCGCCAGCGCCGAAAATCCCGGTGATGGGTCGACGGGCACCCAGCCGTGGTTCGGGAACCACACCTCGACCCACGCGTGCGCGTCGTGCTCGCGCACGATCGACTGGTCGAGCACGGGGTTGTAGTCGCCGGTCGAGTATCCGGTCGCGAGGCGGGCGGGGACTCCGAGGCTGCGCAACATCAACGTCTCCGCCGTGGCGAACTGCTCGCAGTAGCCCTTTTTGACATCGAACAGGAACCAATCCACCGGGTCGCGCCCGGGCGGCACATGTCCGAGCTGCTGCGTGTACCGATAGTTCTGCTGCAGGTAGCTGGTCAGCGCCATCACGAGGTCGAACTGGCTGGAGCTGTGATCCTGAGTCACACGCGCGGCCAGGTCCTTCGCCTGCTTCGAAAGCGCGGAGTAATCCATGTACGCCGGCTTTTCGTCAGGTGGGTTGAAGACGTAAGGGTCCTGCCTCAGCTCGTCGGGAGTGAGGTTGGGCAGGTATGAGACCACCGAATAGGTCTGGCCGGGCTTCAGCACGTCCGGCGTCCTGAAAGTTCCGTAGGCGTCCTCGCGCAGCGCCGACACCGGTGCGTACAGGCTCTGGATGGGATAAGCGGCGCTGATAACTCCCGGCAGCGGCCGGACGATTCGAAACACCTGAACGAAGGTGCCGAGGTTGTTGGGGGGCGCCGGAGGAAGCAGCCGCGGCGGGATGTAAGGCTGCATGGTGACGAAGCTGCGGTCGGAAGCGGTCCACGCCCCGCCGCGGTAGGTGTCGAAAACCAACCCGCGCCAGTACGCGGGGGCTCCGGTGCGCACGTACATTACTGGGGCGTCACCGAGCCGGCCGCGGAAATGGAGGTCGACGCTGCCAGTGGCCCCAGACGGGTCGCCGCTCAGCTGGACCAGAGGCAGCGCGGGGTTTTCCATCTCGCCTTTGAACCCGACGTAGTTGGGGAGCGAAATCAGCACCGGGCCGTTGGGGTCGAGGTTCGGCTGCGGGAGGAAAACGAAGATGGCCGTCCCGAGCACGAGGGCTCCGACCAGAGCCGTCGCCGCCGCCGGGAACGGCAATGTGACTCGAGCGCCCATTCGCCGCAGGTTTGACGCCGTCCAGAACCCGGCGAGACAAACCGCCCACAGCGCGAGCAGGACGCCGAACGGGTAGTCCCATGCGTAGACCGCGGCCAGGTAGAGGATCGCGAGGCTGATCCACAGGCTCGAGTAGCAGTTGCGGCGCGTCTTGAGATCGAAGCTCGTGACCGCAACGAGCAGGATCGCGAAGTTGGCCTGGGGCAGCACGCCGCCGAAGAATGCTCCGACCGAGTCGCCAAGGAAGTACGCAAGGGCCGCGAACACCAGAGTGGCGAGCAGGACCTGGCGGCGGAATCCGCGCTTCTGGTTGCGCTCGCGATAGCTGACGATGTGGCCGATCGCGGTCGCCACCAGAGCCACTGCGGGCACGACGTAGTCCTCGCCGTACAGAACAACGGCCAGAGTCGCGACCGCGAAGCCCGAGAAGACGAAGGCTCGGCCCTCGAGAGAGTTCTCGACCGGCGACGCGGGCAGCCGCAGTCGCCTCAGATAGGCCATATGAGCCCCGCGCGCAGCACCGGCACGTCCAGGTCGACCTCTGCCGCCCCCACCACCCACGCCCGGACAGATCCACCCCGTTGCCTGATGCCCCCAAGGGCCTCGTCCAGGTCTGCGTTGGGGGTCGAGGTCACTGCGATGGCGTCTCCGGTCGGAGGCGGCAGTGCAAACAGCGGATCGGGTTGGAACGGGTAGCGAGCCAGCCATTCCAGAAGCGGCCAAATCGAGCGCGCCTGGTCTGGCCGTGTTGGCTCGGCGCCTGGCGCCCACAGCACGACGCGGCCGCCTGCGCGCAGGCAGTCCCACGCCTCTGAAGCCGCGATGCGCGCGATCTGGTCGGCGGCCTCGGGCGACGGCGGGGCAGGGTCGCAGAAGATGCCCAGCGTCTGCACGCCCGGTGGCTCGAACTCGCGCACGATCAGCTCGCCGTGGCGCGCGCTCGAGCGCCAGTGGATGCGCCGCAGCGGATCCCCCGGCCGGTACTCGCGGACGCCGAACATCTCGGTTCCCGAACCCGCGCGAGGCGCGGCAACACTCGCCTCGAGCTCTCTCACAGTGAGTCGTTCAGCGAGCGACTTGAATTTGGGCAGGACCAACGCGAGCTCAGAGTCCTGGCCCCTCGTGCGGTGCCTGAAGAATCCCAGCGGATCCCCGCGCTCGATCGCCAAGCCCTGCACGCCAACCGGACCGCGGCGCAGCGGACCGAGCATCCGACGCTCGGCCCAACCCTGTTTAGGCACGCGACCGGCCGCGGTGGAGAGCTCGGTTCCGGTTACCGATCCGTAAACGCGCGCGGGACCCCGCGTTCCGTGTCGCGATTTGATCTGAAGCTCCACCTCCATCCGATCACCTTCGAAAATCGGGACCCTCGGACCACCGGCCAGGATTTGCTCGGGGAGCTCCTCCATCGGCGAGCCATCGCCAATTTGAGTGCCGACGACGGTCAGTCCGCCGGTGAACCCGCCATTCCAGAGCGCGTACACGAGCGAAGCCACAACCAGGGCAAAGATCCAGTACGCGAGCAAGAAGAGCCACGCGACTTCGGAGGTGCTGGCGTAGTAGAGAACCGCGGCCGCCAGTATCAGCGCCCCAATGACCCTGGGAGTCGTGTTAGTGCTGCCTCAGGGGTGGGAGTGGAAGCGTGGCGACGACATCGGCCAGCACCTCAGCGGCCTTCGCACGCCCGCGCATGCCGAGGCGGTGCGCGAGGACCGGCGTGACGAGCAGCTTGACGTCGTCGGGCAGGACGAAGTCGCGTCCTTCGAACAGGGCCCACGCCTGCGCCGCACGCTGCAGGTAAACGCCCGAACGCATGCTGGCCGGCAGTGAGATTTCGGCGCGCGAGCGGATCGCGTCCATCAGGGACACGATGTAGGTCCGGATGGCCGGCGCGGCTACGACGCGAAGGCATCCCTCCTGTAGCTCGACGACGTCGGCGAGGGTCACAACAGACCCCAGGTCGGCGATGGGATCGCCATGCTCGCGGCGGGCGAGGACCTCCATCGCCTCGGCGTCGGTGGGCGGTCCCATCTCCGCGGCGAGAATGAAGCGGTCGAGCTGCGACTCGGGCAACGGATAGGTCCCGTGAAACTCGGTCGGGTTCTGCGTCGCGATGACGAAGAACGGCTTGTCGAGCGTTCGCGTCACGCCCTCGATCGTCACCTGGCCCTCCCCCATTGCCTCGAGCAGCGCGGCCTGGGTGCGGGGGGTCGCGCGGTTGACCTCGTCGGCGAGAACGAAATTCGCGAAGATCGGCCCGGCGACGAACTGGAAGGTCAGGTCCTTCTGATTGAAGACGCTCGAGCCGGTGATGTCGGAGGGAAGGAGATCGGGGGTGCACTGGATGCGCCGGAACGAGCCGCCCACCGAGGTGGCGAGCGCGCGCGCGAGCATGGTCTTGCCCGTGCCAGGGAGGTCTTGCAGAAGGACGTGGCCGCCCGCGACGAGTCCGGCCGCGGCCAGCCGCACGACGCGATCCTTGCCCACGATCACACGGTGGACGTTCTCCTCGATGCGGCCGAGGAGCTCTGCGGCGCGCCGGGGCTGGAGCTCACGTTGTTCGGAGGCCATGGGGCGCGATCCAGTCTAGTCGGCGGTTGGGGCCTCAGCCCCCGTTAGCGCAATTCCGCTCGTTTAGGCCAAAACGCTCGCTTGCCATCGTCGGATTTCGCACGTCTTGCGCAAGCCGCGCGTTATCGCCGACGCTAGCCCGCGCTCAGCCCTGGCCGATCATCCGCGCGATGACCTCGGCGAGGTTCGGCCCGCCCTTGCCGAACGGCACCGAGTGCACGCGATGCGCGAACACCATCTCGGCGACGGCGCCGACGTGCGTCACCTTCACCTGCTCGGCGCTGTCGTAGGCCGCCTTGGCCTGCGCGGCGCGGGCGCAGACGAGGTCGGAGCGGTGGCCGTCAACTTCCAATGCGATCGAGATCTGGGCGATGAGCCTCAGGATCTCGCGTGGCAGGTCCACCTCCGGAAAGGTCGCGATGCCTTCCGCGATGTGCGAGCGAACGTCCTGCTCCGATTCGGCGTGCTGCTGAACGAACTTGTGCGGGTCGTCCTCCCACACGGCTCGCTTCTCGACGATGGCCACGCGCTGGTCCAGGTCCCGGATGCCCTCGACGTCGACGCACAGCCCGAAGCGGTCGAGCAGCTGCGGGCGCAGCTCGCCCTCTTCCGGGTTCATGGTGCCGACGAGGATGAATCGCGACGGGTGCGACACCGAAACGCCCTCGCGCTCGACCGTGTTCACGCCCATCGCGGCCGCGTCGAGGAGCACGTCGACGATGTGGTCATCGAGAAGGTTGACCTCGTCTACGTAGAGGATGTTGCGGTTGGCCTCCGCAAGCACGCCGGGCTCGAAGCGCCGCGAACCCTCTTTGAGGGCGGCCTCGAGGTCGATGGTCCCGACCACGCGGTCCTCAGATGCGTTGATCGGCAGCTCGACGACGCGCATGCGGCGGGTCGCCACCGGCAGCTGTCCCGCCCTCGCCCGCTCGCGACAGTCGGCGCACCAATCTTCAGGATCGTCCGGGTGGCAACCGAAGTGGCAGCCCTCGACCACCTGCTGGTCGGGAAGCAGGCGCGCCAGCGCGCGCACCGCGGTCGATTTACCCGTGCCCTTCTCGCCGCGGATGAGCACGCCGCCGATCGACGGGTTGATGGCGTTGAGCACCAACGCGAGCTTCATCTCGTCCTGGCCGACGATGGCGGTAAAGGGGTATGAGTAGCGGTCGATGGCCATGGGGAATGAATGTTACCGGGCGGCTTAGACCGTCTGGCATCTCCACGAGCCGCTGGCGTTCACGGTCGTCGTCCCACCCACCTCCTGCATGCCGGTCGAGGAGAGCGTTCCCGAAATCATCCCCTTGACATCTGCCGTCACAGTCACTTGTCCTGAGAACGCACGCCAGGTGTGACCGCCGATCAGTCCGACCCAGGCGGCCGAGTTTTGGTAAGGCGGCCAGTCCAGCGGACCGTACGTCCCGGCTCCCTTGTACTTGATGAGCTCCATGCCAACGGCCGCGCCGGTGGTGGCGTTCGCCGTGAACTGCAGGATCTTGTCCGCGTTGAGCGTGGCCACGTTGCATTTGCCGCCGCTGCTGATGGGGTAGACGCCCGTGAACGCGCCATCGATGTGCACCCCGTCCGTCGGAACTTGCATCTGGGCCTTCGATGCCGGGTTGGTGCTGCCGCAACCGGCAACCATGAGGAGCGCAACGACGGCGATGATCCTCGTCAGCGGCCGCCTCCACGGCCCAGCTCCTTCTCCACCGCCGACGCGATCTCGTCGCGCGAAAGGTCGTAAAGCCCGTAGTAGTGCGCCCCCATTCGCTCCGCCAGGTCGGCACACGCATTGATCGCGTACGTCTGGTACATCGGCGCGACCCGCGCCAGGTGCTGCACCGACGGCAGGTGGCTGTAGTCGCGCGCGGAGTCGATGACGAGGGCGTCGATGTTCTCGGCGTCGATCATCCCGGCCACCTTCTGCGCCTCGACGAGTGGCTCCTCTTTGAACATCGAGATGTTGCCGCGGCCGTCACTGATGAGAACGAGCAGCGGCCGGATCGTGGGGTCGCGCAGGAGCTCGGTCTTGACGACCTTGTAGCCGGCCATGAGCCCATGCGTGAGCGGCGTGGTGCCGCCGACGGATAGCTTCTCCAGGCGCCGGCGGGCCAGCGACACGCTGGAGGTCGGCCGCAGCACCACCTCGGCGGTGCGGTTCTTGAAGATGACCACGGCCACTCGGTCGCGCCGCACGTACGCGTCCTGGAGCAGCGACAGGATGGCGCCTTTGGTGGCCGCCATACGCTGCTCGGCATCCATCGACGCGGACGCGTCGACCACGAACACGATCAGGTTGCCGACCTTGCGCTCGCGCACCTTCTGGCGCAGGTCGTCGCGCTCGAGCTTGAGCCGCTCGCCGGGCCGCCGGCCGCGGTCCTTCTGCATGGGCGCAGCGGCGCGGACCGTCGCGTCGATGGCGAGGTCGTTCACCTTCGCCTTCGGCTCGGCGCGCACATAGCGACCGCGCCGGTCCGGGGTCTGGCTCGCGGAACGCTTGCCTCCCTGCTTCCGCACCCGACGCTGCCGGGGCAGATCGATTCGCTTCAGGTTGAACGTCTCGAGGGCGTCGGGTGACGATTCATGGGCACTCGACCCGCCGCTGGTCATGCCCTGGTCGCTGCCCGCCGATTGCTGTCCCCCATCGGATGCGCTCGAGCTCTCATCGGCGCTCGCCTCGGCCGGCGCCTCGCTGTCGGATGGCTGCGGCTCGCCCGCCTGGCTGTCGGCGGGCTGCGATCCCTCTTGCTCCTCGCCGGTTTGGGGCGACGTGTTCTCGTCCTGGTCACGCCTGACCGGCTGCCGGGCCCGGTGGGCCAGCGCGAGCGAAGCGGCGTCGTAGATGTCCTCGCGGGTCGGTGACACGTGGCGGCGATACGCCGCGAGGGCCCGGGCCGCATGGTCGATGACCACGTCGGCGCGGTGGCCGAGGACGTCCGCCTCGACGCAAATGGAGGAGATCAGCCGGGCCTGGCCGGCGCTGACGCGGACCTGCTTCACCGCCGCGATCGCCTCGGCCAGTGCGCGAGCCAGGTTGCCGTCCGCGGCGGCGAACTCGTTGACGAACTCGTGGTCGGCGCGCTTGAAGTCGGCATCGCGCTCGGCGATCAGCACCCGTTCGTCCGGGTCACGGATGCCTTCCACGTCCACGCACAGCCCGAAGCGGTCGAGCAGCTGCGGGCGAAGGTCGCCTTCCTCGGGATTCATGGTGCCGACGAGGATGAAGCGGGACGGGTGCGAGAACGACACCCCCTCCCTCTCCACCACGTTCACGCCCATCGCGGCCGCGTCCAGCAGCACGTCCACTATGTGGTCGTCGAGGAGATTGACCTCGTCGACGTACAGGATGTTGCGGTTGGCCTCGGCCAGTACGCCTGGTTCGAACCGCCGGGCCCCGGCTCGCAGCGCCGCCTCGATGTCGATGGTGCCGACGACGCGGTCCTCGGAGGCGTTGATCGGCAGCTCGACGACGCGCATCCGGCGCTTGTGCGACGGCAGCACGCCGGCGTCGTGCAGACGGATCCGGCACGCCGCGCAGAGCGCTTCGCGGTCGTCCGGATCGCATCCGAAGTGGCAGCCCTCGACCACGTTGTGCTCCGGTAGCAGGCGGGCAAGCGCCCGCACCGCCGTCGACTTGCCGGTGCCCTTCTCGCCGCGAATCAGCACGCCGCCAATGGTGGGCACGACGGCGTTGAGGATCAGGGCCAGCTTCATCGAGTCCTGGCCCACGATCGCCGTGAACGGGAAGACATGCCGGTCGAGCACGACGCTCACGTTGTCAAGAATAGGTGGGGCACAAAGGGGGAAGACTGGTGATTACAAGGACATGGAGATCCTGCTCTTCCTGGTGGCGTTGATCCTCTTCGACATCGCCGCCTGGTTCTGGGGCGCGGACTCTCGTGTCGCGATGGACGACGGGCGCTCGGTCGATCCACCGTCCAGGCGCTGGATCTGACCTCAGGCCGGCAGTAGGGCCCTCACCATGTCGCGCTCCTGGATGAGCTCCTCGGTCGTCTTCCGGATCCGGTCCTTGGCGTCGCCGTCGTGCTCGAGTCCCGTGACGACCTCCCAGTTCCACCCGTCGGAGCGCACCGGGAAGCCGAACTGAAGGCCTTCCGGGATGCCGTACTCGCCGTGGCTGACCACCGCCAGCGAGTGCCAATCGCCCCAGGGCGTGGCGTTCCGGATGCTGTTGACGGAGTCGAGCACGGCGTTGGCGGCCGAGGCCGCCGACGACGACCCGCGGGCCTCGATCACGGCAGCACCGCGCTTCTGCACGGTCTCGATGAACTTGCCCCTCAGCCAGCCGTGGTCCTTGATGACCTCGAAAGGCGAAAGGCCTGCGATCAAGGCATTGCGCGCGTCGGGGTACTGCGTGGTGGAGTGGTTGCCCCAAACGCCCATGTTGGTCACGATTCCGACCGGAACGCCCGCCTTCCTCGCCAGCAGCGTCTTGGCCCGGTTCTCGTCCAGCCGGGTCATTGCGAACCAGCGCTCGGGCAGGATCTCGGGTGCGTTCGACCTGGCGATCAGGCAGTTGGTGTTGCACGGGTTGCCGACGACGAGGATCCTAACGTCGGCCGCGGCTGAGGCCGCGATCGCCTTGCCCTGCGGTCCGAAGATGCCGGCATTGACATTCAGGAGGTCGGACCGCTCCATGCCTTGCTTGCGCGGGACCGCGCCCACGAGCAGGACCCACGAAGCGCCGTCGAACGCCCTCTCCGGCTTCGACGTGAGGATGGTGTCGTGCAGGAGCGGGAAAGCGCAGTCGTCCAGCTCCATCGCCACGCCCTCGAGGGCCTTCATGGCGGGCTCGATCTCCAGGAGCCGCAGGATGATCGGCTGCTCCGGTCCCAGCAGGTCGCCGGCGGCGATGCGGAAGAGAAGCGAGTAGCCGATCTGCCCCGCCGCGCCGGTGACCGCGACGTGGACTGGCGCTTTAGCGGCCGCGGTGTTCGGCATCATGGCCGCTTCATGCTATCTAAAGCCTTCGCCTTCGGGCTCGAATAAGTCGTCTTCTGCGAGCCGGCGAGCGAAGCAGAGGAAGCCGGTGTGAGCCACCATCCGATGCGAGGGCCGCATGCTGCGCCCGCGCACGGTCCACCCGCGCTGGAGCACCTCGAAGGCCTCGAGCATTCCAAACCCCCTCACCTCCCGCAGGCTCTCGAAGAACCGCTGCACCTGGCTCACGTTCGGGCAATGTGCGAAGACGATCCCGCCCGGCCGCAATGCTTGCCTGGCCGCGGGAACCGCCTGCCACGGCTCTGGCAGGTCGAGCATGACGCGGTCCATGTCGAGCTCCTCGACGCCCAAATAGACATCGCCGAGCTTGAGCTCGAGGTTCGCCGGCAGCTCGCCGAGCGTCTCCGTGATCGCCCGCCTCGCCGCTTGGAGGAAATCCTCCCGCTGCTCATACGACACCACCCTGCCGTCCGGCCCCACCGCCCGCAGCAGGGCCAGCGTCAGCGCACCCGTGCCAGTGCCGGCTTCCAACACTCGCGCGCCGGGATGAATGTCGGCGCCGACCAGGATCGCGCCCAGATCCTTCGGATAGATCGGCTGCGCCTGGCGCACCCGACCGGTGACCTGCTCCGCGAAGGTCGGCCGCACAGCCAGCAGGCGCGCGCCCATCTGGGTGGTGACGACGACTCCCTCCGGCCGGCCGATGAGCTCGTCGTGATCGATCACGCCCGAATGCAGCGAGTGACGCTCGCCCGCTTTGAGCCGCACGCGGTGGCGGCGCCCGGCCTTGTCGATGAGGACGATCAGCTCACCTTCAGCAAGCGGTCTCACTCAGGTTTGTGGGCACGGATGAGGCAGTGCCAGTACGCGTGCCAGAGCTTTCCGTCCCTGCGCTCGGGATGTAGCTGCTGACGCGCCTCGCCCTGCGCGGACTCGATCACGGTCGCCAGTTCCGCAGCGAGCTCGGGTCGCACGGCCATTGTGTGCATCCAGTCTTCGTAGTCCCAATCCAGCTCGCGCGCGCGCGCCATCTCGACCTCGAAGCCGGCGGCTTCAAGACGTGCGGTCCACTCATCGACGGTTAGCGACTTCACGTGCGATGGATCGCGGCGCATCTCGACCTCGTGCAGCACGTCGCGCGCAGGTGTCGGCGGCGCGCAGTCGACGAAGGCGGCATCGCGGCCCGGCCTGAGCACGCGGTACGCCTCGCTGAGAAAAGCATCGATGTTGGTGAAATGATGCGGGGCGGCCCTCACCACATAGATGTCGAAGGTCTCATCTGGGAACGGCAGGAGGCAGGCGTCGCCGATCACCCAGTCCACGTTCTCGATCTTGCGTTCGGCGGTGATCCGCCGAGCCACGTCGAGCATCTCCCGGGTCAGGTCGAGACCGACCACGCGCCTCACCAGGGGCGCAAGGGCAAAAGCGGTGTTGCCCGTGCCGGTCGCCACGTCGAGCGCTAGGTCGCCGCGGAGCGGCCGCACGAGATCGATCACCTCCTGCAAACGGTCCGAGGAGGTGTGGAACTTCGCCCGCGAGTAGTTGGCGGCCACGGGTCCGAAGCTCGCCCGTGGATCGTCAGGCATGGCGTGAGTCTAGTTTTCTCGCGTGCGTAGGCGCGATCGAATCAACACCACCGCCGCGACGATGACGATGACGGCCACCGCCACGCCCGCATAGACGTAAGTGTTCGCACGTATCGACCGCACGACGCTACTCCCGAAAACCGCGCCCAGCGTCAGGAACAGTCCCGCCCAGGCGGCGCTCGAGACCGCGACGCTGACCACGAATGCGCGATATGGGAGCTCAAGGATGCCGGCCATCACTGTCAGAGGCACGCGAAGGCCAGGAATGTGGCGGCCGAAGATCAGCGCCCAGGGACCGTAGCGGCGGAACCAGTGCTCCGCGCTCTCCAGGCGAGCGGGCGTCAGGTGAAGAAACCTCGCCAGGCGGTGCTCGAGCAGACGCCTACCGAAGCGACGCGAGATCAGGTAGAGATTGGTGGCGCCAAGGATGACGGCGAGGATGAAGCCGAGCCACGCCGCGAACAGGATCGGAAAGCTGTACGGAAGAGCGTGACCCACGTAAACCAGGAAGGCATCGCCAGGAATGAAAAGCGGGGGGCCTGATTCCTCGATGTAGATCAGCGCAAAGCCGGCGAGGTACCCGTATTCGCGCAGCAGCCCGCCGATCGAAGCGTCCGCGTCCGGGAGGCCACCCCTCGCGTCGTTCTCGACGAGCACTCCTATAACCGCGATCACGGCGACGAGCAGCACGGCGCCGCCGACCACGCGCCAGATCGTGGAGATGCCGCGCCTGGTCTGTATGAGCTCAGTCATGCCCTGAAATAGTCATATGCCAGTTTGGCTCCGATGACGATCAAAGCCCCCCCGGCCACGGGCTTCAACCAGGCGATCCGCTCGATGAGGTTCGAACCGATCAGCGTAAACAAGAGCAGGCAGGCGGCCGCCAGCAGCACCCCGCCCGCGAGGACTGGCAACCGGTACGAAGAAGGCACGCCGCTGGCGACCGAGGAGATGGCGAGCGCGTTGTCCAGCTGCAGCGTCACATCTGTGAGCGCGATGAGCAAGACCGAGACGACGATGGTTCTGGTCATTGGAGGACTCCACTGGAATCGATTCCGAGTAGAGGTCTTGCCGCGGACTCTGGTCCGCTGCGGTCCCGGGCGCCGGCGCCGTGTTGACGGGACCTGCGGGAGTGGCTACTCCCCCCTACGAAACGTGACGAGTATACGGGGCCCTGCAGCTATCGTTCGCGTATGGCAAAAGCGACGGCGCGCTGGTCGGGTCACAAGGTCAAGTTCGACATCGAGTCCGCGTCCGGGCACCTTGCGACCATCGACGAGGCTCCGGTGTTCGGGGACGACGAGGCCATGCGTCCCACCGAGATGCTGCTCGGCGCGCTCGCCGGGTGCACTGGCATGAACGCCGTCCTCCTGCTCAAGAAGTTCAAGCAGCCTTTGAAATCGCTCACTGTCGAGGTCGAAGGCGAGCAGGAGCAGGACTGGCCCCGCGCGTTCAAGAAGATCGAGATCACGTTCGTTACCGCGTGGGACGGCAAGCACGATAAGGAGAGCGTTGAGAAGGCGATCGACCTTGCCTGCAACCGCTACTGCCCGATTCACGCCACGCTGTCGCGCGGCACGAAGATCGAGCACCGGCACAAAGACACGCATTAGACAGACGGAGTGGAGCTCTAGGCCGGATTCATTCCGGCCGCCACCCGGCGCTTCTGCTACCAAGCGCCGCCACGCAATGTGTTACTCCACCCACGGGCGAGGCCTGCCTCGCCCGTGCTAAAGATCGAGCACAAACACAAGGACACGCATTAGCCGCTCGCGCGGCATTTCTCAAGGCGCCTATAGAATTAAGCCTGTTCCCAAAAGCCCCTATACCTGAGGCCGCTTCGGAAACTTGCTCGAGAGCTACGTCCCACTGCTCATCTTCGTCCTGATCGTCCTCGGGCTCGTGGTAACGCTCGTTGCCCTGAGCTTCGTGCTCGGCCCATCGCGCCCTTCGAAACGCAAGATGGCCCCATACGAGTCCGGGATCATCCCCGACACCCCCGCCCACCGCCGCCTTTCGGTGCGCTTCTACCTGACGGCGATGCTGTTCATCATTTTCGACGTCGAGGCGATCTTCTTCTACCCGTGGGCCGTGCTCCTACGCCAGCTGAAGTGGTTCGGCCTCATCGAGATGCTCGTCTTCATGGGCATCCTTCTCGTCGCCCTTGCCCACATCTGGCGCAAAGGAGGCCTGGATTGGGAGTAGAGGAGCTCGTGGCGTCGCTCGGCAACAGCATCCTCACCACCACGCTGGGAAAGCTGGTCGGTTGGGGCCGCGGGAATTCCGTCTGGCCGGCGCAGTTCGGGCTCGCGTGCTGCGCCATCGAGATGATCGCGACCGCGACCGCCGGCGTCGACATCGCGCGCTTTGGATCTGAGGCCTTTCGCGCGTCTCCCCGTCAGTCGGACCTGATGATCGTCTCGGGCCGCGTCTCTCAGAAGATGGCCCCGATCCTGCGCACCGTCTACGACCAGATGCCGGAACCGAAGTGGGTGATCTCGATGGGGGCATGCGCCTCCACGGGCGGGGTCTTCAACAACTACGCGCTCCTCCAGGGCGTGGACAAGATCGTCCCCGTCGACGTGTACATCCCCGGCTGCCCTCCCCGGCCCGAGGACCTGTTGAACGCGCTGATGATCCTGCAGGAGCGGATCAAGGCCCAGGGAATCATTCCGCTGCAGTGATCGCGGAAGACCTGGTCATCGAGAAAGGGGTCACCGCCGGTGACCAGTGGGTCACGGTGCCGGCCGAGCGCATTCGCGAAGCGCTGTCCGCGCTGAAAGCAGATGGCTATCGCTTGCTCGTCTTTCTCACCTGCGTCGATCATCTGGTCGATTCGTCACGCGAGTTCCCCGCGCGGTACGAGGTCGTGTACCAGCTGCGCGACCTCGAGAAGCCGGTTGACCTGCGCGTGCGCGCCTTCATCGACGGCGACCCACCGCGGATCGATTCGGCGCACGACATCTTTCCGCCCGCCAACTGGGACGAGCGGGAGACGTACGACATGTTCGGAATCGTCTTCTCCGACCACCCTGGGCTGACGCGGATCCTCATGCCGGACGACTGGGTCGGCCATCCGCTGCGCCGCGACTACCCCGTGGGCGGCGAGGTCGTGGAGTTCTCGGAAGAGCACGAGATCTGGCAGACCGCCCCGGAGGAAGCGTGATCGAGTCCCCCGGCGTCACCGTCACCAGGACCGGTGAGCAGGGAGCCTTCGGCGGTGAGCTGCTGACCGTCAACTTCGGCCCGCATCACCCGTCGACACATGGCGTCCTGCGGTTGATCGTCGACCTCGACGGAGAGCAGATCAAGCGCGTGCAGCCGGTGATCGGCTACCTGCACACGGGCATCGAAAAGCAGATGGAGGCGCTGCGCTGGCAGCAAGGCGTGGTCGTCACCGACCGGCACGACTACCTCTCGCCGCCCATCAACAACCTTGCGTATGCGCTTGCGGTCGAGAAGCTCATAGGCGTCGAGGTGCCGCCTCGTGCCAAGGCGCTCCGGGTGATCATGTCCGAGCTGACGCGCCTGTCGTCGCACCTCGTGTGGATGGGGACAAGCGGCCTCGAGCTCGGCGCCATGTCGATGCTCATGTACTGCTTCCGCGAGCGCGACACGATCATGGACCTCAACGAAGAGATCTCCGGCTTCCGAATGCACACCTCTTACATCCGGCCCGGCGGCGTGTTTGCCGATTCGACACCCAGGTTCCTCGAGATGCTCGACAAGTTCATCCGCGAGATGCCCGGGCACGTCGACGAGTACGAGGACCTCCTCACCAACAACCCGATCTGGCGTTCGCGCACGATCGGGATCGGGAGGCTGTCGCCGGAGGACGCGAAGGTGCTGGGCGCCTCAGGACCGATGCTCCGCGGATCGGGCGTGGCCTGGGACCTGCGCAAGTCAATCCCTTATTCCGGCTACGAGGACTACGACTTCGACATTGCCGTCTCGAACGACTGCGACTGCTACGGGCGCTACCTCGTACGCATCAAGGAGATGCGCGAGGCGGTCAAGATCCTGCGGCAGGCGCTGGACCGGCTCCCCGACGGACCGGTCAACGTCGACGACCGCAAGATTCTGCCGCCGCCGCGCGAGGAGCTCGAGACCTCGATGGAGGCGGTGATCCATCACTTCAAGCTCTTCACCGAGGGCTACTCGGTGCCCGCGGGCGACGCGTACGTGGCGGTCGAATCCGGTCGAGGCGAGAACGGCTGCTACATCGCCAGCGACGGCACGCACAAGCCGCGGCGCGTGAAGTTCCGCTCAGCGTCGTTCGTCAACCTGCAGGCCCTGGAGCGGATGGCCCTCAACCACATGGTCGCGGACATGATCGCGATCATCGGCACCGCCGACACCGTGCTCGGGGACTGCGATAGATGAGCGCCTTGTCCGACCACGTATTGAGTGAGATTCGCGAGCTGCCCGCCAAGTATCCGCAGCATCGCTCGGCGGTGATGCCCGCCCTCGACCTCGCGCAGGAGGAGCTCGGATACCTGACGCCCGAGGCGATGGGCGAGGTCGCCACCGCGTTGCAGCTCGACCCTGGCTATGTCGAGGGGGTGGCGACGTTTTACACGCTCTTCCACCTGCAGCCGATCGGCAAGCACCGCTTCTATATGTGCACCAACCTCAGCTGCACGCTTCGCGGGGCGAATGAGATGGTCGACCACCTCAAGGGCGCGATCGGCGTCCACGAAGCCGAAGAGGTGTCGAAGGACGGACTCTTCTCGTACGAGGAGGTCGAGTGCCTCGGCGCCTGCGAGTACGCGCCGGTGGCGCGGCTCGACCGGCGCTACCAGACTGACCTGACACCGCAGAAGATCGATGCGCTCGTTGCTGAGCGACGCAATCCGAAGCCTGAGTCCCCCCACCCGGCCGCTAAAGCGGCCGACCTCCCCGCGAAGCGGGGAGGCAAGAGGAAGAAGAAGAGTGGCTGAGCAGAGAGGGACCGTCGGCGGTCCCGTCCTCACCGAGTGGTTCGCTACCAAAGACCTCCACAAGCTCGACGTCTACGAATCCCTCGGTGGCTACGCGGGCGCGCGCAAGGTGTTCATGGAGATGACCGCCACGCAGGTCATCGACGAGGTCAAGGGCTCAGGTCTACGAGGGCGCGGCGGCGCGGACTTCCCGACCGCCACCAAGTGGTCCTTCGTGCCCAAAGACCACCCCGGTCCCAAGTACATCGTCGTCAATGCCGACGAATCGGAGCCGGGCAGCGCGAAGGACCGCTACCTGATGGAGAACTCGCCTCACATGCTCGTCGAGGGCGCGATGATCGCCTCGTTCGCCATCGGAGGCCACCAGGCGTGGATCTACATCCGCGGCGAGTACGACCGGCCGTACGAGATGCTGCGCGACGCGATCGCCGATGCCCATGCCAAGGGCTACCTCGGCGAGCATCCATTCGGCACCGATTACCCGATGGACGTGCGCCTGTATCGCGGCCACGGCGCGTACATCTGCGGCGAAGAGACGGCACTGCTGGAGTCGCTCGAAGGCAAGCGTGCGCAGCCACGCTCACGGCCGCCGTTCCCTGCTGTCAAAGGCGCCTGGGGAATGCCGACTGCGGTCAACAACGTCGAGACCCTGTCGACCGTGCCCTGGATCATCCGGCACGGCGGCGCCGAGTACGCCAAGCGAGGCACGGAGAAGGCCAAGGGCACCCGCATGGTCACGGTCAGCGGCGACGTCCAGAAGCCCGGCAACTACGAGATCGAGATCGGGGTCACCTACCGGCACGTCATCGAGGAATTGGCCGGCGGACCCTTCCCCGGACGCACCATCAAGGTGTTCTGGCCCGGCGGCTCCTCCGCCAAGGTCCTGCCTGGCTCGATGCTCGACACCTCGACCGACCTCGACGGCCTGAAGGCGCTCGGCACCATGGGCGGTTCGGGCGGGATCATCGTCATGGACGACTCGCACTGCGTCGTCAAGGCGGCGGCCAGGTTGCTGCGCTTCTACTCCTTCGAGTCATGCGGCAAGTGCACGCCGTGCCGCGTGGGTGGCAACTGGGCGGTCCGCACGTACGAGCGCATCCTCGCGGGCGAGGGCTCGCAGATCGAGCTCGGCATCCTCGAGCGCGTGTCCGACGGCCTGCAGAACGGCCGCTGCCTGTGCGGGCTGGGCGACGCGGCGGGCTGGGTCATCGAATCGACCATGCGGCACTTCCACAACGAATACGAGGACCATGCCCTGAGACATGAATGCAACGCCGGCAAGGTCATGGCCAGTGCCTGACGTCAACGTCACCATCGACGGCCACAAGATCGCCGTCCCGGCTGGAACGCTCGTGGTCGAGGCGGCCAAGCTCGTCGGTATCGAGATCCCGGTCTTCTGCTATCACCACAAGCTCGACCCCGTCGGCGCCTGCCGGCTCTGTCTCGTCGAGTTCTCGCCCGGCCCGCCCCGCCCACAGACCGCCTGCACGACGCCGGTCGCCGAAGGCATGGTCGTGCGCACGCAGACGGCGATGGCGGTGCAGGCGCGTGCGGACATCCTCGAGTTCGAGCTCGTCAACCATCCGCTCGACTGCCCGGTCTGCGACAAGGGCGGCGAGTGCCCGCTGCAGGACTTCACGTTCCGGCACGGCTACCCGACCAGCCGCATCGATGGGCCGCGGCTGCATTTCAAGAAGCCGATCCCGCTCTCGGAGAACATCGCGCTCGACCGCGAACGCTGCGTGCTTTGCTACCGGTGTACGCGGTACTACGACGAGGTCGCGTGGGAGCAGGAGCTGACGACCGCGCAGCGCGGCGTGCAGTCGTTCATCACCAGCCAGTTCGACCAGCCGCTGCAATCGATCTTCAGCGGCAACATCATCGACCTCTGCCCTGTCGGCGCCCTGACGTCGCGCGTCTGGCGATTCGAATCGCGGCCGTGGGACATGACGAACACGGCCAGCGTCTGCTCGAAGTGCGCGGTCGGCTGCAACGTGAGCCTCTGGCAGCGGCGCGGCCAGCTGGTACGCGTGACCTCGCGCGAAAACGACGACATCGACGACGGCTGGATTTGCGACCGTGGCCGGTTCGACTACGCCGACGTCAACGACCCTGAGCGTCTGCGCACGCCCCGGATCAGCGGCGTCAAGGCGACTTGGGCGGACGCGCTGACGGTGGTGGCGGACGGGATCAAGGGCAAGGGATCAAAGCTCGGCATCTCACTGCCGCGGGACATCACCAACGAGGAGGCGTTCCTGTTCCGCCGCCTCCTCGACGGGCCGCTGAAGGGCGCGAAGGTGAAGATGCACGGGCGCACCGCGCTGCCCGCACCCGCGCCCACGGTTGAGGCCCTCCGCATCAAAGAGATAGAGGACGCGCGCGTGATCGTCATCGTCGCCTCCGACACCGAGGACGACGTGCCGATCGTGAACCTGCGGGTCAAGAAGGCTGTTTCCAAGCGCGGATCGAAGCTCATCGTCATTCATCCGGAGGGCGTCGATCTCGACCGCGACCCGAACACGGTGCACATCCGCAACGCGCCCGGCTCCGCGGCGGCCGAGGTGCGCAAGCTCGCTTCCCATCCGCATTTGAAGGCGCCTGGTGGACCGGTGGCCATCCTGTTCGGAGATGGCCACGGCAGCGAGGAGATCGTCGACCTGGCCAAGTCGTGTCGTGAGCTCGCGGACGCGGTGGGCGGCAAGCTCATGCCGCTCTATCGCGCCACCAACGAGCGCGGCGCCCTGGCGGCCGGAGTTGCGGGCTGGGACTCGCTCGACGGAATCGAAGCTCTGCTGAGCTGGGGCCCTCCCCCGACGGCGGGGATTCCGAAAACCGTGAAGTTCATGGCCGCGTGGGATCACTTGATGCGGCCTGGGAACGAAATGGCAACGGTGATGCTGCCGGCGACCACATTCGCGCAGCGGCAGGGCAGCTACACCAACCTCGAGGGTACGGTGCAGTTCCTCCGGCCTCCGGTCGAGGTCGACCCGCCGCTGAAGGAGTCCTGGGAGGTGCTCACCGAGCTGGGCGCGACTCTCGGCATCGACCTCGACTATGCCGGCATCTTCGCCATACAGCGCGATGCGGCGGCCGCCATCCCGGCGCTGGCCGCGCTCTCGCAGCCGCCGTCGACCGAGCCGGCGGCCGAGCCAGTGCTCATTGGACCGGCGCACCCGTGAGCGGGATCTACAACGATCCGATCGGCCACTGGGTCGTTGTCGTGGTTGCGATCGCACTGCTTCTCTTCGTCGTGCTGACCGCCACCGCATACACGGTGTGGTTCGAGCGCGTGGCCCTCGGACACATCCAGCGCCGTCCCGGGCCCAACCGGGTCGGTCCCTACGGGCTGATGCAGCTGGCGGCGGACGGCATCAAGCTCGCATTCAAAGAAAGCATCGTCCCGGCCAAGACGGAGAAGGTCCTCTTCGTCGTCGCGCCGACCATCGCGGTGGCGGCCGCATTCCTGTCGTGGGCGGTGATCCCGATCGGGCTCTGGTACAACGTCCAGTACTGGATCGCCGACATCAACATCGGCATCCTCCTGGTCTTCGCGCTGAGCTCGCTCAACGTCTACGCCATCGTCATCGGCGGATACGCGTCCAACAACAAGTACTCGCTCTTGGGCGGCCTGCGATCGGCAGCGCAGCTCATCAGCTACGAGATGGCCTTGGGGCTGGCACTGGTACCCACTTTCATGATCGTGGGTTCGCTCCGGTTGCGGGACATCGTCGACTACACGGTCACCTGGGGTCCGTACCACGGACCGATCCCACTCATCCTGCTCACACCGGTCGGCTTCGTCATCTACGTCATCGCCGCGGTCGCTGAGACGAACCGCGCACCGTTCGACCTGCCAGAGGCCGAGCAAGAGCTCATCGGCGGCTTCCTCACCGAGTACTCGGGCTTGCAGTTCGTCATGTATTACCTGGCCGAGTACGTGAACATGATCACCGTCTCGGCGCTGGCCGCCCTGCTGTTCTTCGGCGGCTGGTACCTGTGGTTCGTGCCGCCGCTGCTCGCCTTCCTGCTCAAGGTCGTGTTCTTCCTGTTCCTATACATTTGGCTGCGCGGCACGCTCCCCAGGCTTCGCTACGACATGCTCATGCGCCTGGGCTGGAAGGTGCTGCTGCCGCTGGCGATCGTCAACGTGGTCGTCACCGGGGTGATCCTGGTGGCGGTGCAGGGGTAGCCGATGTCGGACGAGGAGCAGAAAGTGGACGGCAGGCCCGACCACCCGACGCCTCTGCGGGGGCCGAACGAAGGCGTCCCCGCACGCCCAGAGGGCAAGCGGCCGAGCGTGGCCGGCGACATCGGTGCCCTGGCCACCGGGTTGAAGACGACGCTGGGCGAGTTCTTCTCGCCGGCCGTCACGCTGGAGTACCCAGAGGACAAGAGCCCCCGTTCCGAGCGCTACCGCGGCCGCCATTACCTGCGCCGCTACGAGAACGGCCTGGAGCGGTGCATCGGCTGCGAGCTGTGCGCGGCGGCCTGCCCGGTCGGCTGCATCCTCGTCATCGCCGCCGAGAACACCGACGAGAACCGCGTCTCGCCTGGTGAGCGCTACGCGAAGACCTACGAGATCAACATGCTGCGCTGCATCTTCTGCGGCTACTGCGAAGATGCGTGCCCCGTACAGGCGATCGTGCTGGGTCCTGAGTACGAGCTGTCGGACACGAGTCGCGAAAAGTTCATCTACACCAAGGAGAAGCTGCTGGAGCCGCTCCCGCCTGACGTCCAGGCGCGACTCCAAGCCAAGGCGAAGGAAACTTAGCCTTGGCGCTGGCTGTCTTCTTCATTGCCGCCGCCCTGGCCGTGGCGGGAGGCCTCGGCGTGGTCACGTTCCGACAGCCGATCCGATCCGTGCTCAGCCTCGTGGTGGTCATGCTCGCGCTCTCGGTGGAGTTCCTCCTCCTCAGCGCGCAGTTCATCTTCGTCGCCCAGCTGATCGTCTACGCCGGCGCGGTGATGGTGCTGTTCCTGTTTGTGATCGCACTCCTCGGCCCGGCCAGGGAGATCGGGAGGGGGCGCCTGCGGTTCCAGACCGCGCTGTCGGGCCTGTTCGTGCTCGCCCTGCTTGGACTCCTGTGGTCGATGCTGCAGGGCGTCCAGTACCGGCACCCCGACCAGGGGACCGACCTGAGCACGTTCGGCACCGTGCAGTCGATCGCGATCGGCTTGTTCACCAAATTCCTGTACCCGTTCGAGCTGACGTCGCTGCTCCTGCTCGTGGCCGCGATCGGCGCCATCTACCTCAGTCGCAAAGAAGGTGACGATCGATGAGCGGCTTCAACGCCGGCGGCTCGCAGCTCGACACGTCCTGGTTCCTGTTGCTCGCCGCTGTCCTGTTCATCCTCGGCACAATCGGCGTGCTCGTCCGCCGCAACCCGCTGATCATCCTGATCTGCATCGAGCTGATGCTCAACGCCGCCAACCTCACGCTGGTCGCGTTCTCGCGCCAGCTTCAGAACCTCGACGGCCAGCTGTTCGCGCTGATGTCGATGACGGTGGCGGCCGCTGAGGCGGTCGTCGGGCTGGCGATCCTGGTCGACATCTTTCGCCACCGCGACGCCGAGGACATCGACGACCTCAGCGAGCTCAAAGGTTGAGCACCAGCCAGCTGGCGCTGCTGATCCTCATCTTCCCCGCTGCCGGCGCCCTTTTGCTTGCCGGCCGGGGCTGGCGCCTGCCGAAGATCGTGACCAAGCTGGTGGGCCCTGGCGTGGTGTGGGCGTCTTTCGTGGTCACGCTCACGCTCTTCTTCAACAACGCCTCTGGCGATTTCACTTACTGGACGTGGATCCAGAGCGGCTCGTTCAACGTGCCCTTCAACATCCTGGTCGACAACCTCTCGATCTTCATGTGCCTCGTCATCACCGGCGTGGGCGGGCTGATCGTCACCTACGCGGTCGGCTACATGGACAAGGAGGACGGCCCCAGCTACGCGCGCTTCTTCACCTACATGGACGTCTTCGTCTTCTCGATGCTGCTGCTGGTCCTGGCGGGGAACTTCATCTTCCTGATCGTCGGCTGGGCGCTGGTCGGCCTGAGCTCGTACTTCCTGATCGGCTTCTGGTATCACCGCCGCTCCGCGGTGCTCGCGGCGCGCAAGGCGTTCGTGATGAACGTCATCGGCGACGTGGGCATGATCCTCGGCACCTTCGTCATCTTCGTGACGTACCACGCCACCACTTACGCAAGCGTCTTCAGGAACCTCGGAGGAAGCGACACCTCCAGCCTCGAGCTCGCGGCTTTCCTGCTCCTGGTCGGTGCCGTCGCCAAGTCCGCGCAGATCCCCCTCCACACCTGGCTGCCCGACGCCATGGAAGGCCCGACTCCGGTCAGCGCCCTCATCCATGCCGCCACCATGGTCACAGCTGGCGTCTACCTGGTCGGCCGAATGCATCCCATCTACGACATCGCGGTCTACGCGCACGGCGCGGTGGCGATCGTCGGCGCGGTGACGGCCCTGTTCGCGGCCACCATCGCCATCGTCCAGACCGACATCAAGCGCGTCCTCGCCTACTCGACGATGAGCCAGATCGGGTACATGTTCCTGGCGGTCGGGATCGGCGCGTACAGCGCGGGATTCTTCCACCTCCTCTCGCACGCCTTCTTCAAGGCCCTGCTCTTCATGGCCGCGGGCAACGTCATCCACGCGATGAACGACGAGCAGGACATGCGCAGGTACGGAGGTCTGTTGAAGCAGCTGCCGCGCACGTCGTGGTCGTTCCTCATCGGCTCGCTGTCGCTCGTGGGCGTGATTCCTTTCGTCGGATTCTTCTCCAAAGAGCAGATCCTCGGCGCGGCCTTCTCCAAGCCGGACGCTTCGCTGGCGCTGGCGGTGTGGGCCTTCGGCTTCATCACCGCGCTCGTGACCGGCTTCTACACCGGGCGCATGTGGTGGATGTCGTTCGCGGGCAAGCCCTCGCCGGAGCGCCCGGTCGAGCACCCGCATGAGGCTCCGTCCGTGATGCTCATCCCGGTCCTCATCCTGGCCGCGCTCGCAACCATCGGCGGGTTCATCCAAACCAGGGCGCTCGGCTTCGGGCCGCACATGGTGGACGACTTCCTGAAGTCGGCCGTCGGCGTGCAGTCATGGGAGGGCGGCGCTTCGGAGGTGATCGCGACCTTCGTGACGATGGCGCTGGCCGCGATCCTCTTCCTCGCCGCCTATCGGATCTACATCCAGCACGCATGGAAGCCGTGGAGCGCCGTCGTGCCGTGGGCCCAGCGGCTGCTCGAACGCAAGTACTACTTCGACGAGCTGTACGACGCGATCTTCGTGCGCACCATAGACGGTCTGGCAAGTGGCGGCCTGCGCTACGTCGAGGATCCGATCATCGGCGGCATTCTCACCGGCGCCGGCGAGCTGGCCGAGGCCGAGTCGCACAACCTCAGGCTCACGGAGACCGGCTACTTCCGCAACTACGTGCTCGTGTTCGTGGCCGGCGCCGTCGTGGTGGCGATCCTGATCCTGGCGAGGGCAGCCTCATGACGCTCACGTCGATCTGGCTCCTGCCGCTGATCGGGGCGGTCCTCATCGCCTTCATGCCGCCGCGGTTCGCGAAGTGGATGGGGGTGCTCGTCGCGCTGGTCACGCTCGGCATCTCGGCCGGGGTCGCCTTCGCGTTCGCGCCCGGCTTTCACGGCTACCAGTTCACAGAGCAGGTGCCCTGGATCCCGCAGCTGCACGTCTTCTATCACCTGGGCGTGGACGGAATCAGCGTCTGGCTGGTCGTGCTCAACGCCTTGCTGACCGTGATCGCGGTGCTTGCGACGCCGGTGGGAATGAAGAACGTCAACCGCTTCATCGCCCTCACGCTCGCGATGTCAGCGGGCATGGCCGGCGTGTTCGTGGCGGTGGACCTCGTCCTCTTCTATGTGTTCTGGGAGGCGATGCTGATCCCCGCCTACTTCCTGCTCTGGCTTTTCGGAGAGGGTGAAAGGCCGGGTCGCGCCGCGGTCAAGTTCGTCCTCTACACGCTGGCGGGCTCTCTGCTGATGCTGGTCGGGGTCATCGGCGAGTACGTGTTCACGGGCCAGCAGACGTTCGACCTGGCCAAGCTGGCGACCATCCCGCCCTCGGCCGCTATCCAGTTCGGCCTGTTCTTCGTGTTCGCGCTCGCGTTCGCGATCAAGACACCTCTGTTCCCCTTCCATGCCTGGCTGCCGGACGCATACATGGCCGCGCCGACGCCGATGCTGGTGATCTTCGCCGGCGTCATGGGCAAGACCGGCGCCTATGGAATGCTGCGGATCCTCGTACCGCTGTTTCCAAACCCCGTCGACTGGTGGGACTGGCGGTGGGTCATACCGGCCCTCGCGGTGGCGGCGATCATCTGGGGCGCGCTGATGGCGATCGCCCAGCGCGACATGAAGCTGCTGGTCGCCTACTCCAGCGTCAGCCACATGGGCTTCATCGTCCTCGGCATCTTCTCGTACAACATCCAGGGCCAGCAGGGCGCAATCCTCCAGATGGTCAACCACGGGATCATCATCCCGGCCCTGTTCCTCTTCGTCGCCTGGATCGCCGACCGCACGGGCACGCGCGACCGGTCCGCCCTGGCCGGCCTGGCGCCTCGCATGCCGGTCCTGGCGGGCGTCTTCACGATCGTGGTCCTCGCGGCGCTTGGGCTGCCGGGCCTGAACAGCTTCGTCGGCGAGTTCATGACGCTGCTTGGCGCCTGGGAGCGAGCTCCCGTGCTCGCCGTGATTGGCGCGGTCGGACTGGTGCTGGCGCCGGTCTACATGCTCCGCATGTTCCAGGGCGCGATGCACGGCGAACCCGCCGGACCGAAGCCTTCGGGGGACATCTATGCCGGCCAGCTGGCGCTGGTCGCTCCACTGATCATCCTGATGTTCGCGATCGGCCTGTATCCGTATGCGCTGACGCAGCTGATGACCTCGGTCGCGCAGGTGGGTCTGTACCGGTGATGCTCGCGGCCACGATCCCGACCTACACGTGGTCCCAGGCGTTTGCCGACCTCGGGCAGATCGCGCCCATCGCAACGCTCACGGGCTTCATGCTTTTCGCGATCGTCACCGACCTCGTGATCCCGATCAAGCGCAGAAGCGGGGTCGTGGCCATGGTCGCGGTCGTCGGCCTGTCCTATTCGCTCGGCACGGCTGTCTATCGATGGCTTTACGCGCAAGGCGGGCCCGCCTACAGCGGGATGGCGACCGGAGACAGCTTCGCCCTGTTCTTCGACATCCTCTTCGCCGGCCTCGGCATCCTGACCGTGGCCATCTCGCACTCCTACCTGCAGAAGCGCGGCATGCGCGAGGGCGAGTTCCACATCCTGATGCTCGCCGCGGTCATCGGCATGATGGTGCTCGCGTCGGCGACGTCGCTGGTGACCGTCTTCCTGGGCCTCGAGCTACTCTCGATCGCGCTTTACGTCGCCAGCGGATTCGCTCGCGACGACACTCGGTCGCAGGAGGCGGCAGCGAAGTACCTCCTGGTCGGCGGATTCGCCAGCGCGTTCGTGCTGTACGGAATGGCGCTGATTTACGGCGCTTCAGGCACAACCCTGCTTCCCGACATCGCCAAGCAGGTTTCGACCCTGTCCCCCACCAATCCACTTCTGATCCTCGGCGTCGTGCTGATGGGAGTCGGGTTCGCCTTCAAGGTGTCGGCGGCGCCCTTCCACATGTGGACGCCGGACGTCTATCAAGGGGCGCCGATTCCAGTGACCGCCTTCATGTCCGTGGGGACGAAGGCGGCCGCGTTCGCGATGATCGTGCGCGTCTTCGCCGGCGGCCTCCCCCACCTCGCACCCGAGTGGCAGGTGCTGCTCGCCTTCGTTTCGGCGACGAGCATGATCGTGGGCAACCTCGCCGCCATCACCCAGTCGAGCCTCAAGCGGCTGCTCGCGTACTCGGGTATCGCGCAGGCGGGCTACGTGCTCATCGGCGTCATCGCCGGCGGCAAGGCGGGGCTGGCCGCGGTCCTTTACTACCTGTTCGTCTACATGTTCATGAACTTCGGCGCGTTCGCGGTCGTCACGCTGCTGGCCGGGCCGGACGGGGATCGCGACCGCGTCTCGGACCTCAGCGGGTTGTACAAGCGCAACTGGCCGATGGCGGTGCTGATGACCGTCTTCATGCTCTCCCTGGCCGGGTTTCCGCCCACGGTCGGGTTCTTCGGCAAGCTGTTCCTGTTCACCGCCGGTGTCAGCGCCGGGTATACGTGGCTGGTTGTGGTGGCGGTGCTGATGAGCGTCGTCTCCGTCTACTACTACGTGCGCGTCCTCATCCCGGTGTGGTCCACGACCGCGCGCGCCGTTGAGCCCCTGCGGGCTTCGATCAGCAGCACATCGGCGATCGCGTTGAGCGGGGTGCTTTCGGTGGTCTTGGGCCTGTACCCGACGTCGCTGTTGATCGCGGCCCAATTGGGCGCGGGTCCGTATAGCCCTTAGCCGGGAATTCCGCACGTTTGGATCCAAACGCGCGTTAAAGCCGCTCCCATTCCGCACGTTTGGCGCAAAACGCGCGAGCTTTCTGCGATAAAGCTCGCGGTGGCCTCTACTCCGGCGCTGCGAAACGTCTCCGACACCGCTTGCCTTGTCGCCGTCCATCGAGCGAGGGAGAGCGAGCGCGCTGACGCGTTGTTCCACGATCCCTACGCGCGAGCGCTTGCCGGCGAGCGTGGACAACGGATCGCGCGCGAGTTGGCGAGCAGTCTTTCGGGGTGGCCGGTGGTCGCACGAACGCTCTTCATCGACGAGGTGATCGTGCGGATGGCGGGTTCCGGCAGGATCGGCTGCGTCCTGAACCTGGCCGCCGGGCTGGATGCAAGGCCTTACCGTCTCGACCTTCCGCGCGACCTGCTATGGGTGGAAGCGGACTTGCCTGACATGCTGGAGTACAAGGCGGAGCGACTGTCCAAAGAGATCCCGCGCTGCCGGCTCGAACGGGTGGCCGGCGACCTCAGCGATCCGCAAGCACGCGGGCGCGCAGCTGACGCAACCGCACAACTACCGACGCTCGTCGTGACCGAAGGACTCCTCGTCTATCTTGCCAACGAGGACGTTGTCGGGCTCGCGCGTGACCTGGCTGCGAGAGCGAACTTCGACCACTGGCTTCTCGACATATCGAGCCCCCAAGCGATAAGTTGGGGGAAGCGAGGGAAGGTCGGTCGCCAGCTCGCGAGCGCGAATGCGAGTCACCGCTTCGCGCCCGCTGATGGGTTTGAGTTCTTCCGCCCGTACGGGTGGCAGCCGGCCGAGGTCCGCTCCCTATGGGAGGAAGCGCGCAGGCTTGATAGGTTGCCTGGATTCCTGAGGCTGTTGGAAGCAATCACACCGCCCACCCGCCGCGAGCCGTATCACAGCCTCAATCAGGTCGGAGTGATTCAGCGGCGCTAAGACGGAACGAGCGAACCCTTCGGGAAACTTCGAGGATACGGACCCGGCGTAAACGTCGTGAAGGCCGGTGGCGTGATGAAGAAGCCGCCGACTTCGTTGTATGTGTCACCCAGCGCCTGAGCGGCGCTATTGAGCGCTGAAGGCTGCAAAGCGGCGTCGTCCCACCGCCGGGTGTCGAGCCGCTGGAGCATTTGCCGAATGAGCACGATCGTCTCGGCATATGAAAAGGCGCAGTGCCCGGCGCGGTGCACGAACACCTGGCGCAGAAGGTCCTGCTTGCCCGCGGCTTTGACCGCATCGGCATACGCGGCCTCGTTCTGCACGACGACCAGGCCGTCGCCGGTGGTGTGCATGGTCAGCACCGGCACGTTGATGTTGCCGTCGAAGCTGATGTTCTGGTTGAGGTAGGCGGCCGCCCTGGGATCGGCGGCAATCCGCGGACCGCTGCTCAGCGCCCGCAAGTCAGCGGCGAGGTCGAGTCCCGCGGCCTGGTACAACGCCGCCACCTCGGATCGATCGGCCGAGATCGCCAACTGGTGCGCATAGTCGACGCCGGTGTTCCACGACGGGTTCCCGCCGGCCCTGTGCTCGAGCTCGGCGCGGTACTGGAACTCGAAGGCGAAGTCGACCTGCGACTCCCAGCGCGCCTGTGCGGCGACCTGCCCCGCATAGTCGGTGGGGGCCGGCTCGGGGCCGGCTGGATCGAACCATCCCGGCAGATCGCCGAGCGCGGCGATCAGCGCGATTCGTGCCTGACCGGATGGAGTCGCGGAAGCCTGATCGAAGATCGATGAAGCCCGCTGGGCGTTGGCGGCGGGGTCGGTGATGTTGACGACCTGAAGGCTCGACGAAGGCGCGAGTAGCGTTTTGAAGGCGTATGCGCCATCGAGCCCCGCATTCCATGTGGCCACGCCGCCCGCGAGCACCCCGCAGAGAGGTATCCCGCCTGCGAAGCGGTCCGGATACAGTTGGATGAGGCCCGCGGTGATGATCCCGCCGAGCGACCCGCCCCACGCGATCACCCGCTTCGGTTTTGAGAACCGCTGGTTGAACAGGTCGAGCAGCGCGACCTGGTCCTTGAACGCGTCCTCGAGCGCCCATCCGGTCGAGCTGTAGGACGAGCCGGCGATCGCATAGCCGTGGCCGAGCAGCCACGACGAGATGATCGGCGCGGGCGAGTCCGTGGCGAGATTGATGTGGCCGGGCGCGACATAGCCGTGGCTGTAGAGGAACAGCGTGCCGTTCCAATTCGCCGGGACCTCTATGCGGTACTGGGCGGCGCCGATGCTCCCGGACACCGGCGTCGTGCTCGGCGACGCACTCGCTTTCGGCGTGGGCGCCACCGCAACACCCGGTGGCGACGACGAGCATGCGGTGAGCATCAGGGCTGCGGCAACGACCAGGGCGCGCCTCATGGAAGACTCAAATGTTGGACCGGGACTGCCCTCCGTCCACCGCGATGCACGCGCCGTTCACCAGGCTTGCCTGCTGCGAGCAGACGAAAGCGACGACGTTCGCGACCTCCTCCACCGCGCCGAATCGCCCCAGCGGCATCTCGGCGCGCACGAAGTCGGCGATGCCATCAGGGTCCGCATTTTGTCGACGCGACCAACCGCCGCCGTCCCACAGGATCGAGCCGGGCGCAACGCAGTTGACGGTCACGCCCTGTGAGGCCACCTCACGCGCGAGCGAGGTCGTGAAGCTGATCTCTGCCGCCTTGGCGGCGTTGTACGCGGGAGCCCCTCCGGCTTCGCGACCCCAAACCGACGCGATCACGACCACACGTCCCCAACCGCGCTCGACCATGCCCGGCAGCACGAGCTGCGTCATGCGCACGCTCACGCCGAGGTTGCCCGCGTAGGCGGCCTCGAACTCGTTGGGACCGGTGTCGGCCCACGAGCTACCCGCTCGCACACCCAGGTTGTTGATGAGGATGTCTACAGGCCCAAGCACCTGCTCGGTTTCGCTCACGGCGCGCCGGCAGCCCGCCTCGGTCAAGAGGTCCGCGACCACGCCCAACCCGCCCAATGACTCGGCGGTGCGCTTCACGTCGGCTTCGGTGCGAGCCGCGACGGCGACACGAACGTCCTCCGCGGCCAGCGCGAGCGCGATGCCGAGCCCGATGCCTTTCGTGCCCGCGGTCACCAGCGCGACCTTGCCGGCGATGCCCAGGTCCACCCGAGCATCGTAGATACTGGAGCCATCGCCATCCCGCCATTGCCCTCGGGCTCTCTGAACCTCGACGGCCCGCCCGTGACGCCGCGACCGTCAGCGACAGTGCTGCTCATGCGCGGCGAGAAACCGTGGGAGCTGCTGCTCATGCGCCGGCCGGGCGGCGCGGACTTCGCGCCGGGCGCGTATGTGTTTCCGGGCGGCACCGTCCACGCCGAGGACTCGGAATGGGGCGACGACATCGCTGCCGCGGCGGTGCGCGAGCTGTTCGAGGAAGTCGGCATCTTGCTCGCCCGAGACGGCCGCCGGTACGCGCGCGATCGCGACAGCGAGCTCGTACGCGCTTCGGTAGCGAGCGGCGCGTCCTTCCGCGACGCGCTGCGATCGCATGGGCTGCTGCCTGACCTCGGCCGGCTCGTCCTGCTGACCCGATGGGTGACGCCGGCGCTGCTCAGCCGACGCTATGACGCCCGGTTTTACCTGGCCCGGATGCCGGAGGGACAGACCGTGCACATACAGACGGACGAGGTGAGCGACTGGCTGTGGATCACTCCGTCACGGGCGCTGAGCCAGTCGGAGATCACGCTCGTCTATGCGACCCGAAAGGTTCTCGAGTCGCTGGCGGTCGACGAGGATGTCGACGAGGTCTTGCGGCGCGCGCGCGTCCAGGTTGACGTGCCGATCGTCGAGCCGCGAATGGTTCAGACGGAATCAGGCTGGGAGATCGTTCACTAGCGCCAGAGGTTGCGCCACCGGTCGTAGTGGATGACCTCGACCCCACCCTGGCGCAGCACGTTCAAGCCAGCCGGATCGCGGTACGCCTCCCTGTAATAGACGCGCGCGACATTGGTGTTGATGATCATCTTGGCGCACATCACGCAGGGCGACGCGCTGACGAACATCACCTTGCCGGCCAGCTGTGCGCCGGCTTTGATCAGGGCGTTCTGCTCCGAGTGAAGGCAGCCGCAGTTGCCTGGCTGATCCGAATCACAGCGGTTGGGTAGGCCGCGGGCGTTGCCGTTGTAGCCAATACCCAGGACCTGGGTCATGTCTCCGGTGGTGATCACGCTGCCCACCTGGAGCCGAGCGCAGGTCGACCGCTTGGCCAACTCCTCGGCCATGCGCATGTAGACCTCTTCGAGGGGGATGCGGTCGGGGACCTGCTCGGGCTCTGCGGCCGGATTTGTAGTCGCCATTTTGGTCAGATTAACACCCTTGTCTATACCCACTTCCAGGACTACAATGCCCCACATGTCGGTATTCGAACTGTTGTTCGCGCTGCTCCTGGTATGTGTGCTGTTCGGAGTCGCGGCCGTGGCGCTCCTGGCATGGAACCTCACTCGGCGCGCCGACGGGCAGTCCGCCGCGGTGGCCGAGCTGCGCCTACGCATGGAAACGGGCGGGCTCACCCAGGAGTCCCAATCGGCGGAGATTCGCGAGCGGCTCGCCCAGACGCAGTCGGTGGTCGAGCGGCTCGGCTCGGCGCTGGTCGCGCGCCAGTCGATCGAGGACGAGGCCCGCTCCAGCCTCAAGCGGCTGGAAAGCGTCATCGCCGGCAGCTCGACCCGGGGCGCCGCGGGCGAGAACATCCTCGAGGAGGTGCTGAAGCACCTGCCGCCCGAGATGCTCCAGCGCAACGTGTGGGTAGGCGGCAAGGTGGTCGAGCTTGCCCTCCAGCTGCCCGGTGGCAAGCTCCTGCCAATCGACTCCAAATGGGTCTCCAGCGGCGCCCTGGAGCAGCTTGCCGAGCCTGGGCTCGACGCCCCTCGGCGCGCGCAGCTGACCGTGCAGGTCGAGCGCGAGGTGGAGCGGCGCGTTCGCGAGGTCAGCCAGTACATCGATCCGGTGGCGACGTCCACCTTCGCGCTGGCTGTCATCCCCGACGCGGCCTACGACGTCTGCCGCGGCGCCATCGTCAGCGCCCACCGGCGCCATGTGATGGTCGTCGGCTACGCGATGGCCCTGCCATACCTTCTCACCCTCTATCAGCTCCATCTCCAGTTCGCGCGCACGGTGGACATGGAAAAGCTCCAGTCGGCCCTGATCGACGTCGAGCGGCACCTGGACACCCTCGAGGCCATCCTCGACAACAAGCTCCAGAGGGCGCTGACGATGCTGCAGAACACGTACACCGAGGGCAAACAGGTGTCGGCGAGGATCCGTTCGGCGGCCCAGAGCGTCCAGACGACCGAAACAGGCTCGAATGAGGTTTCCACAGAGCCTCTGAGCCTGGCTCTTCTCGAGCCGGCTCAGTAGCCTGGTTTTGCCCGGTTTCCCACAGGTGATACCCACTGTGTGCCCAACTCCTCACCAGGGATATCCACAGGTAATCCACCAACATGTGGTGCCTGGGCCCCTATCGACACCAAATATCTTGTGTTTGGGTCTTGACAAGCCCAAAACCTCTTCGTATATTTACGGCCGTTAGATCGAGGCCCTGGGGCATAAGTGGCGGGCATGCTCCGGGGCCTCTTCCATCCCCAAACGAATAAGTCCAACGACCCACCCTACGTCACACCAGAAAAGCGACAGCCGGGCGCGCGCAGGGCGCACTTCCGGTAAGAACCACCCTCTACAGGGGATGATTGAAGGAGGCGTCTTTAAAAATGGCCAAAAACGCAGCTGACCTCGCCACTGGAGCCCGCAAGAACGGGAACCACAAGAACGGAACCGCCAAGCCAGGACTTCGGTTTGGCCGCTACTTCACGCCCGAGGCCAGCCACGCGTACGACCTGATCGAGTGGGAGCGTCGCACCGCGGCGATCACCGGCGAGAAAGGTCAGCTCATCTTCGAGCAGAAGGACGTCGAGGTCCCGCGCTCGTGGTCGCAGCTGGCCATCAATGTCGTCGCCCAGAAATACTTCCGCGGCGGCGCCGGCACCCCAGAGCGCGAGACCAGCGTCCGCCAGCTCATCGACCGGGTGGTCGAGACACTGAAGAAATGGGGTCTCGAGGGCTCTTACTTCGCCACTGACGAGGACGCCGAGAGCTGGGCCCAAGAGCTGCGCTACCTGCTGGTCACCCAGCACGCCTCCTTCAACAGCCCGGTCTGGTTCAACCTCGGCGTCCCCAACCGCGCCCAGCAGGGCTCGGCGTGCTTCATCAACTCGGTCCAGGACTCGATGGAATCGATCCTCGAGCTGGTCAAGACCGAGGGCATGCTGTTCAAGTTCGGCAGCGGCACCGGCACCAACCTGTCGGTGCTGCGATCGTCGAAGGAGCAGCTCTCCGGTGGCGGCACCGCATCCGGTCCCGTCTCCTTCATGAAGGGCTACGACTCGTTCGCGGGGTCCATCAAGTCCGGCGGCACGACCCGCCGGGCGGCGAAGATGGTCATCCTCAACGCCGACCACCCCGACATCCTCGACTTCATCCACTCCAAGGCTGACGAGGAGAAGAAGGCGTGGGCGCTGATCGAGGCCGGCTACAACGTCGGCTTCAACGTCCCCGGCGGCGCATACGACTCGGTCCAGTTCCAGAACGCCAACCACTCGGTTCGCGTCACCGACGATTTCATGCGGGCGGTCGTCGACGACAAGCCCTGGACGACGAAAGCGGTAGTCGACGGACGGGTCATCGACACTTACAAGGCACGCGACCTCTGGAAAGACATCGCCGAGGCTGCATGGATCTGCGGAGACCCGGGCCTTCAGTTCGATTCCATCATCCAGGACTGGAACGTGGTTCCCAACACGGGCCGGATCAACGCCACCAACCCGTGCTCCGAGTTCGTGTTTCTCGACGACACCGCCTGCAACCTGCTGTCTCTGAACCTGATGAAGTTCCAGTCCGAGGACGGAAAGTTCGACGTGGACCGTTTCCGCCGCGCGGTCGACATCTGCTTCACGGGCCAGGAGATCATCGTCTCCAACGCCTCGTACCCCACTCCCGCGATCGCGAAGAACTCGGAGGCGCTGCGCCCCCTCGGGCTCGGGTACGCCAACCTCGGCGCGCTGTTGATGTCGATGGGCCTGGCTTACGACTCGGATGAAGGCCGGCGCTTCGCCGGTGCGATCACCGCGATCATGACCGGCCGCGCGTTCGCCCAGTCGGCGCGGATGGCGCAGGTCAAGGGCCCGTTCAGCGAGTTCGCCAAGAACCGCGAGCCGATGCTGCGGGTGATGGAGAAGCACCGCCAGGCGGCGCACCAGCTGAGCACCTCACCGGAGTCGGCCGACGTGGTCGATGCGGCCCGCGACACGTGGGACGACGCGGTCAAGCTCGGCCGGCTGCACGGCTACCGCAATGCCCAGGCGACGGTGCTCGCCCCCACCGGCACGATCGGGTTGATGATGGACTGCGACACCACCGGCATCGAGCCGGACCTGGCCCTCGTCAAGTACAAGAAGCTGGTCGGCGGCGGCCTGCTGAAGATCGTCAACGGCACGGTGCCGGCGGCGCTGCGCAAGCTCGGCTACGACAGCAAAGAGGTCAAGGACATCGTCGAGTACATCGACGAGAACGACACCATCGAGGGCGCGCCGCTTTTGCAGGAGGAGCACCTGAAGGTGTTCGACTGCGCCTTCAAGCCCGTCAAGGGCATGCGCTCGATCGCACCGATGGGACACGTGCGGATGATGGCCGGCGTCCAGCCCTTCATCTCCGGCTCGATGTCCAAGACCGTGAACCTCCCGACCGAGGCCACCGTCGAGGACATCCAGCAGACCTACCTCGAGTCGTGGAAGCTCGGCCTCAAGTGCATCGCCATCTACCGCGATGGCTGCAAGCGCTCCCAGCCGCTCTCGACCTCGCTCGCGAAAGAGAAGAAAGCGGTCGATCCTGTAGCCGGGCCCGAGTACCGCGCCGTGCGGCGCCGGCTGCCCGACGAGCGCAAGTCGATCACCCACAAGTTCGACATCCAGGGCCACGAGGGCTACCTGACGGTCGGCATGTTCGAGGACGGCCAGCCGGGCGAGCTGTTCGTGACCATGGCCAAGGAAGGCTCGACCATCTCCGGCCTCATGGACGCCTTCGCGACGCAGACCTCGTACGCGCTGCAGTTCGGCGTGCCGCTGAAGTTCATGGTCGACAAGTTCAGCCACATGCGCTTCGAGCCGTCCGGGTTCACGAAGAACAAGGAGATCCCGATCGCGAAGTCGATCGTGGACTACATCTTCCGCTGGATGGCCAGCCACTTCCTGCCGGTCGAAGACCAGGACGAGGCGGGCGTGGTTCGCCGCGACGCGCCGGTGCAAACGGCGCCGCCTCCAGCCCCCTCCTCTTCCGTTGCGCCTTCGAGTGAGCTGAAGGTGATCGCCACGCCAGCGAACGGGATCCAGAAGATCGCCTTCATCAACACCGACGCGCCGGCGTGCCCGGACTGTGGAGCGATAACAGTCCGCTCGGGCTCGTGCTACAAGTGCCTGAACTGCGGAGCGACGACGGGCTGCAGCTAACCGTCAGGTAGCCGAATCGTGTGCGATCGCGTGGCGGATGGCCGACAGTGATTGACGCTGCCGGCCATCGGCGTCGAAGTTCCCCGGCGCCAGCCAGGCCTCGAAAGCGGAGCAGATAAGCGGCCACTCGCCGTCGAGGATCGAGAACCAGGCGGTGTCGCGGTTCCGACCCTTGACGACCAGGTGCTGGCGGAACACTCCCTCGAACGTGAAGCCGAAACGCTCAGCGGCTCGGCGAGATGGCTCATTGAGCGCATCGCACTTCCACTCCAGCCGTCGATAGCCGAGATCGTCGAACGAGTGACGGGCCATCAGATAGATCGCCTCGGTCGCCTGGCGCGTGCGCTGGATCGCGGGCGCAAACCAGATGTGTCCGATCTCGATCACGCCATGCTCGGGGGCGATGCGCATGAAGGCGGCCATGCCTTCCGGGGCTCCGCTCATGGCATCCACCACGCAGACGAAGTACGGATCCTTCGAAGCGGAGCGTTCTTCGAGCCAGGCCTTGAAATCGTCGAAACCCGCGAAAGGGCCGTACGGGAGGTATCGAAACACAGGTTCGGGTTCTGCGTCGACGTGAGATGCCTTGTACAGGGGCCGCGCATGCCGATCGGGATCGATCGGCTCCAGTCGCACGGTAGTGCCCGTGATGGTTTCGTGGGGAGGAAATCTGGCGGGGGTCCAGTCGAGGCTCATCGTGCAATCTCGAATAAAGTGACCATCAGAAGCTGTTCTGGAAGGAGAGTACATGAGCACCAAAGCACCGACCGCAACCGACCAGACCGCCACGACACCCCGCGAACGAGCTCCTAAGCCGGTCGCCGCCGGGACGAGGATCGGTCACGTCCACCTCAAGACCGCCGACATCCAGCGCGTGCACGACTTCTACGTCGGCATCCTCGGTTTCGACGTGATCTTCCGCATGCCCGACGCCCTCTTCTTGTCAGCGGGCGGCTACCACCATCACCTGGGCTTCAACACCTGGGAGTCGAAGGGAGGCTCTCCCCCACCTCCCGGCACAACCGGCCTGTACCACGTCGCCATCCTCTACCCGACGCGAGCCGCGCTGGGCGACGCCCTGCGCCGCCTGGCCGAGGCCGGCTGGCCTCTGGACGGCGTCAACGACCACGGCACGCACGAGGCGCTGTACCTGCGGGACCCGGACGGCAACGGCCTCGAGCTGGCGTGGGACCGCCCCGAGGACGAATGGCCGCGGGACAAGGACGGCCACCTCAGCTTCAGCGGCAAGAGGCTCGACCTCGAAGGCCTGCTGAAGGAAGGCCTGGAGCCGGCTACTTAGCTCCCGACACGCCTCCGTCGACCACGAGGCCCGACGCCATCACGAATCTCGACTCGTCCGAAGCCAGGTAGAGGGCCGCTGAAGCGACGTCTTCCGGCCGGCCCAGCTCGCTCGTCAGCTGGCGTTTGCGGATCGCGGCGAAACCCTCTTCGGGATCTTTGTATGACTCCTTGAGGTAGCGCTCCACGAAAGGCGTGAGGATGGTTCCGGGCAGCAGGGCGTTCACACGGATGCCGTGCTGGGCGAGGTCGACCTGCATCGACTTCGTCATCGAGAGGACGGCGCCTTTCGAGGCGGCGTACGAGACGCGTCGAGCGAGACCGATTTCCGCAATGCAGGACGACATGTTGATGATCGAGCCCGACCGCTGCTTGATCATGTACGGCACGACCGCGCGGCTGGCCAGATACACACCCCGAACGTTCACCCTCATCACGCGATCGAACAGGTCGGGTTCGGTCTCGAGCACATCTCCGACCCCGCTGATTCCGGCATTGTTGAAGAGCACGTCGATGCGCTTGAATCGTTTGACGGCCCTAGCCGCCAACGCGATCGTGTCTTGCTCGTCGGTGACGTCAGCGTGCGCGGCGACCGCCTCGCCGCCGCTCTTTCGAATGCCCGCGACTGTGGACCTGGCCCCGCGATCGTCGACGTCCGCGACGACCACCCGGGCGCCCTCGCGCGCGAACAAGCGCGCTGTCGCCTGACCGATGCCCGACCCGGCGCCGGTGATGACGCACACCTTGCCCTGGAGGCGCCCTCCGCTCATGTGTGGTCCGTCTCGCCTCGAGACGCATGCCGCCGAACTGGATTCTCGAGCAGGCCGATGCCATCGATCCGAATCCTGACCTCGTCGCCGTCTTGCAAGGTGAAGTCCGACGGAGGGACTATGCCTGTACCGGTAAGGAGGACGCATCCCGCATCGAAGCGCTGGTCGCGGCCCAGGTAGTCCACAAGGTCCAGAATCGACCGCCTCATCGCGGATGTTGACGTCTCGGAGCGGTAAATGCTTGAGGCATTCCTGCGGATCTCCAGCTCGACCTTCCGATCCGACGACGAAAAGTCCCACGCCAGTGCGACCGCCGGCCCAAGCGCACAGCATCCGTCGAACACCTTCGCCTGCGGCAGGTAAAGCGGATTCTCGCCCTCGATGCTCCGGGAGCTGATGTCATTGCCGATGGTGTATCCAACCACCTCGAGCCGGCTGTTGCAGATCACGGCCAGCTCCGGCTCAGGCACATCCCAGCTGGAATCAGATCGTATGTATACGGCCTGGCCCGGTCCTCGCACGCGTCCGGCGGTGGCCTTGAAAAAGATCTCAGGGCGCTCGGCTGTGTACACGCGGTCATACGGATCTGAGCTCACTGCCTCATCAGCTCGTGCCTGCAGACTTCGCTGGTAGGTCACTCCGGCAGCCCAGACCTCCTGGCTTTCTATCGGCGCCTCGAGTACGGCACCGTCCAGTAAGGATGCTGCCGGCCGGTCCTGCCCGAGGAATCGGCGCAGCTCGTCGAGCGGCCATCTGAGCAGCGCGTCCATCGAAGTGCCGTCCGGCAGGCGGCTCAACACGCCATCTCGTTTCAGGTACATCCCATCGTCCAGCCGAATCAGGTGCTGCCCGGTCGCGGCCACCACCGACAGGACGCCTGCGGTCACGCGCTCCTCCAGGCCGGGCCCGTCGGATATTCGAATTCACTCAGCGACTCTGGACGCATCGTGATGCTGAAACCAGGTGCCGACGGAGCGACGTAGCGCCCGCCGCGGATTCTCACCGGGTCGAGGAAATGCTCGTGCAGATGATCGACATACTCGAGCACACGATTCTCGAGCGATCCGCTTACCGCGATGTAATCGAAAAGAGACACGTGCTGCACGTACTCACAGAGTCCCACACCGCCGGCATGCGGGCAGACCGGGATTCCGAATTTCGCCGCCATCAGCAGAACCGCCATTACCTCGTTCACGCCCCCCAGCCGGCAAGCGTCGAGCTGGCAGAAGCCGATGGCGTTGGCCTGGAAGAGCTGCTTGAAGATGACGCGGTTCTGACAGTGCTCCCCGGTCGCCACCTTGACCGGTGCGATGGCGCGAGCGATGGTGGCGTGACCGAGCACGTCGTCGGGGCTCGTCGGCTCTTCGACCCAGTAAGGATCGAACGCGACGAGCTCCTTCAGGTTCGTGATGGCCTCCTGCACGTCCCAGACCTGGTTTGCGTCCATCATCAAGCGACGGTCGGGCCCGATCTCCTCGCGCACGATACGCGCGCGGCGGACGTCGTCCTCGATCTTATGGCCGACTTTCAACTTCAGGTGCGTCCAGCCGCCGGCGACTGCCTCGCGACATAGGGCCCTCAGCTTCTCGTCGGAGTAGCCGAGCCAACCGGCCGACGTCGTGTACGCGGGAAAGCCGGAGCGCAACATTTCCGCTTCTCTCTCGGCGCGAGTCGGCGCACAACGCTGGAGAATGGCAAGCGCCTCAGCAGGCGTCAGCACATCGCTGATGTAGCGGAAGTCGATGCAGGCGACCAGCTGCTCTGGGCTCATGTCTATCAGCAGCTTCCAGAGCGGCTTGCCTTCGACTTTCGCATACAGATCCCAGACGGCGTTCACGATCGCTCCCGAGGCCAGATGGATGGCGCCCTTCTCGGGCCCGAGCCAGCGCAGCTGCTGCTCGCCCGTGATCGCGCGCCAGAAGCCACGCATGTCGGCGGTGATGGACTCGAGCGTGCGCCCGACCACGATCGGCGCGAGCGCATTGATGGCTGCCACGCACACCTCTGTACCGCGGCCGAGCGTGAAGGTGAGTCCATGCCCCTCGAGATGGTCGCCGGCGTCGGTCGTGAGCACGACGTAAGCAGCCGAGTAGTCGGGAGCCGTATGCATGGCGTCGGAACCGTCAAGCGTTCGAGAGGTGGGAAAACGCACGTCCCTCGCAATAAGGCCGACAATGCGCGCCATCAGCCTTTCACGGCTCCCACCAGGAGGCCGCGCGCGATGAACCGCTCGAGCGCGATGGCCATGGCGATGACCGGCACGATCATGATCAGGATCAGGACCGACATGTACCACCACTGCGGTCCGCGAGTGGCGTTTTGGGCCGCGACCGTCAGGGGCAGCGTCTGGGCATTCGCGCTCGTCAGGAACAGGGCGATCAGGTACTCGTTCCATGCGAAGACCAGGACGAACAGAAAAGTGGCGACCAGCCCCGGTACTGCGAGAGGAACCACGATCGACCGGAAGGTGCGATATCGCGAGGCGCCGTCGATCGCCGCGCTCTCCTCGAGCTCGAGCGGCACGCTCTGGAAGTAGTCACGCATCAGCCAAACGACGATCGGCAGGTGTGATGCAACGTAGGCGATGATCAGCGCCGCCCACGTATCGAGCAGTTCCAGCTGCTGAAAGAAGATGTAAATCGGGATGACCACCGCGACCGGCGGCAGCATGCGCTGGGAGATCATCCAGAACGCGATGTCGTCGTTGCCAAGAGACTTCTTGAATCGCCGCCCAACCGTCTGTAGGAGCAGCAGGAACAACGCGACGCCGCCAACCGCCCCGAGCTGCCACGGCCCGCCGGCGGCGAAGACCGCGACGCCCGCCGCGAGGCCGACGACGAACGAGGCGATCGCACCGATCCGCACCTGATACCGCATGCGCACGAGGCCGTAGGCTGCCATCGATCCCAACAGCAGCGTGATCGTGGTGCTGGTGAGCCCAACGACGACGGTGTTGAGGTATGGGCGGAACGTGTCCTCGCCCAGGTCGACAAATATGTAGCGCCAGGACTCGAGCGTCGGCTGATAGTCGCGAAATGGAAAGTAGAACGGACCGCCGTTGACGTCCAGTGGAGTCTTCAAGGAGGTGATCGCCAGCCAGTAGAGGGGGAACAGCACGACGAGCGCCCAGACACACAAGAGCAGGTAGGAGGCGACCATGCCTACCGGTGATGGCCGATGGATCGAGAAGGATCGGCTCCGCCCGCGCTTTACTGCCATGCCCTACGCCATCGCCGTCACTCGACGGCGAAAGAGATTGACATACGTGATTCCGACAAAGGTGACGACGAACAACAGCATGTAGGCGACCGCGGCCGACCCCCCGATGTCGAGCGCCCGCCAGATCGTGTACGCATGGAGCGTGAGCGACTCTGTGGCCGTTCCGGGCCCGCCGTTCGTGAGCACGTTGGGCAGGTCGACGATCTTGAACGCCTCGATCAACCTGATCAGCACGACGGTGGAGGTCGCGGGCAGTATTTGCGGAAATGTGACCCCCCAGAAGAGCTGCCAGCGGTTGGCGCCATCTACGACAGCAGCCTCGTTCAGCTCGACGGGCAGGCTTTCGATCGAAGCCAGGAGAACGATGAAGATGAAGGGCGTCCACTGCCAGACATCACCGATCATCACCGCGAGCCGGGCGCCCCAGGGGTTGGTCACCCACGACACGTCGGTCAACCCGAAATGAGCCCAGAGGGGATAGAGAGGCCCTTTGCTGGTGTCGGTGAGCATGCGGAAGAGGTACGCGACGCCGACCGGCGTGATCATCATCGGAAGCAGAAACACGACCCTGAAGAAGCGGCGGCCCGGGATGTGCTGCACCACAAGCAGGGCGAGGCCGAGCGCGAGTACGTACTGGACCGATACGTCGACGCTGACGTAGATGAGCGTGACGACGAGCGTTCCTGGCCGCCCGCTCGTCAGGACCGTATCGACGACAAGCCATACGAGGGTGCCCGCGATGACCGCCGTGACCAGCCGTCCCACGAATCCGAGCGCTGTGCGGCCGGGACTCCGTAGGTAGCGCACGAGAAGAAAAACGACTCCTCCGTAGACGGCGGCCAGGACGGCTGCCGTTAGTGGAGTGAGCGGCACCGTCACGCCGATGAAATGCGTGCGGTCGATGCCGACCACCAGCTTGGCGTAGTTGCCAAGGCCGACGAAAGTAAGGTGGACGCCGCCTTCCGAGAAGCTGAGCCGAGTGAGTGACACGTACAGCGATGCGAGCAGCGGAAAGATCGAAAACGTCAGGATGACCAGGACTGCGGGCAGGATGAACACGGCTCCCGCCGAGCGGTCGAGGCGGGAAACAAGCGGGCTGCGCGCGGACGCCGCGATGGGGACAGCGCGCGTGGAAGCTTGGCCGCTCATTGATAAGGGGAGCTCTTCATGGCTGCAGGCAGTGACCAGCGGGATGGGCGGCGAGGTGCATGCACACCTCGCCGCCGGGACTCGCTACTTGGTGACGCTGAGGCTTGACTTGTAGGCGGTGAGCTGTGCCTGTCGACCGATCTCGTCAGTCTTGCTGTTCCATTGGTTGGTGATCTGAGTCATGCACTGAGCGGCCGACAGCTCGCCGGCGAGGAACTGCGCGAGTGCAGTATCCAGGGCGGTCTGCTGGTAGAAGGCGGTCTGCGGGATGCGCATGTCGAGAACCATGTTCGGGCTGTTCAGGCTGGCCTTGATGGCGCCAAGGTAATCCTTCGCCGCCGTCTCGCTCATACCCGAAGTCTCCCACGGCCCGAGGTTGGTGAAGTGCGTGGTGCGGTAGGGGTTGAATCCGGTCTTGCCGATGGTCACGTCGACGCTCGACTGAGCCGGCTGCGACATGTAGGACAGGAATGCGTAAGCGGCGTCCTTGACCTTGGCCGATGCGGCCTTGTTGATCGCGCCCGACCAGCCGCCGAATGCGGCAAACGGAGAGTGATTAATGCCGTTGATAGCGTACGGGCAGGTCGTCGAGCTGCAGTCCACGAGTTGCCCGGTGGAGCGATCCAGCACCTGCTTGGAGCCGGGCAGGATCACCGCTCCGACCTTGTCCTGGACCTTCGACTGCGTCGGGTCGACCGCCAGGGGCCCGATGTCACCCCAGTCGAGTGACAACGCGCAGCGACCGGTCACGAACAGGCCGCGGGAGTCGCCGACGTCGTTGTTGAGCTGGTCCGGCGGTCCTAGCTTGGAGAGCTGCTTGTAGATATCGAGCGCCGCCGCGGCGCCGGCGTTGTTCGTGAGCGGCTGCATGTTGTCGGTGTTGAAGAAGGTGCCCTGCTTGGTCCCCTGGCTCTGCAGATACGCAGCAGCTATGGAAAAGTACATCCAGTACGACTGAGCGCTGCGCTTCATCGCCAGGCAGGACCCGAAGTCGGGCTTGCCGTCTCCGTTGAGGTCCTTGCCCTGGAAATGCTTGGCAATGTTGATGTAGTCCTGCCAGGTTTCGGGTGGCGTCAGCCCGTCACGCTGCAGGAGGTCCTTCCGGTAATAGACCATCTGGAAGTCGCCATCGAGCGGGACCGTGTAGACGCGGCCCTTGAAAGTGGCGCTGAAGTCGCGGAAGAACGGCGCGATGTCAGTCCACTGAAGCGCCGAGTCGTTCTGCACGCGGTCGGTAAGGTCCTCCAGATACCCGGGCGGCACGTAGTCGCCCATCCACTGCGGGTCGAAGACCGTGGCGTCGTATGAATTTGTCTTGGTCGCGAAGTCCGTCAGAAGCTTCTGATACAGGTCGGAGAACGGGACCGTTATGACCTCGATCTTGGCGCCGGTCAACTTCTCGAAATCGGGCGCGCGGCGCTGCAACGGCTCCGCAATCTGGGGCCCCGTGAAAGTGACGACGCGCACAGTGGTGCCGCTGAATTTGGCGCCAGACGACGAAGTGGTCGAGTTGCAGGCCGCCACCAGGACTGCGGCCATCACCAGAACCACGGCTCTCGCCAGGTATCGGTTCATGTCGTTCTGTTCTCCCTCTTAACCCGAAACCCGTGGCCACGCGATGAGCAGGCCAGGGCTTTCGCCGCCGGATAAAGCGGATGTTTACCCTGTCATCGGACGTTTGTCAAGCTCCAAGTAGGGCTAAACCGGCTCCGGAAGGCCTCAGTCATCGGATGTCTGGCCCACGACGTGGCTTCCAATTGGAGTCCGGCCGGCGATCAAGTCGTGCGCCGGATGTCGAGGCTGAACCTCTCCAGGACACGGTGGAAGACGCCGGCCAGGATCGCCAACGGCACGAGCGAGACCACCAGCGCGGCGGCGGCTGTGGGCCAGTCGAGCTCGCGCTCGAATGTGAAGAAATCCATCATTGCCACCGGGACGGTCTTGATGTCTCCGGACGTCAGCACCAGCGGGACGAGCAGCAGGTTCCAGTCGAGGACGAACATGACGATCGCAGTCGCCACCACGCTGGGTACTGCCAGTGGCAATACGACCTGGCCGAGGACCCGGAAGAGTCCGGCCCCATCCAGCACAGCCGCCTCCTCCCATTCCGGCGAAAGCTGCCGGAGTGCGCCGTGCAGGACATAGACAGCCAGGGGCGCCGTCACCGCCGCCTCCGTCAAAACGATGCCGGCGAACGTGTCCCCAAGACGAACCCGGCGCATGACGTCGCTCAGCGGGATCACATAGGCCATGGCCGGCAGGCTTGCCAGGACAAGGAAGCTTTGGGTCACGAGACCTTCGCCCCGAAAACGCGACCGGGCGAGGCCGTACGCCGCCAGAAAGGAGCACACGATGGTCAGCACCGCGGCGCAGGCGGACGCAATTGTGCTGGTCGCAAGCTCTTGCCAGAAGGTTGGCTCCGCGATGCCGATCTCGCGGAAATGGTCGAGGGTGATCGACCCCGTCCAAGATGGCGGACGGGTGCTGTTGTCCGGCAGCAGCCCGAACGAAGCCAGGGCCGTCCAGGCGAGCGGCCCCAGGAAGCCGGCGACCGCGGCCGTCAGGAGGAGGATTCGAATGGCCGCGTCGCGGCGGCGCCGCGCGTGAAGGCTGTTCAACCCGTCGCGGATCGTCGTGCAAGCCGCAGGTAGACGAGGCCGACGCCAAGCACAGCGGCTGCGATGAGCCACCCGGATGCGGCGCCGATCGGCCAGTTGTTGATGACGAATGCCTGGTTGTAGCTGTAGAGGGCCGGTGTGACGGTGGCGTTCCCCGGCCCACCTCCGGTGAGGATCAGCACACTGTCAAAGCTTCCGAGCGAGAGGCCGACAAGCAGCAAGATGACCGCGAGCAGAAGGGGCCGGAGGGCGGGCAGCGCCACGTCTAACACTTTCCGAATCCACGAAGCTCCGTCGATCGTCGCATGCTCCCATAGCTCGTTGGGGACTGAGGCCAGGCCGGGAAGCAGCAGGAATGTTACGAACGGCGCTTCGCGCCAGATTTCGACCGCAATGATCGTTGGCAGCGCGAGCCTGACATCGCCGATCGGCGACGCAACGGTGGATTGCCCCACCCATCCCGCTCCAAAGTCGAGAATGCTGGTCGCACCGACAAGCAAGAAATGCCACATGACGCCGTTCGCGATCGGGCTGACCAGCCAGGGAAGCAAAAGAAGAACGCGCCAGAGCCCACGCCCGCGGATCGGGCGACGCAAGAGGTAGGCGAGCCCGAAACCGAGCGCCAGCTCCAGTGGCACGGCGACAAGCGTGAAGACGATGATGTTCCGAACCCCTGCGCCGAACTGCAGATCCCGGATGACAGCGACGTAGTTGTTGAGACCAGCGAACTGAACACTCGTCGCGAACGGCGAGTAGGTGGTGAATGTGGCCAACAGGCCCAGCAAGGCTGGGAGTCCCAGCCAGCCACTCAGCAGGACTGCCAGCGGCGCGAAGAGAACGAGGCGGTCGCGGCGGGTCAGTCTCACCGGTAGCAGCCGTCATCATGCCGCTCGAACAGGCGAAGAGCTAGAAGCAACTCAGGGTTATGCTAAAGCTCCGATGTTTCCGTGGTTCAAAGCTGCCAGCGATGCCCCATGAAGGTGGTCCGACCCCAATAACGTCCGACCTCTTGGCATGAGGCCCGGTATGCCCCACAATCCACTGCCAATGACCGGCTCCCGCCCAGCCCGCCGGGGACGGCGCAACCCCAGCGTCACCGACGAGGCCATCGACAAGATCCAGGCGCTGATCATCTCGGGCAGCTGGGGACCGGGACACCGGTTGCCCAAGGAAAAGGAGCTGGCGGCACAGCTGGGTCTGTCACGCAACTCCTTGCGCGAGGCTGTGCGCGCGCTTTCGCAGCTGCGGGTGCTGGAGGTGCGCCAGGGAGATGGGACCTATGTGACCAGTCTCGAGCCGGAGCTGCTGCTCGAAAGCACCGGCTTCGTCAGCCATCTCCTGGTCGGCGAGTCGGCCCTCGAGCTTTTCGAGGTGCGCCGTCTGCTCGATGGCTCCGCGGCAGCCCTGGCCGCAGCGCGCATCGACAGCGCGGGCAAGGAAGAGCTGGGGGCAAGGCTCCAGCAGATGGTCGAGTCGAGGACGGTGGAGGAGTTGGTCGAGGCCGACGTCGACTTTCACGCCGTGATCGCGCGGGCGACGGGCAACACGTTTCTGACTTCGCTGCTGGCTAGCCTGTCGTCGAGGACGTTGCGTGCGCGCATGTGGCGTGCCCGCGAGGTCGACAACGCTTTCGACGTCACCAGGGATGAGCACCGCCGCATATACGAGTCGGTCATCAGTGGCGATCCGGAACTCGCGAGGGCGGCAGCCATGGCTCACATCGCCAGCGGCGAACGGTGGCTGCGGGCGCAACTTGCGACCTCAGCGGAGGAATCGCAGTCGGCACCGGCCGAGGTGGGCGCCTGAGAAACCTCAACACCTTTTTGGGGCCCCTCCCTCCCCCGGTGCGGCCCCTCCCCCGCCTGCTCACCGAGGGCAACGATACGAAGTCAAAAGTGGCCCTCCAACCCCGGTTGTTAAGACCGGGCATGTCGCTCACCTTCGACTTCTGAGTAGGTCCGAATTGAATCCGCGCGAGCGCGTGCAGGTCGGCCGCACCGCCGTGACCGTCACCCGCTTCGGGCTTGGCACCGCCCCTCTCGCCGGGCTCTTCGAGGCGGTCGACGAAGCCCAGGGCATCGCGGTCATAGAGCGAGCATGGGACGCGGGCATCCGCTTCTTCGACACCGCGCCGCTGTACGGTCACGGGCTGGCTGAGCTGAGGCTCGGCAAGGCGCTCAAGCACAAGCCTCGCGACGAGTTCACGCTGGCGACCAAGGTGGGGCGGCTCCTCCGCGCCGACGCCCCGCCCGAGCCGGGCCAGGCGTTTCGCGGCACGCCGCCCGTCAACCCGACGTTCGACTTCAGCTACGACGGCGTCATGCGTTCGTTCGAGGAGAGCCTCGCGCGGCTTGGTCTCGACCGCGTTGACGTCCTCCACATCCACGACCCCGACGACCACTACGACGATGCGATCAAGGGCGCTTACCGCGCGCTCGATCGCCTCCGCGCCGATCGCGTCATCGGAGCGGTCAGCGCAGGCATGAACCAGGCCGAGATGCTCACCCGCTTCGCGCGTGAAGCTGATTTCGACTGCTTCCTGCTCGCGGGCCGCTACACGCTCCTTGACCAGGTCGCCCTGAAGGAGCTGCTGCCGGAATGCCAGAAGCGCGGAATCGCCATCCTCGCCGGCGGCGTCTACAACAGCGGCATACTCGCCAACCCCAAACCGGGTGCGCACTACAACTACAAGACCGCCCCCGCCGAGCTCGTCGAGCGCGCGGAGCGAATTCGCGATGTGTGCACGCGCCACGGTGTTCCATTGAAGGCCGCCGCAGTGCAGTTTCCGATGGGACATCCCGCGGTCAGCTGCGTCATCGTCGGCTGCCGCTCGTCCGCCCAGCTCGATGAGAGCATCAAGATGTTCGAGTTCGACATCCCGCCCGGGTTGTGGCACGACCTCAAGGCCGAGGGTTTGCTGCCAGACGACGCGCCCACACCTTAAGTGGCCGCGCGGATCTACCGGCCGGCCTAGGCGACGTCGTCGATGAGCGCCGCCCAGCGCTCATCTATGCGCCGCACCTTGTAAATCGCGAAGGCTCCCACCCACGCGACCACGAAAGCACCGACGATCACGTAACCGGCCTTGCCGATGAAATCGAAGTTCGCGATAGCGTCGGAAGCGCCGCCGTGCAGGCCGAGGACGTGGATGAATATCTGCGCCAGCTCGACGATCCCGACAAACAGTGCGACGAAGACCGACAGCGAGGTGACGGTCAGGTTGTAGAACACCTTGCGTATCGGGCTCGCAAACGCCCATGAATAGGCCTTCGACATGAACGCGCCGTCGGTCGTGTCCATGAGCGACATGCCCGCCGCGAATATCAGCGGCAAGGAGATGACCGCGGTGAATGGAAGCCCTTGCGCGGCGGCACCGGCAGAGATGGCAAGCAGCGCGACCTCGGACGCGGTGTCGAAACCGAGGCCGAACAGGAAACCGATCGGGTACATGTGCCAGCTCTGTTCGACCAACCTGAACATGCGGCCGAACACCCTGGTCATGAAACCGCCCGCCACCAGTTCTGTCTCCAGACCCTGGCGGTCGTACTCGCCGCGCCGCATCTTGCGGTAGACGCGAAGGATGTCGATGAGGATCAGCAGGTTCATGATCCCGATGAGCACGAGGAATGTGCCGGAGATCGTCGTGCCGACCGCGCCGCCGACGCTCCGCAGCTCCCCATTGCCACCCACCACTCCCTGCACGATCGACTTCACCGCCAGGCCAAGCGCGACCGCGATCAGCAGGACAACGGTCGAGTGGCCGAGCGAAAAGAAGAAGCCGACGCCGACCGGCTTGCGGTCCTGCTGGAGCAGCTTCCGCGTCGTGTTGTCGATGGCCGCGATGTGATCGGCATCGAACGCGTGTCGAAGCCCAAACGTGTAGGCGAGACCGCCCAGCGCCAGAAAGCCTGGGTGCTGCGCGCCGTAGAGCAGCAGTAGCCCCCAACCCGCCACATGCAGCAGGCCGACCAACCCATAGAAGCCGCCGAGGCGTGCGCGCTCGCCTCGATCGAAGGACCGCCCGATCAGAGTCCAGGGGGAGGCCACGACCGCAAGCCTAACCGCTATCGCGACTTTGTCGCAACTGTGTATTCACGCTAACCCCGCGCAAATGCGAGCCTCTCTCAAGTTCGCCGGCGCTGCGACGCCGCGGTACGCTTCGAGCGGTGGACTTCGACCGGCTCCCGCCTCAGCTGCAGGCCGTTCTCCGGACCCTCGCCCACGCCGTCCGCGGCCGCGAGCCGGCGATCGAGGGCAACCTTCAGCAGCTGCGGGCCCGCCATCCGCACTTCACCAATGACCAACTTGCGCGCGAGCTGATCCGTTCCACGCGAACGCGAGTTGCGGCCACCGGCGCCCTCAGCGGCGCCACGGCCATCGCGCCGGGGCTGGGCACCGTGCTGGCGGTCGGGACCGTGACCAGTCAGGCGCTCTATGCGCTGGAGCAGGAGATCGAGCTCGTCCTCTCCATCGCGATGATCTACGGTCACGAGCTCGCCACATCTGACGAGCGTCTGGTGGAGGCGCTCGTCGTCGTCGGCCTGACCTCGGGCGCCGTGAAGCTGCGCGAGGACGTGCTGGTGACTGGTGGCGAGCGGTTGGCCGTCGCGGCATTTCGCCGCCTTCCCGCGACGCTGCTCACCCACGCCGGCAGCCGAATCCTGACTCGGATCCTGATGCGATTCGCCAGCACCGGCGCGGCCAAGGCCGCGGCCAGGCTCGTGCCCATCGGGGTCGGCGTCGCCGCAGGCGCCGGCTTCGACTGGCTCGCGGTCACCGGACTCGGCCGCGTCGCCATGAAGTACTACGGACCCGGCGGTCCTGGGGCGCGCCCCCTGCTACTTGCCGCCGAAGATTCCCCGCACGTCGAACTGCGCGGGTGACGCGATCTGGTCGAAGCCACATTTCTCAGGCGGCTTGTCGAGGCGCCAGCGCAAGAAGCGCGTTGCGTGCCGGAAGCGCTCGCCCGCCTCGAGCTTGTCGTAGGCGACCTCGCAGACCAGCTCCGGCCGCACCGTCACCCATTCGAGATCCTTTCCCCGCGACCACCGGCTGAGCCCACCAGGCATGCGGCCTGAGCTGTACGAATCCCACTCGCTCGGCGGCACGTCGACCTGCAGCGGTTTCAACTTCGCGATCAGCTCTTTGCGCTCGGCCGCACTGAACGACGAGGTGTGACCGACGTACTGGAGCGTGCCCTTGCGGTCGTACAGGCCGAGGAGAAGCGAACCGAGCGATTTGCCGTCGGCCGACTTCCGCCAGCCGATGACCACGCAATCGGCGGTCCGTTGATGCTTGACCTTCACCCACAAGCGCTTGCCGGGGACGTAGGCGCCGGTCCAGGACTTCGCCATCACGCCGTCGAGCCCGGCGCCCTCGAAGCGTTCGAACCACTGTTCCGCCGTCGCGCGATCACGTGTGTAAGGGGTGAGAAAGATCGGCTGCTTGACGTTCTTGAGCAAGCTTTCGAGCCGCTTCCGCCGCTTGCCGAGCGGCTCCGAGCGCAGGTCCGCGTCGCCCTCGGCAAGGATATCGAACGCCACGTACCAGGCCGGCGTCGCCTCGCTGAGCATCCTCACCCGCGAGTCGGCTGGATGAATGCGCTGCTGCAGGGCGCCGAAATCAAGGCCGTTTTCGCCGACCACGATCAGCTCGCCGTCGAGGACGACCTTGTCCAGCCGCAGCTTCCGAAATGCAGGCAGGACTTCGGGGAAGTACCGCGTCATCGGGCGCGCGCCACGGCTCACCAGCTCCACTTTGTCCCCGTCGCGGAACACAAGCGTGCGAAACCCGTCCCACTTGGGCTCGTACTCCCAGCCGTCGCCCTGAGGGATGCCTTCGCCCGGCGCCGACAGCATCGGCTCCATGTCCAGCGGGATCGGAAGCTTCAATCCAGGCATTTATCCCCAGTTTGTCTATATCTTGTGGACGAAAGGACCCTGTGCTACCATATCGGCGGTCGGTAAGGCCGGCTCCGATTTAGACTCCACGCCCCCACCCCAGCCTTGGGAAGCTCGCGCAAGCGGGCTTCCCGCTTTATGAGCCGAATTTTGAAATGAGTTCGGCCACGGTCATCTTCCCGTAGTCCTTGTGCATGACGTTTTCGGCCGTGTGCCATACCGTCTGCGCCTGTGCCGGACCACGTTCCGCGAGCTGGTCGAGGGTGATGGAGCCGAACAGCTGGATCTGCGGGATCTGCTTCAGCTGCTGGGCGAGCCACTTGGCCCACTGAGCCGCATTGCCTTCACTCGGGGCGACTTTGGCGTCGAGAGCCGCCTTCACCGCGGTCGCCTTGGCCTCTGCGGTCGCCGTCGCCTTGGCGATTTTGGCGGCCGACTGCTGAGCGGCCTCGGCCGCGGCCTCTTCCGCTTCCTTGGCTTTGGCCTCCAACTCGGCCGCGGAAGCCGCCGCGCGCGCCGGCATCGTCGTCAGTCCCGATGCGGCCTTGTGCATGATCTCCTCAGCGGCCGACCCCACATCGCTTCGGCCGTCCCCTTCACGGACGCCTTCGCCGGTGCGCAGGCGGTCACCGAAGCCGCGTCCCATGGCGCCGCCGATGAGACTCGGCACGTCGAGGCCTGTGAGCCCCTTGATCGCGGTCGACGACTCGACCACCGCCCGTGTGGCGTTCTTGACCAGGTCCGACGCGCCATCGGCGCTCATCACCGTCAGCGAGTTGATGTGGCCCATGGGCTCGGATGCCGCGCGCACGATGTCGGGCAGCGCGCTCAGGACGGTCTGGATGATGGCCGCCTCGTTGAACTGCTTGTAGGCCTCAGCCCGCATCGCCAGCGCCTTGGCCTCCGCCTCGCCTTTGGTGAGGACGATCTGCGCTTCGGCGCCACCTTCGAGCCGGGTGGTCTCGGCGTCCGCCTCGGCGGACGCGATGCGTGCGCGCTTTGCACCTTCGGCACGGGCGATCACTGCCTGTGCCTCCGCTGCGGCCGGCTTCACCGTCGACGAGAGCAGCTCTTTTTCCTTGCGGTCTGCCTCCAGCTGCGCGAGCTCGGTCTGCCTGCGCACGACCTCCTGCTGCGCCTCTGCTTGAGCAAGCGGACCGGCCTGATCGGCACGCGCCTGGGCGGCGGCAACCTGCGTCTTGGTTTCCGCCTCTCGCAGCGAGACGTCCCGGCTCGCGTTGATCTTCACCTGCTGCGCTTCGGCCTCTCGGACCGCTGCTGTCTGGTCCGCGCTCGCGCGCGCCATGCGGGCGTCGCGCTCGACCGTCGCGAGGTTCTGCTGGCCGAGCAAACCGATGTAGTTCGATTCGTCCGAAAAGCTCTGGATGGTGAACGCGTCGATCTGGAGACCGCTGGTGGCGAGGTCGCCCTTGGCCGCGTCCTGCACTTGCTGGAGAAGCTTCTGGCGGTCGCGGATAAGCTCTTCGATGGTCAGCGTGCCGACGATCGAGCGCAGCGACCCTTCGAGAACGTTCTTGACGATCGAGTCGACCTGCTCGGCCTTGGCGTCGAGGAATCGCTCGGCCGCGTTGCGGAGGGACTCGACGTCGCGGCCGATCTTGAACGTGGCCACGCCCTGGACCTGAACCTTGATGCCCTGACTTGTCACCGCGTCGCTGAGCTGCACGTTGATCTGGCGAGCGGTCAGCTTCAAATGCCCAACGCGGTCGAGCAGCGGGCGTACGAACGTCCCGCCTCCGACCACGACCTTTACACCCTTGTCACCTGAGACTGCCATCGCCTGGCCCTTCTCGTTGCGCACCTTGGCGCCACGCGAGCCGGCGATGATCAGCGCCTCGTTCGCGCCGGCCACCTTGTAACGGCTGGCGACGAACGCGATGAGCAGAACGAGGATGATGACCCCCACCACGGTGAGGAACGGCGTGGACGTCGCAAAACTAGGCATCGGACCTTGCTCCTTCTTTGGTCGCCGTGGGGACCGCTTCCACCACGAGGTTGGTGCCGGCGACGGCGATCACCTTGACCTCGTGCCCTGCGGGAATCTCGACGTCGGCGGTGGCGGTGAGGTTATGGGAGGCGCCGGCGAAGCTGATCAATACCGAACCGAACTTGTTGGCTGGGATGCCGACCGAGACGCGAGCCGTCGACCCGATCATGTCCTGGAGGCTGAACGTCTCTGTCGACTCGGCCTGGCGTAGGGCCTTGAAGGCGCCGAAAACCACGCCGGCGCCGAGCAGGCCGGAAATCACCCCCACCACCGTCGCGCCGCCCGGCCCCGCGTTGAGGCTGTGGAGGCCGAAGAGGCCGCCAACCCCGAACATCGCGATGAATCCGAGGAGCATAGGCGTCGGCGAAACACCGGCGACGTCGAAACCGATGTGGATGGCGCCGAGCAGGCCGCCGAAGATGTCGTCGACGATCAGGGTGAGAAGGAGCAGTCCGCCCCCAAACAGGAGGCAGGCGCCGAATACGAGGTCGGCAGCGTTCACGCCCTTTCCACCAGCGATTGCAGTTTAGGACGGCGGTCGGGCGCTTAGTAAACGCTTAGCGCCGCCGAGCGGTTAGCCTTCTTCGGAGCTATGAGCCGCTCCTTCCGAATCGGCACCGATTCCACCGAGCACCTGGCGGTCGAAGTGGTGGCTCGGGAGCATCCCGACAAGTCGGATTACTGGGACGGGAACTGGCTGACAGCGATGATCGATGTGGCCAGCGGGCCTTGGCACGGCAACTACCGGGCGGCATTGCGCGCCGAGGAGTTCGTTCACTTTCGCGACCAGCTGCGGAGGTTGAGCGAGGACCGTGAATCGCCTCCAGCCGAGTTCGAGTCGATGGAACCATGGCTGCGGTTCTCGGTGCATCGATCGGATCGGCACGGGCACATGCGCGTCAGCGGCCGCGCCCAGACCGAGCCGTTCTTCGACAGCCACAACGTTTTCTACTTCGTGCTGGAGCTCGAACAGGGCTTCCTGGCTGCGACCCTCG
>Ga0207684_10000184_pt1 | contig 100205 bp, 73 predicted proteins | sample KBSK5501metaG_FD_184342 | JGI IMG/M metagenome (GOLD analysis project Ga0207684, IMG submission 184342) | Corn, switchgrass and miscanthus rhizosphere microbial communities from Kellogg Biological Station, Michigan, USA - KBS K5-50-1 metaG... | ecosystem: Host-associated > Plants > Roots >...
ACGTTGATCTGCCCGGGCAAGCGGTTGGCCAGCGGCACGTTGTAAGCAGGACTCCCTGGCTGAAGCTGGTCCAAAAACCACAGCCTCTCTTGCGCAAACGATAATGGAAAGCTTCTTGGTCTGTTAGCCCCAGCCTTAAGTAGTTCGGCAAGAAGCGCGCGTTTTTCCTCTGGTGAAAGATCCGCCCTGGGTTTGGAGGTATTATTCATTGACTGTTTCCCTTCCTGGTTTTGAGAGTACTCGGATGTACTGGGATAAAGGGATGATCTATTGAACCTGTACTCCGTCTATCTACGAGAAACGTGCACCCGGTGTTACTGACCCGGTAGCATTGGCGTATCTACTCGCAGTGTTTCAGGGATCACCAGCAAGCGCAATTTTCGCCGAATGAACATCAATATGTCATGTCGAGGCTTGCGATCCCTTGTGCGGCATAGCCTGCCCTTTTTCAACTGGGGGCTACGAGGCAAAGTTCCGCCTTTCTCAAAGTGATCTATCCAGTTGACTAGACGGTCGATTGCCAACTTTTCCGCGCGGCAGTACAGAGTCTCAGCCGTGTCTGTAGAATAAATAAGTGGAACAACAACCTCGACAATATCCCCTGTATCGATGCCAGAATTAATAAAGTGAATTGTAGAGCCTATCTTATCGAATGCGCGGTCGTATATCGCGAAGAAAAAGCAATGATTCCCCCTGTAATCCGGCAGATATCCCCCATGCACGTTGACCGTCATTGGTCCTGTAGCCTCTAACAATTCTTTGCGAAGGATTCCGGTGCCCATAACTACGGTCAGGTCCGGCGCGGCCTGTCGAATCAAATCAACAACGCTCGGATCGTTGATCCATCCGACTACCAACTGTTTGTATTTGGCGGGGGGCGGCTCCTCTTCAGATCGTGCAAAATACGCAGCGCGGTAAGCATCTAGCCCTGTGACCTTGCGCCGGATGGAATGGTAGACACTGTAGACATAATCTCGGTAACGTTTACTATGCAATAAGCGCCGCCGCTGATTTGCTGCTGGTTCGATGGCAACCGCGACAATATTGAACCTAGACCGTAGTAAACATATAAGGTACCGGTGATGCGCATCATCCGAGCACAAGATCGCGATTTTCCTTTTCATGATTCTACCCGCGTGTTTCTCCCGCTAACCAGTCCCCCTACCATAGCGGGAGCGATTCCGGCGCACGTAACCTCTGATGTTTGAAAAGCGGAACGCCCATCTGCTCGCCGAGCAGTCGAAGTTGTGCCTTGTACACACCCTTGAGATTGTCATGAAACGCAATGGCATGAATCCCACCAATGATAGAGTTGACGCAGGATTCCAGCTTCTCAAGTCCGGATTCGGCTTCGTACTTTCCATCGACAATCCAGTGATTAGGGAGTATGTGCCCGGCCGCCAGAGGATATGCATCCCGAGTGGTTAAGACCGCACTGGCAAATGACGGCTCCAGGTGCACACCTCCAACGCACAATAGAACCTTTATTTTCTGATCAACATCTCTACTCGCGAACACTTGTGGGAGTGATCGGGCAATTGCCTCTGCTGCTGTCGTATTTGACCAACTTGACTGGCTACTCCCAATCTCAACATCAACGAGCGGCACGTGATATTGAGGAATCAACTCAGCCTTGCCGCCATAAGGTATGCCGGACCAGTGGGTCCCTTCGCTAATGGTTGTGAAGCTGTCTAGCCCGAGAGTTTGTCGGTTGTCATCGACCGCCAGCATCAGGTTGCGTGTGCAAACCGGTTCAGACAGACCATAATAACCCGAGACCACATCCCCAGTTGTGTGCACAGTCAGTATTGAATCCGGCGCATTCTTGCCCTCGTGCCAGTTGACTACCCCGGCAAAGTCAAAGTCATCGAAATACTCGTTGAGCACCGGCATGTAGCGAGCGTAATCATGGCTTAACACATCATCAGTCTGGACATAGAAGAAGCTGTTCTTTCTGTGATCTTCAAGCAGTAAAACCGGGCGACTATCAACTGTGATACTTGACTCTTTCAATTCAAACATCCGTCTCGATGCTTCATATATGTGATGAGCGACGGGGTCTCTGGTTAGATCCCTGCAAAAGAAGTACACTGCTTTTCTGGGTATCATTTTGATGCTCTCTTGCTTCCAGGCCAAGCTCATTCAACGTGTCTGAATGTAGTGATCATCGATATCAACTAAGGTTTGGATTGCTGCAAAGGATCTTCACGGCATTATCCAATGCCAGTCCCGCAGCGCGCCATTTTTGCGCCAGCTCCCGGCCTCGCTTAATCTGAGCGATCGATTGAGCGCGTACAGTCTTAAGACAGGCCGCGAGAGATACTGCGCCCGGCCCTCCACCATATATTGCTCGCCGCGCGACGGCGGTTGGGTCCAGTCCCTCCATCGATACTGCGCGCTCCGCTTGTAACGCTGTAGACGCCGCCTGTTCAAGCGGTGACCCGCCTTGTTCAATGGCCAGTCGAATAATTGCTCCAACCGTGAGGTGCGCCAGTCGGAATGGCATTCCGCCCTCAACCATTAGCCGATTCGCCAGCTCGGTTGCCGAAGTGTATCCTTCAATGGCCCTGTCGAGCATTGATTGCCTGCAAGGTCTGCCAGCATCTACAAGTAGTCGCATCAACGTTGTCGCTTCAGTAGCTTCTTCCAGCGCCTTCCAGATGTGCTTTACTGCCTCGGTCCCTACCGCGATAGAGTTTGTGAAAGGGGTTGCGTGCGCGGCTGTTGCAGCAGCTACGAAAGCCCCCAGCGCCGATGCACTCCGCCCCTGCACATGCTCTAAGATGAACGGATTTCTTTTTTGTGGCATCATCGAACTGGATCCCACAAGCGTGTCGGGCAGTGCTATGAATCCAAATTCACCAGTTGTCCATATCAGCAAGTCAGCCGACAGTCGGCTCAAAGTAACACCGAGAATAGCTGCAGCACCTAACAGCCGCAGGATAATGTCTCGAGATGCTACAGCGTCTATGGAATGCGGCGCTGGCTCATCGAATCCAAGCAGGCTCGCTGTTCGGCTCTGGTCTATGGGCAAAGATGTGCCACCGACAGCTCCTGCACCAAGTGGGCACCTCCTTAACCCCGACCCGGCGTCGAAAATCCCTGCCAGGTCTCGGCTCAGCGCGGTCGCGATTCCAGCCAGGTAATGGCCATAAGTAATGGGTACAGCCGCCTGATAATGAGTATAAGCCGGCATGACCACTTCGACGAACTCGTTCGAGCGGCGCAGCAGGACCGCCTGAAGTCGCAATGCCTCCTTTATCAATCGAAGGTAGGGTTTGCGTAGCCTCAGATACAGTATCGTCGCATTTAGGTCGTTGCGTGAGCGGGCTGTCTGAAGAACCCCGCCTATCTCCGGACCCAACTTCTCTATCAGATAATTCTCGTAGAGCAGATAAAGACCTCTCGGCGCAGCTTGCCCTCGCAGAGGCGCAAAATCGCAGGTGCGAAGCTCATTAATCGCATTCATTAAGATGGAAGCGTGAGCACGTGTGATGACGCCACGTTCAGCAAGCATTACTACATGAGCGCGGTCTACTTCCGAAGAGTATTCCAACTCCAAATCAATTGCCGCATCTGCCGTTTCGCCGAAGAGAATACGGCGCGCAATTGGATTCAGTCCATGCAAAATCCGCCCTGTGTTTTCCATCACCGCTCCTCCGTTGCGGCGGCGGATGTTTCCTCCAATATCACCCGAATTCTGCTGAGAGCAGACTCGGCCCCGGCGCAGGCCGCTTCAGGTGTATCGCCGGTCGCAATCACATGCCCGATCCTGTCTCGAAAGTCGCCTTGACGTTGCACAAAGGCGCCTACTTCTGAGTACAATCGCATTTCGACAACCCCAGGCACCTGCGTTGCCACAGCCAGATTTTCAACTCCAGTTATGAAACCATTATTCGCTGGCAAGATGAAGCGCAGAGAAGCATACCCATTGGATCTCTTTTCCAGCTGCGGCTCTTGGCCGGTTACTCTCTTGAGGGTTTCGGAGATTAGGTCCAGGCCATAAGCGAAGCGAACCAATTCGGGGATAAAGCCCCCCGCCAAACGCGGATTCACTTCAATGATTTTTGGCTTTTCGTCTGCGAGTCGCAGTTCCAGATGGGCTGGTCCCCAGCCCAGGTCTAAGGCATTCAACGTATGAAGCGCAGTCTGACTGATAACCCGCTCCAACTCTGATGGGAGGGCCGCAGGAAAGTCATGCCCCACCTCGACAAAGTAGGGCAATGAGCCGAGATGCTTTCCGGTGATACCTATAACACGATTGTCAAAGGTTTCAACCGAGTATTCTGGTCCCAGTACCAGTTCCTCGATCAGGATTCGCCGCCGCGCAGATAATCCACGCTCATTCTTTCCCAGCGATAGAAGGCCCTTTGAATGCCGGGCCACATCATCGGAATTGCAGCACAGCTTAACACCGATGCTTCCCGTACCGGCCACCGGTTTGACGACAACCGGGAACCCAATAGTTTCAGCAGCAGCAATGGCGGCGTTTACAGAGGAAGCTGCCTGGAAAGCTGGCTGACCTATCCCTGCTTGCTTCAACCGCCACCGCTGATTTTCTTTGTCGCGGTATTTCTGAACGGCAGCATGATTTGGCCCACTCAACGCCAGCTCGAATGCAACGGCCGCCGCAGTCGCAACGAAGTATTCAGAGCTTGACATTAATCCTGCAAGGCTCGGCGCGGCCGCAAGCTCTTCGCAAACCTTCAGCAAGGCCTTTTGATCCGTCGTATCAACTTCAATAGTGCTGAGACCATCTTCTTCTGCGTACTTGTACCGGGTTGGGTCCGAACACAGTAGTACGGGCCGAAAACCTTGCTGCGCAGCGGCACGCGCAAAGAGACGCCCGGTCCCGCTCGTATTACTCTCGACAAATGCTAAGCACGGAACAGTCATAATGCTTCGGCGAGCCGAAAGGGTTCGCCCAAAACCTGCTCATAGGTGCGGCGGTCCCATGACAAGCGCGACCATTCACAGCCTGTTTGCCTGGGATGCGTCACAACGCGCGGCTCTTTGGGCAATTGAGTGAGCCACAGGCCGTTGGCCCGTAGCCAATCGTCATTATAGACGGTTTCTTGGTAACGCCACCCTTCGTCTGGGAGTAGAACAACAGATTTAGAACGAGGATTTTGACGAGCCACCCATTCAGCAATTAGGAATGCAGCGCCACTTGTCGCTCCCATGTAAAGCGACCAGCGTCTATGTAAAACTCTCGTGGCGAGAAATGCCTCGGCCGCATTTACCCAATGGACATCATTGAATACTGAATGATCGAGATTCTTTGGCATAAGACTATTACCGAGACCGCGCAAAATCCGCTTTTGTTCCGGTTGCCCAAACAATACGCTGCCTTGCGTATCGACGCCAACAACGTACAGACTCGGATTAAGCACCCGTAGATAATTGCTCGTGCCGCACATAGACCCGCCCGAGCCGACAGTGCCGACAAGACAATCAACTCTGCCTATTACTTCGGATAGAAGTTCGGCAACCGCAGCATATGCGCCAGGATTGTGGCGATTATCATATTGCGACGGCCAAAAGTGGTCTGGGAATTCAGTCTGAAGTTCAGAGATCCGGTCAAGACGAGCGCGTTGAAACCCTCCGACTTCAGCTGGTTTGCGAATAATCTCTACACGAGCGCCGAGGTCTTCAAGACGGCGTTTCAACGAATCATCAATCGCCGGGTCGCTGACAAGTACCAGCCTATAGCCGCGCAAAGCGCAAAGCATAGCCAGAGCCAATCCAAATGTGCCGGAAGTAGTCTCAATGATTGTCGTCCGCTTTTCGATCTGCCCGGCGGCTTTGGCCCGGTCGAGTATGAATCGAGCCGGCAGAAGTTTCATCAGAGGAAAAGCGGCCGCGTATAGGTTTTCCCTCAGGGTAATTACCAGCGGCAGCTCGAGCGCGTCAGTAATTGTGGTATATACTTTACGAGTCATCCTAGTATTGCGCCATGACGGTCATTAGTTTGAAAGCGCCAGATCGAACGAAAACCCATCTCGGATAGGTACTCTCTAGCACAGTGTATCTGCTGTTCGATATAGTCACTTTCTGGATCAAATATTAGCCCTACGATGGTTCCGCTATGGGCCACTTGTATGCCGAGTGCGTCAACCTTATTAACTAACTTTTCCAGTTCATCAAAGTGCGGCTTAGGCAAGAATCTCTGATTAATGCGAGCGCTCGCGGATGCCACCTGGCCGACAAGCTTGGCATCCTGAGTACGTACTGCCTGCCGCATCAGTCCCACCAGGGGACGGAAAGCTTCTATTTCCCACCAACTATACCTTGCAGGTTTGAGCTTGAGCGTATCTACGCCACGGCCTGTCTGATCTGTGTTAAGACCTAAGACTGCCAAAGGTGGTATAGCGCCGCCGAAATCTTCAATGACGGCTCCTTCCCGCTGGGCAAAAAGAACAGCTCTATCAATAAACATCAAAGAATCAGAAGCGATTTCAGCTTTAACGGCTAAGCGGGCAACGACTTCTGCCGATAAACACACGCCCAGCGCATCAGCTACCGCGCAAATTGTCGCGGTGACATCGCTGGTGGAAGAGCCAAGTCCCCAGCAGACAGGAGTCTTACTTCGTATTTGCAGGCGTCCCCCCCTCTGCGCCGAGTTGCCGTATTCCAAAGTTAGATCAGCAGCGCGGCTGGATTTTATCTTCCAGGCGGGCTCAACAGTTATGTGCTTGCAGTTCTCTAAAACGAATAATGCTTCGGAAGCCTGAGATACGCAGGAGAGTGACACTAATATGCGGTGAAGGCGCCCATCGCCTCCTGCGACAACTCCTTGCAATATCTCCCCATGATGAGCCTGGGCAGAGGCATAACCGGTTCTAAGAGAGGCTGAAGTCTGAGCCAAGTGCACCTGCCCATCTAATGATCGGTTTGTTATCATCTAACGTCCTCCGAAGCTCCACCTTTGCTGAAGGTTGAGGATCTTAGAGGCCTGTGAATCAAGTCCTATCGATTGGCGAGCTATTCTCTCCGCTTGTTAAACCCCTGAGGGAAGCTGCTTCGCAGCAAAAGTACTTGTAGCGCAACCTCAGTCGCCAAAGTAAACTTAGTCGCTAGAGATATCTAAGGGTCACAAACAAAGAACAAGCTTTGAAGCAAATTCTCCTAATGGCTGAATTAGTCTGGCAATCACAAATCGCCGATTAGGCTTGCATCCGGTAGCAAACCATCCGACCAGCCAGCGCGCAAAGCAGGATACTTGCGCCAACCCTAGTCCGCAGGACAAGTCTCTTGGACATTTACAGCTACATGATGCTCGCCTAGACTTTTCGCCGTGGCGGTGGTGAAAAAGGGCAGCGATTCGCAAAGAACCCCAAGCGCTCTTGCACATCATTGAAGCGATGCTGAGTAATAAGACCAGTGGCTGCCAGGATTTCACGGTCGAGCGATGATTCAGATTCCAGATACTTAGTCAATTGCCCCATCGCAGTGATGCCATATTCGTTGCCGAGCCCTCTAGCCCGTATGACCGGCAGCATGGGATCTTTCGCCCGCGCGGCATCGCGCATGTGTTTAACAGCGCTTATCGCGTCAGGTGACCCGGTCAGAGACTTCGTGAATTCGCCACCTAGATTATTGCGCGGCATGTGGAGATGCTCATCGCGCCATTGGAAGATATAGGACCTAATTCTCAAACACTCGTTTACCGTTAGATGCACGAGCCACGAACTTGAATCCTCGAAACGTGTGGTATCCACGCGACGATAAGCTTTCTCAATCTCTTTCTCACTGCACTCTTTCGCCGGCCGACCGGCCACATAGTTTGTGAGTTCTTCCACCAACTGTGTGTAGAGGTCCGTGAACATATTGAAGCGCAGGCATACTGAGTGACTCCCACTGGTCAGACCAAGGTTTTCACGAATCTGATGATAGTCTGATGTTGCGAGGTTATCGGCCATCGGCGGTAGCGGAGCAATCACCCCCTCAAGTAAGACGTTGATACAATTGAGATGACCAACTGCCTCCTGCAAATTACCTGACCGTATGACAAGAATGGACTTTTCAAAGCGGTCGTTGATCTCTTCGCCCAGTGTTTCTGGAATCTGGTGCAATCCTCGAAACTGCGTGAAGTACGTATCGCCTTTAAGCACACGGTCATAAACTGCATCGCGCATACCCCGTGTGACTACAAATTCCTCGTAGGAAGGAATGAAAGCGGGCACTTGAACTTCCGCCAGATTCCGCTCCCAGATCGTCGATTCGTGGTTGCAAACTCTTGTCAGGTGAAACAGATTAAACTCGGCACTCTCGAGCGATTGTTCGCCTATAGCCCTATTTATTTGCAGTTCGCCCGATTCCATGCGCTGCCGCATGACATAGTCGAACCGCAACAAGGTTTCGAGATAATCAGCAAATGCCGGTGAATCTTCGATGCGCAGGGTGCCTTTGGAGCTAGACTCTTCGCACATTAATCCGAGTTGAAGCGGAATCAGGCTTAACCGACTCAGCACTCGGTGAAACCCGCGTGCCCAAAACATCTTTACTGTTGCAGAACCAATTGCTCCGACCTCAAGGTCAGCCGTTGTCCGCAACATGAGATCGTTTAGATTCACCAATGCAATTTCCACTGATTGAAAAACGGCGCGCAGGGTGCTTGCCCCGGTGGCTTTAGGCAGAGGGTAGGACTGCCTTGCCGCATCCAGCACGCCAAGACCTTGCAGGTCATAGTAATTCTCCGCTATCACTCCTCGTTCGTTATGGACTGGCTCTAAGATCGACCCGCCGGACTGTCCTGCCCGCTGATGGGTGAGGGCTTTATGGCCAGGGTCGCGAGTTGTTTCGTTACTTCTCATGTCGAACCTCCCTTAACCAGCCTTTCGTCTTGTCGGCTGTCATCAAAGCTCACGTTACTTTTCCATTCTTGTTGCTCATCTTGTACTCTCATTCCTTAAGCGTCTAAGTCCTAAACCTAGACCGAGTCCTCCTAAGGCGAGTAGTCTGAGAGGACTTGGGGATGGGTGACGCATCACGGGCCCACCTTATCATCCAACATACTCTTGAGCAGCAGATCCACTTGGTCCTCCGAGAGGCTCTCAATGGATTCCAAGAGTTGATCCGCGTTTGCTGGACTAACCTTGTCGATCGTTTTACAATTGCCGATACCTTGTTCAGCTTGAAGTTGTGCGATTGCAAGCGCGAGCTCGGCTATGGAAGGCTTTTCAAACACCTCCGCCAAAGGCAATTCCAGGCCGAACGCCTCTCGCACCCGAGACACGAACTGAGTTGCTAACAATGAGTGTCCCCCGAGTTGGAAAAAATTGTCATTGATCCCCACGACCTTTATCCCCAACACCTCTGACCAAATACGTGCCAGCACTTCTTCTACCGCATTGCCCGGTGCTATGTATCCCTCTCCTGCCTGCTCCCTTGCTGCCTCAGGCTCTGGCAGCGCCCGCCTGTCCAGCTTACCGTTGGGCGTCAGCGGCAATTGGTCCAGCCTGACTATGTAGTGCGGAATCATGTATTCGGGCAGCCTCTGCTTGAGGTATGACTTAAGTTCACTGGTTGTAATGGAATGGTCTGCCACAACATATGCGGCGAGGCGTTTTTCACCGCGAGAATCGACACTGACAACCGCGACGGCGTCCGTGATCTGCTGGTGCTGTGACAGCACAGCTTCAATCTCGCCGAGTTCTATCCGATAGCCGCGTATCTTGACCTGATGGTCGATGCGGCCGAGGTATTCTATGTTGCCATCCGGCAGGTAACGCGCCACGTCACCCGTCCTGTACAACCTCGCTCCGGGCTCTTGACTGAACGGGTTCGGGATAAACTTCTCGGCGGTCGAGCTTGGGAGGTTCACGTACCCTCGTGCCAGACCAATCCCTCCAACACACAACTCACACGGTACGCCAATCGGCCTTGGCTCCAGGTTGTTATCAAGCAAGTATATCTGTGTGTTATCAATCGGGCGGCCGATTGGCGGCTTCCGACTTCCATCAATATATGCGCCTGCAACCCACATAGTCGTTTCGGTGGGGCCGTAAGCATTGAATATTTGATAGTGTTCGGCCCAGCGTGCCACAAGGTCTGCGGAGCAGGCTTCACCTGCCACAGTGATTAGCCGTAAGCCAGGGAATACCTCAAGGGATAAGCTGGCTAGCACGGATGGTGGTAGCGTGAGCACAGTTATATGTTGATCGCGCAAGATGGCAGACAGTGATGTCCCGAACACTAGAGTGTCTTGCGGTATCAGACATAATGTTGCGCCTCCTAACAGAGCCATGCCCATCTCGTACATCGAGAGATCGAAGCTTAAGGAAGCAACTTGGAGCACGCGATCATCCGGCCGAATTCTCAAACTCCTAACTTGAACACCGAGGGTATTGCATACTCCGCGATGCTGAATAAGTACGCCTTTATTTCTTCCGGTCGAGCCAGATGTGTATATGACATATGCCGCATTGTCAGGTGTCACCCCGCTGCCGAAGTTTTCCTCGCCTTCGCATGCTATCTCACCCCATTCGCTGTCCAGCTTAATAATCCGGAGCCCTTGCACTTCAGCGACAACCTCGGCAAGCTTCTCTTGAGTCAGCAACACCGGGGCCTGTGAGTCCTCTATCATGAATTCAAGCCTCTCCTTCGGATAGCTGGGATCTAGAGGGACATATGCTCCTCCTGCTTTGAGTATTCCAAGCAGGCCGACAACCATCTCCACACTGCGCTCCAGGCAAATGCCGACACGAACTTCAGGGCCAACACCCAACGCGCGCAAGTAGCGCCCCAACTGATTGGCTCGCCTGTTCAGCTCCCCATAGCTTACGTTCTGCTGGTGAGAATCAATTGCCATAGCTTCTGGATCTCGTTCTACCTGCCGCTCGAACAACTCGTGTACACATTCATTTTCTTGAGAGCCCGTGCGTGTGTCGTTCCACTCTTCGAGCAGCTGTCGCGCCTCCATGGTCGTGAGCATCTGCAAATGTGATATTCGCTGATCGGGGTCTTTTACGACGCTTGCAAGCAGCGTCTTCATATGTCCTATCATCCGATTGATGGTTTCTGCTTCAAACAAGTCGGTGTTATACTCCACAACCCCTCTCAGCACTTGGGCCGTCTCCATCAACGACATGGTCAGATCAAATTTCGCTGTTCCGAAAGTCGCATTACCGCTATGTTCTCCATTACTTGGCTCTTCCTCGCCGCTCGCGCTGCGCTGATTCAAGCCCGGTGTATTCTGTAAAATGAACACCACTTGGAAGAGCGGATTGCGGCTCATATCGCGCTGCGGTTGGATCTCCTCGACGAGCTTCTCAAACGGCAACTCCTGATGCGCATATGCCCCCAGCGTGACTTCCCTCACCCTTTTGAGCAACTCCCTGAAGCTCGGCCCCCCTCCCAGGTCAGTCCTCAGCACGAGCGTGTTGACGAAAAATCCTATCAATCCCTCCAACTCTTTATGATTCCTTCCCGCTATCGGTGTCCCCACTACTATGTCCTCTTGCCCGCTGTAGCGATATAGCAGCACCTTGAAGACCGCCAACAGGGTCATAAACAGGGTGGTTCCCTCCTGTCGGCTCAGCTGCTTGAGTACCATGCTTGTGTGCTTGTCAATATCAAACGCCTGTATTGCCCCGCGGAAGCTCTGCATTGCTGGCCTGGGCCTGTCCGTCGGCATTTCAAGTACCGCTGGTGCGCCTTCCATCTTTTGCTTCCAGTAGGATAGGTGCTGTTGAAGCACATCGCCTTGCAGATATTCCCTTTGCCATCGGGCGTAGTCAGCATACTGGACGGGTAATTCTTCCAGAGGAGACTGCTTGCCACTACAGTAGGCTTCATACAGCATACTTAACTCTCTGAGCAGGACGTCTAGCGACCAGCCGTCCGAAATGATGTGATGCAGGGTCAAAAGCAGAATATGATCGGAAGGTGAGAATCGCAGTAATCTGCAGCGCAGTAAGGGGCGTGACAGATCGAACGGCTGCTGAGCTTCGATTCCCGCTAGTTCTTGCGCCTGTACCTGTTGCTGATAGCCTGATACGTGGGAGAGGTCTTCTACATCCAATTCAAGAGTGCGTGATGGTTCAATAATTTGAACTGGCTTATTGTCTACTATTTTGAACACCGTGCGAAGTGTTTCATGGCGACGGACTATTTCATTGATGCTTCGTTCCAAAGCAGCGCTATTAATCGGGCCGGGGAAACGAATTGAGATGGGCATATTGTAAACCGGATTATTCGGCTGAAGCCGGTCAAGAAACCAAAGTCGCTCCTGCGCAAACGATAAAGGAGGCGGTCCAAATTCTGTGCGGTGAGCGATTCTCACCCTTTGGGAAGCATCCACTTGCTTCTTAAGGCGGGCTTGAAGTAAAGCAAGCTTTTCTGGAGAAAGGGACGCAACGCGTTCGGAAAGGTCGCTCATTCGAATCTCCTTCGATACTTAAACTCGCCGTTGCCTCCTCAGTAACGGAGGAACCAGTCACTAGGGCAGGTCGCCAGGGAACAGAGCCAACTATCATCGGTCAATCCGCCCCATGAGAATCGCGCAATGCATAAGAGACATCTGGTGCAATGCATTTGGCGCGCTCAGCCAACACCGCAAGCATATCGCCCAACTCGCTTAAGATCTGTTTCTGATGAACACCTGCAATTAAAGGTGAAGCATTTATTTGATAGATTGCCGTGGCTGATTGCCGCTTGCGAATCAGCGAGCCGCTTTGACAAGGAAGAATTCGCGAGGACCGGACTGATATTGACGGCTCTCTGCATACTCCCTCTCGCTCTAGTCTTCAGCTTCTCCGGCTGACAGGTGGGCTGGACCGGCTCCGCTGGCCGCAGTCACTCGCCGGTCACCCATGCCCAGCGAACTGGTGCGGCTAAAGCGCTCCGGGCTGAGTCTGTGGCCCTAGTGACCTGGGAGGCAAAAGCAACAGACCGGTGCGATCAAACTGTCAAGCCTTTCGATCCGCGCCCGCGCCCGCGCCGACTTTAACTCTCCGGTATAGAGACGTTGATTCCCGCGCTTGCGCTCTTCGTGTGGACCAGATTGCGGGCGTAACTCTTAGCTCGCCCTTAGCCCACATTCAATAATCTGTTTCTTAAACCCGCGTCTACTGCAGGGCGGCGTAGGTGACTTAAACCTCTCTTCGACGGCCGGCATTCTATCATAGATGTCCCTACATTGCACGACAAAAGTTACAAAAGCCACCGTGTGTAGATTTTGCTGCACCGTTGGTCTGGATTCCCTCCTATTGCGCCACAGTGATTCGTGTCCGTAGATTAGAATCCAGTTGGCGGTGGAGGTATTCCGGGCGGTCTTGGACGAGGACAACCTGGACATTGCGGGCTTCCGGTTTCCAAGGATCTCGGTTGCCCTTGCTCTGGCGCTGCTATCTCCTGTTTCCCGACTTGCTCCGTTGCGGCCGGTATGCTCCCAAAAAACATGTAATCAAAAAACAACCTCAACGAATCGGACTAGCCGAAACCGAGAAACAAGACCAAAGAAAGGGAAACAAGCACGCGTCGGTACCTGTTGAGTTTCATAAACAAGTCCTCCAATACGCCGTAGTTTCGATACGGCGTAGGTTGTTAAACAGCTCACGCAGTGAATCAATAAGGCAAGAGCAAGGAGGCACAGCGTGGTGCCCCTCGTTAATAAGTAATCCGCTCGGTGGTGAGGACCATTATTTGAGCAGAAACTCTTTCATGAAAAGGACTGTTGCGTAGAACTGGAAATCGCGATTCTTTTTCCTGATGAAGCCGTGTCCTTCGTCATTCGCCATCAGATACCACACCGGGGTCCCGTTCTTTCTGACCGCGTTTACTATTTGTTCGGATTCGGTCGGCGGAACTAGCGTGTCATTCTTCCCCTGAACTATGAGCAGCGGCATCTTAATCTTTCGCACATTGTTGAGCGGAGCGATCCTATTTAAGAACTCTCGCATTTTGGGATCTCTTTCATGTTAGCCGGGTAATGTTCGCGGTTGCTAGTGTCCTGTTTCTAAAGTTCTATGAATAATATAGTCTCACCTTTTCGTATCAGTCAGTCGCAAAAGGGGAATTGCATCTAGTTTTTCGACAACCTGAGAACGGATACCTCGATCTAAGTCGAAGTCGAAATAGTGTGGATCGTCGGCATCTTCCGGCATAGCGCGGAGCATTGAGCGGGACGTATCGGCAACTCACCAACGCAGGAATTATCACACTACTACAATGTCGTAGAAGTGCTCCGGTCAGATGGCCCTATTGATCCAGGGCGGGCCGCTTAAGATTTCGTCTGAGCCGCCACATTGTTCTCGGCATTGTGAGCCACGACGAACGCGGTAACCGCGAAAGAGAAGCCAGCAGCAGTCCGCGATCCTCACGATCAAGCTTGATCTCACAACTCCACTCCATTAGGCGGGCGTTAGCTCGTGCGAGTTGCGTCTGGTCGTCACTTGAGAGCGAACCCTCGCGCGAGTGTGACGCCATGAATTCGAATAAGCCACATTCGATCAACGCTTCGCGCAGATGATTGTTCAGGTGCCGAACGAGTTGCTGCTCGCGATCGAGCGTGCCCCCGCAAAACAACTCGTCGACGCTTTCGATCACCGGGCAAGTTTCTTCGCACGAAGAGGTATCGGGCATCGGCGCGGCGTTTCCACCTTGAAGCGCGAATAGCAGAAGGCTGATTTCGTAGTGAGAAAAGGTCGATGCGCGACCGGCGCGCGCGCTGGCGCGTACAGGATTACCTTCGCGCTCGCGATTCTGTTTGAGTGCGGTCATATGGCCGATGCCAGATTATTTCAGAGCGAATTTGCGGCGGCAAGGTGAGCGGCCGGTCGTTGAGGCAGCGAGGCCTCGTTAGACTACGCCAAAGCCGTCACCTATAATCGAACGTCGCAATCATGGAACTCTACGTCATACGTCATGCGATCGCGGAGCCGCTCGGCAAACGCAACGAATTCTCGGACGAAAAGCGCTCGCTCACGGACGCCGGGCGCGACCGAATGCGCGAGATCACTAAAGGACTGTGCAAGCTTGATGTCCAATTCGATTTGCTGCTGACCAGCCCGCTCATTCGCGCGGTTCAGACCGCTGAAATTATTGCCTCGGCATTCGACGTTGGCGCGAAGGAAATTCAGCAGACAGCGAATCTCGCGCCGGGTGCTTCGTCTCAGGCCTTATTCGCAGAGATAAAAAGTCACACCGAAGTCGAATCGGTTGCGCTGGTCGGGCATCAACCTGATCTTGGCCTGCTGGTGTCGGGCATCATCGGGAGCGCGGCTCAGTCGATTCAATTGAAGAAGGGCGGCGTCTGCAGCGTGAATGTAAGCGAAACCGTCCCCGCTCTTCGAGGTGATCTCGTCTGGTTGTTGACACCAAAACAACTGCGCCTGTTAGCGCGACTCTGATATGCATATTCTTGGCGGCATCGTGGGACTGACCGTTGGATTCATCGTGTGGCTGACTGCGTCGCACTGGATTGCGGCTTCGATGGCGTGGGTCGAAGATCGCCAGCCTTACCTCATCGGATCAACGCGGTTGCGAATTGCCGAGGCTTTTGTTTGCGGAGTGTTGTTCGTAGGTTGTCTGGGACTCGCGTTCTGGATCGCGCGAATGATCTGGACTCAATGATACAAAACTAGACGACCCCTTGCTCGCGCAGCGAATCCACCGCGCTCTCGCCGTATCCCAATTCTCTCAGCACATCATCGGTATGTTGGCCCAGCGTCGGCGGAGCCAGCCGATAGCTCACCGGCGTAGTCGATAGATTCACCGGATTCCCCATCGACCTTACGAGTCCCAATAACGGATGCTCCAACTCAACAATGAAGCGGCGCGCCTGATGCTGAGGATGAGCAAGCGTGTCCTCTATCGAATTGATCGGGGCGTTGGGAATGCCGGTGTCCTTCAGTTTTTCCAACCAGTAATCCGCGTCGTGAGTCGAAAACAATTTGTCCAACACAGGCAGCAGATCTCCGCGGTTCCTGGTGCGCTCGGCATTCGTCGCAAAGCGCGGATCATCTCTCAAATAATCCACGTCCACTGCCGAGCAGAAAGCCACCCACAATTTTTCGGTGCCCACGCCGACGATAATGTACTTGTCCGCAGTCTTGAAAACCTGATAAGGAACGATGTTCGGATGCGCGTTTCCCATTCGTTGCGGGGTTTCGTTGGCGTTCATTAGCGAGGAAGCAAGAGTCGTCAGCCACGCAGATTGTCCCTCGAGCAGAGTCATATCGAGGAACTGTCCTTCTCCCGATCGCTCGCGTGCAAGAAGCGCCGACAGGATCCCGATAGTCGAATACATGCCCGTGGTGATGTCAGCGATCGGGATGGGATAGCGAACCGGTTCGCCGTCGGGCTCTCCGGTGACGCTCATCAAGCCGGCTTCGCCTTGCGCGATCAGATCGTATCCGGGGCGTTCGGCATACGGGCCGGTCGCGCCGTACCCGCTGATCAGGCAATAGATCAAACGCGGGTTCAACGCCTGCAGCGTTTCGAAGTCCAGTCCCGCGCGCCGCCGCGATGACGCCTTCGGAGTATTGCACACAAACACGTCAGCAGTAGCGATGAGTTTGTGGAGAATCTCTTGACCCGGGGATGATTTGATATCAAGAGTCAGGCTGCGCTTGTTGCGATTGACGCTCAGGAAATAGGTTGTTTCGCCTTCGAGGAAGGGCGGCCCCCAACCGCGGCTCTGATCGCCGCTGCCGGGCGCTTCGACTTTGATGACGCCGGCGCCGAGATCGCCGAGGATCATCGTGCAGTACGGACCCGCAAGCGCCTGCGTCAAATCAACGACTCGAATGCCCTCGAGTACATTCATAATCACTCCGTCTTGAAGTCACTGCATGATGCGGGAGTGGATAGTGCTTGTCAAAAACAAAGACCACGCGGTCAGCGATGGGTGTAAGTGCAACATTGGCCGTGCTACAAGCACGGAGCTGACGGCGTCGTTGTTGGATGATGCCTTGGCCCGGTCGAAGCTGATCGGCGCGCATCCACAATGAAGGGACCGCCGGCAGCCCGCGTAGCGGGCGGCGGCAGCATATCGCCCAAGTCGAGTCCGCGAGCCCTGGGTGACATTGTGTGAGCGGCGACAAGCCCGCGTACGCGGGCGACAGCGAAACGACTTGCGGTAAACTGCCCTTCTGTCGCCCGCTACGCGGGCTCCGAATGGCGAACGACACCATCTACCCAAGGCTGCGCGGACTTGCCTTGGGCTACACGCTTTTGCCCACTGCGTGGGCTTTGCCCACTGCGTGGGCTACCCAGCCAGTCGCCGCTATTTACTTCGAGGGACAGATGCTTGAATCACCGCGGGCCCGACTTGCCTTGGGCTACACGCTGTTGCTTACTGCGTGGGCGAGGCCTGAATTGACTTCGTCACAATGCTGCCGCTAGATTTCTGGCCTGATATCACACCGCTGAAAGCGTTGGAGGTTGGATGTCGATCAAGTCGGACGTTTGGATCAAGCGGATGTCACGCGAAAGCGCGCTCATCGATCCGTTTGAAGAGAGGCTCGTTCGCAGCGTCGAGGATCGCCGCGTCATAAGCAGCGGGCTTTCGAGCTACGGTTACGACTGCCGCCTGGCGCGCGACGAGTTCAAAGTTTTTTCGCCGGTGACGGGCACCGAAATAGATCCTAAGAACTTCGATCCCAACAGTCTGCTGGATGTGCCGATCCGGCGGGCAGAAGACGGCTCGGATTACTGGCTGCTGCCGCCGCACTCATACGCGCTCGGAGTGACGATCGAGCGATTTCAGATTCCTCGCAACGTGACGGCGCTTGCGATTGGCAAGAGCACGTATGCGCGTTGCGGGCTGATGGCCAACACCACGCCGCTCGAAGCGAATTGGTGCGGCCGACTGGTCGTTGAGCTCTACAACGCGGCAAACTTGCCCGTAAGGCTGTACGCGCAGGAAGGTTTCATTCAGATTTTGTTTTTCGAGTCGGATGAAGAATGCGAGACGAGCTACAGCGATCGCGGCGGAAAGTATCAGGACCAGAAAGGGCTCACCCTGGCGAAGCTTTGAGTGACGATCGCGGCAATCAACATGCGATAGAAGCGCGCACGGAGTAAGCCGGCATTGATTTGACTAGCGCGCTCAACTACCCTACCTCAAATGATCTCGGATCAATCAGACGGCTACCTTCAATGCATCGAAGCTAACTGCGCCCAGCGTTATTCAATCAATGAGCGTCTCTACACTTGTCCTGCGTGCGGCGGACTGCTCGATGTTCAATACCGTTTCGCCCAGTCGACCAACACTGAACAATTCAAGGTGATGTTCAAAGAGCGGCGCCTTTCAGATACCGGCCTGGATCGCAGCGGTGTTTGGAGATTTCGCGAGCTGCTTCCTTTTGTCGAAGATCTCTCGCGAGTCATTACGCTCACGGAAGGCAACACGCCGATCTATCAAGCTCCGCGCTCGGCTTCTTATTGCGGACTAAATGCGCTGCGGTTCAAACATCAAGGCGCGAATCCGACCGGGTCTTTCAAGGACAACGGGATGACAACCGGCGTGACTCAAGCCGCCGCTCTGGGAGCGAAGTCTGTCGCGTGCGCGTCGACCGGCAACACATCGGCGTCGATGGCGGCTTACGCAGCGCGAGCCGGAATGAACGCATTTGTTTTCATACCGGCTGGCGAGGTCGCGTACGGCAAGCTCTCTCAGTCGCTCGAATACGGCGCGAAGGTCGTAGAGATCGAGGGCAACTTCGACGATGCGATGCGACTCGTTCGCGAACTGGCGGGCGAAACGGATATGTACCTGTTGAATTCGATCAACCCGTTTCGACTCGAAGGTCAGAAGACGATCATCATCGAGATGCTGGAGCAATGCGGTTGGCAGCCGCCGGACTGGATCGTGCTGCCGGGCGGCAATCTCGGCAACACTTCGGCATTTGGGAAAGCGCTTCACGAACTGGAGACACTCGGCTTCATCGATCGCGTGCCCAGGCTTGCGGTGATTCAGGCGGCAGGCGCCTCGCCGTTTTATGAGCTGTTCACTTCGAACGACAAATCACGATTGAATCCTGTGACGCGGCCCGCGACACTTGCAACCGCGATTCGAATCGGTGATCCGGTTTCGTGGAAGAAGGCGCTCAGGTCGCTCGATTGGACAAACGGCGTCGTCGAGCGAGTGAGCGAGCAGGAAATCGCCGACGCTAAAGCGATCATAGGCCGCGACGGAATAGGCTGCGAGCCCGCCTCCGCCGCGACCCTTGCCGGTGTCAAACGTCTGGTGGAATCGAATGTGATCGATCCAACATCAGAAGTTATCGGGGTGCTCACCGGCAATCTGCTCAAAGACCCGAGCTACACTCTCGACTATCACAAAGGCCAACTCGCACTCGACATCGACGGCGCGCATAGCTCGATCAATTCTCAATATCCAAACCGGCGCGCGCGTGTCGCCGCGGATAAAGATGCGATCAAGCGGCTGCTCGCACTTTGAATGGCTCACTTCATTGCAACGCCGTGCGGCCTTGCCGGGCCCGTCACAAACGCGGTGTTGAAGTCGAGTTTGAATGCGGTATCCAGCACCAGATCATTTGGAAGAACCTTCGCGACGTGAACTTTGTGATCGCCTTCGGCGTGCACTTTTCCGAAATCATCTTCGTTCAGGAAGTAGTCGGTGATGACCAGTCGCTTCTCATCATCGGTAAGCGAGATGTAATGCGGTCCCGCGCCCGCGCCGAGATCCAGCACCTTCAGCACACGGGGCTGCCGCGGATCTGTCGTGTCAAACATCACAACTTTGCCCGCGCCGTTCATTGAGACGAATAAGCGTTTGCCGTCGCTTGTCATCCGCATCAGTTGAGGGAACCCGCCCGGCTGGATGCTCGAGAAATCGAACACCGACTTGGTGGTCCCGTTGTTTGTATTGATCAGGTAGAGATGCCCGTCGGCCATGCCCGCCGTGTACGCGCGTTTGTGAGGATCATCGGGGATCAGCTTCACATCGATCGTCCCGACCGCGCCGGGAATCTGAATCGTTCGCAGCAGCTTTCTCTGTTTGAAGAGCCACACGCGAATGCTTCCCCGCAAATCGAGCCCGCCAGGCACCGCGTGCAATGTCGTTGACGGACAAACGAAATCGCTTGTGACCATCAGATTTATTTCCGGCCTTACCGAGATGCCGTGAGGGTTGAAGCCGTCGTGCGGCTGGTTATCAGGATGCTCGGTCACAAGCCGCAGGTGCTTATCGAACTCGGCGACTCGCCCGGGATGCGCGCCCGCGGCCCCGCCCATCATCGTCACGAGAAATCCGCCGCCCGGCAGCGCATAGAACTCATCGGTGATCGCCGACAGCGGAGGATCAGCCGAGGAGATGAAAGAAGGCGCAGCGGGATTCGAAACGTCGAAGAAGAAAATCTCTTTCTGTCCCTTGAGCACGCTGAGCAGACCGCCGCAAGCGAGCACTCGCCCGTCGCTTGAAAGTCCGACGTGATGGGGCTCGTTTCCGGAAGCGCCGGCACCGGGCAGCGGCACGGTGGTGACTACCTTCCCGTAGTTTGGCGAGTCTTCGTCGAAGTCTACGACCGCGAGGAAATCCGGCGCGCTGCGAGCCTGGTCGCCGGCCCAAACAAACAGATGCTTTTCAGTTGCGGCGGGCCTTCGATCATCGCGAGTTCGCGCCGAATGCGTTGTAGAAGCGGCGGGCGCAAGCGGTCCGAGCAACACTACACCGATCATCAACAAAGCGAGTTTCGCGAACAAATTAGAAGTGTGAAAAAAGCGAACCATTTGATACTCCTCCTTGTGTGAGATTCAATCTGTGTACCTACCCACTCAGTTAAGCGGGAAGCGGCCGAGAAAACTGGCAACAAGAGAAGAATTTCTTTGAAGTATCGATCGGGCTATAATCATCGCTACTTCTGGCGCGTTCGAGGATATGAAATGCGTCCGTCCAACGAAGTAACTCAACTGCTTCTTGCCTGGAGTGAAGGCGATCAGGCCGCGTTGGAGCAGCTTGTCCCGATGGTGTATGACGAATTGCGCCGGCTGGCCAGGCGCTACATGGTTCGAGAACGCGGCGGACATACGCTGCAGACAACGGCGCTGGTCAACGAGGTGTATCTGCGGATGGTTGATATCAAAGGCGTGCAGTGGCAGAACCGCGCGCACTTCTTTGCGGTTTCGGCTCAACTGATGCGGCGGATCCTTGTCGACTTCGCGCGCGCGCGGGGGTATCAGAAGCGAGGCGGCGGCGCGCGCAAGGTCTCGCTTGATGAAGCGCCGGAGATTGGTGCGGAGCGCCCGGCCGATCTGATCGCGTTGGATGATGCGCTGAATTCCCTGGCGAAGGTTGATTCGCGAAAGAGCCGCGTTGTCGAATTGAGATTCTTCGGCGGATTGAGCGTGAACGAGACGGCACACGTGCTCGACGTGTCGCCTGATACGGTAATGCGGGATTGGAAGCTGGCAAAAGTTTGGCTATTGCGCGAGATGAGCGGGGAAGCGGCGATATGACTTCTGAACGCTGGAGCCAAATCGAGAGGCTTTATCACGCGGCCGTCGAGTTGGACGCCGAGCTCAGGTCTGAATTTCTCGATCGCGCGTGCACCGGTGATGAAGAGCTGCGCCGGGAGATTGATTCACTTCTCGCTTTCGAACCTCAAGCCGGAAACTTTATCGAATCACCCGCATTCGAACTCGCCGCAACGATGCTGGCATCGGATCAGCCGAACACTCTCATTGGAACAACCATCGGTCCTTATCAGGTGCTTTCGTTGATTGGCGCGGGAGGTATGGGCGATGTGTACCTTGCCGAAGACGCGCGGCTCGGCCGCAGGGTCGCGCTCAAGCTGCTTCCAAACCGGTTCACTGGAGAACCGGATCGCCTTCGACGATTTGAACTGGAGGCTCGGGCCGCATCCGCGCTTAATCATCCGAATATACTGACTATATTCGAGATTGGCCGCGCGGACGAAGTCCATTACATCGCGACGGAGTATATCGAGGGAGAAACCCTGCGGCAGCGCATGAAGAAAAGCCGGCTCGAACTCACAACGGCGTTGGACATAGGTTGTCAGATCGCAAGCGCGCTAGCCGCGGCCCACGAAGCCGGAATAGTTCATCGCGATATCAAGCCGGAAAACGTAATGCTGCGGCCGGACGGCTACGTCAAGGTTCTTGATTTTGGAATCGCCAAGCTCACCGAGCAATACCGGAAAATGCTCAATCCCGGCGCGCCTGCGATTGAAGTCAGCACTCAAACCGGAGTCGTCATTGGGAGCACTCGTTATATGTCGCCCGAGCAGGCGCGCGGTCAAAAGATAGACGCTCGATCCGACCTGTTCAGTCTGGGGGTCGTTCTTTACGAAATGATCTCGAACAGTCCTCCGTTCAGCGGGGCAACCAGCGCGGACATACTGGCGGCGATTCTTGCGCACGACCCGCCGCCGCTCGCGAGCGTGCCCGGCGATTTGAAGACGCTTGTCGCGAGGGCGTTAAGAAAAGACCGTGACGGACGCTACCAGACAGCCGAAGAAATGCTCGCCGGCTTGAGAAGCTCAAAACAAAAACTCGAGTTTGAGCATGAGTTGAAGCGCACGATGCAAGGCCGAGCGCCGGCCGTCGCCGGGGCGGTGAAAGTTGCACGCGAGAAAGAGATTATTGATTCTTTGGCGGTCTTGCCTCTTTTGAATACCACAGGCGATTCAAGCGTGGATTACCTGAGCGATGGAATCACCGAGACCATTATCGACTCGTTGTCTCAACTGCCGGAGCTTCGGGTGATGGCGTGGAGCACGGTTTCCCGTTACAAGAATCGCGAGGTTGATCCTCGCTTGATCGGGGAAGATCTTGGGGTGAGTGCGGTGCTCATTGGCAAACTGGTCGAGCGCGGCAATCGTCTGGTGATCAAAACCGAATTGGTGGATGCCGGCGACGGATCGCATCTGTGGAGTGAATCTTACGACTGTGAGCACTCGTCAATCTTTGCGGTTGAGAGCGAGATATCAAAAGAGATTTCCGAGAAGCTGCTGCTGAGGTTGACCACCGAGGAACGAAGACGGCTTTCGAAGCGATACACCGAGAACACCGCAGCTTATCACGCATACCTGAAGGGGCGTTACTTTTGGAATAAGCGCACGGACGAAGACGTCAGGCAGGGAATCGAGTGTTTCAAACAAGCGATCGAATGCGATCCGAGCTATGCTCTGGCTTATGTAGGTCTCGCCGATTCATACATCATCCTGGGATCCTTCGGAGTCGCAACGATGCCTCCACACGAAGCGATTCCCCGGGCTCGCGAGGCCGCCGCCCGCGCGCTCGAGATTGACGGCAGTTTGGCTGAAGCGCACGCATCACTGGCTTACTGTCTGGCGATTTATTATTGGGATTGGCCGGGCGCCGAAAAGGAATTCAAACGCAGCTTCGAGTTGAGGCCGGCATACGCAACCGCGCGGCATTGGTACGGCTTTGTCTATCTCGTGGCGCGCGGACAAATTGATGAGGCCATCAAAGAGGAGAGACGCGCGCTGGATCTCGATCCGCTTTCGCTCACGATAAGCGCGAACGTCGGTCTGCTTCTCTATTTGGCGCGTCGGTACGACGAAGCGATAAGGCAATATCGGAAGACGCTCGAGATGGATCGAAACTTTGCTTATGCACATTGGCAACTTGGATTGGTTTATGAACAAAAGCAAATGCACGCGGAGGCGATCGGCGAGTTCAAAGCAGCGGTCGCGCTTTTTGGAAAGAGCACGTTGCCAATCGAACTGCTGGGACACGCTTATGCGATTTCAGGGCAGAGCGAAGAGGCGCTCGGAATACTCGATGAGTTGAGCGCGTTATCCGAAGAACGTCACGTGTCGCCGTATCGCATCGCGGCCATACACTCCGGTCTTGGCGATAAGAAGCAGGCATTCGAGCAACTGGATCGCGCCTTCGAGCAGCGAGACCCGTGGCTGATATGGCTCAGATACGATCCGGTGCTTGATCCGCTGCGCCGCGACCGCGGATTCACGAACCTTGTGAGCCGAATCGGAGCAGCCGAATCTTTGCAACCGGCGAAAACCCGCCGCGCGAGTTCCCCCAAACGGCCCGCGCGCCGCGCAATCAGCTCGCTTGCGATTCTTCCTCTTGCCAATATGTCAGACAGCGCCGATATGGAATATCTCGGCGAAGGGCTCACCGAGAGCATCATCAACACATTGTCGAGCTTGCCGAAGTTGCGCGTAGTGGCGCGCAGCACCGTGTTTCGCTACAAGGGAGAGGGAGTCGATCCGCTTCAGGCCGGACGCGATCTGCATGTGCAAGCGGTGCTGACCGGCAGGGTCCGTCAGACAGCAGACAGGCTGACGATAGCCGTCGAGCTGATTGACGTCGCGCGCGATTCGCAGCTTTGGGGCGAGCGCTATAGCCGTGATCCTTCAGACTTGTTACAGGTGCAGGAGGAGATCGCCCGAGAAATAACCGAGAAGCTGCGGTTGAAGTTGAGCCGCAAAGAAAAGGTTCGAATCGCCAGGCGCCACACCAATGACGCCGGCGCCTATCGGTCTTATCTCAAGGGCCGCTACTTCTGGAATAAACGCAGGGTCGAGTCGCTCAGGAAAGGGATCGACTACTTCAAACAGGCGATCGATCGAGATCCGAGCTTTGCTTCGGCGTACGCCGGATTGTCGGACTCCTACACCTTGCTGGTTGTCCGCGAGGCTCTTCCACCCGAAGAAGGGTTTTCGAAGGCAAAGGCGGCCGCGATGCGCGCATTGGAAATCGAGGAAACGCTGGCGGAAGCTCACGCATCGCTTGGCCACGCTATGCTTCATAACTGGGAGTGGGCGGAGGGAGAGCGAGAACTCCAGACAGCGATTGAATTGAACGCAGGATATGCTTCGGCGCACCACTGGTACTCCGAACACCTGACCGCGATGGGGCGGTGTGATGAAAGTATCAGAGAGCTAAAGCTGGCCGCCGCGCTCGATCCGCTATCGCTCGTAATAAGCGCCGATCTTGGACGAGCTTTGTACTATGCACGCCAGTACGACGATGCGATCCAGCAAGAGGGCAGGACTCTCGAGATGGATTCCAGTTTCTGGCTTTCGCATATCAACCTGGGAAGATCGCATACTCAAAAGGCAATGCACGGCGAAGCCATTCTGGAACTCGAGAGAGCGTGCGAACTGTCGCCAGGCAGTACTGAAGCAGCGGCGTTTTTGTCTTTCGCGTATGCCGCGGGTGGCAGGAGAGACGAGGCGATTAGAATGCTCCGCATTTTGGACCAACATGCGGAGCGAAGCAATGTTCCACCCTATCACTACGCCATAACACACGCCGGACTAGGAGACATCGATCGCGCCTTCGAATGGCTCGAGCGCGCCTTCGAAAAACATTCTGTCGACCTGTTCACGCTGAAGGTTGAGCCGATGCTGGATGGTCTGCGGCGAGACCCGAGGTTCGGAAACTTGTTGCGACGCGTTGGGCTGGAGCCGCCGCGAAGCAGAGTCGAAGAATTCGCCGTTGAAGGTCGCCATCCGGCTCTTCGACGCGGGCCGGCGACCATTGCGGTCCTCCCGCTCAATCCTATCAACCCGGAACATCGCGATGAATATCTGGAACTTGGATTAGCCGACGCCTTGATCACCAGGCTGAGCGACATCGATCAAGTTGTGGTACGCCCGACAAGCTCGGTGCGAAAGTATTGCGGCCTCGAGCAGGACTCCGTGGTGGCCGCGAGGGAGTTGGCTGTTGAGTCGGTGCTGGAGGGAAGCATACAAAAACTCGGCGATAGGATTCGAATCACAGCCCGCCTGTTGAGGGTGTCGGATGGCCGCTCGTTGTGGACCGGAAAGTTCGACGAGCGATTTACCGACATATTCGCGGTTGAAGATTCGATCTCTGAAAAAGTGGCGGCGGCGCTCGAGTTAAGACTGACCGGCAACCAGAGAGAGCGCCTGACACGGCGCTACACTGAAAACACAGAAGCCTATCGACTCTATTTGCAGGGTCGTTATCACTGGAATAAGCGATCCGAAGAAGCGCTTCACAGGGCCATCGAATGCTTCAACCAGGCGATTGATCTCGATCCGAATTACGCGCTTGCGCACGCGGGACTCGCGGACTGCTACACCAAGCTTGGAGATGTCGGAGTCACCGCGATCATCCCGCGAGAGGCGTTCGCTCGTGCTCGCGAAGCCGCGCTGACAGCGCTCGAAATCGACGGCACTCTCGCCGAAGTTCACGCGTCACTCGGACATCTGGATATGCATCTTCTTCGTTGGGGCGACGCTGAACGGGACTTCAAGCGCGCGATCGAACTCAATCCCAACTACGCGAGTGCGCATCAGTGGTACGGATACTTCCTGGCGTTCCACCACCGGTTCGATGAAGCCTTGAAGGAGATAGAAACAGCGCGCTCACTGGACCCGCTGTCGCTTGCGATAATAGACAGCGTGGGTGAGTTTCTCTATTTCGCGCGTCGAAACGACGACGCAATCGCGGAGTTCCGCAAGGCGCTCGAGTTGGACTCAGACTTCCTCCCGAGCCGCATAAACCTGGGGCGCGCGTACGAACAGCTTGGTATGTTCGACGAGGCTGGGTCGGAGTTCACTAAGGCAAGACAAATTACGGCTGAGAGCATCGATGCATTGGCGGCTCTCGGACACATGTACGCCAAAAAGGCGAGAGCCAGCGAGTCTTTGGCAGTGCTTGATCAGTTGTCCGATTTGTCGACTCAGCGTTACGTCTCGCCTTACAACGTGGCATTGATACATGCGGCGCTGGGCCAAATAGATCAGGCGTTTCGTTGGCTTGAAAACGCGCACGATCAGTGCGTCGAGTGGATGATTTATACAAACGTTGACCCGCGCCTGGATCCGCTGCGCAAAGACCCCCGATTCAGCGCGCTGCTGACTCGTTTGGGATTTGCTTCGGCGATCTGAGCTCAGTCACCCGACGCCCTGTTGGTTCGGGCCTTCTCCGCTGCGGGCTCTGCCGATTCGCCCTTCCAGATTTTCACCGGCGTCAGCATCGATACCTGCTTGCGGTAGTTCTCATACTTGTCGCCGAAGTTTCTTATCATGTCTCGCTCCTCTAATTGGATCGCGACAAGTATGTAAGCAGTCGTCATTCCCGCGAAGAACAGATGACCCATCGACATTCGCGGAGTGCTCCAGAACGCGATGATGAACCCGAGATAAATCGGGTGACGCACACCGCGATAGAATCCGGGCGCTTTGAAAGTTTGCGGCGGACACTCGGTCCCTTTGAGGTAGTAAATGACTTGCTTCAGTCCGAACAGCTCGAAATGGTCGATCAGAAACGTCGAGATCAGGACTGTGAGCCATCCGATCCAGAACAAACCTTGAAGTACGAGCTGGCCGGTGTGGTTTTGGACGTCCCACGCAACGCGAAGCAAACCCATTGGACGCCACTGCCAAAACATCAACAGCAGCGCAGAACTTGCCAGCAATACGTAAGTGCTTCGCTCGAGAGGAGGCGCGACAATCCTGGTCCACCCGCGCTTGAACCACGCGCGAGCCATAACGCTGTGCTGAATCGCGAAGAGACTGAGCAGCAGCGCATCAATGATCAACCTCTGAGCAAACGGCTCGCCCGCTCCTGCTCTCGAGAGATCGATCGACCTGGGCACGATCAAGGATTTTCCTGCGCCGTACAAATTCCCTCCGCCGACAAAGCCGATGGCGTACAGGAAAGTGCCAAAGAAGATCAGGTAACAAATCGCACCGTACGCGAATCCGACCATTCTCTTCAACATTTTGTTTCTCCTTGTTGGTTTGAACGCTCGCCTTAAAGTTTGAGCCCGTCGCGATATGCGCGGGATTATATACGTGGTTCAAGTATTGTCAAACAGCGTCAGGCCTAACGTAAAAGCCCGCCCCGGATTGTCGCCGGGCGGCGATGAATCGGCGATTGAGAAGCCGTCGGCTGAGTGTTAGGATCGCCCTCACCAATCTTCAATCCACGAGGTCGGATAATGAAAAGACTGCTCCTGCTTCTCGTCGCGCTGTTACTCGTCTCGCCGGTCGTCACGGCATCACGGGCTCAGAAAAATCAGCAGGGAAACGTACTCGTCATCACTCACGCAAATCTGATCGACGGCATCTCAAACGCGCCGATAAGAAACGCCACAGTGATCGTTCGCGGTGATCGTATCGAGAGTGTGGCGACGGATAAGGTCGATGTTCCGGCCGGCGCGACGGTGCTCGACTTGAAGGGGCGCTGGTTGTTGCCCGGCTTCATCGACGCACACGCGCATCTGGCGGATCTGGGCGCGGCGCGGAGGGCGCTCGCTTCGGGAGCGACGACGGTTCGCTGCCTCGGCGTGAATCACTTCGTAGACATCGGCTTTCGCGAACTCAACAACGCCGGCGCCACGGACATACCCGGCGTCGTTGCGGCCGGTTATCACGTTCGTCCTCGCCCCGCCGAAGAATTCTTCGTCGACAATCCGAAGATGAAAGACTTGATGAGCGGAGTCACCGGCGCGGAAAACGTTCGCCGGTTGGTGCGCGCGATGATCGATCGCGGCGCTGATGTAATAAAGATCATGGCAACCGAACGTGCGGGCTTGCCGGACACCGATCCGCGCAAGCGAGTGTTCACCGATGAGGAGCTCGCGGCCGCCGTTGATGAAGCGCGAAAGTCCGGCGTGTTCGTAGCCGCTCACGCTCACGGCGATGAGGGAGCAGCGGCGGCGGTTCGCGCGGGTGTGCGCTCGATCGAGCACGGAACTTATTTGAGCGATCAGACGCTTGCGATGATGAAGGAGCGAGGCGCTTACCTTGTGCCCACGATCGCGACCGTGATCGACCTTATCGATCCGGGCGGCGATTACGATAACCCGGTGCTCTCGATTCGAGGGCGCGCGATGTTGCCGAGGATACGCGAGACCACCGCTCACGCGTTGAAGATGGGAGTAAAGATTGCCGCGGGCACCGATACCGGCTACGGCCCCGCGAGCGGCCGCAGGATTCCGCACGAGATCATCGAGCTGGTGAACATCGGTATGACGCCGATGGACGCGATCAAAGCGGCGACCTCGGTAGCCGCCGCTTGCATAGGAATCGATAAACGCACCGGCTCGATCAAAGCAGGCATGGAAGCTGACTTCATCGCAATCGAGAGAGACCCGCTTGCGGAAATCTCGGCGATCCAGGACGTAATCATCGTCGTCAACAACGGAAGGATCGCGGTGAATCGTCTCGGCTGGTAAAACGTCTTACTTTTTGTTGACCCGGTTGAAGTGGATCAGCTTGCGGTTTGCCGCGTCGCTCTCCAGTTCGAAGCTCGCGTCGCCCGGCGCGTTGTGCTCAGTCAATTTGTAGATTCCCTCTTTTCCATTCGAGGCGCTCTCGGCGTCGGCGCGCGCCAGAAAAGCTTCCGCGGCGGCCTTATCTATCGCGCTACTTGTGGTCTTTGTGGAGCTGACCGCCTGGAGCGCGTACGACTTCAGCAGCTTCGGCCAATACGCCTGGAACAACGGAGAGTTCGCGAATACGTCGGCGGATACGATCTCGCCGCCAATCGCAACAACCGCGCCCACTATGTTCTTTCCAATCAGCTTTGTGTTCAGTTCCTTGTCGAAGGCATCAAGCTTCGCGAGCACCTGCTTGTCTTCGAATACGCGATTGAGTGTGCCTGTCGAAGAGCTGACGCCGTTTGCGACTTCGGCCTTCGATACTTCTGCCCAGACTCCGCTCTGGTCTTTCTTCGCCTGCGCTTTTTCGCGAACCTTGGGCGTGGCCATCACTGAATACGCGCTGCCAAAACCGACACCACCACCACCACCGACACCACCACCACCACCACCAGCTCTGCCCCGGCTCTGACCGAACGATGCGCCTTCGTGCCATCTGCCGTGTTCGACGCAGAAGACATCGAGCGGCACCGGCTTAGCCGAAGAAGTCACCAGGCAGTCGTGGCCGACGATTCGATCTTGTTTGCCGCCTATCACGATTTCACCCGCTATCAGCACCAGGGTCTTGCCTGAATTGTTGGTCACCATCAGGCGATTCACTTCCGCGTGATCGCCGCTTTGTTGATTCGGATTGATCGACCGCGAGCGGCCATCGGCGCCGATCTCGGTGACAGTAACCTTGCCGCTGCGAAGACCCTCATCAAGCGTGATGAACTCATCAGTCGAAGCGGCCTGGTCTGACAGCACAGGAAACACCGTCAGGTTTCCATGCGTGACGGGCGCGCCAAGCCGCCACTCGGGCCTCGCGGACCGAGCCCCGCTTGTGATAATAGCTCTGGGTGTCTTGCTGTTTTGGCGGGTGTCGGGTCTCGCCTCGGCTATGCGGCCGGCGTAAGAACAGCCCAACGCGAACGCGCAAACTGCAGCGCCTATCAAAACTCTCAGAGGAGCTTTCATAGTGATCTCCTTGTTGTACTCGTAACGTCGGGGCTGGAAGAATCGATCTGGCTTTAGAACGCGGCGGACGATTTCGTCTTGCAATGTTCTGCCGGGTTAGACGCTGGCGAGAGGAGTTTGTTCCTATGTTTGCCAACGGAATCGAAGTCAGGCAATCGTTCCGTCGATGCTCACACTCAAACAGGTGGATGACGTTTCTCGTGATCGTTGCGATGGTGGGGCTTCAGCCGGTCCGCGCCGTGAATCAGGATGAACCGCTAAGACTGAGGACCGAACTCGTAGTGATCGACGCGCAGGTACTCAACAAGAAGACTGCGCTGCCGATTGATAACCTCGCGCGCGAGGACTTTATCCTTTACGAAGACGGAGTGAAGCAGCACATCAGTCACTTCAGCCGGGATAAGCTGCCGCTGTCAGTCATAATCCTTTTCGATGTAAGCGGAAGCGTTGCGACTGATCGCAAGGCAGTTCAGCGGCTACTCGGCGGCGCGTACCAGGCAATGAATTTGCTGAGGCCGGAAGACGAGGTTGCGCTCGTGCAGTTTGCCGAGAAGGCCACGCTTGTTCAGCCGTTCACGCGGGACCGCGACCTTGTGGTAAAGGCGGTTACGCGTCTGGACGGCCGCGGGCAATACGGGACTCACATCGACGAGGGAATTCTGGCTGCCGCGGAATATATGCGGTCAGCGGCCAATCCGGATTCGCGGCGGGCTGTGATCGCGGTGACTGATGACGTGACAGTGGAATTCAGGGATCGGTCCACGGTCACGCCGACGACGCGGTACGAGGGGCAAGCGCTGCGCGAACTCTATGAGTCAGGCAGCGTGTTGTGCGCGTTGCTATACGAGCCGCCCGAGACCGGATACGTCGAGCCATATTTCAAACACGGGGTCGCGAAACACCTCGCGGAAGCAACGGGCGGGATCTCAATCAAAGTGAACCAGGAAGACATGCTCGCAAGACTGGGCGAGATGATCCGGCGGCTGCGTGCGCGCTATACGATTGGATACTCGGCTTCAAACACGAGCAAGGACGGCAAGTTTCGAAAGATCAAGCTGAGCGTCACGCCCGAGATCGAAAAGCGCGAAGGCGGTGTTGCATTGATCACGCGAAAAGGATACTACGCGAAATGAAACTCTAAATCCTGTGCGCCGGTGGATCACCTGATCGGCCGGCACTTCCAATAATAATTCGTGAATCCTTCGGCCTCATACAAACGCCTGAATGTCATCTCGACTGGTTGCTCGATTTTCACGTCGCCGGGATTACGATCAGTCATCTGAAGATAAGCTCGGCCGCCGCCTTCGAAATCTACGATGCTCATCACCGTGGGTGGATCTGGATCGGCGTTCAGATAATCGAGCGTGTAAGTGAACACCTTTGCTTGCTTGTCCGACAGCCGCACGCTTTCGAAGCTGTCTCTTGACTGGCACTTTATGCACAACCGTTGATGCGGGTATTGAACCTTACCGCAGTTCAGGCACCGATACCCGTGAAGCCGGTAGATATCGTCGCGGTTTCTCCAAATGACCGCGGCCGAAGCAGACGGAGCCTGGCGTCGCGCCGCATCGGTCTCGATCAGGTCGCGGAACTTCGCGTAACGTTCATAGCTATCCAGATTCGCCTTCGATGCGAGATGACCTTTCACTCCTCTGCGGCCCTCGATGGACTTCGCTTTCTCGATCTCATCGGTGACTTCAAAGATGATCGCATCGCAACCCGAACCATATCCGACGACCAGGAGCTTCTCGCCGGGCAGCGCGGCTTCGAGCACCGATGAGAGCACGAGCGTTGACATCGCGGCGCCGGTGTTGCCTACCGTCGTGAACAAATGATCGGGAATCTGTTCGGCTTTGAGACCGAGGCCCTTCGCCGTCGCCGCGAGTGTTCCGGCATCGGGCGCGTAGAAGATTGCCTTCGAGATTTGTGACGGCCCGATCGTGCTTCGCTCGAACAACTCGGACACTGTTTGACGGACGACTCTTTGATAGCCTTGCGTGACCGAGAAGCGTTCTTCCCAGCCGGTGACGAAGCGATCTTCTTCTCGCCGCCAGACATCGGTCATCTCATCAACAGTCGAATGATTGGCGATCAGGTTTGCGATAACTCGATCGCCGCCGATGCCAATGGCCGAAGCGGCGTCGCCAAACAATCGCTCGCCCGCGGACTTCGGCGGAGCAAGTCTAGTGTCGGCGGCGGCGATAATAATGTTCGAAGCCGAACCTGCTTTGACCGAGTCGCATGCCGCGAGAATGGCTGTGGTGGCCGATCTCAGGGAGGTCGTGTAATCGGCGGTGCGAATGTCGTTGCGCAGATCGGCGGCTGTTGCGATCAAAGATGAAGCTTGTTTCTCGGCGTAAGGCGAAGTAGTGGTGGCAAACATCAAGCCGTCGATGTCGCGGGCGTCGCCTTTTGCGAGCAAGTCGCGCACGGCTTCGACGGCCATGGTTATGGAGTCTTCATCGACATTGGCGACGGCGCGTTCTCCGTCGCCGGCTCGCCCGCCCCACGCGCGCGCGATTTCTTTGTGAGTGAGTCGATAGAAAGGTATGTATGCGCCGAATGATGTTATTCCGGTCATGGATGTCGGTTTAGTCGCCTCCTAGTACACGGCGAAGTTCGCCTTCTGATTTTAGATATCGGGTGAAAGGAGAGTCTTCGTCCAAGTCAATTAGATCGAGCGGACAACCCAAGGCGCGCTCAGCATCGCTCATCGCTCGGAAGAAAACCTGCGGTGGCAAACCAGATACGGCAATGTCAACATCCGAGTCCGGCCGCATTCCGCCGCTGGCAGCGGAGCCAAACACATAAACCTCCCGCGCCCCTGCGGCTTTCAGCACGTCGGCTGCTTTTTCAATTTGGCGATCAACGTTAGAGCTCATCTGTTTCTCATTCGTTGGGTGACGGGAGCATTCTAACAGGATGAACAACGATCTTGTGAGCGAATTCGGTCGAGGAATTTTCTATTTAGGGTGGGGTCGCGGACGATAAATCGCAGTGTGACGCACTTGTTGAACGATGCGAGACTTCTCGGCGACAACTAACAGATTCAGCACGACGAATTCATGGCCCTTGCGTTCGAAACAGTCGGCGATTCGCCCTCTCACGGAAATCTCTTCGCCGTCGCGAGCGCCGCTCCAGTTGATCAAGTCGCTCGCCGCATGAATCCACGGTCCGAGCTTGTAGTTGCGAACGAGAATTTGATTGGCGAGGCTTAGCAGAGTGAATGGATGCGCGATTGCTTCGTCGCTTCGATAGATCGGCACGGGCTCATCGAGGTTTTCCAGAGTGGCCGTGTCCGGGACGGTGATCGTTTCAGTCAATGATCCAAGCGCCGCTCCCGGGACCAGCAGCTCGCGCGAGGGAATGGGCCGGGCTTCGATGTGAGGCAACGGCGCTTCCGGATAGTCTTCTGATCTCGCCTCACCAAGCCACGCCGCTCGATCATTCACCGTGGCCAGCGCTGTCGCGCACGCGATACCGTCTTCGCGGGACGCTGTGATGGCAAGGGTGACTGGATCGGCGCCCTCGTTTACTTCGGCTCGGACAATTACCTCTTCGCCGTCGTAAAAGGGCTGATGAAACTTGACCTGCATCGAGCCGCGTTCGAGCCAATCCAATCCAAATCGCTCGACTACCGGAACGGTCATGTAAGCGTAGACGGTTACGCCCGGAACCAGACCGCCTCGAAACCCGTAGCTCGCTGCCGTAGCATCGTCGTGAATCTTGTTTTCGGATTCGGCCGCGGTGTTGCGGGCGCGCACTCGGTAGCTGAGCTCCATACGTATGATCATCAGAACACAAAGACGCCCAGACATGAAAGCGAGTTCCTTCTCACCAAGTGTCTCGTGTCTTCGTGTTTTATTTCTATGGAGGAACGCCGTCGTGGGCCACCCGAAAGCCATAACGAAGGTCCTGGAACATTTCATCCTCCAACCGCCTCGGTTGTAGAAATAGCGCATCTCGAAACGCGCCGAGACCGCGGAAAAACAAATCGAGTTTGGTTTTCCAATTGAGCTTGTCCCAATCAACCAGCAGCAACTCGCGATAGCGCAACTCCGCTTCCCACTCCTGCTTCCAATCCGTTCGCAATCGGCGCGGCACGATTACGCCGATGATGCGAATTAGCCATAGCCAAAAACGAAAACGAGTTGCCTTGGTCAAACTAGTCATCTGCTTCACGAGTAACCGGCATATCACCTATCCGTGCGGGTTTCACGCGGATACTTGCCTCAATCCGCAATCCACCATCGGAAGTCGCTTCATTCCTGCCGCAGGGCCACCATCGGGTCTACTTGTGCGGCCTTGCGCGCCGGCAACCAACAGGCCGCCAGCGCAACCAACGTCAATAGCGAGGCAGTAACGGCCAGGGTCAGCGGATCAGTTCCACTCACACCCGTAAAGTTGTTCGGCCATTTGACGCTGCCATGCTTCCGCTCCGAAATAATCGCTGGCCAGCAGGCGCTTCAACGCATATCCAGTCAGAGCGCCGGCTCCGAGTCCGAGCAGCACGAGTTTCATTCCTTGCCAGATCACCAATCGCAAAACATTCCGCGCTTCGGCGCCGAGCGCCATTCGAATGCCGATCTCGTTGGTGCGTTGTGCGACTGAATAGGCCAGGACGCCCGAGAGTCCGTTGGGGTTGCAGCAGCAACGCATCCCGTAACGCGCCGAGGCTGCGGACAAACAAATCAAGTTTCGTTTTCCAATTCAGCTTGTCCCAATCAACAAGAAGCAATTCGCGATGCCGCAACTCCGCTACCCATTCCTGCTTCCAGTCCGCCCGCAAGCGGCGCGGCACGATGACGCCGATGATTCGAATCAGCCACAGCCAGAATCGAAATTGCGTTGTCCGAGTCATCTCAGCCTCAGGCTTATTCATGTCGCAACGCCGCAAGCGGATCGACCCTGGCTGCGCGGCGCGCCGGTATGTAGCACGCCAACATCGCGACTAACATCATCAGAGCGGCGACGACTCCCAACGTCACCGGATCGGTAGTGCTCATGTCGTAGAGCTGACTCTGCAGCATTCTGAGCGACGCCCACGCCGCCAACAACCCCAACGCAAGCCCCCCAATTACCAGCGCGGCCGCCTCGCGCATCACCAGCCGCAGCACATCGCGAGTCTCGGCGCCCAGCGCCATGCGAATTCCCAACTCCCGTGTCCGCGCCGACACGCTGTAAGCAATCACTCCGTAGATTCCAATCGCCGACAGACACAAAGCCAGACCCGCAAACACCCCCAGAAGCTGGGCTATAAATCGCGTGCGAGAAGTTACCTTCGCGGCGCGCTCCTTTATCGTCTGAATCGCCGTCAGTGGAACGTTGCGGTCAAGGGCCAGCACTTCGCGGCGCACCGCGGCAGTTATCTCACCGGGATCACCGGTCGTCCGGACCACCAGAGTTTGACTTGCATCCGTTGGCTGAAGCATCGACAGATACACGTCCGGCGCAACAGGCTCTTCCAGCTTGCCGTATCGCGCGTCACTGGCAACACCAACGATCTCGACGAATTTTTCATCGGTCTCATACGAAGGGTCGATGTAAGCGCGAATGCGTTTGCCAAGCGGATCAACATCAGGGAAAAATTTTTCCGCGGCCGCCTGGTTGATCATCGCCACGCGAGGCGCGCCCACTCGATCCCGTTCGGTGAACGCGCGGCCTTTGAGAATGTTGATGCCAAGCGCTTTGAAATAATCGGGCGAGACGCTGTGCAAGCCGACGCCGACTTGATTGAGGTCAGAGCGGCCCTCGACATCCATCACGGTCACGCTGTTGTAGCCGAGCAGCGGAGCGGTGCTTCCGAGCGCGGCTGCGTCGACTCCCTGCACGGTTTGCACTCGCGCGAGCAGTTGTTCGTAAAACTCCTGCTTCGCCGTGCGCGAGGGCACAGACATTGTCACCACGTTCTCCGGCTTGAAGCCCAGACTGACAGCCTGCAATCGTGACAGGCTCTTGATCATCAAAGCCGCGCCCGCAAGCAGCACCAATGACAGCGCGATTTCACCGATGACCAGAAAACTTCGCGCGTTCAGTTTGTGCATACCGCGAAACCCGAGCGCCGAACTGCCGACGCCTTCTTTCAATCCTTGAGTGATGTTTGCGAACGACGATTGAATCGCGGGAAACACTCCGAACAGCACGCCAGTCACGAGTGCGAGCGCGAAGTTGAAAGTCAACACTCGCCAATCCAGCTTGATCGTAAAGAAATCGAATGTGCGCGTGTACGAGGTCCAGAACTGCGCGTCGTCACTCGGCCGAAAATCCTTTAGTAAGCCAAGACCCCATTGCGCGATCAGGATTCCGGCCGCGCCACCGAGAAAAGCCAGCAGCATGCTCTCGGTTATCAATTGTCGAATCAGCCGAAGCCGGCCCGCGCCGAGCGCCGTGCGCACCGCGAACTCACGCCGTCTTGCGACTCCACGTGCGAGCAGCAGATTAGCCGTGTTCGCGCAGGCGATCAACAACACCAATCCAACGGCGGCGAGCAAAATCAAAAAAGACTTTCGTATCGCCGGATCGACCTTTGCCGCTTGCAGCGGCGCGAGTGCCGGGACCTTCGCAGCTCCCGCGAGCGTTTCTTTCGGGCTGGGGTATTTTTGTTCGATCGCTTCGCTGATTCGCGGAAGGTCGGCCTGTGCCTGCTCGATTGTGATACCGTCTTTCAACCGCGCGACAACCTGAAACCAATAGTTGCTCGGAGCGACAAGCGTTCTCTTGAATCGCAAGAGCGGCGCGGCCGGCATCGTTACCCACGCATCGGCAGTTCCATCCTGTCCGCGAAATCCCTGCGGCAGCACTCCAGCGATGGTGAATTCATGTTTATCAAGCTCGAGCGTCTTGCCGATTACAGTTGCATCGCCGCCAAAGCGGCGTTGCCACAAACCGTAGCTGACGAGCGCCGTGAGATTCGTTGACGGGACGATGTCGTCTTCGGGAAGGAAGGCGCGTCCAACCGCCGCTTCAACACCGAAGAGTTGAAAGTAACTGGCCGATACAATCTCAACCTGCAAACGTTCCGGCGCGTCGGTGCCGGTCAGGTTGTATTGGCTCTCGGCAAATCCAGCGACAGCCGAAAAGCTTTGGCTCTGATCGCGCAAGACTTCGAATCGCGGATAGGACCATATCGAGGGAAGCATGCCTTTCGACGTATCGGGTTGGGCCTGGAAAACTTTCACCAACTGTTCGGGCGCTCGATAAGGCAGAGGGTTCAGGAGCAGCGCGTTGATGACGCTGAAGATCGCGGTGTTCGCGCCGATGCCGGCAGCGAGTGAAAGCACGGCCACCAGGCTCATCACCGGATTGCGCCGAAGCATGCGCGCGCCGAAACGCAGGTCTTGAATCATCTCGTCCTCCCATCGATAGCTTTGAAGCCAGAGTGCATCCCAAAACGCGCCGAGACTGCGGCGCACCAAATCAAACCTGGTTTTCCAATTGAGCTTGTCCCAATCAGCGAGCAGCAACTCGCGGTATCGCAACTCTGCTTCCCACTCTTGTTTCCAATCCGCGCGCAAGCGGCGCGGCACGATCACGCCGATCAAGACAATGAACCAGAGCCAGAACCGAAAACGAGGTGTTTCTGTTGAATCGCTCATCTTTTTTTTTCGCGCCGGAGGGTGATCGTCTTCGAGCGGCACTCGTACCCATCGGCAATCACAAATCGGCAATCGCAAATCGCAATCGGATATTACTTAGTCGTGTCGCAACGCGACCATCGGATCAACCCTCGCCGCGCGCCTTGCAGGTATCCAGCAAGCGATCAACGCAATCACCGTCAAGATCACCGCTACTCCAGTGAAGGTCAGAGGATCGGTCGCGGTAACTCCGAACAACAATCCCGCCAGCAGACGAGTCAACGCGAAGGCTCCAATCAATCCCGCGCTCACGCCAACCAACGCGAGGGTGATCCCCTGACCGATCACCAGTCTGTGCACCGCGCGCGTCTGTGCGCCGAGTGCCATGCGAATTCCGATCTCGTGTGTCCGCTGGGCGACGGCATAAGAGGTCACGCCGTAGATTCCGATCGCCGCCAGCAGCAGCGCGACGAAAGCAAACAGCCCGAGTAACAGCGTGCGATAACGCGGAGCGCCGACGGATTCGGCTACCACTTGCTCCATCGATCGGACGGCGGCGATGGGCTGGTCTGGATCAATAGCCTGCACCTCTTTGCGCACCGCCGCCGCGAGGCGCAACGGATCTCCCGCCGCCCGGATCGTCAGGTTCGTCCATCCTTCGAGCGCCGGCAGATACATCGTCGCAAATGGCGCCGCTTCCAGTGTTCGGTGGCGAATATCGCCTACGATGCCGATGATCTCAAAAGGTATTGTTTCCTTCAGCCCGAGCAACAACCTCTGGCCCAGCGGGTCTTCGCCGGGGAAGACGCCGTCCGCGAGTATTTCGCTGATCAGCACTACGTGTGCGCCCTGACGGACTTCCTGTGCTGTAAAGTCGCGCCCGCGTTTCAGCGGAATCCGCAACGAACGCAAGTAGTCCTGGTTGACGCGCCGGAAGTCGGCGCCGAATTGCTGGTTTGGCTGTACGGGCGGCCGGCCTTCGACGCTGAAGGGCGTGTCGTTGGGCTGGCCGCTCAGCGGCAGCTCGGTGTTCATCCCGACGGCTTCAACACCGGGCAGCACGGCGATGCGATCGTGCAACTGGCTCCAGAAAGCCGCCGTCTTTTCCGGCGAGTTGTATTTTTCGCGAGGGAGATCGATCCGCACCGTCAGCACATTCGCGGCGTCAAATCCGGGACCGACATTCTGCAATCTGATAAAGCTGCGGATCAGCAAGCCGGCGCCGATCAGCAGCACGACGGCAATCGCGGTTTCAAAAACCACAAGCAGATTGCGCGTGCGATTGCGCGATGAGCCGGCTCGGCCGCCTTCCTTGAGAGTTTCGCTGAGTTTCGCCGGTTGCGTCGCAGGCAAGGCCGGCACAAGTCCGAACACAATCCCTGTGAGCAATGATACGCAGAGTGTAAAGCCGAGCACCATGCCGTCAATGCCGATCTTCGCGGTTGGGGGAATATCATTGCCGCTGAACCCGACAAGCAGATCAATTCCCCAGGCGGCGAGGAAAACGCCGGCCGTTCCACCGGCTAGCGCAAGCAACATGCTCTCGGTCAGCATCTGCCGCACTATCCTGAAGCGCCCGGCACCCAGAGCCATGCGCAGCGCGATCTCCTTTCGCCGCGATGAGGCGCGCACAAGCAGCAGGTTCGCGACATTCGCACACGCGATGAGCAGCACCAGCCCGACCGCGCCAAACAGCACCCGAAGCGTCGGCCTGATGTTGCCGACAAGTTGTTCTTGCAAGGGAACCATTCGCAGGTTCCAGCCGGTGTTAGATTCAGGATATTGAGCTTCCAGATTGGCGGCGACGGCGTCCATATCGGCCTGGGCCTGAGCGAGCGTCACGCCCGGCTTTAGCCTGCCAACCGGCCGCAGGAAATGCGCCTTGCGCTGCATCATATCTGGAGCTATCCGGAAGTTCATCGGCGTCCAGAGTTCGGTATTTCTGGGGAAGTTGAAGTTTGCAGGCATCACCCCGATGACTTCGAAGCTCCTGCCATCGAGCGACAGCGTCTTTCCGATCAGCGACGGATCGCCGCCGAAACGCCGTTGCCACAACCGGTAACTGAGCACCACTACCTGATCGCGGCCCGGCTCTTCGTTCTCGAGCAGAAACGTACTGCCGATCGCCGCGTTGACGCCCAACGCCTGAAAAAAGTTTCCCGTGGCTGCCTGGCCTTGCAGCCGTTCAGGGTCGCCGGTTCCTGTCAGATTGAAAAACGCTGGAATAGAATAGGTCGCGGCGAAATGCTCGAAGCTCGTGTTCCGGGCGCGATAATCCAGATAGTCGAGGGGCGATGTGCTGGCACGATTCCCGCCGTTACGAATGTTACCCCATACCCAGACCAGCCGGTCCGGTTCCGAGAAGGGCAACGGCTGAAGCAGCACCGCGTTAACGATGCTGAAGATCGCCGTGTTCGCGCCAATTCCCAACGCCAATGTCAGCACGGAAACGAAAGCGAACCCGGGGTTGTTTACCAGCATTCGCGCACCGTAACGCAGGTCTTGAAACATCTCGTCCTCCAATCGCCGTGGTTGCAGCACGAGCGCATCCCAAAACGCGCCGAGACTTCGGCGCGCCAAATCAATCTTGGTTTTCCAATTCAGCCTGTCCCAATCAGCGAGCAGCAACTCGCGGTATCGCAGCTCCGCTTCCCACTCTTGTTTCCAATCCGCGCGCAACCGGCGGGGCACGATCACGCCGATGAATTGAATCAGCCAGAGATGTGGATTCAGCAAATCTCCTCGTTCCTTATTCGAGTTTGGCATCAATTCAATCAGCACTCGCGCGCGAACTACTCGCAGCGCAGGGCCACCATCGGGTCCACACGGGTTGCGCGGCGCGATGGCAGATAGCCCGCGACAAACGCCACCGCGAGCATCAACAACGCCGCGAACAGCAGTGAAACCGGATCAGTTGGCGTCAATCCAAAGAGCAGCGACGAGGCCAGACGGGTTACCGCAAAGATCATCGGCAATCCCACAGCAACGCCGGCGATGACCAGCAACAACGCTTCGCGCAAAACCAACCAGAATACATTGCGCGCGCCGGCTCCGAGCGCCATCCGGATTCCGATCTCATTTGTGCGGCTGGCGACTCCGTAAGAAAGAATGCCGTACAACCCGATGCACGCGAGCACCAGCGCCAGCAGACCGAAGAAACCGGAGAGCGTGGCTATCAATCGCTCGCGCAGGATGGTCGCGTCGATCAGAGATTTGAATCGCAGGAAACTGACGGTGATTGCAGGATTGATCTCACCCAGGACGCGCTTGACCGCCTCAACGGTTTCGCTCTGCGTGAGCCGCGATCGGATGAAAAGCGGAAGGCCGGGTCCGGCGCCCTCATTTTGTGCGGCGGCGTAGTAGGCGATCGGAAGAAACTCTTCGCGCAAGTCTTCATACTTGGTGTCTCGAACCAGGCCGACGATCTCGTAGGGTGTGTCCGGGTCGCCGGGCGACGCTTCGATCCAGAACCGTCTACCGACAGGATTCTCTCCATTCGAAAACTTGCGCGCGAAGGCTTCGTTTACAATCGCCACCTTCGTCGAACCAATCCTGTCGCGCGCATCGAAATCGCGTCCGGCAAGCAGAGGGATTTGAAGGGTCCTGAAGTAATCGGGGCCGACGCGGCTCAGGCTCGTATTCCTGGCTTGCCGCGAGTCCTCGCCGTCCATCCAGGCGCTGCCCCCTCCCCAGTCGCGAAGCGGGATTTCATGCACGATCGCAGCCGATTCCACTCCAGGGATCGCTCGCACGCGGTCGAGCAATTCATCCTTGAATGAGGCATAGCGCTCGCGCGAAAGATTCAAACGCTGAAAGTTCACGGCAGCCGACATCACGCCTTCCTGGCGAAACCCCGTGTCCACCGTCAGCAAATTGCCCAGGCTGCGCGAAAACAAGAGCGCGCCCGCGACCAGCACGAGCGAGAGCGCAACCTGCGCGACAACCAACGCACGCCGCAAACTGAATCGTTCGCGGCCAGCCGTAATCCCGCGCCCGCCGGACTTCATCACCGCGCCAGGCTCCATTCGGGTCGCGCGGATCGCCGGCGCCAGACCAAACAGTAGACAGGTCAGCGCCGCCAGTCCCGTCGCAAAACCTAGCACTCGCCAGTCGGGAGCCAGTTCCAGGAAAACCGGATCAGCACTCGTGCTGAGAAATGCGACGAGCATCCGGCCGAGCGCCTGCGCAAGCCCGGCACCCAGCGCGGTGCCCAATATTGCCAGCAACAGACTCTCGACTAACAACTGTCGGATCAGCCTTGCGCGCGAAGCCCCAGCGCCTGGCGGGATTGCGATCTCACGCTGGCGCGCGCTCGCTCGCGCGAGAAGGAGGTTGGCCAGGTTCGCGCATGCGATCAACAATACCAACCCGGCAATCGCCAGCAGCAGCCAAAGCGACGTCTCATATTTTTCACGCAACTGTGAAATGCCTGATCCAGCGGGGGCAGCGATCAACGTAGATCCCAGATAATCCTTCACACTGACGGGCGGGTAATTCGGAGGGAGCGATGCTTCAAAGATGCCCGGCGAAATCGCTTGCACGTGAGCCGTAGCCTGTTCAAGCGACCAGCCCGGTTTCAGACGGCCTGTGACCGTCAACCACCAAATTATTCCTGAAAAAAAGCGGTCATTGCCGCGTACGAGGGCTACGGCGCAGATCGGAAGCGCGAGGTCAAAAGATCGCCCGACTTCCATTCCAAAAAAGTTCGAGGGAGTAACTCCGATGATTTCGAACGGGTGATCGCCCAGCCTTAGCTCGCGCCCGATGACGTTTGCATCGCCACCGTATTCGCGCTGCCAGAACTCGTGGCTTATCACCAGGCCGGTCTCGCCGCAGCCGCGTTGATCGTCTGTTGCCGTGAACAGGCGGCCCAGCGCGGGCTCGACACCTAACGTAGTGAAAGCCTCACCGCTAACGTAAAGCATCCGGGCTGAGCGTACTTCGCCGCCGGGCGCGAGGTTGACGCTGTCCGTGCCCCACGCGAAGATCCCGGAAAAGGCTTCTTGCCGTTCCCTGATCTGCTCCCAAATCGGATTGGTGACCGATGTCGGGCGGCCGATTCCCCCTCGCATGCCTTTCATATCCGTGAGGTGGACTTCGGCCAATTCCCGCGGGGCTTTCACCGGCAGCGTGCGAAGCCGCACCGCGTCGATCAACTGAAAGATCGCCGTGTTCGCGCCGATGCCGAGCGCAAGCGAAAGCACGGCTACTGTCGTGAAGCTTTTGTTCTTGAGTAGCATTCGCACGCCGAAGCGCAAGTCCTGAATCATCGCGTCCTCCCATCGGTAGGTTTGCATCCACAGCGCATCCCAAAAAGCACCGAGGCTCCGACGTGTCAAATCAACCCTGGTTTTCCAATTCAACTTGTCCCAATCGGCGAGCAACATTTCGCGATATTGCAGCTCAGCTTCCCATTCCTGCTTCCAATCGGCGCGCAACCGGCGCGGCACGATCACACCTATGAGCGTGATCAGCCAGCGATGCGCCTGAACGAAAGACTTTCCGGTATGATCAGCACTACGCATGGCTCACTCGCAACGCAGCGCAACCATCGGATCAACTTTTGCCGCCCGCCGCGCCGGAAGATAACAAGCAAGCACCGCAACCGCGACGAGCAGTAGCGAAAGGACCGTAAACGTGATCGGATCCGTCACGCTCACCTGATAGACGAAGCCTGTCAGCACGCGCGTCAACGCGAACGCGCCGGCCAGGCCTATGGCGAGTCCCGCCAGAACCAGTTTCATCCCTTGAGTGATCACCAGCTTCAAGACATCGCCGGCTTTTGCGCCAAGCGCCACGCGGATGCCGATCTCGTGGGTACGCTCGGTGACGGCGTAAGAGATGACGCCGTAGATTCCCGCCGCGGCCAGAATCAACGCAAGGGCGGAGAAGGAACTGAGGAGCAGCATGTAAAAACGCGGGTCGGCCACTTTCCGCGCTATGACCTGTTCCATCGGTGCAACATCATAAAGCGGAAGTTGCTTGTCGACCGCTTGCAAGGCGCTTCGCAAAACCGCGGCGAAGTTTTGCGGCTCAGTGGTCGTGCGAATGGCGAAAGTGAGATCGCCGAGCATCCACCGGCGCGAGTCGAGGACTTGCGAATAAGGTTGATAGACCGCGGGTGAAGAGCGCTCGCCCAGTTCTTGTTGTTTGGCATCGCCGGCCACGCCCACGACTTCGCGCCACGTCTCGCCGGAAAAGCCGATGTTAAGGCGTTTGCCGAGCGCGTCCCCATCCGGCCACAAGCGGCGAGCCAGCGCTTCGCTGATAATCAGAACGCCGGGCGAATCCGCGGTATCGTGTTCATTGAACTCGCGGCCTTTGAGCAAAGGAATACCAAGCGCGCGAAAGTAGTCAGGGCTGATGGCAAGCTTCCTCGCAAACGCGCCAGGCCGCTGCTCGGCGTCACCTTCGGCCATCAGATCGCCTTGAATGCGCGCGCCGTTCTTTCCAAGCGGAAGCGCATTGATGATGCTCGCGGCCTGAACTTCAGGATGCTCTGCGAGTCGTGTGAGCGCCTGCTGGTAGAAAGCCTTGACTTCGGCGGTCGTCGGGTAATCAACGTCGGGCAGCGTGAGGCTGGCCGATAAAACGTGGTTGGGATTGAAGCCCAATCTGGTCTCACGCAAGCGAGTAAAGCTTTTGAGCAACAGTCCTGCTCCGATCAGCAGCATCAGCGCCATCGAAACTTCAGCTACGACCAGCAGACCTCGCAAACGATGACGCGCCATGCCGCCGATCATCTGCGCGCCGCCTTCCTTCAGCGTAGAGTTGAGATCAACTTTTGAGGATTGAAGCGCTGGCGCAAATCCGAAGGTGATACCCGTTACGGCCGACAGGAGCAGCGTAAAGCCGAGCACCCAGCGATCAATTCCAATAGCGTTCAGACGTGGAATCTCCGGTGGGGCGGCCGCCAGCAGCAGATTGAGTATCCCAAACGCCAGCAGCAACCCGAGGCCGCCGCCGAGCAGCCCAATCAGCAGGCTTTCGGTCAGCAATTGCCGAACCATGCGCAGTCGGCTGGCGCCGAGTGCCGCGCGAATGGCCATCTCCTTTTGCCGGGTGGCCGCGCGCGCCAACAATAGATTGGCTACATTCGCGCAGGCAATCAGCAACACGAAGCCGACGGCGCCCAAAAAAATAAGCAGCGAGGGGCGTACATTTCCAACCATGTGCTCTTGCAAAGGAACCAGATCAACTCGCGGCTCTTGATTATTTTCTGGGGCTTCCGGCGCCGATCGCCGCGCGATGGCCGTCAATTCACTCCGCGCCTGCGCCGCCGTTACCCCGGATTGCAACCGAGCGATAACGTGCAAGTAAGCATTATTGCGCTTTGGGTTGAGCGCGACCGGCAACCAGATGTCCGCTTCGTCGGGATAGTTGAATCCCTCGGGCATCACTCCGATCACCGCGCATGCATCTCCTTCGACTTTGACTGTCTTGCCTATGATCGCCGGATCAGCGCCGAAGCGCCGCTGCCACAGACCATAACTCAAGATCACCGGCGTGTTGCCGGTTGCTCCGCTGTCGCTGTTGAACAAGAGGCGTCCCGTCTCTTCCGGCAGGAACGCTCGCCCCAAGATCGGTTGCACGCCAAGCGTGGCGAATAAACTTCCGGTGACTCGCCCAACTCGCACACGATCAGGCTCCGCGCCGCCGGTCAGGTTCCCGGGCTGCGCTCCGGTATGCGCGGCCATCTCCGCGCAACTGTGACATTGGTTGCGCCACTCGACATAATCAGGCCCGGTCACTGTGTTGATACCTTCTGTGCGGCTGCCTTTTTCGGAAGCGACGAAGACCGTCATCAAGCAGTCAGGCTCCGGGTAAGGCAGCGGGCGCAAGAGCACGCCGTTGACCACGCTGAAGATTGCGGTGGTTGCGCCGATGCCCAAAGCGAGCACCAGAATCACGACCGCGCTGAAGGCGGGCCGCTTGAGCAACATTCTTACGCCGTAACTCAGGTCCTGGAACATTTCGTCCTCCAGTCGGTGCGGCTGCAGCCAGAGCGCATCCCAGAAAGCGCCGAGACTGCGGCGGAGCAAATCAAGTTTGGCGCTCCAGATCAGCTTGTCCCAATCGGCGAGCATCAACTCGCGATACTGCAGCTCGGCTTGCCACTCTTGTTTCCAATCCGCGCGCAGCCGTCGCGGCACGATCACGCCGATGACGCGGATCAGCCAGAGATTTGGCTTGAGAATATTTTTGCTTCTGCGGTCGGACATCGTCCTTCTCATCCGCGTTCGGTGGAAGGCTTGACGCTCCGGGGCACACGGGGCATGAGTCGGTCAAGAAGCCGATAACGTTTCAACGCTTCGGCCAGAGCTTCTTTTCCAACGCGGGTCAGCTCGTAGTACTTGCGCGGAGGCCGTTGCGCGCGCTGCGCGACGCCCTCCTTCTCCCAACGCGATTCGACCAGTCCGGTTTCTTCGAGTCTTCTGAGCGCCGGGTAGACCGTTCCACTCGGAAGCCCGCTGATATCCATGATGTCGAATCCGTATTTGTAACTGCTGGCAATCGCCTGCAGGATCACCGCCTCGGAATGTGATAAGTAGGATTTCTTGTCCATGATGACGTGTGTAGATTTCTAGTTATATAGATATCTACATAGCCCGGTCAAGAACTTTTTTTAAGGAAAGACTTTCCCTCGAGCGGCGAGGCTGCTGAGTTGCCCGCATGTTGCGCGCATCATGAAAGGCGGAGACCGGCCTTTGGTTCACTCTAGGCCGGTCGTTGAAAAATCTTCATGAAGAAGTCAGAGGATAGTTATCGGTGACGAATTTCCCAGATCACTCCATCACAAGGTCCAAGACGTTTCATAGTGCCTCCAATCTCGTGTCGTCCACTGATCGCTGTCGGAGAGCGACCACGCGACTGCTGAGATTACAAGCGCGATGCCATCAACACGCTGATGATGTTAATCCATCTAAGTCACTACAGGTCGGGCGCTTAGATCGAGGGTCGCGGCTTGCGGGCTTCGTTTCAAGGCGAGCATCGGTCAGTTTGCGTAGCTCGATTCGGTCAATTTGATTCAGGAAGGTGATGCTGCGATTCAAATGGCGAGGTCAACAACTATCGGATCGTGATCGGATAATGGGAAGCCGTTGTGGGTGAGGTTTCGTACGGTCTGGGCATCGACGCTCGCGACTCTCGCGTCTTCATCTACTCTCTCATTTGCTCTGAGCGCTGCGACCCCGCGCCCAGCGAGCCAGTCCAATCGAAACTCGAGCAGGAGTCCATCGGGCCCGATTCGGCGATTCACCCACCACTTCATAGGGCTCGGCAGGCCTCTGGGATCATCGAGGTTCGAGACGATGCTGCGGTTCGTCGCGCTTCGATCATTGAACATCGAGGTGTCATATCCGAAGCGCGCGAATTCTCGTATCGCGGGCTCTCGAGTTTCGGGGTTCGCGAGCCGCTTATGCAGACTGCTGCGTCCGCTTGTGAGAATTGTTGCGGTGTTCTTCATCGCGCGAAGACGAGTCCCGCGCGCAAACGTGTGAGTGTTCAGGTCGCCGCCTACGATCGCGGGTTTGCGTTTACTTTGCGCTTCCATTGCATCGAGGAACGCGCGCATTTGTTTTCCCCGGCAACGCGGCGTGTTCACTACATCAAGGTGCGTGTTTCCTACAGACAATCTTCTTTCCGCGATTTCGAGTTCCGCCAGAATGCCAATTCGGCCACCGAGCCGCCGCTCGCTGCTCTCGAAGTTGTTCTCACATCTCGGAAGTTGAACGACGCGCGGCTCGAAGAACTCGTGCCTCGTAAGAATCGCATTGCCGTGAAGCGCCGACGTGTTCTCGCCATCAAGTCTGCGCTCATCCTCGGTGCCTTTGGTCAATTCGAGATACTCAGCGCCGAAGATCGCGTGAGCCGACAAGAGGCGGCTCAGTTCCAAAGCGACGTTCACGTTGCCCGAGCGAATCATTCCGCAATCGACTTCGTTGAGAAGCAAAAGATCAGCGTAGCCGAGCACGGGATGATTGTTGAGCGCATCGACTATGCCTTCCGGCCGCGAGCCTCGTTCGATATTCCACTCAACGACTCGAAGAAACGAACGCAATCTTGGCTTCGGATTGGATGCGCGATAAACGCGAGGCTCGTTGAGCAGACGCGTTAGCTCGGATTCGCGCGCGCGATAAAACTCGGACTCGCGAAGCTCGTCAATCGTCGAGAACCGAAGAAGTTCGCTTGCGAGATATTGATTGTTTGGGATGTTGTTCGAGTCTTCTTCAATCACCTGAAAGCGGCCGGCCTCTCTCGAATTTGAAGCTCTGAAGATAGCTTGGGGCAACGACGGTGTCCAACACTGCGGTTCCATAAGCAACCAGACTACGCAACCCGTCTTCTAACGCCCTGCGCGTTTACCGAGTCATTTGATATGCTCATACGCCGAAGCGATTTCTCATCCGGAGGAACCGATGGCCGCTCCAGTCACGTCGTCGAATAACGGAACGCTCAGGACTCTTGAGTTCTACGCATTCGCTGTCATCAGCTTCGCAGCGAAGTCGGTGTTATTGATCGGGCTTCCGTATCGCGAATGGCCGATCAACACTTTCTATACAGTTTCTCTGCTGCTGTTCTTCTATCTCTTCTTCAGATTCCGGCAGGGCTTGCGAGCGCCGGTGTTTGTGATCCTGTGTCTAGCGGCGGCCGTTGCTGTCGACGTGCTCGGAAACAAGTTTGGATTCTACGGGCATCCGTTCGGCCCTCTGCGCGACTACGATGAGTTCGCGCACTTCACTGGGTCGGGATTCTCGGCCGTCGCGGCCTTCTGGCTTCTGCGCGCAGGCACGCGACGCATGGGATTTCGGTTGTCGAGCGGGCTGCTTGGATTCTTGTCGACCTCGGTCGCGTTCACTTATTGCGGCTGGTACGAGATCCTCGAGTTATGGGATGAGTATTGGTGGAGTCACTTCGAGCGAATTCACTGGTGGTACGACACGGCTAATGATCTGTTCTACGACTTCCTCGGCGTGATTGCGTTCATCACTGCGGCTGCCGCGCTCTTCTGGTTGATTGAGCGCCGCAAGAAATCAGCGCGCGACCTGACCCCGGTCCGGCTGAAAAACCTTTTTTCGGCGTTGCCTCGAGACCTGCTCGGGTTCTTCATTACAACAACTGCGTTCGGATTGTGCGCGTGGTTCGAGATCTTCAGGATGTTCGATCAGCAATGGTTCGGTCGAATACATCTGGTTGGGAATCGTGATACGGCGATCTATCTCGAGTGGGAGCTCGCCGCGTGCGTTGCCGTTGCGATTGTCGTGGCGGGGATATCGAAAGTGACGAAACCCTTGGGCCGGAGCCTCATTCGTTCATAACTAATACGAAACTTTGCGGTATCTGTCTACCACTTTTCGTCATGCCATTAGGAGGAATACAATCTTCACTGCCGCCCGTTAACTCAGCTCCGAAACGAGGAGTTCTAATTTGGATCCTCGAATACAAGAAGTAATCGAGTCGATTAATGAGAGCGTTCAGGCGGATTTGTCGGTCGGCGAGATGGCCGAATCCGTAAACCTGTCCGTTTCAAGGTTCCAGATCGGGCGGCCGCATTATGGAGCCCGGCTCCTTCGTCTTCGGATTCGTTTTGCTAATCAAGAGGACAAGTTCTGTCACTCGCCTTAACCCTACTGTACAGGACGTTGCTTCCGTAGCTGTTGGAAATGAGCCGAAGCTAAATTGAGTACCGCGGTGGCGGTTAGATGCAAGAGTTCTCAGGAGTTGATTCTCAAGTGCCAAGACATCGTTCACTTGAGAAGTATTCAGTGAGGAATCTTGTTGCATTTCCTACGATTGGTGGTACACTCTGCCCGCCAAGGTAGTAATCTTGGCCGCTTACGAGGTCCGTAGGTAAGCAGTTCGGGGGCAACCCAGTTCATTGGCCCAGAAAAGTGATTCAAAGGAAGAAGGTCTCGGCGCTCCGAGAGCACGTTTGGGTTAACCCGTACACGGCGTTCGAAATCTACCAATATGATTACGGATCGCGCATTGCGGCTAAGATAGGGCGTCGCAGAACGGTTCACAATCCGCGATTTTCCACATGGGTACTCAATGGATCCTTGGGTTCTGACTAAGCAGGTTCTTAGGAGCGGAGCGAGATGAGTTCGGTGACCGGCGAACCATTAGTAGTGTGTCTGTAATCGCACACTGCGAGCTTTCAATCAGGAGTATCATCCCGTGGAAGAACTGGTTCTTGGTCGCTCGTAAACAAATCACAAAGAGTTATCGATCCGGTTAGCGCAGGGAGGTTAGAAATGAAGATTACAGGATCTCGGGTTATACTTTTGTTGGTTCTGACTGGTTGTTTCCTAGCGACACCTCTTCTCGTTAGGAGTCAGAATAAGAATACTCATTCGGCTCAAGCTATAGATCTAGGCGAGATTGCGGCTGTTGACAAGGCAAGCGGTGCTCGCGCACGACTTGACGCCAAATTGAACCGGATCGTCGAGGCGTGGGAGGCAGGCCAAAGGGGGGAAATCTCTCTTGGCGAAAGCCGAGCCACCATTGATGCGATCTTGAGCATTGACTCCTTGCCCTCCTATCCGGGCGCAGTAGAAGTTTGGATTAGATATGGCAAAGAGTCCGAGATTAACCCGGCGGCTTTGCTTTCTCTGGGCGCAACCAATGATGATCACTATGCTGTAGTAGCCAATTTTGTTCAAACTCTAATTCCTATTGCATCAATCATTGATGTCGCGGAATTGCCCGGGGTTGTTGAGGTGTCGGTTCCTCCACGAGGCTATCCCGACGTTGTCAGCGAGGGCGTTGCTCGAGTCAGTGCGCAAAACTTTACGGCTATCGGGTTCAAGGGCCAGGGCATCAAGGTAGCTGTCCTCGACGGCGGGTTTTCAGGTTATTCCGGATTGCTTGGCACAGAACTTCCCTCTTCCGTAACGATAAAATCTTTCTTCAACAGCACGAGTGGAGCCGGCGACATAACTGGTGGGGGTCAGAAGCACGGCACCGCCTGCGCGGAGAACGTCTATGATATGGCGCCCGGCGCTCAACTATACCTGGTGAACTACAACAGCCTGGCAGAAATGAGCGCCGCTGTAGACTACTTGATCTCGCAGAATGTACGAATAATCTCTCATTCAATCGCTTGGTTCAATCAGTCGTTCTACAACGGCCAGGGGCCGGTATCGGACATCGTGACAAGAGCGGCCGCCAACGGAATTCTCTGGACAAACTCCGCCGGCAACTCGGCAGGTCAACATTGGGAGGGCTTCTTCGCAGACGCCGACAATGATAAATGGAACGACTTTTCGTCGGGTGACGAGACGATTGAATTTACACTTTCAGCAGGGCAGACGGTCAGTATCCTCCTGACCTGGGATGATTGGACTTTCTCGACGAATGACTACGATCTGTTTCTTTTTCTCGGTTCACAGCAGGTTGCCAGCAGCATAGGGCCCCAGTTTGGCTTTCAAACGCCGACAGAGTCAATCGGCTTCGTTGCCCCGCAAAGTGGGACATATTCCATTGGGATCAGGCGCCCGTTCTCTGCCAACATTCTGAAGTTTGAGTTATTCGTGTTCTCATCAAATGGTCCTTTATCACTGCTAGACCACAACGTTCAGTCGTCGAGCATTCCGGATCCGGCCGCGTCTCCAAACAGCCTGACCGTAGGAGCAATGCGCTTTGATCAAAACACTATCGAAAGCTACAGCTCTAGAGGACCGACCACGGCAGGAGTAAGAAAGCCCGATATTACTGGTCCTGATTGCGGCCTTACGCTTTCTAGTGGTGGTTTCTGCGGTACGTCTTCGTCAGCCCCACATACAGCGGGGGCCGCTGCGCTCGTGTGGTCCCAGAGCCCAACGAAAATTGCAAGCCAAGTGCAAGCGACGCTGCTTTCAAGCGCAATCGATTTTGGGTCTAGTGGACCCGACAATACTTATGGCTGGGGAATGCTCAGCTTGCCGCTTGCAGGGCCCGTTCTAACTTCGAGCATCTCACTTAACTCTCCTGGGCCCTATTTCGTTGGCCAAACTGTGACTGGAACGTTCTCGATCACAAACCAGGGAGGAACTGCGTTTACCTTTGGCGCGATTACCATAGGTGGCAGGCTAAACGGAGACAGCATTGTGAGAGACTTTCCATTACACGGCATTACAACCTTGAATCCGGGTCAAACTTATACGTATCAGGATTCATTCACCTTCTCCGAGAGCGGAAGCTACAAGTTCTTTCCTGCTTACAGAACGATCGAGGGTGTCTGGAGGATTGGGTTGCTACACGAAATACCGAAAGCGGGGGGAATAATAGATTTAATCAATCTCACCGTAAATTCAGTCTGCAACCCGCCTGCACCTTTTTCGTTGAGCTCGCCAAGTAATGGACAGAGCTTGAGCCCGACTACTTCGGCGATTCTCTCGTGGGGAGCGTCCGCAAGCGCCAATTCATACGATGTATATTTTGGCACGAGTTCCAATCCACCCTTCCTCGCAAACCAGACAGGTCTCAGCCGGTCGGTTACTGTGTCGCCAGGACAAAATTATTTCTGGAAAGTCGTAGCTCGGGTCAACTGCAGCTCTTCACTCACGTTCACAGCGGGAATATGGTCTTTCTCGGTTCAGCAAAACTGCAATGCACCAGGCTCTTTTTCGTTAAGCTCGCCGAGTAATGGACAAAGCTTGGGCCCGACTACTTCAACGACGCTGGCGTGGGGAGCATCCGCCAATGCCAATTCATATGATGTGTACTTCGGCACGAGTTCTAATCCATCCTTCCTCGCAAACCAGACAGGTCTCAGCCGGTCGGTTACTGTGTCGCCAGGACAAAGCTATTTCTGGAAAGTCGTAGCTCGGGTCAACTGCAGCTCTTCACTCACCTTCACGGCAGGGATATGGTCTTTCTCCGTTCAGAGCGGTACGCTGCCTGACTTGGTAGTCACGTCATTGACCGCGCCCACCATCGGAAGTATCGGGGGCCAGATCACAGTTTCGACCACCATTGTAAATCAGGGCTCCGCCAGTGCCGGGGCATTTCGTGTCGGGTTTTACTTTTCTACAAATAACGTCATCACGACTAGCGACACCTTCACGGGATGGTCCTGCACCTATCCGGGAGGATTAGCATCGGGGGGGTCCACGCAATGCAACGGGCCGATTGGCGTTCCCTCTTCTCTGTCACCAGGCACTTACTTTTTTGGCGTGATCGTAGATGATCTAGGACAGATAGCAGAAATCAACGAGGCAAACAACGCCCGATCGGCAGATACTGGACCCATTGGCCTTACTGGTGGGCATGCAGGTAAGGCTAAATCCGATATTGATGGGGATGGTAAATCGGATATCGGCTTCTACCGAAACGGAGTGTGGAGCTTTTTGCAGTCCGCGCAGAACTATAGCTTCTGCTGCCCACGGTTCTTCAGTTGGGGCGGCGCAGGAGTTCCGCCGATACTCGCCGACTTCGACGGAGACTCGAGAGCTGATCTCGCCTACATCGTTCCTCCATCCGGAGGACAGAGCGCCGCGTACGCTATTTTGAAGTCAACGGCGAACTATGATTTCAGCCAGGCGCTATTCGTTCCAGCGGGATTCCCTTCGCTTGGCGACACGCCCGTCGTTGGCGATTTCGATGGAGACGGCAAGGCTGATCCGGGCATCTGGCGCTCTTCACAAGGCATATGGATTATCCCGCTATCTTCGATGAATTATTCTTCCTTTGTCTTCACCCAGTGGGGACAGGCGGGGGACATTGCCCTGCCCAATGGCCTGAACTTACAATGAGAGGGAAGCGAAGCAATCCGAAGATTGCTCCGCCTCTCTCTTGGCGTTCTTGCCGGGTGACGCAACAGGTCAGTGCTCAAGCGGTCGATGCTTTGAGCTCTACGCATCAAAGTACATCGAAAACTCGATCGGGTGCGGACGCATCTTCACCGGATGAATCTCGTGGCCGCGTTTGTAGTCAATCCAACGTTCGATCAGGCCTTCGCTGAATACGTCGTTCGCCAGCAGAAAGTCATAATCGCTTTCGAGCGCCTGCAAGCTCTCGTCCAGCGACCCAGGCATCGAAGGGACGTTCTTTAGCTCCTCGGGAGTCATATCGTAGATGTCCTTGTCCAGCGGCGGACCCGGGTCGATCCTATTCTGTATTCCGTCCAGTCCCGCCATCATCATCGCCGAGAACGCCAGATAAGCGTTGCACGATGGATCCGGCGGACGGAACTCGAGACGTTTTGCTTTCGGACTCTGCGAGTACATCGGGATGCGAACCGCAGCCGAGCGATTGCGGCTCGAATACGCCAGGTTCACCGGCGCTTCGAATCCCGGCACAAGCCGCTTGTAGCTGTTGGTGGTCGGCGCGGCGAATGCGGCAATTGCCCGCGCGTGCTTCAACAATCCGCCGATGTAGTGCAAAGCCATCTCAGAGATGCCGGCGTAACCGTCCCCCGCAAACAAGGGCGTGCCCGACTTCCATATCGACTGGTGGCAATGCATACCGTTGCCGTTGTCTCCGTAGATCGGTTTCGGCATGAAGGTCGCCGCCTTGCCGGCAGCCATCGCGGCGTTCTTGACCGTGTACTTGAACACCATCAGATTGTCGGCGGTCGTCAGCAGCGTGTTGTAGCGGAAGTCGATTTCGCACTGGCCGCCAGTTGCGACTTCATGATGATGGCACTCGACGGAAATCCCCGCGCCGCGAAGCAGCGTCGCGATCTCAGATCTGAGATTCGAAATCGAATCGAGCGGCGGAAGCGGCACATAACCTTCCTTCGGGCGTATGTGATAGCCGTGCCCGTTTGAGCCTCCGCGCTCCGATGACGTGTTCCACGGGCCTTCCATCGAGTCGACCGAGTAACCCGACGTGTGACCTTCATTATGGAAAGAGACCTTGTCGAATATAAAGAACTCGGCTTCGGGCCCGAAGCAAATCGTGTCGCCGATGCCGGTGAATTTCAGATAGTTTTGCGCCCGCTGCGCCACCGCCCGCGGATCAAGCCAGTAACCGTCTTTGGTGATTGGATCGAAAACGCTCGATATCAGACACAGCGTCGCCGGCTTCATGAAAGGGTCCACCCAGTAGCGTGACGAGTCCGGGATCAACAGCATGTCCGACTCGTTGATTGCGGCCCAACCGCGCAAGCTCGATGCGTCGAATCCAACGCCGTTCTCGAAGACGTCCACGCCGAACTCCTCGATCGGCACCGTGAGGTGATGCCATTGGCCGAGCAGATCCGTGAAACGAACGTCCACGAATTCGCATTTGTTCTCGGCCGCGAACTTCAGTGCTGCTTCTGCGCTCATAGTTCCTCCATTCCTATTACGGAATATTGTTAATTGGTTTGGTTTCTCTGAAAAAAAGTATCCGGCGGTCAGACTGCCAACTCAGGATTGCCGGTTTGGGTTGAGTTGCGGGGGCTATCAAACCAAAACCTGCAGCCTGGAATCGGTAGGCTGACCGCCGTTGCACTTACATCTTTTATCCCATTGAATCGGATTTGTAAAATCTATTCTTTTTATGCTAACTATAGAATCTGCTTATCCAACATAACAGGTCTGCGATATGGAGTTATGGCAACTCGAGGTGTTCACGGCGGTCGCCGAAGAGAAGAGTTTTTCGCGAGCCGGGCATCGGCTCAGCCGCACACAACCGGCCATCAGCTCGACGATCAAGCAGCTCGAAGACGAACTGGGCGAGCCGTTGTTCCACCGCCTGGGCAAGACCGTGAAGCTCACGGCGGTCGGCGAACTGATGACCGATTACGCGAATCGCATGCTGCGGCTCAGAGAAGAAGCGTTGCTGGCCGCCGGGGAGCTTCGCGGATTGACTCGCGGCAAGCTCAGACTCGGAGCAAACGAGACGACGTGTCTGTATGTGCTGCCCGAAGTGCTCGCCGCGTTCAAGCAGGCATATCCTCAGGTCCAGGTCGACATTCAGCGAGCGATCACTCGCTCGATCACCGAGAGAGTGATGGACGGAGCGCTTGATTTTGGAATCGTCACTCTCCCGATCAAGAACTCTCATCTCGAGACGATCACTATTCATCACGACGAGATGGCCTTGATAGTCGCCCCCGCGCACTCGCTTGCGTCGAAGCGCTCGGTGAAGATGGCGGATCTCGAAGATGAGCCGTTCATACTTCACAAGATCGGGACAACTACACGGGAACGTTTAGTGAAACATTTCAGCGACGGCGGGGTGAAGATGAAAGTGACGATGGAGCTTGCGTCGATCGAGACGATCAAGCGATTCGTTTCGATCGGAATGGGAATCTCGATCGTGCCTCGGTTGTGCATCGAAAGAGAGATAAAGGACGGAAGCCTTGCTGCGTTGCCGATACGCGATGCGCGGTTCCAGAGAAAACTTGGAGTCATCTACAATCGGGATCGTTATCAATCGCAAGCGGCTCGCGTGTTTCTGGAGTTGATCTCCGAGAAGCGGCAACCGCAGTCAAAGGCGAAGGCTGGAGGCTGAAGCTCCAAGGTTCTTCTACGATCGGCTAAGTCAAAACCCTTCATCAACCCGCGCCTCCCGAGACTTCGCGTCCACCTTTGGATCCTTGCCACAGTAGTTGTTGATACGGCTGTCTAGCCAATATTTCCGGCGGAAGTCCCAGATTCGCCCTCCCGAGTGAACGAGGATAGCAAGATTCACGAATTGCAAATTACACGAATTGCAAATTGCACGCCTGACCCCATTCACAAGTCGTTGTCAAATTCAATTCGCTATAGCACGGTTCGCCTCAATGCCGATAGAAGAACCGCAACGATTGTTGCCTCCATTCGGAGAACACGCATAGCAGAGCAGACTCTTGATTACCGATTCTCATGCAGACAATTCACACCTGTCGCGACATGACTTCGTTTGACTTTCCCGAACGCCCCGGCTAGTTTCAAAAATCAAGTAGAGGACCCCTCGATCCGCGGCGAAAGGTCAAATCGGAGTAAGTCGTGCTCAATCACAAAGTCATTTTCGGGATGAAGCTCCGCCAGTTTCGCGAGCAAGCCGGGCTCTCGCTCACCGATCTCGGGATTCGCACGAAGCTCTCCACCTCATACCTCACCGAGATCGAACACGGTAAGAAATATCCCAAGGCCGAAAAAATCGCCCGCATGGCCGAAGCGCTCGGGCGCAACTACGACGATCTGGTTTCGATCAGGCTCGACGAACAGCTTTCGCCGCTGTCCGGTTTTCTTGAGTCGCCGGTCCTTCACAATTTTCCGTTTCACATGTTCGGCATCTCGCCCGCGCAGGTAGTCGAGTTGATGACTCAACAACCGCTCGAGGCGAGCGCGCTGGTCAACGCGCTGATTGGCATCGCCGAGCAGTACAACATCGGCGTCGAGCACCTCTATCGCTCCGCGTTGCGGTCTTATCAGGAGCTCCACGAGAATTATTTTCCCGACATCGAGCGAGCCGTGGACGAGTTCGTTCGCGCCGCGAAAATAAAATCAGAGCCGACACCGAGTTATGCTGAACTTCGAACGCTGATCGAAGAGCACTTCAATTACAAGATCGACGATACTCAGTTGAGCAAGCACCCAAAGCTCGAGCATTTCAGGTCGGTGCTGATCGCGAAGCGCAACGCCTCGCCTACGCTGCTGATCAACCGCGCGCTCAGCGAACATCAGCGCAAATTTATTCTCGCGCGCGAGATTGGTTATCAGTTTCTGGATTTGAAGCAGCGCGCGCTGACCTCGGCGCCCGAGCGTGTCGATTCGTTCGAGCAGGTGCTCAACGATTTCAAGGCTTCTTACTTCGCGGGAGCGCTGTTGATCAATCGCAAGCACCTGCTGGCCGACCTGAAAGAGTTCTTCGCGCTCGAACGATTTGAGCCGCGCCGCTTTCGCGAGTTTCTCGATCGCTACGAAGTCACCCCCGAGATTTTCATGTATCGCCTCACCGAAGTGTTGCCCGAATACTTCGGGATCAAGCTTCACTTTCTGCGATTCAATCAGGAAGGCGGCGAGTTCCGTCTCGTGAAGCATTTGAACATGTCGCAGGTGTTGATTCCGAGCGGCACCGCTGTCGACGAACACTATTGCCGCCGCTGGCTGGCGATCCGGATTCTCGCGGACCTTGATCGCGAACGCGCTACGAAGAAGAAGGTGGTCGAGCCGCTTGTCGGGGTTCAGCTCTCGCGCTTCGTTGATTCGGACGCGCGATACTTGTGCGTTGCGATGGCGAGGCGCCTCGCGTTGAATCCTTGTGCGACTTCGTCGGTGTCGCTGGGCTTTCGGGTTGATTCGGAGTTCGAGCGAACAGTCCGCTTCTCGAATGATCCGGCGATCACGCGGCTGGACATCGACGGCACGTGCGAGCGATGCCGGCTCACCGACGAAGAGTGCGGCGATCGAGTGGTCCCGCCTACCTTGCTGCAGCTCAAGCGTTCGCGCCGCGAAATCGAAGAGGAACTGGCCCTTCTGACAGCGGATAACGGCGCCCGCGCCAACTGATTTCAATTGAAAAGTTCCTCACTTTTGGGTTATAAGCAAAGCTCCACCGGACAAAGATCAGAACTGGTTTGCACGTATGAGTAAAGCCCGTTTCCTCACACTCGCGTTGGCATTGCTCGTGGTGGCCTTACCGCTGTCACGGGTGTCCGCCACACGAGCCCGGCCGTCAAACTACGCGGCCGGCGAAGTGATAGTGAAGCTCAAGCGCGGAGCAGCGACGTTATCAACCCTCGACGAAGGCGAACGATTGATGAGCATCGCGCGACTTGGCGCTGAAACCCTTGGGGGCGAAGCGCCAGCCAGCCCAGCCGTACAGCTCGCCGGCCGCAATCAGGATGAACGAATCTCAAAGATAATCTCGGACAACGGTCTCGATCGCGTGTTTGTCCTAACCTTTGATCCGAGCGCCGATGTCAGCTCGATCGTGACCGCGCTTCGCGCGCGAAGCGACGTCGAGTACGCGGAGCCAAACTACTTTGTCGTGACCGACACGATTCCCGACGACCCCAGCTTCTCTCAGCAGTGGGCGCTGCGAAACTACGGCTTCTACGTCGGTGATTACATTTCGACCCCCGATGCCGATATCAAGGCCAACCAGGCGTGGGAGATCACGCTCGGCGATCCCAACGTTATCGTCGCGCTCACCGACACCGGAGTTGATCAGGCTCACCCGGATCTGGCGAACAGCATCTACACCAACGCCGGAGAAATCCCGGGCAATGGAATCGATGACGATCACAACGGATACATCGATGACGTGCACGGATTCAATGTTGCGGATCAGAATGGCGACACCAGCGATATCGTCGGGCACGGGACCCAGATGGCCGGGGTGATCGCCGCGGGAATCAACAACGGCATCGGGATATCGGGTGTTTGCGAGTCAAAGATCCTGCCGGTGCGGTTCTTCAAACGCTACGGGCCGGCTCCGGAGCAGACCACTGCAACAGTAGCCGATGCCGCAAAGGCGATCATCTATTCGATAACGGCCGGGGCTACAATCATCAACGCAAGCTGGAGAACGCTGCTCACTCCGGAGGATGTAACGCCGGATGCGGCGAAGGCGCTCGCCGATGCGGTCAACGCGGCGAATGACGCAGGCGTTCTGCTGGTCTGCACCGCAGGGAACGAAGGCTACAATCTCGACTACAGCAATATCTATCCGGCGGCGTATCGATTACCTAATGAGATCGTGGCCGCGGCCTCGAATCCCAATGATGAGATCTGGCATCCGCCCGATAATCCTTATCAGATCCTCACGGGATTTGGACCGAACTCGGTCCATCTTGCGGCGCCGGGCGTTGCGGTGCTTACGACTGAAGCTCACGGCGACTGCGGCGCCTGCACAAAGGAACCCAACCCTGACAAGTGGTACACGATCGCGAGTGGAACGTCGTTGTCGGCTGCATTCGTATCCGGAGTCGCCGCGCTTGTGAAGTCCAGATATCCCAATGAAACTGCCGTGATTACAAAGCAGCGAATACTGGCGGGCGTGGAAGTGAGAGATAGCCTGAGCGCCTATGATGGCAGTCAGACCGTCATCAGAAACGGGCGGCTGAGCGCGCTGGGTGCGCTCACATCGCAAGTGAACATCTCGTTGCCGACGCTGAGCGAAGTCGCATACAACAAAAAGAAATTGACGGTGACCGGCTCCGGTATGCAGCAAGGCATGATGATAGTGGTGGGAGCCAGCCCGTACGCGGGGAATCCAAAGAGCAGCGATGGAACAAGCTTCCAGGCGCGCGTTCCCAAAAGCGAATTTCCCGCACACACTCCCGTGCGCATCAAGGTGCGCAATCCCGACGGCGGCGAGAGCACCGCCATAACATTCACACGGTAGGAAAATGAGGGATACTCTTTCGCTCGAGCGCAAGCTCAAGATGCACGAGGCGCGCGAGGCGATTCTCAACCGCATCGGCTCCGAAACTTTCTCCGTCATCAACGTCGACCACTTCTTACAGGCGACCGTGACCGAGGTCGGTAAGATGATGGGCGTCGACCGCTGCGACGTGATGACGATGACGCCCGAAAATCAACTTCGTGTCACCCACGAATATCGAGCGGATACGAACGGAGAAATACCATCGCTTCTGGGAACGCAGTTGCGTATCGATCCCGAAAGCTTCGACCTTTATCACCCGCACGCCATCGAGGACACTTCATCACAGGATCTCCCGCCGGCGCTTCACAAGTTCGTTGATGGACTCGACAGCCGCTCGGTCTTATTGGTCCCAATCACTTTCAACCTGCAGCTTCTCGGAATGATGGGACTTCATCACTGCCGCGAGAATTACAGTTGGAATGAAGATGAAGTGAATTTCATTCGCAACCTGGCGCAGCACATCGCGATCGGTTATCGCTACACTCACATCTACACAGAGAAGGAACGAGAAGCGCGAATTAACAAGGCGCTCCTCGAGATCGCAAACGACATCAATACGGGATCGGATTTTACGGAGGTCGTCGAGCGCATACTCGATCGCTCGCTCGATCTTCTGCGAATACAAGCCGCGTGTCTTGCGATCATCGATGCGAACAGCAGCGAGATTCACTTCACCAATCTCCGCACGTCGGGCGCCGACGCGGCGGATGTCCTGAAGCGGGCCTCTCTAAAGTTCCCGATTCTGGACCTGATGCCGAAAACGATCGAACGCGGCCAGATGCTCAAGATACTGAGTCCTGCTCAGCACGAATACGCGCGGTCGTTCCTTACTGAAGTATTCAACGCGGGAGCAGCGATCATCGCCCCGATCGTGATCGAAGACAAGATATTCGGCGCGCTGGTGTTGCTGTGGTCCGAGCCGCAACAGGCGTTTGTAAAAGAAGTGACCGCGCTGGCGGTGGGCATTGCCGATCAACTCGCAATCGCGCTCGGCAAGGCCAGGCTATCGGCTGAAGTGCTGCGCCTTCGCCGCGAACTCGAACACGCGCACAGCCAGCATAGCGGCGGCGCCTTCGTCGGCAAGAGCGACAACTTCATGCGATGCATGCAGATGGCTCTGTATGTCGCCGATAACTACACTACAGTGCTTTTGCAAGGCGAGTCGGGCACCGGCAAGGAAGTGATGGCCGACTTGATACAGTCACGCTCGTCGCGTGCCGAGAAACCCTACATCAAGATCAACTGCGGGGCGATTCCCGAGACTCTTCTTGAGTCGGAGTTGTTTGGTCACGAGAAGGGTGCATTCACCGACGCGCGCAGCCGGCGGATCGGCAAATTCGAAGAGGCGAACAACGGCACGCTCTTCCTCGATGAAGTCGCCGAGATGTCGCTTGCGGCCCAGGTGCGATTACTCCGCGTGCTTCAGAACGGAGAGTTCGCGCGCGTTGGCGGTAACGATGTGATCAAGACCGATGTCCGGGTTATCGCCGCGACCAACGTCGACCTGGAACAGGCGGTGAGCGACGGGCGGTTTCGGCGCGACCTGTTCTATCGCCTGAATGTTTATCCAATCAAGCTTCCGACGCTCCGCGAAAGACGCGAAGACATTCGGCTTTTGGCGATGCATTTTCTCGAGATCTACAAGAAGCGCTCCAACAAGAACATCACCGGCATATCAAAGAAGGCGCTCGAGTGGCTTCGCCGGTATGATTGGCCGGGCAATGTGCGCGAGCTCGAAAACGCGATGGAACGAGCCGTGATCATCGCGCAGGGACGGATGATTGCGATCGACGATCTGCCGCACGCGGTGCGCGGCGCGGAAGCGAGCAAGACCATCGAGGTCGAAGTCGGCTCGACAATCGTGGAAGCAGAAAAGCGAATGATCATGCAAACATTGGCTTACACTCGCGGCGATCGAACACGCGCGGCTCAGATCCTCGGCATCGGAAGAAAGACCCTCTACCGAAAACTGCAGCTCTACAAATACAAAGAGTCTGAATAGCGGTGTTAGTCATAACGGTGAACGTCGCCGGCACTGCGACAATTTTTGTTTCGTGAAATAAGGAGAACCCAAATGAAGAGAATTCTCGGCACGTCTTTGATAGTAATGATGGCAGCCGTGTCTTGCCTGGCCCTTTCGCCGCGCGGACAAGCTGCAAGCGTCGCGGGCACCTGGGATATCACGATTGAATCACCGCAAGGCAAGCGCACTGTGTTGCTGATCATCAAGAAGGACGGCGATAAGCTGACCGGAGCGATGAAGTCACCACAGGGCGAGACAGCCCTCGAAAGCATTGCACTCAAGAACGATGACATCGCATTCGCGCTGACCAGGCAGATTCAGGGCCAGGATATGAAGCTCAGTTACACCGGGAAAGTCGCGAAAGACTCGATGAAGGGCGATGTCGATTTCGGCGGGCTTGCAACCGGAACGTGGTCGGCGGTTCCGCATAAGGAAGATGCGGCCGCGGCGGCTCCCCCCGCGGCTGCGCCGGCTCAGGGAATGAACATCACCGGCGTCTGGAGCTTCGTGGTAGAGACCTCGCAGGGGTCGGGCAGTCCTACGTTTACATTCACACAGTCCGGCGAGAATCTGACGGGAACCTACAAAGGCCAGTTCGGCGAAGCCCCGCTCACCGGAACCGTAAAAGGCGCCGATCTGAAGTTCGCTATCAAGATCAATGCCCAGGGTCAGGACCTTACGCTAACCTACAGCGGGAAGATTGAGAGTAAGGACAGCATGAAGGGTACAGTTCAGCTCGGCGAATTGGGCGAAGGAACCTGGACTGCCAAGAGAAAATAGTTACTCGCGGGATGCGTCTTTCGATCGAATCGAGGTCCGGTTTTGTTCGAAGTCACAAACCTCTCGAAGGGCTATCCACCACCGCGAGCGCCGCTGCCTGCAATTCAACTCGCGTGGCTTCTGAGAGTCATCGTTTCATTTTTTCTCTCGATCCAGGTTTTCGCCGAGGATTGGCCCGAGTTCCGAGGACCTACAGGGCAGCGCATCTCAGACGAACGCGGACTCCCGCTAACCTGGAGTGAATCAAAGAACGTCAAGTGGAAGACCGCGATTCCCGGAAAGGGATGGTCTTCGCCGGCGATGCTTGGAGATCGCATCTGGCTTACGACGGCGACCGATGACGGAAAATCCTTGCGCGCGATTTGCGTAGACCGCAACAGCGGTGCGATCACCCAAAACATCGAAGTCTTTCGCATCAAGAACCACGGACCGATGAGTCCGAAGAACAGCCTTGCGTCGCCAACGCCGGTGCTCGAAGGCGATCGCGTCTACTTGCACTTCGGCGCGCACGGGACTGCTTGCATCACAAAAACCGGAGAGCTCGTTTGGAAGACCCGCCTTGAATACGATAACGGACAGCATGGTCCGGGCGGCTCGCCTGTTCTTTATGAAAATCTTTTGATCGTGAGCTGCGATGGTTTGGACGTCCAGTACGTCGTTGCGCTCGACAAGCAGACAGGCAAGACGAAATGGAAGAAACTGCGCCAGGGCTATCAGGCTTATACGACGCCGCTGGTTGTGAAGCTTCCGGCTGGAGACCAGGTCATCAGTCCGGGCGCGCTTCGTGCTATTGCTTACGAACCGCGCACGGGCAAGGAGATCTGGAACGTGAGATACGGCGACGGGTTCTCAAACGTGCCTCGGCCGGTGTATGGAAACGGATTGGTCTTCATCTGCACTGGGTTTCAGGAGCCTTCGATGCTCGCTGTTCGAATTGATGGACGAGGCGACGTAACGAAGTCTCACGTTGCGTGGACATTGAAACGAGGAGTTCCGTTGACGCCATCGCCGCTGCTGGTAGGAGATGAGTTGTATATGGTCAACGACGCCGGCATAGCGTCTTGCGTTGATGCAAAAAGCGGCGCCGAGCTTTGGCGTGCTCGTATCAACGGCAACTTCTCGGCGTCGCCGATCTATGCTGATGGACGAATTTACTTTCTCAGCGAAGAGGGTCTGACGGTTGTGATTGCGCCCGGGAAGAAGTTTCAAGCGCTAGCTACAAATCAGCTCGACGGAGAAACTCTTGCGTCAATGGCGGTGTCCGGAGGCTCGATCTTCGTTCGAAGCCGCACGCATTTGTATCGGCTCGCTAATTAGATCAGTTGCAATCGCTCCTCTTACGGCGCAAGTTTGGCGCGTTTCAACCTCTCATTTAAATGATATAATTTGCCGTCCGGTGAAAGGAAGGTGAGCGTGCCAGTAATCAAACCTATCTCCGCTCTGAGGAACAAGGCCAACGAGATTTCGAACCTCGCACACGAGTCCAATGAGCCGATCTTTATTACGCGAAACGGTGAAGGCGATATGGTCGTGATGTCGATGGCCTCCTATAGCAAGCTCCAGCTCAAGCTTGAACTCTTCGGCAAGCTCGCGGTGGCTCAGTCACAGCGAGCGAACGGCGATAATGGCCGCACCGTATCGCAAGTAATGAAGGACCTGCGAAAGAGAATTCGTGAAGCGGCCTAAATACAGTGTCCGGCTCTTGCGTGCAGCCGAGGATGACTTCACAGAGATTGTCACTTACATGGCGGCGGAAAGACCCGACGCCGCCGAGGCCCTCGCGCAAAAAATCGAAAGCAATCTGAGCTTGCTCGCTACCAACCCTCATCTCGGACGAATTCCGAAGGATGCAGCGCTCCTGGATCTCGGTTATCGGTATCTAGTGGTGCAGAACTATTTGATCTTCTACATTATCGAAGACCGCACAATTTTCATCCATCGAATCGTGCACAGTGCCAGAGACTATCTCGGTCTCTTCTAGCCGCGATTGTGCTGAGACGATTTGAGGAAACAATATCGTTTCTTCGTAGATCCCTTATGTGAGGCCTTGTTTTGCTCGAAGTCATAAACCTTTCCAAAGACTACTCAACGCCGCGAGGCCCGCTTCCGGTGCTCACCGCAGTTTCCTTGAAGCTCTCTCGCGGAGAAGCCGCCGCGATAATGGGACCCTCGGGCAGTGGCAAGAGCACACTGCTTCACATTCTTGGAGCGCTCGATCAGCCCAGCTCGGGCTCGGTGACGCTTGACGGCAACAATCCATTTGAGCTTGATGAGAAGGCGCTCGCCCGGTTTCGAAATCAAAAGATCGGGTTCGTGTTCCAGGATCATTGTCTGCTGCCGCAATGCTCGGTGCTCGAGAACGTGCTGGTTCCGACTCTCGTCAGCCAGTCGGCGAATCGTCATACCGAACGTGCTCGTAAGCTGATCGATCAGGTCGGGCTGAGCGAGAGAATCGAACATCGGCCGGCGGAACTCTCGGGCGGCGAAAAACAGCGTGTGGCACTTGCGCGAGCGCTGATCAACGAGCCGCTGCTGTTGTTGTGTGACGAGCCGACCGGCAATCTCGACCGAAAGGCTGCCGAAGTCGTTGCGTCTTTGCTGCTGGAACTGCACGCGCGTCAGAATACTATTCTCGTTGTGGTGACTCACAGCATCGAGTTGGCTTCAAGGCTGCCAATCAGCTTTGAATTGGTTGAGAACGAACTTGTACGACGTTGATGAACACTCTTCGCGAATAATGTCTCGGAGGAAACTTGAAATGAAACGACGGCTGCTCCGGCGATCTACAATTATTTTAGTTGGCCTGGTTTTGCTAGTTCAATGTGCGGGCGTGCTGGCTCAATCAAAGGACGAAGGCTCGCAGCCGGATAGCATCAACGCGCGAGTCGACAAGCTGTTTGCCCTTTGGAACAAGCCGGAGTCACCGGGATGCTCGCTCGCCGTGATAAAGGACGGGAGCATTGTTTATGAACGTGGTTACGGCGCGGCGGATCTCGATCACGATATTCCGAACGCGCCCGGCACCGTCTTTCACGTCGCTTCGCTCTCAAAGCAATTCACCGCGATGTCGGTTTTGCTGCTCGCGCAGCAGGGCAAGCTGTCGCTTGATGACCAGGTGCGCAAGTACATTCCGGAGCTCGGCGATTTCGGCAAGCCGCTCACTATTCGGCATCTGCTGCATCACACCAGCGGTCTGCGCGATCAATGGAATCTTCTTATCATGTCCGGCTGGCGGTTGTCTGAGGACGTGGTGCGCGATGACGACGTGCTCGATCTCGTCTCGCGAATGAAGGCGCTCAACTTCAATCCTGGCGCCGAGCACCTCTACTCGAACACCGGCTATACGCTCCTCGCTCAGATCGTAAAACGAGTCAGCGGGCAGACGCTTCGCGAGTTTGCGGACGCAAGCATCTTCAAGCCGCTTGGCATGACTCATACGTTCTTCCGCGATGATCACGCGGTGATAGTTAAGAACCAGGCCTACGCGTATAACCCCGGGCCGGGCGGTGCATTCAAGCTTAGCGTTCCGAATTACGATACCGTCGGCGCGAGCAGTTTACTCACGACGGTTGAAGATCTCGCGCGTTGGGACCAGAACTTTTATGACTATCGCGTTGGCGGCAAGTCGCTCGTCGAGCAGATGCAGGTCCCGGGAGTGCTGAACGGCGGGGAGAAGATCACCTATGCGATGGGTCTGGCCGTGCTCAAGTACAAAGGGCTCAACGTGGTCGAGCACTCGGGCGGCGATGCCGGATACCGCTCCCATCTGATGCGGTTTCCTGACCAGCGATTCTCAGTTGCCTGCTTGTGTAACGCAGGCAACGCCAATCCGAGCGCGTTAGCAAGGCAGGTAGCAGGCATCTATCTTGCAGGACAACTAGTCGATGAAGTGAATCAGAGCGCGCCTGTCGCCGAGGTAAAACTGAGCGAGCAACAGCTCGCCGGCAAACTGGGTGTCTATTGGAGCTCGGATTCGTCGGATCTGGCGCGAATAACTCTGACGAATGGGAAGCTCTTTATTGCCGCTGCCGGTGGTTCATCCGATTTGGCGCCACTGGGTGAGAATCGATTTCGGATCAACGCTCGCCGTGGCGAGATCAGCTTTGAATCGCGTAAACCTGGAAGCGGCGAGCGTCTGGTACTCGCACTCGAAGGCAGTCCGCCGGTCATCTATGAGGCAGTCAATTCGGCCGCGCCTACCGTCGAGCAATTGGCCGAATACGCGGGTGCTTATTACAGCGATGAGATCGATTCGACTTATCGAGTAGCCGTAGAGGAGGGTAAGCTCAAATTACTGCGCAAGAAGTTTCCGCCCGTCCCGTTGCAGCCGGCATTCACCGATGCATTCACGACCGGTTCATTGCTTGGGACAATCAAATTCACACGCGACCGGCAGCAACACGTGATTGGGTTCATAGCCAGCGGCGGCCGCATCAGGAACCTTCGGTTCGAAAAACAACCTCACTAATCAAGCCGGTCAAGACCATCAATGCAACGCATCACGCTGCTGAACAGAAACCTCACCTACTACTGGCGCGGCAATCTCGCCGTTGTGCTCGGCGTGGCGGCGGCAGTGGCCGTGCTTGCCGGAGCATTGCTGGTCGGCGATTCGGTGCGCGGAAGCTTGCGCGACTTGTTTGCCGGGCGGCTCGGCAAGACCGATGACATAGTCGCTTCCACGAATTTCTTCAGAGAGAGTTTGGCCGACGAGATGCAAAGTGAATCGCGATTCGTCGAAGCATTCAGTGATGCTTGCCCGCTGATTGTGGTCAACGGTCTGGTGATTGATGAGAAGAGCGGCCGGCGGGCGTCGCAGGTTCAGGTCTATGGTGTCGATGCCCGCTTCTGGAAATTTCACGGACGCAATCTTGTGAAAGCTCCGCTCGACCGCGAAGCGCTGTTGAGCCCCGACCTCGCGCGCGAGATTGGGAGCGAACCGGGACAGACCGTCCTCTTAAGAATCGAGAAACCTTCCGCGATTCCCGCCGGTTCGTTGCACGGCAGAAAGGACGATCTCGGCCGCACGATACGACTGAGCGCGCGTGAAGTGCTTGCTCCAGCGGACCTGGGCGAGTTCTCGCTTCGGCCTAATCAGGGTGCCGTGCGAGCCATCTTCGTTTCGCTATCGAGGCTTCAGAAAGACATCGAGCAGACGGGTAAGGTCAACACCGTCCTGCTCGCCGAGCGATCAGCGGAAAAGAAAACGGCCACCGCGAGACCTGAGCAGATCGCGAGTGTCTTAAGAGACACCTTCAAACTCGAAGATCTCGGGATAATACTGCGCGTGCTTGATGGACAGCGAGGAATCGCGCTTGAGAGCGACAGCGCGATCATAAGCGATACGCTTTACGCCAGTGCAAAGTCGGCCGCTGAAAAAGCGCACGCCGGCGTGGTTCCGGTCTTGAGCTACCTCGCGAATTCAATTCGCATCGGCGAACGTGATGTCCCGTACTCGCTCGTTACCGCGCTCGACGATCAAAGCCTTCGCGAGCTGCCTGATGCTCGAGCGCTCGACGCCGCGCCTGACCCCAATGCCGGCAGCGCATCATCGTCTTTGCCTCCGATCTGGTTGAACGAATGGGCGGCAAGCGATCTCGAAGCGCGGCCCGGCGCCCTCGTCACCATCGAATATTATTTGTGGAAGGACGAAGGTGTGCTGTCGACTCACACCGCGCAGTTCCGATTCGCGGGAGTCGTGCCGATAAGAGATCAAGCCGCGGATCGCAATTACGTTCCGGACTATCCGGGCATCACCGCAACCCAGAACATCGCTGATTGGGACCCGCCCTTTCCGGTCGATCTCAAACGCGTGCGCCCTCGCGATGAAGATTACTGGCACAAGTACCGGACGACGCCGAAGGCTTTCATTCCGCTTCTTGCCGGACAACAGCTTTGGCAATCGCGATACGGCAAACTGACGTCGCTTCGGTTGACTGGGCCTGACGGCGGCGATCCGGCAGCGACATTGGAATCTATCAAGCAGAATCTGCGCGCGACGCTCGATCCGGACGAGAACGGCTTCTCAATCAACGCGGTGCGCATCGAAGGGCTCCAGGCGTCACAAGGCGCGACGGACTTCGGCGAATATTTTGTTTACTTCAGCTTCTTCCTTGTGATCGGCGCGTTGTTGCTCGCCAGTCTGTTCTTCAAGCTCGGCATCGAACAGCGACTGCGCGAGATTGGAACTCTGCAGGCCGTTGGGTTTCCCGCTTCGGTTGTTCGCTCGCTCTTTCTGCGCGAAGGATTGGTGCTCGCGACCGTGGGAAGCTTGCTCGGAGTGATCGGCGCGGTTGGCTACGGCGAGTTGATGATGTATGGGCTGCGCACGTTCTGGGTCGGCGCGGTCGGAACAACCAGTTTGAGCCTGCACGTTTCTGCGCTGTCTTTGTCGATCGGCGGAGTGGGCGGGATCTTGATCGCGTTGCTGTGTATCGTGTGGACACTCAGGTCGCTCGCGCACTCGTCGCCGCGCGGGTTGCTTACAGGCAGTCTGGATGCGGCGAAGCAAAGCAGTGCCGCTCAGCGCTCGCGGCGCTTTGGTTCCTCGCGGGGCTATTCCATCGTGCTCGCCTTTGCAGGAATCGCGCTGCTGGTACTGGCTTCACTGAAATGGATTGGACAGACGGCTGGATTCTTTGGCGCTGGAACGTTGTTGCTTGGGGCGTTGGTGTTCTTCGAGCACGGTTGGCTAACGCGCAAGGCGAAGCACGCGATTCGGGGCCGAGGATGGTGGCCGGTTTCAAGGCTGGGCTTTCGTAACGCGTCTTATAGACCCGGCAGAAGCGTGCTTTGCGTAACGCTTATCGCTTCGGCGGCGTTTATCATTGTTGCAGTAGATGCGTTCAAGCGGGACACCGGTGACGTGAGCACGGATATGAAATCTGGCAGCGGAGGGTTTCCACTTCTCGCCGAATCGCTGCTGCCTCTTTATCACGACCCAAACACGCAGGAAGGCCGAGAGTCGTTGAACATCTTTGCGCAAAAGGGAATCGATCCCGAGAGCGTTCGCTTCACCAGGTTCCGAGTGCGGCCTGGCGACGATGCTAGTTGCTTGAACCTGTATCAGCCGCGCAATCCGAGAATTCTCGGAGCGCCCGGGGAATTCATTCAAAGCGGGCGCTTCTCGTTTTCGGATTCAATCGCAAAGGCAAAAGGCGAGAGAGAGAATCCGTGGTTGCTGCTCGATGCCGAACCGGTGGATGGCGCGATCCCCGTGATTGCCGACGCGAACTCGATGACCTATGTGCTTCATCGCAAGCTCGGCGATGAGATTACCGTGAATCAATCAAACGGCGAGCCGGCGCGGCTGCGTTTTGTTGGCGCGTTGGACGACAGCATCTTCCAGGGCGAGCTATTGATGTCGGAGGCAAACTTCCTTCGATTATTTCCCGATCTTGGCGGCTACGGCTTCTTTCTGCTGGAAGTGGCTCCGGAAGCCGCTTCCGTGGCCGCTGGTGTTTTCGAAGACGAGTTGGCGGATTTCGGTTTCGACGCGATGCCGACGGCCGAGCGGCTCGCGAGTTTTCACCGGGTCGCGAATACTTACCTGTCTACGTTTCAAACTTTGGGCGGTCTCGGACTGGTGCTGGGCACGCTGGGGCTTGCGACGGTGCTGTTGAGAAACGTATTGGAGCGGCGGCGAGAGCTGGCGTTGTTGCGAGCGATCGGTTACAACGCAAGTCACTTTGCGCTGATGGTGCTCACTGAGAACGCGTTTCTTGTTTGCTGCGGCATTCTCACTGGAGCGTTGTGCGCGATGCTTGCGATTGGACCGGCATTCGTTTTACGAGGCGGGCATATTCCGGTTCTGTCGCTGTGGTTGTTGTTGGCCGTGTTCGTTACCGGATTGATGGCTTCGCTCGCGGCAACGATAGCCGCGTTGCGCGCGCCGCTGCTGCCGTCGCTTCGCGCAGAGTAGAGTTTGAACTCGGTTAGGAGTTCGAGGCAACCACTAAGTGGTTGTGCAGACTTTCGTGCAGCATAGATTGGGGTTCAGTGTGATCAAATCAATGTTCTCGAAGAAAGCGTTGGGCATCTATATCGCCGTTGCAGTCGCAAGTCAGGTTTGTTTCGCGCAAGACTGGCCGCAATGGCGCGGACCTAACCGCGATGGTGTTGTTGCGTCATTCACCGCTCCGAAAGTCTGGCCCGATAAGCTCAAAACAGTCTGGAAAGTGCAAGCCGGGATCGGGCACTCATCGCCTGTCGTCGCAGGACGCAGAGTCTATTTGCATTCGCGCCAGGAAGAGAACGAAGTCGCATCGTGTTTTGATCTCGATACCGGAAAACTGATATGGCACGACAGCTATCCAACTCCTTACATGATGAACCCGGCGGCAGCGAGTCACGGCAAAGGACCTAAATCAACGCCGCTCGTATACGACAACAAGCTGTACACCTTCGGCATCAGCGGCATTCTGTCGTGCTATGACGCGACGGCCGGAAAGCTCAAATGGCGCAGGGAGTTTTCCAAACAGTTCAAAGCGACTTCGCCGCTTTTCGGTTCTGCGACTTCTCCGATCGCTCACAATGGACTCGTGATCGTTCACGTTGGCGGTCATGACTCGGGCGCGCTCATTGCCTTCAATGCCGACACTGGCGAAATGAAATGGAGTTGGAACGGTGATGGTCCAGGCTACGCTTCGCCGATAGTCTTCGGGAGCGGCGCGACTGCGCAAATCGTCACACAAACTCAGAAGTCCATTGCCGGGTTTTCTCCGCAGACGGGCGAGCAACTCTGGCGGATTCCGTTTGAGACCGAGTACGTCCAGAACATCATCACTCCTGTTGTGTACAAGCAGACGTTGATCTTCTCAGGCCTCGACAAGGGAACGATGGCAGTCAGAGTGATCAGAGTCGCAGGCAAGTGGCAAGCGGTTACTAACTGGCAGAACCCGGACGTCTCTATGTACATGAGTTCCCCGGTCGCGAGCGGCGATTACTTATTTGGGCTTTCGCACAAACGCAAAGGCCAGTTCTTCTGTCTCGACGCGCGCACGGGAAAGACTCTGTGGACCAGCGACGGCCGCGATGGAGACAATGCGGCGATCGTCGCGGCGGGATCGGTGCTCTTTCTGCTGACCGATGCATCAGACCTTCTGATCGCAAAGAACGGCGCGACCGGATTCGAGGTTGTGAAAAAGTATTCCGTCGCAGAAAGTCCCACCTGGGCGCATCCGGTTGTCACTAACAAAGGAATTTTGATAAAAGACCGGACGACACTTGCGCTGTTGAGCTTCGAATAAAGCCGATACCGAATGACATCTTCCCGTCACCCTTCAGATCATCCCGGCGCAGCAATTCAAACCGTCGATAATCCAGACGGTGTCGCTGACTACAAAATCCCGCACATCATCGGCGCCTCCGCGGTAGGCACGATGATCGAGTGGTATGACTTCTACATTTTTGGCAGCCTTGCGACTGTCATCTCGCCGTTGTTCTACCCGTCGGGCAACGAGACGCTCGCGCTCATCGCGTATCTTTCCACATTCGCCGTTGGGTTTGTCGTGCGCCCGTTCGGCGCGCTGTTCTTTGGGCGAATAGGCGATCTGGTCGGCCGAAAGTATGCTTTTCTTGTAACGCTGTTGATCATGGGAGGCGCGACGGCGTTGATCGGTTTTCTCCCGGCGTATTCGACGATCGGGATTGCCGCGCCGATCATTCTTCTGCTTATTCGCATCTTGCAAGGCCTCGCGCTTGGAGGCGAATATGGCGGCGCCGCGGTTTATGTCGCCGAGCATGTGCCGGATGGAAAGCGAGGCTTCTACACCAGCTTTATTCAGATCACTGCAACGCTCGGGCTGTTCCTTTCGCTTGCGGTGATCCTCGCCGTGCAGAACGCGATGAGCCGCGAGGCTTTTGGATCGTGGGGCTGGCGGCTTCCGTTTCTGATCTCGATCTTTCTGGTAGCGATCTCGCTGTACATTCGGCTGCGGATGAAAGAGTCTCCGATCTTCCAGCACATCAAGGGAGCAGGCATGACCTCGGCCCGGCCTTTGAAAGAGGCGTTCACCAATTGGGCAAATCTGAAATTGGTGTTGATCTCGTTGTTTGGTGCGACCGCTGGCCAGGGAGTCGTTTGGTACACAGGGCAGTTCTATGCGCTGTTCTATCTTCAAACTGTGTTGAGGGTGAACGTCACGTCGGCCAATCACATCATCGCCGCCGCGTTGTTGCTTGGGATGCCGTTATTCGTTGTGTTCGGCGCGTTTTCCGATCGATTCGGCCGCAAGAAGATAATGATGATCGGATGTTTGCTCGCCGCGGTGTCGTACATTCCGATCTACAAAGCGATGCAAAGGCGGCCGGCTCGAACGTGGTTACGGCGTTGTCGCAGAAGAACCCGGTGACCGGCGCAATCACACTCGTGCCTCAAACCGTTGTTGATGGCGCGCTGCAACCCGCATACGAGGTGCTGCCTTGGACGAGCTTTGCCGGACTCATGACCGACCCGATCGCCTGGAAGCTGATCCTTCTGGTCTTCATCCAGGTAGTTTTTGTCACGATGGTGTACGGTCCGATCGCCGCGTATCTTGTCGAAGCGTTTCCGGCGAAGATCAGATACACCGCGTTGTCCTTGCCTTATCACATTGGGAACGGTGTCTTCGGCGGATTGCTGCCGCTGATCGGGCTTGCGGTTGTTGCCCAGACGGGAAACATATACGCCGGGTTGTATTATCCGATTGCGATCGCCGGGATCACGTTCATCGTCGGCTCGCTCCTGTTGAAAGAGACCCACAGCGTGCTGATCTGGAAAGAACTCGAGACATCGCGGCCCGGTGAATTGCAGAGTGACATCGACGGCCCGGTTTGATTGATGTTGCGACAGCTTGCCCTCATTGTGCCCTTTCATCTTTCGACGCCGATGGTCTAACATTGCAGCCACCTTCTTTGGAGGACTAATTCGTGCGCAAGAGATTCCCGCTCGCATTCATAATCGCGCTCGCATTGCTTCAAACAGCGTCCGCGGATAACTGGCCCCAATGGCGAGGGCCTTCGCTCAACGGCGTCAGCAGCGAAAAAAATCTCCCACTCAAGTGGACCGTCGAAGAAAACGTTACGTGGAAGCTCGCCTTGCCGAGTTGGACCGGCGCAACCCCGATCATCTGGGGCGAACGCATTTTTCTGAATGTCGCTGAAGGCAACGACCTGTTTCTCTGGTGCGTCGATCGCACAAAAGGCGAGCCGCTTTGGAAGAAGCATCTCAGCGCGGGCAACACCAAAATGCGCAAGCAGAACATGTCGTCGCCTTCGCCGGTCACTGACGGCAAGAGTGTGTGGGTGATGACCGGCACGGGAATTCTGAAGGCGTTCGACTTCAGTGGCAACGAGCTTTGGATGCGCGATGTGCAAAAGGACTACGGGCGTTTTGGTTTGAACTGGGGCTATGCGTCATCTCCTTTGCTTTATGAAGACGCGCTGTTTGTTCAAGTCTTGCACGGCATGCGAACAGACGATCCTTCGTATGTTTTGCGAATAGATGCGAAGACCGGCAAGACTCTTTGGAGAGTCGAGCGCCCTACAAATGCGATAAGCGAATCGCCTGACTCGTACACGACCCCCGCGCTTCTGAGGTACGGCAAGAACGTCGAGATAGTGATCACGGGCGGCGATTGCGTGACCGGGCACGATCCGGCGACGGGAAAGGAATTGTGGCGCGCGAACGGGCTCAACCCCGACAACCATCCCAACTATAGAATCGTTGCTTCGCCGGTCGTATTCGCAGACGTTGTTTATGCGCCGACGCGCGAGAAGCCGCTTCTTGCAATCAAAGCTGGTGGGCGTGGTGACGTGACAGAATCACATAAGCTCTGGGCGTTCACGCACGGGCCCGATGTGCCGACTCCGGTGACCGACGGCAAGTATTTTTATGTCGTCGATGACCGGGGAATAATGTGGTGCCTCGACGCAAAGACGGGTCAGGCCATCTGGGGACCGCAGCGCATCAAGCCGGCAACCTATAGCTCATCGCCGATCCTGGCAGATGACAAACTCTACGTCACAAACGAAGAAGGGCTGACGACGGTGTTGAAGGCGGGGCCGAAGTTTGAAGTGCTTGCGGAAAACAATTTGAACGATTACACGCTGAGTTCGCCGGCTGTTTCGGACGGGCAGATATTCATGAGGACCGCTCAGTATCTCTACTGCATCGGCAAGCGAGCATTGAAATAGTCAGGGTTCGTAGTCCGGCCTTCAGGCGGAAGTTTGTATGCGTGCGGTTGTATAAGTTACAAACTTCCGCCTGAAGGCCGGACTACGAACCCGGAATTCGGAACTCTCTTTTTACGGAGAAAAACATGGTCAGGAAACAGTTTACCGCTCTCTCCTTCATCGCGCTGCTTTTGACGACTGCGATGGCTCAGAGTAACTGGGCGCAGTTTCGCGGCCCCGGTTCGCTCGGCGTCGCCGAAGACCCTGCCCTTCCGGATAAATGGAGCACCACCGAGAACGTCGCGTGGAAGACCGACATCCCCGGAACCGGCTGGAGTTCGCCGGCCGTCTGGGGCGACAGCATTTTTGTGACTTCGGTCGTAAGCTCGGTCGCAGGCGAACCGCCCAAGAAGGGTTTGTACTTCGGCGGGGAACGCAAACCGCCGGCTGATATTCACACGTGGACGGTCTACTGCGTGGACTTCAAGACCGGCAAGATTCGCTGGCAACAGGAAGTGAAGAAGGGCCCGCCCGACAGCCCTCGTCACTTGAAGAACAGCTATGCGTCGGAAACTCCGGTGACTGACGGTGAGCGTGTGTATGCTTACTTCGGAAACGTCGGTCTGTTCTGTTTCGATATGAATGGCAAGCTGCTGTGGTCGAAGAAGTGGGGACCGTTTGCCACGCGGTACGGCTGGGGAACCGCCGCCTCGCCGGTGTTGTACAAGGGCCGGGTGTACGTGGTCAACGACAACGACACCGAGTCGTTCATGATCGCGTTGAATGCAAAGACCGGCGAACAGATCTGGCGAGTCGAAAGAGAGCAGGGCACCAACTGGGCCACGCCCTACGTTTGGGAGAACGGCTCGCGCACCGAGATCATCACGCCGGGAACAAAGAGAGTCCGGTCTTACGATTTGAACGGCAAATCGCTCTGGGAATTCACTGGCATGTCTTCGATTGCGATACCGACTCCGTTCTCGAAGTTTGGTCTGGTGTACATCGCGTCGGGTTACGTGGGCGATCAGCTTCGGCCGGTGTATGCGATTAAGCCGGGCGCGTCGGGTGACATTTCGCTAAAGCCCGGTGAGACCAGCAATGCGTTCATCGCGTGGTATCAGCCGCAAGCGGGCCCGTACAATCCGTCGCCGATTGTGTACGGCGATTATTACTACACGCTTTATGATCGCGGCTTCTTCACGTGTCACGACGCGAAGACCGGCTCGGAGGTCTACGCGAAGGTGCGAATCGATCCCGGGGTCAACGCGTTCACGTCGTCTCCGTGGGCTTACAACGGAAAGATATTTTGCTTGAGCGAAGACGGCGACACGTTTGTGATTCAAGCGGGCAAGGAATACAAGCTGGTTGGCAAGAACTCGCTCGACGAGATGTGCATGGCGACGCCGGCAATCGTGCGGGGGAGCTTGATCATTCGCACTGCGACCAAGCTCTATCGAATCACCAAGGGCGCAGGTTCGAAGGCGTAAGCCGAGGAGTCGGGCATTATGAAAAAGTTTAGCGTATCCCTGGGAGCCGCGATTCTGGTCGTGGCCGCGCACGCGCAGATTCAACCGGAGCAACCGGGCATATTCAACTTCACTCGCGTGAGTGATCAGTATTGCACGGGCGGGCAGCCGAAGATCGAGGCACTCGAGAAACTGAAATCCGAAGGCGTGAAGTCGATCATCAATTTGAGAACGCCGGGTGAGCATCGCGCCGCCGACGAAGAAGCAAAGGCAAAAGAACTTGGCCTCAAGTACTTCAACATTCCGGTTGTCTACCGTGACCCGAAGGATGAACAGGCGACGGAGTTCCTCAAGATAACCGACGATCCGGCTAACCGCCCGGTGTTCATCCACTGCACCGCCGCGATTCGAGTCGGCGCGTTTTGGATGATTCGTCGAGTGCTCAGGGACGGTTGGACTGTTGAAGCCGCCGAAGAAGAAGCCCGGAAGATCGGTCTTCGCGAAGCGCCGCACTTGGTCGAGTTCGCGCGGAACTACATCGCAAAATACGGAAAGAAATAAGCCCGGCTGAGAAGAACCACAGCGATTGGGTTTTGCCTTCAGAGGTTTCTGATCGAAAGACGCTTCGCTCTTAAGGGTTCGGCGGCTTGCGTTCCCGATCGGCGGCAAAGCCGGGACACGCTCGAATCTCGTCGAGAGTCAGGTCTGGAAATTCGACGATAATATCTTCTGGGGACATTCCGCCCGCCAGGTATTCCAACACATCAGTAACCGTCATTCGCTTTCCGCGAATGCAGGGTTTCCCACTTCGCTTGTCGGGCTCGATTGTGATGAGATTGGTGTAGCCCATGGTGAAAGGGTCAAACTTCACTTCTCTTATCGAAGACTACTTTTCCCTGTCGGTCCTCGGATTCTTGAATCTCCTTCAAGAATGATCTCAACGACTCCTCTGATAACGCTGGAACGGAATCGTTCTCAATAAAAAGGTCAGTACGCATCAATCGATTCTCGATCGTCCACACGGTGCTCGGAGATTCAGACGGCCTGGCCTTCTCCAGAATAAGGATCCTATGCTCACCTTGGCGATATGTTGGACCGACCCATGCAGTCTCCTTAAAACTGAATTGCATCCCAGTAGTATAGGGACCTTTCAGGGCCTTCAACACTCTTGCGGTCGCCGCCATCGCACCGTCTTTCGGCGTGGCCGAGTAGTCAGTTGATAGAATTTCAACCGCCACGATCGTCTCAGCCGCCGCGATCAACCTCTCGAAGGTGAACTGCTCCTGCTCCATATCACACTCCAGCATCAACGCGCTCCTGGTCTCCCTTTTTCTTTTTCCACAATCGATCGCCGATCGCCGCTATCAGCAACAGCACAGTCAACACCGAACAGGTAACCGCGAACACGTCTCCGTAGCGAGTGTAGACAGTAGCCGCATCGCCCGCGGCTTGTTGCGTCGTTTTGATCTTCCACGTTCGCGCCGCCGTCTCGAACATCGGAGTTTCGCCGTGCGCGATTCCATACGCATCTACTCGAGCTGCAAGTCCCGAGTTCGTCACCCGAATCAGATCGATGTTGTTCTCAACCGCGCGAAAAATCGCCGCCGCAAGCATCTGCCGTGATTCTGATGTCGGTCCGAACCACGCCTCATTCGAAATCTGCACGAGCACGGATGCGCCGTCTCTTTTCATCCGTCGCGCGAGATCGGGTCTGGTTGCCTCGAAGCAGATCAATGTTCCGAGCTTCGCTCCCGCTACCGCGGGTAGCGTCACATCTTTACCCGGAGCGATCTCGCCTACCAGCGCCTTGACGCGATCCATGAATGGAAGCCAGCTTCGGCCGGGAATGTATTCGCCGAATGGCACAAGCGCGCTCTTGTCATACTCGGCGATCTTGTCACCCGAGGGCCCGATAACTACGGCGCTGTTGTACAGAGCGTCGCCAGCACCGGCATCCTCGGGAATCCCCCACGCATTCAAGAGCAGATAAACATTGTTGCGCCGCGCGAACTCGGCAAGCCTCCGCCTGACGACCGGATCGCGATCGTACTCGAAGCTCATCGGTGACTCCGGCCAGATCACCAAGTCGATCGCGTTTGTTTTCTCCTGAGTATTGTTCGAGCTGTTTGCCTGGATTGCCTGTTCGGACAGCGATACATGATCGAGCAAGACTTCGTCGACGAATTTCGAGTCATCCCACGCGCCGTCGATCGGAACGTTAGGTTGGATGGCCGCCACGGACACCGAACCACCTTCGTCGGTCGAGGGCCTCAGCGATTCTCCGTACAACACCGATACGACCGCGATCATGCCGGCCGCCGTGAGCACGATAATCCCGCGTCTTCGTTCGAGACACACAAGCGAAAAAACCAGAGCCGTGCTTGCAGCGACCATGAGCGCGCTAACCAAATACACTCCGCCGAATCGCGCGGCCTGAATCACCGCCGGCTGGAACGCTTGCGAATAGCCTAATGGATTCCAGCCCATGCCCGTCGCGTTGAGGCGCAGCCATTCGCTCGCCGCCCAAATCAACGGCGCCGGCAATATCATCCAACTGCCAAATCGTTTCACGGTGATGGCCAACACACAGGCGAACAGGCCGGTGAATATCCCAACCGTTGACGAAAAAATCAGCAGGATCAGATAACACAACCAAAGCGAAATTCCGCCGTAGTTGTGCATCGAATACGTGATCCAGTATGACGAGCCCGCGTAGAAAATCGTGCCGGTGACCGTGCCCAGCGCAAACGATCGCCAGAACCTTCGCTCTCTTACGACGGCCAGGATCAACGGCGCCGTCCCGACCCAACCAAGCGACCACAGATTCCAATCCGGGAACGCGAACACGAGCAGCAATCCGGAGAAGATGGCAAGCGAAAGGTTGCTGATGAACGGCGCGGATTGTTGATAGGGCAAGACTCGCGCGAGTCTGAAGCGCGCGGCGAGCAAGTCTTCGCGAGCATAGACGGGAGGGACGGCCTCTTCGGAATGTTGAACGCGGGAGAGGATCGAGGATCGAGAATTGAGGATGGAGGATCGAGGATTGAGGATTGAGGATTGAGGATCGAGGATCGAGGATTGAAACCACGCACATTGATTCATCAGATTTCTCAAGCGATTCTCGATCTCTATCCTCTATCCTCTATCCTCTATCTTCTATCCTCTATCCGCGGTCTCGTGTACGAGCTCCGCCATAAACGAGCTTCGAACCAGCGGGCCTGAGAACACCGCACGAAAGCCGAGCTGCTCGCCGTATTCTCGATATTGATCGAACACATCCGGATGCACGTACTCATCGACCGCGAGGTGCGCGCGAGTGGGTTGCAAATACTGCCCGATCGTCACCACGTCTACGGCGTGAGCGCGCAAGTCTTCGAGCAAGCGCTCGACTTCATCGCGGCGTTCACCGAGGCCCACCATAAACCCCGACTTTGTCAGGACGGCGGGCGAGTAGCGGCGCGCTTCTCGAAGGACTTCCAGTGATTGGTGGTAGTCAGCTTGTGGGCGAACGGTGCGATAGAGCCGCGCGACGGTTTCGACGTTGTGATTGAACGTGTCGGGCGCGGCATCGAGCACCGTGTGAAGCGACCCGGAGTCTCCCTTGAAGTCAGGCGTCAACACTTCGATCTTCGATTGCGGCAGTCGCGCGCGCACGGCGCGGATTGTTTTCGCGAAGTGCCCGGCGCCGCCGTCCGGAAGCTCATCGCGATTCACCGACGTGATCACAACGTAATTCAGATTGAGCCCGGCCGCGGCTTCCGCAACCTGTTCCGGTTCGTGTTCGAGTGATTCCATCGCGAGGCCTCGGCCGGTCTTCACCGAACAGAAGCCGCAGCTCCTTGAGCAAACATCGCCGAGAATCATGAAAGTCGCCGCGCCTCGCGCGAAGCAATCGTTGCGATTGGGGCAGCGAGCTTCTTCGCAGACCGTGTGAAGCCCGCGCGTGCGCAGCATTTTCTTGAGATCGTGATCGGCGACAACGTTTCGAATCGGCTTGCGCAGCCATTCGGGTAACCGATGCCGCGAACTCGCAATCGAGTTTTCTATCTGGATCAACATGCTTAAAGCTGGTTCCGGGTTTAGAGTTCAGGGTTCATAGTTTTGTCGTGTTTCGTTCTTTAGACCACTTCATAACCAGAAACCCCGGAACCCTGAACCCGAAACCCTGAACCCTGAACTCGGAACCCTGAACCTTAGTTTCCCGTCCATGGAAGAATCATCACGCCCTTGAACCCCTGACCGGAAAGCTCGGTCGCCACCTGTTGAGCGTCCTCGCGACTCTGATATGGGCCGATGCGAACGCGATACAGCGTATCCGCGCCAGTCGGGTTCTGAGTGTAGGCGCTCGCGTATTTTTTCTTTAGCTGGGCCGTCAACTCGCTCGCCTTTTCAGCGGTGCCGAACGACGCTCCGACTTGAACGACGTAACGCGTGTCGCTTGAAGGTTGCGGCTGAGGCGGCTGCGTAGTCAGATTGGGCGGCGTTGACTTTGCCGCTTGCGAATTCTGATTCTGTACATTCTGGTTTGCGGCGCGGCTCTGGTTTGCGTTGGCTGCGGTGTCTTGCTTGACGACGTAGAGTCCGGCCCAAAACGCGCCGAGTAATAATCCAACTCCGATGATGAAAATCGCGATGACTTGTTTATTGCTCATGCTTAATCCTGGTTTCTGGTTTGTAGTTTCTAGTTTCTGGTTTCTGGTTTCTGGTTTCCAGTTTTCGTGTGGTTCCGTAGCGTCGCCGTTGTGCGAACCAGAAACCAGAAACCACAAACCAGAAACTATCTCGTTGGTTGATCCGGCGCGGCGACCTCCGCCTTCGTCGCATTCACATTGAAGAAGGCTTTGATCATATCGAGCGGGATCGGAAAGACTACGGTGGTGTTCTGCTCGACGCCGATCTCCGTGAGCGTTTGAAGGTAGCGCAACTGGACCGCGACGGGCTCGACCGCGATCACGCGCGCCGCCGCGAGCAGTCTTTCGGACGCCTGGTACTCGCCTTCCGCGTGAATGATCTTAGCGCGCTTTTCGCGTTCGGCTTCTGCTTGTCTGGACATCGCGCGCCGCATTTCCTGCGGGAGGTCCACGGCCTTTATCTCGACCTGTGACACCTTGATGCCCCATGGATCGGTGTGCTTATCGAGTATCTCCTGCAGCCGCGCGTTGAGCTTATCGCGCTCGGACAGCAGATCGTCCAGTTCCGCCTCACCCAGCACGGAACGCAACGTAGTCTGAGCGAGCTGCGATGTTGCGTACAGATAGTTTTCAACCTCGACCACCGCCAGAAGCGGGTTGATCACGCGAAAGTAAACAACCGCGTTGACCGACACCGTAACGTTGTCGCGCGTGATCACATCCTGAGGCGGCACGTCGAGCACGACGGTTCTGAGGCTTATGCGAACGATGCGATCGATCGGGCGAAACACCAGAATGATGCCGGGCCCCTTCGGCTCAGGCAGCAACCGTCCGAGACGAAAGATCACGCCGCGCTCGTATTCCGGCAGAATGTTGATCACGCTGAAAAGGTAAAGCAGAGCGATCGCGACGGCGATAATGGGGAGTGTTAATAGTTCTGGCATTGAGGCCTCCTATTCTAGTTGCAAGTTCGCGCGAGCGAAAGGTGCTAAGGTGCGCGCAATGCCGGTTGTGGAAAGGCGGAGCACCCATACAGCTATTCATCAACGGCAGAGGCGTTTTTGGGAATTACAGCCGCGTCCTTCTCCGCTTCGACATCGAGCGTCAGCCCATCCATACCCGTCACGCGCACACTTTCGCCCGGCGCGATGCTCATCTGCGAGCGAGCCTTCCATAACTCGCCTCGCACGAAGATCGTTCCTTGAGGCGCGACCGCCGTCTCGGCTCTCCCAGTCAGCCCGATCATTCCCGCCGTTCCGGTAGTCACCTTCGATCGACGCGCGCGAATCGCCAGTCTCAACATGAAAGTCATGATCACCCCAAACGGAATCACCACCGCGAGCACGAGCTTCAGCGGGAGCCGCAACTCTGGATTCGGCACGTCGATCAAGATCAACGAGCCGACAATCGCAGCGACTATTCCGCCAAGGCCGAGCACGCCGAATCCTCCGACTTTTGCCTCCAGCACGAACAACCCGATCGCGACCAGTATCAATACCACGCCCGTCAGGTTGATCGGCAGCATGTGAAATCCGTACAGCGCGAGCACGACTGAAATTGTCCCGGTCACGCCCGGCACTATCGCGCCGGGATGTTGAAACTCGAAATACACGCACAGGGCGCCGAGCGCAAAGAGTATGAACGCGATGCGCGGATCGGCCAGCGCCAGCAACAATCGCTGCCTGATCGTCGGCGTTATCGCGACGAGTTTTTCATCGGCGACATGCAACACCGACTGGCTGCCGTCGACGCGCGTGACGGTTCGTCCTTCGAGTTGAGAGAGCAAATCCTGCTCGTCGCGGGCAATTATCTCGATCAAGTGTTTTGCAAGAGCTTCACTCTCCGAAAAAGATTTGCTTTCGCGAATGGCAGACTCGGCGATTTGAGGATCGCGTCCGCGTTTCTCGGCGTGACTTCTCAGAAATGCCGCGGCGTCGTTGACGATCTTCTCGGACATCGTTTTATCGATGTCCCGGCCGTCGGCCATCACCGGGTGAGCCGCGCCGGTAGCCGTTCCCGGAGCCATCGCGGCGATATCGGCGGCCATCAGGATGATAAATCCAGCCGAAGCGGCTCGCGCACCGCTCGGCGCAACGTAGATGACGATGGGAACTCGCGAACTGTCCATGCGAGAGATGATCTCGCGCATTGAAGTATCCAGGCCGCCGGGTGTGTTAATCGTGATGATCAAGCACGAAGCGCCCTCGCGTTCGGCTCGAGCGATCGCGGATGTGATGACCTCGGCGCTTGCGGGCGTGATTTGTTCGTCGAGCTCGAGTGAGAGCACATCGGCTCGCACGCCTGATGATGTCGCGCCAACGATCAGAAGCAGCGCCGTTACGCTCAATGTTTGTCTAAGCGCGTTCATAGCAATGCGCTCTGAATGTGTGAAGGAAAGGCGATGCTTAGTTTAGCACAACAGACACGGAGTCCGATCGGGGTATCGATGCCACCGGCGTGCCCGGTGGAGGTTCACGCTGGGAGCTATGCGGACGGGCGTGGATAAAAGAGGAATCCCAACTCGAGGAGGTAGCGAGCGTGAGACTCCACCGGACAAGCCGGGTGGCATCTGGGTGAGTGCTGGCGTACATCTGTAGCAGAAGGGAGCGTTAGGCTCCACCGCGCAAGCCGGTGGCATCCCAATGGTCCCGTCACGGCTCGAGCGAAACATCGTAGTTCGTGATGAACTCCAGGAACTTCGAAATCTCGATGATGTCTTTGCCAACGAAACGTATGCTGTGTGAGTCGGTGCGATGGACAATCGATAAGTAAGCCAACAGCTCCGATGGCCGGTAGGATTTGAAACGCACGTCAAGCGTCACCGGGTATTTCAGCTTATATGGTTTGAACTCTTTTATTCGCGCGATAGCTCGCTTGGTCTTCTCGCGAATCACCGCGTAGGCAGCCGCCGGAGTCAGCGTCTTTGCGGCGTGAAAGCTGATCGCCCACTTGACCGTGGCGCCTTCGATGTTGCCAAGCAGATCCGTTGCTTCCTTCACAATCGCATCATCGCCGGAAATCATTATGATCGGCACGTTGAAGTGACCGGCTATCGCGGCGTTGATTCCCGCTTCTGGCATCGAAGTCCCGTTCAGCCGAACATCCGCCAGCCGCGCGCTTGAAATCGTGTGAGCGCGCACACCGGTCATGTTGGTCGTGCTGGTGTGATATCCGAGAAAGATCGCGCCGTCGAATGTGTCGTCGATGCCTTCCATCATCATCAGCGGGCGCGGCCACGAGCGAACCAGGGTGACGTTGCCGGGCAGCTTCTCGATCAGGATGTTCTCGCCGTTGCCGTGCGAATCGCTGATCACCACGTCGGTGGCTCCCGCCTCGAAAGCGGCTTCCACGGCTGCTTTCACCTCTTCGGTCATGAATTCGCGAAAGCGGTTGTACTCGAATCCCTGAGGCCCGAGTTGATCGCCGGTGACCGCTCCGACCACGCCTTCCATGTCCGCGGAGATGTAGATCTTCAGCTTGCGGCCTTGCGCTTGAACCATGGGCGCTAAAACGATCAGCGATGAAACCAGAGCCATGCACATAATGCGATTTCTCATTTGCTCTCTCCTAGTCAGTGCTCGCCTGCAAGCGGCGATGAATGTCTGCACAATGGGATGCCAGCGAGGGGCGCGCACGCAGGCGCGCCCGTACATGGCGGTCAAAGGCCGAGCTGTATTTCAATCTCACGGATGCGCGTCGTGAGCTTCAACAATTCAGAATCGGTCGTCTCGTCGCCGCGCGTGACTTTGTCACAGCGCCAGAGCAACAGCGACAGTTCGCGCTCATCCAGCTTCGAACGCCGCGAGGCCGCGCTTGCCAGCTTTTGATTGTCGGTCCCCGGCGGAACCGAGCTGTACCGGCACAACCGTTTGCGAAACTCGGAATAAATATTCTCCATCGCGAGATCAGTGGCCTCGGCGAGCCGCGTGATGTTGGCCATCGACGAAACAAATTCGAGATTGGTCGTGCGCCGCTCGCGCCTCAATGGAAGCGGGCGTCCAAACCTGCGGCCGAAGCTGTAGACAACAAGCACGGCGATCAATCCCGCTTGCGCCATCATCCAGGGAACCGGCGTGCCTCGAAAATAAGACATCAACCCTCCACCGGTCGTCGAAGCGCCGTACCCGTGATGGAATTCATCAAACGCAATCTTTCCCGCGGGCCTCTCGTTGATCAGGTTCATCGCAAGCATCACGTTGTCGGCCTCGCCGATTCCATTGTTGGCGACAACGTGCGGATCACTCAACAGCACCACTCGGCCCTTGCCAACCTCGGCGTCCGCCAACACCGCGGCCTGTTCATCCCCGATGTGATAAGTGACCGCGCGGCTGTCGACTTTTACTCGTTGAGACTGATCGGACAGAGCAAGGCGTTGGACGTTTCGCGTCAACGGAGTAGGTTGCAACGGATGCACCTGTGATTTTGCTTCCGCGCGTTCGGTTTGAATATTCGCATCGCCGATCCTGATGTCGATGACGCGATCGATGATGATCAGCAATCCGCCGGCCTCCACCCATTTGTTCAGCGCGGCAAACTCCTCGTCGCCGGGGTTGTGAGTTGGGGGAATAGCAATCACCACGAGCGTGCCGGGTTGGTGATCCTGTAACTCGGTGAACGGTTTTTCAAATCGCGTGACTGGATAGTGGCCTTCTTCGAGTAAGGAGTAATAGGCCTGGGTGCCGTAAGGCGTCGTGCGGTAAGAGGAGCGATTGCCGGAATCTTCGTTTTCGCCGGTTGCGCTGTTATCAACGAAGAAGACAAAGTTGAGCGCAACGACGATCATGAACAAGGCTATGATCAGGAGGATTGCGCTCGCGTTTCGTTTCATCGAGGTGATCCGTGATGGGTGAAACGTGATGCGTGATCTGTGAAACCGGAAAAGTGACGCGCGATTCGTAAAGGCGCTTATTCGACGGAATCACGCATCACGTTTCACGTATCACGGTTCCGCATCACGCATCACGTTTCACTTCTCATTTCACATTGAACAGCGCGTGAGGCACGTCTTCGAGCTGCCAGCCGCTTCCCGTGCGAGTGAGCACATACACCGCGGTGCCCGCCTGATCCTTACCCTCGCTTCGGACCTTGAGCGCGACATCAACGACTACGCGACTGGCATCTATCTGCTCAACGCGTAGAATCTCGGTTGTCCACGACGCGGGCCGCGTCAGAGTCAGACCTTGCACAAACCGTTTTAGATTGTTCCTGATTACAAGCGTGAAAAGCTTATCCGAAGCGGGCTCTTTGATCGCCGCATCGAGCGCGGCGATGTATGCACGAACCGATTCATCAACGGGCGGCGCAGTTCCGGCTGCGCGTTCGGCCTGGATCATCTGTTCCTTCGCGATGATCTGCGCGGCGGCTTCATCGGCTTCAACCGACGCGGCTCGAAACTGTTTCACGGCTTCGGCGGCCTGGTTTCGAGCGAGCGCGGCCTGGCCAAGCGTTATGCGTGCCCAGGCTAGAGCCGAGCCCACTGGCGGATCGCTCTTGATGGCCGCGTTCGCTTCGCTCGCGGCCTCTTCCATTTTCTTCTGCGCGGCAAGCGAGCGAGCCAGCCAACTGTGCAATGCCGGGTTCCGCGGATCGGAGCGAAGAGCCTCTCTCAGTTTCGTTTCAGCTTCGGCGTATTGAGTCTTGTTGAATGCAGCGATGCTCTCGTTCATTAACGTCTGAGCCGATGTGCGCGTAGTCTTTGAGTCGGCATCGCGCGCATCGTTATCGTAGTTGCTTTGGATGATCAGCTTTTCCGGATCGACTTCAACGAAGGTAATTTTCTCGGCCGTGTTGATTTCAGCAGTCGCCAGACTCTCGGACTGCACCAGCACGGAAGCGGTCATCTGCTTGCCCGAAGCGGTGGTCGCGAGCACATTCACCCGAACATCACCCGTGCCCAGATTGCGGAGGTTGATTCGCTGTGTGCCCGGTTTATCCGAAGGCAGCGCCGCGCCGATGATTATGTCGGGCTCGACGATCGAATCAACCCATCGCTGAAATATCTTTTCAACTTCCGTCGACGTGCCTTTGACGAGTTCGGCCCGCAGATCGTCGATGGTTACTATGCGTGTCTGCGCGACGGAGAAAACCGATTTGATAGCGGTGAACAGCTTGTCTCGGCCCGCAGTCTCGGCGAGCAGCCTGAATACCAGCGGTCCCTTATTCAAAACAGCGGCGCTGTAGTTCGGCAGCAGAACGGTTTGGAGCCCAAGCTCGGCGTCGCGGCCCGATTGCGCGACCGGCGTATAGCCCCATCGCATTCGCGTGAACACATCGCTCGCGGCGGTTCTGCCGAAGCGGTCTTCGAAATAAAGCGCCGCAAGATAACGCGGCAACGAATCGCCGAGAAACGCCGCGCTTCGAGGTTTCACGGGCGTGCGATTCTCTTGCGACGATCTCGCTTCTTGTCCGCGCAAGCGCACGCGGCCTTCAAGCCACATTCGCGCGATCGCATCGGCAAGCACTTCAATCGTCCCCGCGCTGAGCGTGTCGCGCCGAAAAACCTGTTCGCCAAGGACTAGCACACCTGGTTCCGACAAGTTGCCCGCGCGCACCGACGATATTATTCGAAAGGTCGCACCAGTCGGGGGAGGCCCAAGCGTGCGCGTCAGAAAGTTGATCACCTTGCCCGCCTCATCACCGAGACGCGTGATGATCGCTTGTGGATCCGCGGCCTTTGAATCCGCCGACACGGCGGTGATGCCTGGCTGCACGAAGATTTCAACCTTAACGCCTCCGCGTTCGGAGATAACCGGTTGATCGAAGTTTCCGGCAACAACCAGCGGCAGCGAATTGAGCGGCTGCTCGAATGTGGAATTCTGGCCGTCTCCCTTGAACGTGCCCGCCGCAAGCGCGCGGAACTTGCCGCCCTGCGTTGTGCTGAGCGTCAGGGTGAACGGCGCGGTCGCCGGGCCATACAGGGTGAACATCGTGGAAGGCATCGGGAACCACATCGACTCGGGAGTCAGCAACACCTCGCCCGAATAAATATGAATGAGCGCGGTCGATTCCGGAGCCTCGATGCGATAGCTCATCTCGACAGTGGCTTTGCCGCCCGCGTCGATCGAGGAAGTGGGCGTGATGGCTATCTGCGAGAGAGTATTGATGCGGCGATCCTCGGCGGTTTCGACGGTGGCGGACGCGCCGTTGACCGTGGCCGAAGCGACCTTCGCGAGTTTCGTCAGCCGGAAGAAGAGTTTCGATTTGGAAGACTGCCCGAGGTTGGTTACGCTGAGCGACGCGCGCACATCTACGGCGCTCGCGCCGGCGTCGATGCGAGCGTTGATGTTGTAGCGATCGACTTCGACTTCCTGCGCCGCCGCCCCCATTGCACATACCGCTGTAATGAAAAGAGCCGAGATGAATTTCTTAAGCATCAGATCAAACCTTCTATGCCAGGTTGGGAGATCGGGTGACTCTCTTGTGTCTACGCGCCTTCTATTTCTTGCAAGCGCTTCTGCCAGACTACGGGATTGCGACGTAGATGCATAATCGCAACGATCACAATTGTGTTGTCCTCGACCAGATAGATCACCCCGTACGGGAACCTGTTCAACAGAAACCGTCTGGCACTTTGCGAGATTGGCGGCCAGGCGTCCGGGAACTGCGCGATTCTCTCGGTAGCCTTCTTGACTTCGTCGTTGAATTCGCGGCCAAGCCCCGATCGCTTTCCGTTGTACCAGCGGACAGCCTCGCGCAGCTCAGATCGAGCGGAGCTCAGAAATCGGACCTTCAATCAGCCTCCGCATCGAGCTCCTGAAAAACCTCTTCCGCTGGAATCGCGATCAAATCCCCCCGACGGTACGCGGCGATACGGCTCTCCGCCTCAGCCGCCCACAACGCGTCGATATGCGCGTCAGTATCGGGAGCAAGGCTCTCAATCAGGCGTTCAGCCAGGTCAGCGCGCTCGGGAGAGGGAAGCCGCAGAGCTTGCTCAAAGATTCTCTCAGCCTGTTCCGACATCGTAGCTCCCCTTCCAAACGATACTAAAGTCTCGAATGGATCACGAGTGTCTCGGGCTGGCCGTGCCCGAGACCTTCGCAACCTTGTTACTTCAACGCATCGCGAACGAGTTCGTGTATAGCCTTCAACTTCTCGAGCAGCGGCTCGAGCCTCGCGAGCGGCAAGCTGTTCGGCCCATCCGAAAGCGCCGCCGCGGGATTGTCGTGCACTTCCATGAATACGCCGTCCACTCCGCACGCAACACCCGCGCGCGCCAGGTATTCAATAAACTGGGAATCGCCGCCGCTTGCCGAACCGAGTCCTCCGGGCCGCTGAAGGCTGTGAGTAACATCGTGCACAACCGGATACCCGAACTCTCGCATGATCGGAATGCCGCGAAAATCGACGACCAGGTTGTTATAACCAAAGCTTGTGCCGCGCTCGGTTATCATCACCCGCTCGTTGCCTTGCGAAGTGGCCTTCTCGATTGCGTGCTTCATATCGCCCGGCGCCAGGAACTGCCCCTTCTTGATGTTGACCGCGCGGCCCGAACGGGCGGCTTCGACGATCAAATCCGTTTGCCGCGAGAGGAACGCGGGAATCTGAAGCACGTCGGCGACTTCCGCGGCCGCTTGCACCTGGTCCGTCGCGTGAACATCGGTGAGGATCGCAACTCCGGCCTCGTCGCGCACGCGCCCGAGTATTCGCAACGCGGCTTCTATTCCAATACCGCGTTCAGAGTTGAGCGAAGTGCGATTCGCCTTGTCATAAGACGATTTGAAAATGTATGGCACGCCGACTCGATCGGTTATTGCGCGAATCGCGTCGGCCATTTTGAGCGCGTGGGATTCGCTTTCGACGAGGCAAGGCCCGGCGATCAGGAACAGCTCCGGGCCGCCAACTTCGACATCTCCGACTTTGAAGGGTTTGACCGCGACAGGCATAAATGAAGGCTTATTCTACACGGCGGCGGTTGGATTATGAAAGAGGTCCGTTCGAAAGGAAAAGCCAAGGGCGTTTAGAAACGGGACTCGATCGATAGACCGCAGCGACCAGTTTGTGCTTTCAAGGGACGAGCAGGCTACACTTTCTTTATCGTTCCCACGCCTTCGAGTGCAACGCGAATCCACCGTTGTTTGAGCGCAGGGCTACACTTGAACTGCTCCAAGCTTGAGCGCCTCGTCGCGGTGGTGTTAGTCTCGGTGCCTTCGCCCTTCCATTGTGCTCGGCTAGAATTGCCGTACGCGAGCATATGGAAGACAATTTGCCCGGAGGCAGAAATGAGAATTGAGCGGCTCACCGTGCAGAACTTCAAGAAGTTCGCTGAACTGAGCGTCACTCTACATCCGCAGTTCACGCTCCTGGTCGGCGACAACGGGTCGGGCAAGACAACAGTCTTGGACGCTTTGGCGGTGAGTATGGGAATTTGGCTCGTAGACGCTCCAGACACAACGTTGAAGAACAGCGGCCGGAATATCTTGCCAACGGAGATTCGGCTGGAGCCCTCGCTCGAAGGTGATCGCATACAGTTCCGGGAAAGACTACCTGTGCGTGTCGAAGCAACTGGTCAGATTAATGATAGGAACAAGGTTACCTGGGAACGTCAGATCAAGCGTGGCGGCAGACGCACGACGAATACGAAGGCCAGAGAGGCGCGCAATTTGATCCGGCACATCTATGAGTGGGACGCGGCTGGTGAATCAGTCGTTTGTCCCGTGTTAGCCTATTACGGCGCTGGACGCGCGTGGCTGCCTTCTAACCAGCGTCTTCCCAAAGAAGCGAAATCAAATGGGCCTGCACGGCGCTGGGCGGCCTTCTACGACTGTTTTAACGAGCGCATCCGATTTGACGAGTTGCGCAAATGGTTTCATCGCGAGACGACGGCAGCCGGCAACCGCGGTGGCCGGATGCGGCCGGGCTTTGAGGTAGTTAAGGGTGCGGTGCTGGCCTGTGTGCCAAAGGCCGACGGGCTATGGTTCGACCCCGACCGCGAACAAATCGTCCTTTCAATTTCCGGCCATGCCCAACCATTCGACAATCTGAGCGCGGGACAGAGGATGATGCTGGCACTCGTCTCCGATATCGCCATAAAAGCTGTCACGCAGAATGCGTTTCTCCTTCCGGCCGACGAGATTGGTCCGGAAGACAAACCGCTGCCTCGCCTGCTTCAGCGGACCCCTGGGATGGTGCTCATAGATGAACTTGATGTACATCTGCATCCAAGCTGGCAACGTCGAGTGGCGCCCGATTTGAAGAAGACTTTCCCTGCGATGCAGTTCGTCTGCACCTCTCACTCTCCGCAGGTGTTTGGAGAGCTCTCACGAGATGAGATCCGGCACATGCGACCAACCGGAATCGAGTCTCCCGCCGTAGCGCTTGGCGCGGACTCCAACTGGATTCTCGATCACGAGATGGATGAATCGAGATCGGAGAATTTGTCGGCGCACCTGCTCAAAGGCGCAGCGGAGGACGCCCTGGCAGAGGGCAACTTGCGGGATGCCCGATCAAAACTGGAAGAACTTCGGACGTTGCTGGACGGCGACACGGGAGAGTTGGTCCGCTTGGAGAGCAGTCTTTATGCACTCGAGGCTTTAGCGCAGGGCACAAATGAAGGAGAAGGAGCGTGAGAACGATTCGGAAACGGGCGGTGCCGAACCGCCTGACGGAATGGCGAGCGCCTCGTCTTGCCGCCGGTCGGCCCGAGGGCATGGAATGCACTTACAGTGAAATGCGCAGCACCTCCGACGTTTTGGAAGAGATAGAGGACAACTTGTTTGCGGAGCAAGGAGGCATCTGCGCTTATACAGGGCACCGTATCCGCTTGAAGACGACAGCCTCTCCAAACGGAATCAATCGGACTGTCGAATTCCACATCGAGCATCTGGTGCCACAGAAATACTGTAGAGCGGAGTTTGGCAATTACGGTAAGGATGCCGACTACGGCAACCTTGTAGCGTGCTGGCCTCGCCCGAATTGCGGATTCGAACCTGCCTACGGTGCGAGGAAGAAGGGAAGTTGGCCTTCACCAGAGGAGCAAGCTCAGTTCGTTTCGCCATTGAGGCCGGACTGCTCAGTCCGGTTCAGGTTTGATCATCGCGGAGCGATCAATGCAACACAGGAAGACGATGCGGCTGCGAACGAGACGATAATTCGGCTCGGGTTGAACGACCCCACGCTTACCGCCCTCCGGCGCGAAGCCATTCGCGGCGCCCTGAATCCTGCCTCCCGCCAGATCAAATTGAACGAGGCGCGCAGACTACTACAGCAAATGGAACGGGATTCGAATGATGTCAACAGGGGTGTCTTCAGACAGCTACGTGAGTTTTGCTTTGCCATCCAGCCAGCGCTTGAACGGGAGATCAGGAAGCTCGAAGGCATACGGAACCAAGTATGAAATCTCGCAGCATAACCGAAGAGCTTGTAGTGACAAGACGTTTCATCACCATGCTATAGTCATCATCGAGGCGCGCTATATGTATCATGAATTAGAACAAAAAATGCGAGAGATAATCTGGAGAAGATGGACATCAGGCGAGTACCCAACACTTGATGACCTCCATCCGAATATATACACCGGCGAGATCTATGATGAGCTGGTTGAATCAGGCATGAGCATTCCCGAAGGTGCAATGGAAGAAGTGCTAAAGTTCTGGATGTCGCAAGGCTACATCAGAACAAGAGCACTCGGGGCAGGCGCCGGCGAGAAGCAATCTCACGGGAGTATGAAGATCGTCGCGGTATATGAATCGCTCGGCACGGCATAGTCAGCCATCCAACCACCGAAGCTGGCCCCTCGCGACGAACCGGCTACTTTGATCGACTCACGCAAGCTCGGCCAGCGCCGCCCATCGATCAACATCCTTTTCCAATTCCTGTTTGAGCGATTCCAGCTCGACATAAGCGGCTTCAACTGCAACGAAGTCGCTCGATGAACTCAACAACACCTGTTCGAGTTCGGCTTTTCTCGCTTCGCTAATCTCGATTCGCTTTTCCAATTCTTCAAACTCGCGACGCTCCTTGTATGACAGTTTGCGTGGCGCGGTGGATGAACTTGCCGCGAGCTTTGCAATACTCGATTTTGCTTCAACGGCTTCAGGCGCTTCTCGCTCGCGTGCTTCAAGAAACGCGCTGTAGTTGCCCGCGTATTCCTTGATTCGTCCGGCCCCTTCGAAACGAAAGATGCTTTCCACAGTGCGATCAAGAAAGTAGCGGTCGTGACTGACGACAATCAGGCAGCCGGCGAAAGAGTCGAGATATTCTTCGAGCCGCACCAGCGTCTGAATGTCGAGATCATTCGTCGGTTCGTCCAGCATCAACACATTCGGAGCGCTCATCAACACTCTGAGCAAATACAGACGGCGCTGCTCGCCTCCCGACAGGCGCGAGATCACGTCGTACTGCATCGCCGGCGGAAAGAGAAACTTCTCCAGCATCTGGCTCGCGGTGATTGATTCTCCGTCGGCGGTCTCGATTCTCTCGGCGGCTTCGCGTATGTAATCGATCACTCGCTCGGCGCCGTTCAACTCGCGGTTGTTTTGATCATAGTAGCCGATGACGATTGTCTGTCCTCGATCGATGCTGCCCGCATCCGGCTCGATGCGCGCAGCGATCATGTCGAGCAGGGTTGTCTTGCCTGAACCGCTCGGACCAATGACGCCGATGCGATCGTTGCGCTTCAATGTGTAGCTGAATCCTGCGATTAGCTTCCTGTGATCATAGGACTTTGTTACGCCGTCGAGTTGGAGAATCTTCTTGCCCATCCGGCTGAACCCGATCGAGATGTCGAGTTCGGCTTTGGCGGCTCTTGCCGGTTGCTTCTGAAGTTCTTCGGCGCGCTGGACGCGTGCTTTTTGTTTCGTCGAACGAGCCTTTGCGCCTCGCCGAAGCCACGCGAGCTCGCGCCGTAGCAGGGCTTCACGTTTTTCGCCCGCGGCGGCTTCCTGAGCTTCGTGCTCGTCTTTCTTTTCAACGTAATAGGCGTAGTTGCCCGCAAAAGTCTGAACGCGGCCACGATCTATTTCGAGGATGCGACCCGCGACACGATCCAGAAAGTATCGGTCGTGAGTTACCAGCAGGAGCGCGCCCGCATGGCGCGCAAGATAAGTTTCAAACCACGCGATCGTATCCGCGTCCAGATGATTGGTTGGCTCATCGAGGATCAACAGATCGGGGCGCGAGACCAAGGCGTGCGCGAGCGCGACTCGCTTGCGTTCGCCTCCCGAGAGCGACGCCATCCGCGCGGTTGTGTCGCTGATCCCAAGCTGACTCAAGACGGTTCTAGCGTTGGTCTCGAGGTTCCAGGCGCCTGACGTTTCGAGTTGATGGGCGAGCTTCGCGACGCGACCAAGCGTTCTTTCATCGCTCGGATTCAGCGCTAGATCGTGACAAGCAAGTTCGTACTCCCTCAATGACCGAAGCGTTTCATTGCTTGCGCTGAAGACTGCATCGAGCACTGTCTGGTCCGGATCGAATTCCGGATTCTGGGGCAAGTAAGCAACGACACGCTCATTGGCGACGACTACGCGGCCGCGTTGAGGTTGTTCGCGTCCCGCGATTATTCGGAGCAGCGTAGTTTTGCCTGAACCATTCAGTCCAATAAGCCCGACTTTGTCGGTATCGTCGAGGCCGAAGGTCACGCCTTCGAACAACAGCCGGGGACCGTAGCTCATCGTTATGTCTTCGAGAGAGATGATCGTCATGTGTAATCCGGCGATTCGCTATGCTTCATCCGAAGACTCGAAGACTTCCTGAACCCTACCGACTTCACCGCTCACAAGCCGCACTTTGATTCCGTGCGAATGAAACGCGGACTTCGTAAGGATGTCTTTGACTACGCCTCGCGTGAGCCGGCCCGAGCCTTGATCCTTCTTCAGTATGACATCCACCTCGGCTCCCGGTTGGATGTTTGTTCTCTGTTGTCCATTCATATGCACTTAAAGATATCACTTCTCTCGGCATCACACTGAGTTGCATTCTTGATTGGGTCGGCGTCAGTTTCGATGATGCCACGGGCTTGCCCCGTGGAGACTCACGTGGCTGCTAGCTTGGTGGCAAGCACGGCTGTTCAGCGGTTAGCGGCGAGCGTGAACGCCCAACGGGGCAAGCCCGTGGCATCCTCGAAGCCGAAGACCTCACGCGCACTCTTCTTGACCTCTGCGTTTGAGTCCCGCGAATTGTTTCACTCGACTTGCTAAGTTAGAATCAGCCCGCGTTGAAGAATTCCGGGAGACATCGATGAGAAAATTACGACACATCGCCGCATTCATTGTCTTAGTGATATGCCTCGACGTCCCGCTCGCCGCTCAGGATCCCGTTCAAGACGCATCGCGAGTGAAAGAACGCTATACAAAATACGAGTATCACATTCCAATGCGCGATGGAGCCCGGCTCTACGCTGCGGTCTATGTTCCGAAAGACACTTCGCAAAAATATCCATTCCTGTTGACTCGCACGCCGTACAGCATCGCGCCTTATGGAGTCGATCACTACCGCACTTCACTCGGGCCATCGGAGCACTTTGAGAAAGAGGGTTTCATATTCGTGTACGAAGACGCGCGCGGCCGATACATGTCCGAGCGCGAGTTTCTGCAAGTGCGTCCCTATCATCCGAACAAGAAAAGCAACAAAGACATCGACGAAAGCACCGACACCTACGACACGATCGAATGGCTGCTCGCAAACATTCCGAACAACAACGGCCGCGTAGGCATGGTAGGCATCTCGCAGCCGGGATTTCACGTCGCCGCAAGCCTGATGGACGCGCACCCGGCGCTCAAAGCCGCTTCGCCACAGGCGCCGACCGCCGATTACTACATGGGCGATGACGTCTATCACAACGGCGCGTTCATGCTGGGCGCGAATTTCGGGTTCTACGGTTTCTTCACTCCGCGGCGAGGCGAGCCTTCAGCGCCGAAGCAGCGTCTCGATTTCGATTTCGGGACTCCCGACGCTTATGAGTTTTTCCTGAAGATGGGTCCTCTAGCAGACGCGAGCCGAAAGTATTTCAACGGCGAAGCCGCCTACTGGCAGGAGATCGTCGATCATCCGAACTACGATGAGTTCTGGCAGTCGCGCTCGCTTTGGAGATTCATGAACAACGTCACGCCTGCGGTACTCAACGTAGGCGGATGGTTCGACGCCGAAGATCCTATGGGCCCGCTTCACATTTATCGGGCGGTCGAGAAAAACAATCCGAGCACTACAAACCTTCTGGTGATGGGCCCGTGGTGTCACGGGTGTTGGTCGCGCGGCGACGGCGACCGTTTGGGCAATTTGAATTTCAACGTAAAGGCTGCGGCATTTTTCCGGGAGCAGATTCAATTCCCGTTCTTCGTGAAATATTTGAAGGACAAGCCGATTGATATGCCGGAAGCGTGGATGTTTTTGACGGGTCTCAACGAATGGCGAAGGCTCGACGCGTGGCCGCCAAAAGGTCTGCAGCCGAAATCGCTTTACTTTCATGCAGGCGGACGCCTGAGTAGCGACGCGCCCATAAATGACGGGCGCGACTCCTTTGACGAATACATCAGCGATACCAACAAGCCCGTGCCGTATGTGGGATACGTCGCCGACGGCATGACTCGCGACTATATGACCGAGGACCAGCGCTTCGCCGCTTCACGCACGGATGTTCTGGTTTATCAGACCGAGCCGCTCGAAGACGATCTGACCATCGCCGGCCCGATCAAAGTGAACCTGCAGGTTTCAACCTCGGGCACGGACTCGGACTTCATCGTGAAGTTGATAGATGTTTATCCGGGCAACTATCCGCAGCCTCCAGCGCCGGAAGCGCGGCCAGGCGCGAGCACTCAGCCTGCGCCCGCCAACGCCGTGAAGATGGGTGGTTATCAACAACTGGTGCGAGGCGAACCGTACCGAGCGAAATTTCGAAACAGCTTCGAGCATCCGGAGGCGATGGTCCCAGGCAAACCGGCCGCGATCAGCTACGAATTACCGGATGTGTATCACACGTTTCGCAAGGGCCATAAGATCATGGTGCAGGTGCAGAGCAGTTGGTTTCCGCTGGTTGACCGCAATCCTCAAAAGTTCATGGACATCCCGAAAGCCGCGGCATCAGATTTTCAAAAAGCGACTCAGCGAATATATCGATCACGGAGTCTGAGTTCTTCGGTGACCGTCTCGGTTGAGCCGCGAGCGCGATTGTAATTGAGATTAATGGCGAAAGGTGATTTTCACTCGTCGTCCCGTCGCTTCACCGAATACAAAGGATAACCATGCAATGCATCAGCGGATGAAACAGCGCAGCGCCAACAAGTCCGGCTTCAGCGAATACAAGTAACAGCTATGATGACTCTCCGCCTACTCGCCGCCGAACCGCCTACGCTGCCCACGCGGACAACGTGGTATCTGACCGACCTCTCCCAGGCGCTCGGCAAGCAGGAACTCTTCACCCGCCAGTCGCCGCAGAAACTAAAGGTGCTTCGTGAACACGCGCTTATCGAAAGCGCCATCTCATCGAACCGCATCGAAGGCGTAGAAGTCGACAAATCCCGCATTGGCACGCTGATTTTTGGCAAAGCTGCCCTTCGTGACCGGGACGAGGAAGAAGTGCGCGGATATCGCGATGCGCTCAAACTCATTCACGAGAGGGGCGCGAAGCTGCCGATTTCCGAAGCCACGATTAAGAAGCTTCACACACTTTCTCGTGGTGAAATCTGGGATGCCGGCGAATACAAGAAAGACGATGTGGACATCATTCAGACCTTCGCCGATGGCCGCAGCCGTGTTCGCTTCAAAACCGTCAGCTCGAAAGAAACACCGAGGGCGATGGCTGAGATGGTCGAGTTGTGGCAACGAGGCGTTCGTGAGAAATGGGTGCATCCGTTTGTTCTTGCCGCGGCTTTGAATCTCGACTTCCTCTGTATCCATCCGTTCCGCGACGGCAACGGCCGCCCGTCTCGTTTGCTGTTCCTGCTTGCTTGTTACCACTGTGGGCTGGAAGTGGGCCGCTACATCAGCCTCGAACGGCTTATCGAGCAGAACAAGGAACGCTACTATAAAGTGCTTGAACAAAGCTCTCAAGGGTGGCACGAGGCAAACACGATCCCTGGCCAACGATCAATTTCCTGCTCTACATTCTTACCGAAGCCAGCAAGGAATTTGAACAGCGGCTCGGTGACGTGAAGAGTATTCCCGGTGAAAAGACAGCATTGGTTTTTGCCGCGATTCAAAATCAAATCGGTTCGTTTGGCGTCGCTGACCTTCAGAATGCTTGTCCCGGCGTAAGTGTGGATTTGATCCGGCGCGTCTTGAGTCACATGCGGCGAGAGGAAAAGGTTCGCTGCCTGGGTCGCGGACGAACCTCACGCTGGGAAAAACTCGGAAACTAGGTAACGGAATGGAATTAGGTACTAAACTAAGTAATCGACTCAAGGGCGATAACAGCGAGAGAGGGTAATGTCTTTGAAAGAGGGTAATAAAGAGGGTCTTGGCTGAAGGACTCGCCAATTGGGTATTACTTGATTAAGCAGGTATTGAATTAGGTACTGGAAGGAAACTAGGTAATAAACCAGGTAACGAGATTCCTACGCGACGACAGGTATGGTGATTGGATCGAGTCGCTTTCGACTAAGCTCGACCGGCGACTTCCCCAGTTTGAGTGTTCACGCGAACGATTTCACCTTCCTTGATGAAAAGCGGAACACGCACCGAGAGCCCGGTCTCAAGTGTCGCTTGCTTCGTAGCTCCGCCGGCAGCCGTGTCGCCTCGTAATCCCATCTCCGCGGTGACCACCGCGAGATCCACATATTGCGGAAGCTCGAGCGATACCGGAGCGCCGTTGTATCTCAATACCTCCAGAGTCACTCCTTCTTTGAGATATCCGGCGTCAGTTCCTACCGCTTCGGCTGAAAAACTAAACTGCTCGTAGCTCTTCTCATCCATGAAATGAAAACCATCCGCGTCGCTGTACAGAAACGATGCCGCCGCCATCTCGACATCCGGCTCGGCAAACTTCTCGGCCGCGCGAAAACTCTTTTCAAGCACGGCGCTCGTCAACAGGTGACGCAGCTTCGTTCGCACCATCGTTGCTGCGCCGCGAGCCGTCGGCGACGCAAAGAAAACATCGAGGACCACGTAAGGCTGCCCGTCGACTTCGATCAATAGCTTCCGCTTTAGTTCGTTTGCGGTAATGAGGGCCATTCAATTCATTCCTCTCGGTTGCTATGCACCGTATCGCTTGGGCTCCGGGAGAATCAGGCCACGTCACATTCACTTCGGACTGATCGCGCCGCCCGCGGGCCACGTCGTATCGCCTACGCGTTTGAGATTCATCTCGAAGAAGCGGACCGGGTCTTTCCCGGGCATGATCCGGTCGCCGACTTCGCGCCACGCGCCGTCCTTCACGACACACGTATATCGAATCGTCATCTGACCCGCGGGAATCTCCCAGATGTAGCCATCAGCAGTCGGCTTGAGCGCAAAGTCGCCGACGTAGCCTTGAGCATAGGAATGAAGCGTGTAAACGCGCTTCGCCGGATCGTAGGAAATAGTACCGAACGCGTTAAAGGTCACCTTGCCATCCGCGTCGTAGCCTCGCCCTTCGATCACCTTTACGGAGCCGTCCAGGAACGGCCCAATCCTTTCGGTCTGTGTGATTGAGTGCTTCTCGCCGGAGGCCAGAATGGTCCACGCCGGACCTCGCCAGACGCCGTCCATGAATGCGAGCGGCGCCATTGCTTCCTTCTGCGCGGCGATCAAGGTCGGATCCGGACGGCCCTGCGCGAAAACTGCCAACGATGCTCCGGCTGTCATCAGCAGGAACGCAACCGCCGCGATTCTATGTCTGATCATGACTTGTTCTCCTGAGCGCCGGGATAAACCGGCGGGTTGTAGTGAATGAAAGAGTCATACGTTAAAGGTCTAGCCAACCGTGACGGCCCCGAGTCATGCGGTGGCGCCCGTAAGGGCGAGGCCGAAGCGTTGACAGGGGAACGTGCAGGCAGGGTATTGAGCCGCGAAATAGACTTAGATCGGGATGCCGACCCTGTAGGAGAAAGGGGAAGGCCACAATCGACGCGCCGGTATGGCAAGGCGCGGAGG